>JAEEGK010013277.1_pt1 | contig 18583 bp, 15 predicted proteins | sample 8958771 | NCBI WGS metagenome assembly JAEEGK01 (sample SAMN16246547, study PRJNA631951) | gut metagenome | biome: gut microbiome; feature: rumen; material: SC-attached | host: Bos | place: Iran: Karaj | collected 2018-10
CGGCAAAGATAACCTTGGCACCTTCGCGCAGGAAGGCAAGGGCAGTTGATACAAAGGTGTATGAGGGCACAATGACCTCGTCGCCTGGCTTCAGGTCGCACAGCATGGCGCACATCTCAAGCGCGTCCGTGCCGGAGGTGGCAAGCAGACATTTCTTGAAACCAAATTTCTCCTCAAAGAACTGCTGGCACTTCTTTGTGTAGAAGCCATTCCCGGAAAGCTTCCCGGCATATACTGCCTGATACATGTAATGGGCTTCTTTGCCCGTGAGACAAGGTTTATTGAAGGGGATTCTCATATGTGTGGATTTTATGTTACATAAAGAAAATGGTTATTCCCAATAGAATGGTTGCTATTGCGCCAACCTTCATCCATGTAACCCTCTCGCGGAAACAGAAGAAAGAGAGAATAGGGACAAAGAGATAGGCAAGAGATTCGATGATGCCGACTTCCTTGACTTGAACGCCATGACTCATGCAGAAGATATTCAGGACCATGGTCAAGCCAAGTACGACATAGCCTGTGATAACCCAAGGATTGAGATACTGCCTCCATAAAGGAGAGTAGCCCTTGCGTGCTCCCTGCTTGAGCATCATCTGGCAACACGAAGCAGCAAAGACATTGAAGACAACGAGCAGATAGTATATCATGTCGTAACCTCCTTCCTGTCGCTCCATGCATATAAGGTAATGCCTGCAATGATGATGACCGAACCGATGATGTTATGCATGGAAATAGGCTCGCCGAATATGGCATTGGCAAGCAGCATGGTCCAGACGATGGTTGTTCCCTTCCACATGAAGGCATCAGAAACAGGCATCCTTCGGATAATCTGTTGCCACAGAATAGCATAGATGCCTATCACGCAAACAGCTCCACCCAACAGCAATATGTATTGCCACGAAAGGAAACTCTGCATAGAAGCAAACTTCGTGAAGACCCCAGTGAGGGAATATATCAAGAAGGATACGAACAGGAGTATATGACTAAACAATCTTGTCATGTTGGTGCGTTGGCAAATAATCGATAAGCAGTGGCTTGTTAGATGCAAGAGTTAATTATATTTGCAGTTTTTATAGCTTGGTCTATCATATAGTGATTGTCGTTAAACAAATTGATTATAGAAGCAAACAATTTGTCGGAATTTGGATAGGTCTTTCTGTCAAATAATAGATTTGCACTATGATAATGATTGCTGGCAAATAAATTGTTATTGAAGAGTTTATTCAGGATGGTATCTTTAAGATTTGAAGGCACTTGAATATTGAATCTCCACATATTATATTCGTCAGGGAACTGAATCTCAGTCGGTAAAGTCTCTCGATATATGGCATTTATCTCATTACGGTGATTGTTTCTTTTCTCTATTTCTTGCTCAATCCTAGACATGTATGTTGCATAATCGATATAGTCATCAACCTTGAGCCATCCTTTGGGAATTGGATTGAGGATACGATTCTCAGTAAAAGCTGCTTTGTATAATGCTTCTTCGTCAGTTCCTGAATATTCCAAATGAGGGTCAGGGTAATATGATTCTTTTTTGTTGTAATATGCTAGTCCTCCACCGCCGAGGTCTATTTGTTTACAATGCCCGGTACTATACAAAACCATGTCAGAAGAATACATTTTTGGATTTCGTTCTGGCATACAAAGACATCGGTCATCAATTATTTTAAGGGAAAGATTTAACATCTTACATTCCTCTATAAATTGAGAGGTGTTAGAGAGATAGCCATATGTTCGAACAAGAACAATACCTGCGTATGAATCTGCATTTTGCTTTAACTTTGACAGACATTCTTCTTCGTCTATAAGCAGAGTGTGTTGATTGATGTCTATAAATTCAAAATCAACTCCAGCTAAACAGAATGTCAAAGGAACATCAGGACATACATTTACAGGAATAAGCCATTTCCCCTGATTGTATGTTTTTATATAACTATAAATCAGGGAACACGCTCTGTTCGCAGTTGCATATGACTGTATTTCTGTCATGAACTTTATAATGTGGCAGGTGCCTGACCTGGAAGGATAAAATGGTAATTATGATATTTCTTTGATTCCCATTCTTTCTTATAATCAGAATATAGTTCTATTAAGTTTGTGTATTTAGGAGCCCATTTCAAATCACGCTTAATCTTTGATATATCGTATATATAACCTCGTGTTAATCCCGCCTTTTCTGGGTGAAGTTCAATTGTTGATTTCCCTCCTCCAAACACAACATTCAAAGCTTGGGCCTCATCATATTGAGAATATCCAACTCCTGATGCTAAATTGTAGATTCCAGAAATTCCATTCACTTCAATGGCGGCTTTTATTGCGGAGAGTACATCTTTTATATATATATGGTCCCTTACAATATTTTGATTGCCCCATACTTCAATTTTCTCACCTCTTAGAATCCGCTCGAAGAAGATTTCAAAAGTGCTTTTTTTGTAACTACCATCAGCGTTCAGGTGTCCTAGGATTTCTCCATATCCATGTACACCGGTAAATCGAAGGACAATTCCATCAATCCCATAGTCCTTATGATAATAGGTTACAAAGTTTTCTGCAGCAATTTTGGATATGATATATGGGGAGTGATCTCCTCTAAAAGAGATTCCGTCGTCTTCGGAAATAACTTTCTTATCAATATCATTATATAGTTTGTGAGAGGAAGAGAGTATAAATTTCTTAATATTATTCTTTCTGCAGAATTCTAACATCCTATAAACACCGATAGTGTTTATTTCGAAGAATCGTTCAACAGGAGTCTCATGCTCAGCAAGGCAAGCAGATAAATCAACGACCGCTTCAATGTTTTCAGAAGGAAGAGTATTAAAACATACCTGATCATTTAAATCAAAATACTGAAATGGAATAGCATTATCCTCAAAAAAATGTTGAACGGTCTTAGATCGTCCAAGTGCTAGGATGTCGTAGCCTTCTTCTTTTAGATAAACAGAGAGGTAACGACCAATGTAGCCTGTTGCGCCAATAATAAGTATCATATCTCGTTAAAGGAATTATAATCAAAAGGTAAATATATTAATTATTTTCTTCATAAAGTTCGCTTAAGACAATTCTTGCAGAATGTTTATAAATAACGTATCCACTTCGGTCTGCTGACTTCTCGACCTTGCGAAACGTGGTATCTGTTATTTCTCCTGCTACGAAGGCAGGATTGTCTTTCCAGTTTTGGATGATAGGCAAAAGGTCCTTAGTTTCTTCGCATAGGAAATATACGCCAGAGTAGTTGTGCTCAGAAATCTCAGGTTCATTGAAGATGCCGAGTGCCACTTCTATGACACCCTTAACGAAGTCATATCCTGTAGAAAGGCGTACCAAGTCGGACCCAATGAAATCCCCTCCCATACGACCACCGATTTCCATCACGACAACACGTCCGTCCTTTGTTATCTTATATTCCGAGTGACTGGCTCCGTTGGTTATGCCAAGGGCATCGAGAGCTTTTCTGGTGATATCATATATGTATTCAAACATGTCTGCGGGAAGCGAGGAAGGTTGGTGATGTGCCAATTCTACGAAATGGGGAGCTCCAGTTGTTACCTTGTCGGTTATTTGAAGTGGATAGTGTGTCCCATGGTATGAAATGAACTCCACGCTGATTTCACGGCCTTCAATAAACTCCTCCACCATTGCCTCGTGCTTAAAAGACAGGGATAATGCTCTCTCTATAGCTGACGGCAACTCCTCCATCCTGTTAATCTTGGTTACACCCAGTGAGCCAGAACGGTCTGAAGGTTTGACAATCAACGGAATTTGAAACTTGGAAATATCCAAATCCGAAGAAGAAGTTACTTTGAGATACTGCGGACAAGGCACTCCTGCTTTGGCCAAAGCATTCCGCATCAAGTACTTGTTATTAGCACGGATGGCAGAATCATAAGTATTGCCGCAAAGTCCCAATGCTTCTGCAATATAGGCCACAGTAGGAGCTGCCACATCAGATGCAATAGTGCATATGCCGTCTATCTTCTCTTCCCTGCAAACCTTCAGAATTTCTTCTTTTTCTGTGATAGAAATATCATAGAATTTGTCGCAGATATTGGCACATGTGGCACCATCCCTCCATGCAAAACAAATGGAATATAGTCCCATCTCTTTTGCTTTTCGGACAAGTGGTTCCTGCAAATAGCTTGCTCCTATGATAGCCAATTTCTTCATGCTATATCTGCTCTTCCCCCTTAGTGTGGGCATTGATGATGTCACGAATGATGTATGAAGGTCGTCCCTTTACCTGGTCAAAGATTTTGCCAATGTATAGGCCAAGCATTCCCATTACGATCAATTGAATTCCACAGGCAAACCATATGGAGAAGACAGTAAACGTGTAACCTGGCACGTCGATGAGGCCAAAACATTTGGCGATGACATTGTATAGCGCCAGGATGAATGCTATGGCAGACATGATGAACCCGAAAGAAACAGCCATGCGAAGTGGCTTGTTGCTGTTGGAGATCATGATGTTATATGTTAATTTCAGCAACTTGGATAAAGTGTAGCTGCTGTGGCCTTCTTCGCGTTCAGCATGTGTAACCTCAAGAGTCGTGGTTTTAAAACCTAATGTGCTGATCAGAACACTGAATGTTCGTACGTACTCGGGGATTTTAACGTATTCTTTGATAATCTTGTTACAATAGATGCCAAAATTGCCTATAGAAGGATCTGACTCTGTTCCTGCAAGCCAATCGTAAACAGCGTGGAATACGACAGAACTAAGCTTCTTTAGGAAGCCGCTTTGCTTGTTGACACGACGGGCAAGAACGACATCCCAGCCCTCCATGGCTTTGGCAAACAAATGCGGTATTTCTTCTGGACGGTCTTGAAGGTCACAATCCATAATGACTACCCAATCACCGGTGACTTGTGAACATCCTGCTGTAACGGCATAGGGCTGACCGAAGTTGCGAGATAGGTTGATGCCCACGACATGCGTGTCTTTAGCACAGATTCCCATAATCTTTTCCCAAGACTTGTCGGGAGATGCATCGTTGACGAGGATAATCTCATAGTCATTGATAAGGCCATCGGCAATCATTTGCTGCAAAACTGTTGTATTGCGGCCTACGAGGGAGTCAAGCATCCTCTCGCCTTTGTATATGGGGGAAACGATGGAAATTGTCATATCATAATCCTTTTCTTAATCAGTATAGCTCTATGCGTGTGCAAATATCGCAAAAATAGTGGAGAAGTGCAAGGATTTTAGGGATAATTATCCAAAAACTCTTTGTAGGCTTTTGGTAATTCCTGATCTTTGTATATGTCGAAGGCCTTAGTGGCGATTATAAATTTCTCTGCGTCTCCTCTTAGAAGATATGAACAGATGGCGTAATCGACCATCTGCTTTCGATGAGGAGAGTCCTGATAGTATCGTGCCAGTCGCAGCATTTCTATGGGAAGAGGGAAGCCTCCCACGAAGTTGTCGGCTCGGAGAGGAATTGATTTTGAATTTTCTGATTTTGATTTTTGAATTCGTTCTTTCCTTCCTTCGACGAAGTCTTTGTGGCAGGATGACCTTGAAAGTATCTGCAGATATTTCTCGCTGGTCTCGAAGTCGCCCTCTTCGATGCTGTAATCCACCATTTGTCTCAGGCTCGAGAAGCATACTCCGTTTCGCTGAAGCAAACCATATTCTTCTGCTTGGTGGAAGGCTTCGTCGAAGACTCCCAAGTTCAAGTAGAACAACCTATTGAACTGCGAGGCAATGTATTCCGTTTGATGTGGGTAAAAGAAAAGATTCTCGTCGTGGATGGGATAGTCCAGCAAATTCTCTGGCAACGTGCCAAGCACACTTTCAGCCAATAGCGCATATCGAAGAGAGGCTGCTTTACCTCGCTGAGCATCGCTGCGAATGTGCTCTTTGTAAAGCAAGTCTTTCCATCGTCCTTCGTTCGCAAGACAGACACATTTCTTAATGTATTCGCCATCTTGATTGTATTTGCTTGTCAAGGGATCGAAATAAGTTCCCCATTCAGTATAGCGTTCCTCGAAGGGAATGAAGGCAATCTGCTGACAGTAGGCAAGCGGTGTGATGGCCAGCAGAACGGCTCCTGCCAGACCTCCTCCGATGGAATGTTTTAACTTCTCTCTATTTGATAGGGTCTGAGCCACAATCAGGATGGCCAGCAGGGGCGTCCTCATCAGTAAGAAACCAAGTGGAACACAAAGCAAGCCGCAGAGAAGCCGCCACTTGAAACTCTTCAGAGAAACATATATCAGCAAGAGGGCAACGAAGAAGAGGCATTGCAACTGAAACGAAAGGCTGAAGGTGCAATAAAAACCAAGTAGGACGGGAGGCAGGAGCGCCAGCCAGCAAAAGCCCCGCTTGTTTCCTAAAAGCTTCATTAGAACGGCATGAGCCAACACCCCAATCATTCCAAGTATCAATGCTTGGATTGTTGCAGCGATATAAGGAGAACGATAGAATTGCATCAGGAAGTCGGCAAGCCAATTGGAAAAGGCGGGAAGCATCGCCAACTTCAGTTGCCAGTAGTCCTTTGTCAGCACCCAGAAGTCGTCACCCTCCATTGTTATATAGGTATAGGGAAACTTCGTGACGGTATAGATGACGAAGACAAGCATCAATACCAGAAGTGCATAAAAATATATAATGTTATGCTTCTTCATTATTCTTTAGTAAAGAACCTTGCCAATTCGTCTTTCGAGACGATAACTGGTGCCTTGATGAATTCTGGTACATTGTATGCCATCAGTAGTTGGATGTTGTCCTCCGGGTTTTCTTGTGGCAGGAGGAAAGGCTTGTGGAACTGCTTCCCGTCCCAGTATGCAAGCATCAAACGAGTATAACGTCCGTCAAACCTTTTGGTGACGTACATCATCCACTTCCCGTTGCTGCTCCAGGCATGGAAACTCTCTGCCCTTGGGCTGTTCAAGATGTCTGTAGGAACCATCTTCCCTGTTTGCAGGTCCATCATCTTGAGGTCGGACTCCATGTGATAAAGGTTGTAACCTCCGCATTCGCCAAGCGAGAAGAGCATATATCTGCCATCGGGTGTCAGACGAGGCATCATGGCTGTTCCGCCTTGCTCGTAAGCGCTATAAACGGTGTCAATCTCTCCTAATCCTCCGGTCTTTTCGTCGAAAGGAACACGCACGATGCTGTAATGCAGTTTGTCGGTCTCCATTGGCATGTTCACAGGTTTGGCTGTACTGAAGTAGAGCCATTTGCCATCGGGCGAGAAGGAGGGGAACATCTCGAGATTCAAGCTGTCGGTGAATCTTTCGTCCTGCAGGACTTTCTCGTTGTCAATGTCATAAACGATGAGATCTGACCATAAGTCATAGACCTCAATCTTGTTCTTGCTTTGCCCATAGAAAGCTTGATGCGTAGAGTTGCTTGAGAAAGCAATGTATCGCTTCGACGGATGCCAGATGTTGTAGGAGCCATGTCTGCCGCCACTCATCTCCTTGATGTCCACCTTCTTCATCTTGCCGTCTCGCATCACGATGGTGCCGCCATTCTTGCCTCTGGCATGGAACGTAAAGTCCTTCGGATTGTAGTTGGCAAACGAGTGACAATTCACGCATCCGTAGTTGTTCTGCGAGTTCTCGATGATAGGTTCTACGTCGAAGTTGGTCAGGTTTCGCTGATAAATGCCCATCCTGTTCCAACTCTCATAGCCTGGAGGCAGCAAACGATAGGCTATCCAAGGGTCAATCTCATCCTTAGCAACATGGATAATAAAGGGTTTGTAAGTGACGCCATCAGGATGTTCTTTGTTCCAGACACTTACGGTAACAGTCAAAGATGACGTGCCTAAAAGCAAATTATGCCACGCTTTGTTGGGCAACTTTACGTGGTTAGTTCCGCTTTTAACCACGCTGTCTTCCCGGTCATTCAGTATTACAACTTGAACATGCTCTGCATCAGGCACAGAGAAGTTCAAAGGACAAATGTTCGCAGGAACAGTTACCCCAATGTAATCAGGGTATATCTCAGGCAAGTCATCCACTTTATTCTTGGCCTCGCGTTTAGAACAGGAAACCAACAAAACAACCAAACAAAGTAAACTCAAATACCTTGCCCTCATGGTATAGAAGAATAAAATCCCCCCTCTCCTCAAAAAAGAGGGGAAGGGGGAAGAGCTATTTACTTCTTGTTCAGATACAGGTCTGCCTGAACTGCACAAGCAACAGAGCAACCTACCATCGGGTTGTTGCCGATGCCGAGGAAGCCCATCATCTCAACGTGAGCGGGAACTGAGCTTGAACCTGCAAACTGAGCGTCAGAGTGCATGCGGCCCAGCGTGTCGGTCATGCCGTAAGAAGCAGGACCTGCTGCCATGTTATCGGGGTGAAGGGTACGACCTGTGCCACCACCACTGGCTACGCTGAAGTAAGCCTTACCTGCACGGATGCGCTCCTTCTTGTAGGTACCTGCAACGGGGTGCTGGAAGCGGGTGGGGTTGGTAGAGTTACCTGTAATGCTGACGTCAACATCTTCCTTCCAAAGGATGGCAACACCTTCGCGAACGTCGTCTGCACCATAGCAGTTCACGGCAGCACGAGGACCGTTGCTGTAAGGAATGCGCTTCACTTCCTTCAGTTCGCCAGTGAAGTAGTCGAACTGTGTCTGCACGTATGTGAAGCCGTTGATGCGGCTGATGATCATGGCTGCGTCCTTGCCCAGACCGTTGAGGATGCAACGGAGGGGCTTGTCGGCTGGTCTTGACTTGTTGGCCATCTGAGCAATCTTGATGGCACCTTCAGCAGCTGCGAAGCTCTCGTGACCTGCCAGGAAGGCAAAGCACTTTGTCTCGGGGCTGAGCAGACGGGCTGCGAGCTCACCGTGACCGATACCTACCTTACGGTCGTCGGCAACAGAGCCAGGAATGCAGAAGCTCTGCAGACCTTCGCCGATATAGTTGGCTGCCTCTACGGCATCCTTTGCCTTTTCCTTCAGAGCGATAGCGGTACCTACCACGTAAGCCCACTTAGCGTTCTCGAAGCAAATCATCTGTGTCTCTTCGCAAGTCTTGTAGGGGTCAAGGCCTGCAGCCTCGCAAATCTGGTTGGCCTCTTCGATAGAAGCAATACCATGTTTGTTCAAGCAAGCAAGAATCTGCTTGATACGACGGTCTTGTGACTCGAATTTCACTTCACGTATCATAATCTTTTCCTCCTATTCTTTACGTGGGTCAATACTCTTCACTGCACCGTCTTCAGCCTTTGTGCGGCCGTAAGTGCCAGTGACACTCTTCAGGGCCTCGTCAGCAGGAACGCCTTTCTTGATGGCATCCATGAACTTGCCCATGTGAACGAACTCGTAACCGCAAACCTGGTCGTCCTTGTCGAGGTACATCTTGGTGATGTAACCTTCGGTGAGCTGCAGGTAGCGGGTGCCCTTAACCTTAGTACCATAGAGGGTACCGGTCTGGGAGATGAGGCCCTTACCGAGGTCTTCGAGGCCAGCACCAATCATCAAGCCACCTTCTGAGAAAGCGCTCTGTGTGCGACCATAGACAATCTGGAGGAAGAGCTCGCGCATAGCGGTGTTGATGGCATCGCAAACCAGGTCGGTGTTGAGTGCCTCGAGGATGGTCTTGCCGGGGAGAATCTCACTTGCCATAGCAGCAGAATGAGTCATACCAGAGCAACCGATTGTCTCTACGAGAGCCTCTTCGATAACGCCGTCCTTCACGTTGAGCGTCAGCTTGCAAGCGCCCTGCTGAGGAGCACACCAGCCAATGCCGTGAGTCAGACCGCTGATGTCCTTGATTTCTTTTGCCTGAACCCACTTGCCCTCTTCGGGAATGGGAGCAGGACCATGGTTGGGACCCTTGGCCACACAACACATGTTTTGAACTTCGTGTGAATAAACCATAAATATAAAAGTTTAAAAGTTTAAAGGTTTAAAAGTTTAAATATTGTTCGTTATTCCGTTATGTTCTCCCCCTAAAGGGGGTCGGGGGGTCAGTACCCCAGCTCCTTCACTATCTGGCTTATTTTCTCCATCGTGGTGAGCCGAGTGGGGACGAGAGGCAGACGGAGGACATTCTGAATCATTCCCATCTCGCTGAGCATGGCCTTCACGCCTGCTGGGTTGCCGTCCACGAAGAGCAACTTGAACAACTCTGTGAACTTGTGGTGGATGGTAAGCGACGAACTGTACTCTCCTCTGAGAGCAAGTCGTACCATGCGGCTGAACTCGGCTGGCAGAGCGTTGCCAATCACGCTGATGACACCTACTGCCCCAAGGGTGATGAGCGGGAAGGTGATACCATCGTCGCCACTAATCACGTCGAAGTGCTGAGGCTTGTTTTTGATGATGTCATCCATCTGAGTGATGTTGCCGCTTGCCTCCTTGATGGCCACGATGTTCTCGAACTCGCGGGCCAGTCGGAGCGTCGTCTCAGCCGTCATGTTAACGCCAGTTCTGCCGGGCACATTGTAGAGCACGACAGGCACTGGACTGACCTTTGCTATTGCTGCGAAGTGTTGGTAGAGGCCTTCTTGCGAGGGCTTGTTGTAGTAGGGACAGACGCTCAGCACGCCATCGATACCCTTCCAATCTTCGTTTTGTAACTCGTCTAAGATGGCAGCCGTATTGTTACCGCCGCACCCCATCAGCAGGGGCACACGACCGGCCACACGTTCCACCAAATGTTCCTTCAACAATCTTTTCTCTTCGCGGCTCAGCGTAGGCGTCTCGGCAGTGGTGCCCATGATGCAGAGGAAGTCAGCCCTCCCCTTTATCTGGTACTCCACCAGTCGGTCGAGTGCGTCGAAGTCGATGCTCCCGTCCGTCTTGAAGGGAGTGATGAGAGCGACGCCAAGCCCGCGGAATTTATTTTGTGCCATAAATGGTCGAATCTATCTTTTGTTATCGCGCTGCAAGGCTGCGGTTAAGCGAGGACAATTAAACTAGTTTAAATTGTCGAGCGTGAGCAGTCTCGCAGTTTTCCGCTGCAAAGGTACGAAAAAACGAGCGAAATACAAAAAAGAAAATCAAAAAGTTTTACTTTTTTATTTCCGAGTGCAGAAGTAGCTCGACAAAGTCAAGGTACAAAATAATTATGAATTATGAAAACTTTTCAAAGAAAAAGCAAAAAAAGAGCCCCACTCTTAAAAAGCAGGGCTGGGCAGGGTGATATTTTAGGTCATTTAAGGCGGCTTCATTTTCGCTGAATACTGATGCGTCTTGTAATTTCATCATTTTTCAGGCCATTTACAGCCCTTCATCACCTTCAAGTTCCAGAAGGGCTCTTGTAATTACCATCATTTTTCAGGCCATTTACAGCCTACGACGGCGTAGTGACAGACTTCACGGCCTTGTAATTACCATCATTTTTCAGGCCATTTACAGCAACTATCGCGAGCTTCATAGTCGATTAAATCTTGTAATTACCATCATTTTTCAGGCCATTTACAGCAACCAGTCTTCCGTAATCATCCTCAGTCAGCTTGTAATTACCATCATTTTTCAGGCCATTTACAGCGCAAAGGAGTAGGGAAGCGGTAACGCCCCTCTTGTAATTACCATCATTTTTCAGGCCATTTACAGCCCATCTAAAATAATGGGATGAGAACCAGCATGATGGCATTCGTTTGGTACTTGTGAAATTCGCTCTATACTCTCACGGACGAGTCCGCTACCTGTTATTTTTGCGCTTTCTTTGATGCTACTTCCCAAACGTGTATTACAATGTTTTCGGCCAACGCCACCATTGTGGCGATTAGCGACCGTTTCTTCTTGAGGCTCTCGCCTCAGTTGTTTTTCTGCTGCACCTACAAAGTAAAGTGCATCACGTTCGTTGCGCCGAGCTTCCTTGAATCGTTCCTGCTCTGTTGTTTCCAATTTGCAGAAGATGGGATAGTCGGCTTCCATCTGTTTTATATCGTAGTCTCTATCTTCTGTCCCTATGCTTTCCAATTTTATGTGCTGGAGGTTAAAGGCTGATAGCATATCGCGTTGGTGAGTGCGGCCATTGCTTAAAGTGATGCTTCGCTCGCTGACCTCGTGCTTAGTTCGTACACCATTAATGAAGTCAAACTGCGTGGCGGCATAACGTGTATCTACTTCATAGAAATGCCCACCCAATGAGAGCACCTTGTTCTTCAAAAGAGAAACGAACATCGCCGGAGCGTGGTTTGCCACAGACTTTCCGTAGCGTTTTTTGCATCGGTTCCTTCCTGTTTTTGTTTTTGTTGTATCTTTGGCTCTTCTTACCCAGGCATCTATGGGGTTGTTCTCCACGATGAATGTGTCGCCTTGTGAGAGCATTGTGTTTGCCATCTCCAGATGTTGCTGTTTCCTGATTTCCGCTTGTTTGCGATACAGCTCTCTGCGCAACATCTTCAACGTGGCATATCTCTTTACTTCCTTATCCTTTTTCCATACCAGCCGTACACCTCGTTTGATAGTTCCGTCAGCATTATAATTCTGCGGATTGTTAGCTCTACGACTTCTGTCAAGTTTGCGGTTTACGAGATATAATTCATGCTCTATGTTGTCGCACTTGTCTGCCAACTTGTCGAAGTGAACACCTTGCAGGGAAGAAGTAGCAATCGTAGAAGGCCCAATGTCAATGCCTACGTTGCCTATGCCTAATGTACGTCCCTTTTGTGGCTTTTCTCCGTTAATGGTGAGTTGTAGATAGTATTTGTTCCTGCCTCTTATTTGCCTCCTGACAATTAGTAATTTGCTAATACTGTCTTTGCCTCCCTTGAGGGCTTCTACCGCATAACTTTTCTTCTCGCGACTAAAGTCGATAGGAAGTTTGACTAAATTGGCCTTTTCTCCTTTTCTTCCATTTGTATTATATGTAATAAAGCCTTTTTCAAGATTGATAGTGAAACCAGCAAAATTACCTTCCTTATATCGACTCCCGAATGAGTTGATGTCCCCAAATTCTCTAAAAGAAATGCGTGAGGACTTGGGAACATACAGTCTTGTCTTCCACGCTTTCATAATATGCAGACCAAGTTCTTCAAGTATATAACTGTTAATTCCAAGGTTGGACAGCGTTTTGTCTTGGCCTATCCTGTGCGACCATAGCTTGGAGACATAATCAGATATGCCACCTGATGGCCTTTTGCCAGAATTGCTGCTTCTGCTTTCGAAGGTATAGGGGAACTTGATGTCGCTTGGCTCGCCATTCTTCCCATTGATACCTCTAAAATGGAAAGGATGGGAAACAAAGAATTCTCTCTTCTGCTGAAAGTTCTTGCAGGCTTTGAATGCTTTTTGCTGTGAGAAATAAATGTACTGACGCAGCAACTTTTGTTGCACCATATTATAGGTATGACGCAATAGTTCATAACGCTTGTCAAGAATATCGGCTTGCCATTTCTCAACTTTCAGCGGCAATGTTAGTACAAAAGTTTCACTCACAATCGTATAGGAATGTAATCGACTGCAAATATACAAAGTTTTCCTTCAAAGACAAAAGAATTTCCCTACTTTTTTTGTAAAAAGTCAGTAATCCCTCGAAACCGAGAAGAAATCAAAAACACTCGTCACTCATCACAAGTCCTATATTGTATGACTCATGGAGGACTCCCTTTGCATAAACTACCCATGCCTTCTATGTAGCTATTTTATGTTACTCAAAATTTCAAGCATGGCCTGCAGACGCTGCTCTAAGTATTCTGCGATGAGTGTCTGCATGGCCTCTGGCGAGCCGGTTTGGGCGTAACTGTCAAAGGCTTCATAGTAGCGGCGGCGGTCAGCAAACTTTACGTTTATGGGTGGATAGCCGGCACGGATAAGCTGGAGGTTCATCAGCAGACGCCCGGTTCGCCCATTCCCGTCAATGAAGGGGTGAATGCTCTCGAGACGCAAATGGAAAAGCACCACTTTCTCAACGGGATGAAGTTGACGATAGAGCGATTCCATGTCTGCCAGCAAGGCTTCCATCATGGGCTCTATTTGATAGGGTTGTGCGGGGTCTGTCAATGCACCAAGAATACGTACCGGCACACGGCGCCATTGGCCACGGTCTTCCTGACGGTCGGCAAGCACCAGTTGGTGAATGGCGCGTATCTCGTGGGTTGTGATTTCGTGTTGCTCTTTAGCCAATTGTTCCATGTATTCATAGGCTTCTTTGTAGCCAACGACTTCCAGATGGTCTTTCAATGGTTTGCGGTCAATGGTGATACCTTGAAGCACCAGCTGCGTCTCCTGGAGTGTGAGCGTATTGCCCTCGATGGCATTACTATTATAGGTATGCTCTACGATGAACTCTTGGCGCAGAGCTTCCGTTTCAGCTGGTGTGAGGGGGCGAAACTGCGTGAGTTTGGATTTCAATTGGTCAATCTTTTGCAAAAATGGACGCAACGATGACTCTGTCGAGCGTGTTGTTCGTCCGTCGGCTGGTCGTAACGCATCGGAGGGTATCATGTAGAGATTGCCTTTCCTGACAACACCTCCTATGCGCCCCTCTGAACAAAGGACGCGCACCCTACGAGCACTAAGTCCCCATTTGGCTGCGGCTTCGCTTACTTTGATGTACTCCATAATATACCCATTTTTATGTGTTTAATGCAGATTAAGGCCTTCTATTGTTCCCAATTTTGTAGTTTTAGGAATAAAACACAGGTGCAAAGATACAAAGTTTTCCTTTAGGTACAAAAGATATTGCCAACTTTTTTGATGAAAAGTCGGTAATCCCTCGAAACCGAGCAGGAATCAAAAACACTCTTCTGTCATCACATGTAATAATTTGTCTCAACTTTCGGAAGTTTGTTCTTCATCGGGTTCTAAGGAACAAGGAGCCGCTTCCCACCTTTTCTTCGTCCATCCCCCTTTTTTACAGCACAAGTCATCCCGTTTCTGCCATCGTCCCAAACGGGCAGTCACGTTCTCAAGTGATTATTTTCTAACCATTCTATTCAATTGATCTAATACTTAGTGTGGTTCGCAGATTGCTGTAATCAATTAGCGTTCAGTATGACTTCAATTAGAGTTCAATTAGAGTTCAATTAGAGTTCAATTAGAGTTCAATTAGAGTTCAATTAGAGTTCAATATGACTTCAATATGACTTCAATATGAGTTTAATATGACTTCGGTATGACTTCAGTATGACACTCTATGACTAAATGTATTCTGGCATATCTTGAACCAATCTTACAAGTCAGGAAGAAAAATACACTATTGTTGAGCATTTTTTATCAGTTTTCGGTGCTACTTTGGCGCATTTTTTGTATCTTTGCAGAAGAAAACAAGCAGGATGAAGGAACCGACTTATATACCCCCGTTTAAAGTGAGCAGCGAAGCCATTAACCTCGTTGCGGAGATTTCTGCTCAGGTGGAACGTTATGCCATCCGCCTTGAGCAGGAAGATGGCCTCAGATTGCGTAAGGCGAATCGTATCAAAACCATTCACTCGTCCTTGGCAATAGAAGGTAACACTCTTTCTGAGGATGAGGTGCGTGACATTATTGATGGCAAGGATGTGGTGGCTCCCATTCGTCAGATTCAAGAGGTGAAGAATGCGATTAAAACCTATGAGCTTTATCCCGAATTGGATGCATTTAATGAGAAGGATCTGTTGAAAGCTCATGGTGTGATGATGCAGGCATTGGTAGATGATGCCGGCCGTTATCGTCGTGGTGGGGTGGGGGTATTCGGCAATCAAGGCTTGATTCATTTGGCCCCCCCTGCAGATAGGGTGCCGATGCTTATGCGTGACCTCTTTGGCTGGCTTAAGAAATCTAAGGACCATTTGCTTATCCGTTCGTGTGTTTTTCACTATGAATTCGAGTTTATTCATCCTTTTATTGATGGCAACGGACGTATGGGTCGCTTGTGGCAGTCGTTGATTCTTGGAAAGTTGCATCCTTTGTTCGAACACCTGCCTGTTGAAAATATGGTTTTCAATAACCAGCAACAATACTACGATGCTATCAATGCCAGCACCAATGCAGCGCAGTCTGGGCCTTTTATCGACTTTATGCTTGGTGAGATATATAGGACTCTTAAATCTCATCAAGGCGAACCGCTCTTTAATGTTGACGAAACGTTCAATGAAAAATATGGAAAGGAGTTCGGTGTAAAGTTCGGTGTAAAGTTCGGTGTAAACGAGAAGAAAGTGCTGATCCTCCTTGACTCCAACCCTTCTCTGTCGGCGGGAGAGATAGCTGAGCAAACAGGCTTGAGTAAACGAGGAATAGAGAAGCAAATAAAGAAATTCCGTGATTTAGGAGTCATCACAAGAAAGGGAAGCGACAAAAGCGGTCTATGGCTCATAAATAGTAAATCGTAAATGGTTAAAAGGTAAATGGGAATGGTGGACGAGAAAGCGCGCATATTGCAGCTGCGAGACGAGCTGCACCAGCATAACTACCGCTATTATGTGGAGAACAACCCTGTCATTTCCGACCAGGAGTTCGACTTCATGATGCATGAGCTGCAGGACCTCGAGGCCAGGCATCCTGAGCTGTTCGACCCGAACAGTCCCTCGCAACGCGTGGGCAGCGACCTCAACAATGAGTTCGAGACGGTTGTGCACACTCGGCCCATGCTCTCGCTCGGCAATACCTACAATCGCGAAGAGGTGGCCGACTTCTGGCAACGCGTGAGCGAGGGCTTGATGGGAGCACCTTTCCAGATATGCTGCGAGCTGAAGTTCGACGGCCTCAGCATCAGCCTCCACTACGAGGATGGTCGTTTGGTGCGGGCTGTGACGAGAGGCGACGGCGTGCAGGGCGACGATGTGACGGCCAATGTGCGAACCATCCGAAGCATCCCTCTGCTTCTGCCCCAAGGTGGCGACTGGCCCCGTCAGTTCGAGATTCGCGGCGAGGTCCTGATGCCTTGGAGCTCTTTCGACCGCCTCAATGCTGAGCGGGAAGAGGCGGGAGAACCGCTCTTTGCCAATCCCAGGAATGCAGCCTCCGGTACCCTCAAGAGCAAGAACAGCAGTACCGTGGCTCAGCGAGGCCTCGATGCCTACCTTTATTATCTTTTGGGCGAAGACATTCCCGGCGACGGACATTATCAGAACCTCGAGGCTGCAGCCAGATGGGGCTTTCAGGTGAGCAAGAACATGCGGCTGGTCAGCACGCTGGATGAGGTGTTTGAGTACATCGATTATTGGGACAAGGAACGTCGCAACCTGCCTGTCGCAACCGATGGCGTCGTGTTGAAAGTCAATTCGTTGGCTCAGCAGAAGAGTCTCGGCATGACAGCCAAGAGTCCTCGTTGGGCGATAGCCTATAAGTTTCAGGCAGAGCAGGCCGAGACAACGCTCCGGCAGGTTGTTTTTCAAGTTGGCAGAACGGGAGCTGTGACGCCTGTCGCGAACATGGACCCTGTGCAATTGGCAGGCACGCAAGTCCGCAGGGCAACGCTCCACAATGCCGATGTGATGGCCAGCCTCGACCTTCATATCGGCGACCGCGTGCTTGTGGAGAAGGGAGGAGAGATAATTCCGAAGATAGTGAAGACCCTCTCTAACTCTCCCTTAAAGGGAGAGAATAATGACTCCCTCCCAGGGGAGGACAGGGGTGGGGCTGTCTCTTTCGTTGAGTACTGTCCCGTTTGTGGTTCGAAGCTTGTCCGCTATGAAGGCGAGGCGGCACATTATTGTCCGAACGACACAGGCTGTCCGCCGCTCATTCTTGGCAGGATAGAGCATTTCATCAGTCGCAAGGCAATGAACATCACTTCGCTTGGCCCTGAGACGGTGGACGACTTCTTCCGTCGCGGACTAATCCACGATGCGGCCGACCTGTATGAACTAAAGAATGAAGAATTAAGAACGAAGAGTGAAGAATTTTCTACCGAACAGAGTGTCGCATCTGAAGATTGCAAGGCGGCAGCAAATTCTTCACTCTTCGTTCTTAATTCTTCATTTAACAAGATTCTTGCCAGCATCGAAGAGAGTAAGAAAGTGCCCTTCGAGCGTGTCCTCTTTGCCATAGGCATTCGCTTCGTCGGCGAGATTGCAGCCAAGACTTTGGCGCGCTATTATGGCAGCATGGACAAGGTGGCTGAGGCTTCGATGGAGAGCCTGATGCAAATCAACGGCATAGGCGAGGTCATAGCAAGCAGCGTGGTTCAGTACTTTGCCAATCCCATCAACCGAGCTTTCGTGGAACGCCTTCGCGGCTATGGCCTTCAGATGGAAATCGGCGAGCAGCAGAAGCAGGCGCAGTCCGACAAACTTGCAGGGCAGTCAGTCGTCATTAGCGGTGTCTTTCAGCACCACAGCCGCGACGAGTATAAAGCCCTCATCGAACAGCATGGCGGCAAGAACGTCGGCAGCATCAGCGCCAAGACAAGCTTCATCCTTGCCGGCGACAACATGGGCCCCGCAAAACTCGAGAAAGCACAGAAGCTCGGCATCCGCATCATGAGCGAAGACGAGTTCCTTTCGTTCATTGAACATTGAACATTGGAAATTGAATATTGAATATTGAATATTGAATATAGGGAATTGAATATTGAATATTGAACAGCGTCTTAATGCTCAATAAGAAAAGTGGCAGGTTTGCTTTGGTGCAAGCCTGCCACTATTCGTTTCTGTAAAATCAAAGAATAAACTCACTTGTCGTCGTAATGCCCGTAGGCTCTTAATACGAGTACTAATACTGTATCGTCAAAGATGC
>JAEEGK010013278.1_pt1 | contig 18583 bp, 12 predicted proteins | sample 8958771 | NCBI WGS metagenome assembly JAEEGK01 (sample SAMN16246547, study PRJNA631951) | gut metagenome | biome: gut microbiome; feature: rumen; material: SC-attached | host: Bos | place: Iran: Karaj | collected 2018-10
TCGATTTGCCATCTACATATACATTCCCTGTCTTTGGTACAAAAAGCCCAAGTATTACGTCTGCTAGAGTCGTTTTACCCGCGCCCGACTCTCCAATAAATCCTACAGACTCTCCTTTCTTTATTGTTAACGAAAGATTCTCAAGAACATTCGGCAAATCCTCCCTATATGTCCATGTAATATTTTCAACAATTATAGAATTCTCAAAACCCTTATTTCCTACTCTTTTTTTATCGTTCGTTTTTATTTCCGTTTGAATGTTTTTTATATTGTCATTAACAAGATTATTATAGGCATTTTCGAGTGCAGGGCGCTGAAACACAAGCGAATTTACCGCATTAGACATGTTTGAAACCGAGGGGAGAATTCTTACAGCGGCTACGCCAAGTGCGCTCAATTGCGCAGCTATAAGCGAAATATCTTTAGCAAATACAAACGCAATAACTACGATTACAACTAAACCACTGATAAATACCGTCTCAGTAAGTCTGCTAGGTAACATGGCTATCAAGAGATAATTTGTATTATTATCCGCGGCAATCTTAGATGCCTTTGCAAATTTCGCCACGAACCTGTCCTGTCTTTTCATTACATCAATCTCTTTTATTCCATTTATGCTTTCATATGAAAACCTGTATCTGTCTCCAAATGCCTCTCGTGCCTTTATTGAATATTCACTGACTCTCTTTTTTAATACAATTACTGTTATTATGACCAATCCACCAGCCAGCACAGTAATGCCAAGTGCCATTATTGGATTAAGTATAATTAACATTATCCCTAACATAAAGCATGTGAGCCCTTCGTTAAAAAGAGTGGTATAACCATCAAGAGTAGCTGCTACAGCAGCATTATCACCGCTTATTCCTCTCATTATCTCACTGCTGTTCACATCTAGGAAATATGTATACGGTTTACTCATATATGCTCTAAGCATCTTTATTGACAAATCTCTTTCTAGATTATTTCTAAAATAGAGCCTATATCTGTTAAACATAAGAATGAACACATTCTTTACTACATATACGCATATCACCCCAACTCCAACAAATGCCACTATTTCTGTTGGCGTTTTTACACTAAATAGACTGAGTATATATGCCACCTTCCGATACTCCATTAACTGTTCAGGCTGTAACATTGCAAGAATAAATGGAAGTATCACTCCCACGCCCAGTGTCTCAAGTAGTGCACAAAACACAGAAAGAAAAGCAATTACTTTTGCCTTTCGCTTTTCAATCTCGGTTAATATTTCATTCAATTGTTTATACATCCTAAAAAATGTTTTTATATTCTGCACAACCCATTCTCTTTTCCATACATTTTTGAGCAAAAACTTTCTTTAATCCAGTATCCTAAACAGCTCAGCATTATTATGATGAATTCAATTCACTTCATGATTATATCATATTCTATCAGTGAACATTATTGTATTTTGATTGCCTTATTCTCGCCATTAATCTCAAATCTGGCTACATCTACTATCTGGTGAGTTTTATTATTAATAAGAACAATTTGCATATAGGGAATTACTTCATCGATATTCTGTTCTACCAGATAATTTTCCGATTGGTTAATCGTCAGAATATGATCACCATAATATACCTCGCCAAAAGAGAACGCTTCTTTATAGACACAATTTGTATCCACTTCTATTATTTCTTCATCTACTTTGCTGACAATAAGTAAGTAATTATCCTTATTAGATATTGCTTGCTTTAACCCCTCCAATGTTTTTTGACCAACCAAATTTTCCATGAGAGAAATCAATTCATTTTTGTTTTCGTAATTAACTACATTATTGATATATATACAAGCTGATAGGTTTTTGTCTGAACACAGCATTAGATAATTCTCTAATGTTGTACTTTTTAATATGATTGATAATTTATTCTCCATATAAGCGTTTTCATATTCAGTTTTCCATTTATTGTATATATTCCCGCTACTGTATGCTGGAATATTATATGTATTGGATATATATTCTCCTAAACTATGAGTCCATTTTCGTGCACCAGAGGAATTCAAATGTCCTTCATCCCAAAAATCGGTATTTACATCAACAATATCTTGAACGAGACCATTATAAAATTGAACTCCGTTATTGTCAGCAATCTCATATACACCGTTATTGTATCCTATAGTTATATCATTGACACAATAAGGTATGGTAGTAAGCAATACGTCTATATCATTTTCTTGGCATAGTTCAATCATTTTTATAAGATAATCCTTACCGACTGATTCCACATTTACCACATCAGTATCGTTTATCGGGCCTATATCATTTTGTGGCTCAACCCATATCGGATAATCTGTTCCATTTAATCCATTTTCATCAGAACCTTTTCCATAGAAATATAGATCAGTTCCTTTCATAAAGCAATTCTTATCTATAGAATTCCATTTCGAATGATATATTGAAAAAGGAAATATGTAATCCAATCTATGTGTAGTTGGAAACAAATCTTCAACTGCTTCCTTCTTTATAGTAGAATAAGGAAAAGTGTCAAATATTTCATTATGACCTTCACTGGCTTTGTCATCAGAAGTATAACCATAAGTATCTATTACAACTAGCTTGGGTTTTTGATATTGCATTGCCAACTGAAGCAGCCAGTAATTCACAGGTATCCACTGACCATAATTTGCAAAATTAAAGCTAGTCATATGATACTCGTCCCATAATTCCATTGGTAAAAAACCCATTACGGCATGAGATGTTCCAAAATAAAAAATATCATAATCATGCGGTGAAATAAAAAAGGCCTCACATTTGGCACCGCCTTGCTTGTTTTCGAATAAATTATTAGTATTGTATATTATCGCTAGAATAAGCAGAACTACCAAAAGAACACCCAAAAACTTACTAACAAATGTCTTCATTTTTCCTCTAAAATTGAAAATATATAAACTCTTTAGCATCATATGTACTTCCCCAAACTCCAAATATGAGAATAAAGCACACTGCAAATGCTATAAATACTATTTGGAATAACCAATCTTGTTCACAAATTATCGCTCTAATTTTCTTTCCTTTGAGTTTTAAGTAATCAGCAAACATAAGTACTAATATACATATCAATGCAAAATTAAAGTTTTTCTGATCCAATCCGCAATTATATAATGATCCATCAAAAAGTATCCAAGGATTGTATTCAAAAAAAAGTGATTTTAAAACGGTTCTTGCGACCTCGATAGAACCTGCTCTAAAGAATAGCCACGTAAAATCAACTAACAAAAAAGTGATTATTATCTTATACACACGAAACCCTATTGATTTTTCATTTAATCTAAGAAAATATATAAATCTTGTACGTATTGATGCTGTTACAGAACCCAAAATCTGATATATTCCGTTCAAACCGCCCCACAAAACAAAAGCAAAAGAGGCACCATGCCAAAGACCGCTTAACAAAAAAACTATTAAGCAATTAATATATTTTTTCAATATACCTTTTTTGCTTCCCCCTAATGGTATATAAATATAATCTCTAAACCAAGACGTTAATGAAATATGCCAATTTCGCCAAAAATCTGCTATAGAAGTCGAAAGGTAAGGGGCATTAAAATTTTCCATAAGATGAATTCCCATAATTTTCGAAGTACCTATAGCAATAGTAGAATATCCAGCAAAATCGCAATATATTTGAAAGGCAAACAATACAGTGGCCACAATTATGTAAAAACCAGTATATGTAGTGGGATCTCCATATATAGTATCTATTACTATAGCTATTCTATCAGCTATTACTATTTTTAGAAAATATCCCCATAACATAAGTAAAAAGCCATCTTTTGCTCTATCAAAATCAAATTTCACAGGGTTGGCCAGCTGATGCAACAGATTTCTCGATCTTTCTATTGGACCGGCAACAAGTTGAGGAAAAAAAGAAACATATAAAGCGTACCTAAAAAAATTTGTTTCAGCACGTGTTTGACCTCGATATACATCTACAGTATAACTAAGGGCTTGAAATGTGAAGAACGAAATCCCTACCGGTAGAAGAATATTAAAATTCGGAACACTTAACCGTATATGTAAAAGACCAAGTACTTTGCAAATAACCCCAACTGCAAAACTAAGGTATTTAAAGAAAAATAACACGCCAAAGTTGCAAATAAAGCTAAAAACAACAAATAACTTTCTTAATGTCTTTTTTCGTTGATCCGTTAGACTACTCTGCGCTATTCGTTCAATGAACATCCCGCTCAAATAGGTAATTACAGTAGTAAAAAGCAGTAATATTGCATACTTGGGATTCCAATTCATATAAAAATAATACGAAGCAACTAATAGCCAAAGATATTTAATTCTTGCTGGAATAAAAAAATAAACCACTGTGACAAAAGGGAAAAAGATAAGGAATTGAATTGAATTGAATAACATAAATGTCCTCGTAATATAATGTCTGTTATAGGTGTGTCATCTCAGAATTAGATTTTCATCTCTATGAAATAATTACAGATTAATTCCATGGTCCTTTTATATTTTAGAAGTATTTATAGGCTTTTTCACCAATTAATCCCCTCAATATGTTCAAACCCAAAATATGCAAGGAATTGGAGTTAACAAACTAGATTTCAATTAAAGATTTCATTATGCTCAAAACGTATTTTATTGTTTTTTCTTTGCAAATCTAAATTCTAACCGTGTTCCTTATACCTTATTCCTCTAAGTCTTGTATATATGAACAGCCATTTTCTTTTAATTTTTTTTTGTACATTACTATACTTTGAGCCACCCATATCCAGCCATTCTTTATACAATCTGTTCCAAGTATCATTGGTTAAACCATTCCAAAACTTTATAGGACCAGCTGCATGAATGATTCTTTCTCCCCCTTTTGCCTTAGTAGGGTAGCATGCATATTCACTGAAATTAAATCTTTTTAGTTCTATATCAAACTCCTGGACAGCAAGACTAAAAATACACTGTTCTGGAAGATAAAGATCAGCTCCCCACTTAGTAGTCTTCTCATAGCACCATTCATATATTTCATTATACTTTTCCAATTTGCTAGATAATGCAAACAATGGTGTGCCAACACCATCAGATTCCAAGTTATATTTTAAGATATCTTGATTTTCTATATCCTTATATAACATGGTCTTGAGCTTATCTGAACAAGTAAGTATGTTAAACTCATCATTTTTTATTGTACAAAACTCATCGAGCCTATCTTGTACAACAACATCGTAATCGCTCCATACAACTTCATCATAGTCTGATAAAAGAGCAAAGCATTCATATTTACAATAGACCATTCTTGAAAAATAAGACAACACCTCATCGTTCTTTGTATTTGGCCTATATGTATATTCAATAAATCTGGTATTGTATATACTCTTGATCAGCTCCTGATCTTTTTCTTTTATACCATCATGATATACAACAATTTCATCAAAAAGATGACTGTTTGTCTCTTTGATATTCTTTATGAATACAGCTATCGGAGCGATATCATCCTTCGTTCCTCCCGTCACAAGAGCTCTTCTCATACCTTATCTTTTCTCCCAAATCGCTTAAAGGTATTTCTATATGCTTTAGCATTACCTATATCAAATGATTCCCCTTGTGGGACAAATGCAAGAAGTCCGTCTTTCTTCATGATATGTTCAAGTGCTTCTGTTAATTGTACCTCTGAAGTTAATCCCTTTTCATTATTTTCCTTGCACATCATACCGAGTTCTTCGAATACCGCTTTGTCTAGAATGTACATGCCAAAAGCGCCATAATAATATGTCTTGTCATCATCCTGTCTCTGCATTCCCATATAATCACTTGCATAATCCACAGTTGGTTTCTCAAATACTCTCTCAACTTTCATCACACTCTGGCTACGGTCTTCCCAAGCTCCTGAAAACATACCGAATGTCGATACATCTGCAAGTGGTACGCTATGGATGGCAACCATGGATTTTCCATATGTATCATACATGTTCATAAGCTGTTTCGCACAGGGTTCTTCATCAAAACTCGAATAAATGGTATCACCTAACATAAGTAGCACAGGCTCATCTCCAGCAAAATCAGACGCCTGATAAACAGCATGTCCAAAGCCCTTCTGTTGTTTCTGCATAACAAATGAGATTTTATCAGCAATTCTTCTAAAATCATCCTCGTATTGTTTCATCTGCTTAGGAAGACTGTTATAATGATTGAGTGAAATCGGTTTAAAGAAATAGTCCTCATAAAACGTCTTTTCATCTGGATTGATTATCAGACATATCTCATCTATTCCTGCTCTGTCAAGTTCTTCTAAAAGAACATGAAGAACTGGTTTCACCAATCCGTCCTTATCTATAACAGGGCAAAATTCCTTCTTGATACCTCTTGTAGCAGGATATAACCTTGTTCCAAAACCAGCTACAGGAATAACCGCTTTTCTTACAGCAGAATTGGGCTGCAACGTCAGCTTATATGCTGTCATTGACTTTTCATTTATCAAATACTTGTAGAGTTTTTCCTGCGTTTCTTCATCTTTTGCTAAGAATTGTACTGTTCCGTCCCCTTGTGATCCAACACCTTTTCCACCAAATGTAATTTCTTTTATATATGGATCATTCAATGCTTCATGTAATACAGGCGCTGTAAGTTCTGAAGGACACATTGGCGCTACCTTTTTATCAAATAGTTCCTGTGCCTTGATCATCAACTTCCCAAGTTCTTCAACCTTACCAGTTGAGATATACTCCATCGCCTTTCTTGTGATTTCCAGATTGTCTTTTCCAAGTGCTTCATGCAAACGTTCTTCTTTTTCATTTGTAGCAAATGGATAACCTTTACTGAGTTCGGCAAGTATCTTTACTGTATCCTTGCCGGCCATAAGATCAGCGAATACATAGTGTAATGGTTTGCGTACCGATATCCTGTCAACATCCACTTCATGTCCATCAAAAGTCATACTTACAGGAGCAACACCGAAGGCGCACGCCTGATCAAGTCTACCACAGCGAGACGGGGTTCTTTGCTCTCCCCAATAAGCTATGTTCATAAGTCCTAAGGTGTTCATATGTAGGTCATACAACTGATGAAATGCCTTTGCCACAAGTACACATATCGCTGCGCTTGACGATAATCCACTCTTAACCGGAAGAGTCTGATCATATATCTCAATCGTTAATCCACCAACTCTATACCATTCACAGATATAAGAAGCCACTCCGCATGCATACGAAAAATACCCGCCCCCCTTTGCTTCTTCTCTGAGTTTTTCACGACTCATATCACAGCTGAATCGTCTTTCTTCAGTTCCACTTATCCTGTCTATAATAACAAACCTTTCACTTCTATAGGCTTCAGCATATATCCCCTGTTCTATTCCTGTCACTATAGCTCTTCCTGGTTCAATTGAAGAATTCATAGCTCTGTTCTGTCCCGCCCAGTCACTGTGCTCTCCGAATAAGCACAGTCTTCCGGAAGAAAACAGTTTTATTTTTTTTTCGGTATCAGTACCTTTCATTAATAAAACTCATCCTTTCTTAATCTTTATCTGCTTCATACCATGCCCTTCCATGAACATGGCAACTCTTGCTTTCACTATCTCTAAACAGCCTTTAATTTGACTGATTTTTCTATAATTCATTTTAAGCTTTAACAGATCTATATATGCCCTTCCTGTACTACTCATCCCGCCAAGAGTAAAGTTTGCTATGTGTTCATTCACATGAACAAAATCAACTTTTCCGGATCTTATAAATCTTAACATCAGATCGTAATCGGCTACACTGGAATAGGCAGTATTATATGTTCCTAACTTATAATATGCTTCTCTTGTTACAAAACAAGATGGATGCGATATCATGTCATCTTCCAATCTGTTGTGATCTGACTCAGATATCAATAACAATTCTTCACCCTTGATCATGCCTGTATTTCCATAATATATAGTCATAGGGTTGTCATGATCAACTTCATATGCATCGACCATCTTTTGAACTGCGTCAGCTTCATACCAGTCATCACTGTTTATAATTCCAATCAGTATCCCTGTACAGAGAGCAATACCTTTGTTCATAGCAAAGTAGATGCCGTCATCCTTTTCAGATACTACCTTTAGTCTTTCCTTAAACTTATCTCTATATCTGTCGATAATCTCAAGTGTTTTATCAGTGGAAGCCCCATCTATGATGATATACTCAATGTTCTTATACGTCTGATCAAAAACACTTTTTATTGTCCGTTCAATCGTTTTTTCACTGTTAAAACAGACAGTTATGATACTTACCTTAATATCTTCCATATCACCATCTCTGTACTACCCATACATTTACCAAATACCATACTGCTAAAAAACCTATCTGCCATATGGCAAAGCCATGCATCAGGGTCTTCTCTTCATTATCAGAAAGCTCTTCATTTATCTTGCATTTAGGGTGATTGATGATTGCAATAGCTATTGTCATAGCCAGACAGATAGATATGATCACATTCATGTAATTATCTATTCCCATGTTGTGAAGATATCGGTATACTGCAGGTCCGTTTTCAGAATCGTGTCCTTCTTTAAGCAACCCTTTTAGCAGGAGTTTGTCAAGGTTTGAGGGACCGCCGAATACCCACTCCATACTAACGACATATATGAGAAACATGCTTATGGTAAATATATTCTGGATAAGCATATTGAGCTTGATCCTTTCAGACTTCATAAATATGAGCAAAAACATCGCCGGATACATGACTACTATCCAATACGGTGTAGGTGAGGCATTTGCAAAGAAAATTAACCATGCAATAACAACCGTATATATTGTTTTATGCATCCAAGACTGTTCATCTTCCTTTTTCTGAACGTAACACCATATGCAGAAAAGTACAAATAAGACTACTAAGACAGAGGCCACATAACCTTTTCTGATGGCAGGAAATTCAAAAAACAACGCTTTATTGTAAAAGTGTGATACAAAATCCTCATTAGCCTGGTCCATGGTAATTGTTACTATAGTTTGTTCTCCATCAACAGTCCTATATACTGGACGTGTGGGTTCAACATATTCTCTATGAGCCAGAAATGCATCTGCCACCCTAATGAATTTATACCACGCTCTCTCAACAACCAGTATCAGGCAACCTAAGATTGTATCTCTGGAAATATATAGAATTCTTTTTTCTCGCAAGAGAATCAGCGGTACAAATATCAATACAGCTATCATCTTGCATGATATTGCCATGGCAAAGAATAAGATGAATCTCCTATTGTCATTTTTTAGATATGCTTTTATACCCAACAGACTGAAATACGTATACATGATATCAGTCTGAGCAATATGAAACACAGGTAATGCGACCAGTATTGTAGAACAAAACAATATAAGCATCCACTTGCATCGCTCTTTAGAGATATTTAAAATCTCACCAATAGAGAGCATCTCTTTCATACAAAGTGTCATTATGAAAGTCATGCTTAGTTTAAACCATATCACAAGCGGCGCACATTCATCGGAAAACTTCACAAACCTATATACGATATTTGCAGGGAATGTCCATATAAAGCAGAATGCCTGATGTACTATGCCGTACGGTAACTGATTATTACCAAATGCTCTTAAACTTCCCTTGACAAATATATCTTCATTTGCCCAGAAACTTGTTAAGAATATTCCGATATTATCCCCGTAAAAAAGAGTAAGCGTAATTGCAAGAAGTAATACTCCCAGTACTGCCCACTCAATTGCATTGAGTTTATCAACTACCAGGTCTTCTTTTATCTTTTTTATATGCTCTTTGATTTTGATATTCTTAATCTTATTCTTCATCAATTATCTTTGTCTTTCAACTTTGCCGTCTTTGATCTCATATACGATATCACAATTTTCTATAGTTGTAAGTCTGTGTGCAATGATGAGCAATGTCTTCTTACCACTCAGACTGTCTATTGCATCCATTACTGCAGTTTCGGTCTCTGTATCAAGTGCCGATGTAGCTTCATCAAGTACAAGTATCTCAGGATCATGATACAAAGCTCTTGCTATACCTATTCTCTGTCTCTGACCTCCTGAGAGTCTAACACCACGTTCACCTATCTCTGTATTTACTCCATCTGGGAGTGTATCTATGAAATCTTTAAGCTGAGCCTCTTCAATAACCTCCAGCACTCTTTTTTTGTCGATATCTTTTTCGTCTACACCATATGCGATATTGTTTGTTATTGTATCGTCAGTCAAAAAGATTGTCTGCGGGATATATCCCAATTTTCTTTTCCAGCATTTTGAATTCTCTGGTATAGACACACCGTCAACTTTTATGCTGCCGTTTTGTTGATATAATAATCCCAAAATGATATCTGCCAGAGTTGTCTTTCCAGCTCCGGAAGGACCTATGAATGCAACAGATTTATTCTTTGGTAAAGTAATGTTAACATGTTCAAGAACGTTCTTTTCACTAAGCGGATATTTAAATGACAGATTATCGACTACGATTTCTTTAGAGAAGTTTATATCTGTCTCGTCAATTTCTCCTGCATTCTTTTCTAGTTCCTCTACTGTCTTCAAATCCTTGTATATCGCATCAACACTTGCCTTATCAAACATTATCCTCCCAAGGTATCCGCTGATCCTGTTAAATGAAGGAAGCAGCCTGTATGCAGCTACAGCAAATACGGACATAGTGCTTACAAAATATACACTGTCTACACCTCTTAACAGCTTTATCATGACAACAAAAAGCAATGCTCCAATTACAACGGTCTCCATAGCCGGTTTGGGCAGATATGCGAGAGTCTGATACGAACAGTGGTTTTTTGCAAAAGATTCGTATTCATTATCGAATTTTTTCAAAAAATATCCCTCTGTCTGAGCTATCTTGGTCTCTTTTATACCTCCAAATGACTGCATGAGCCATCTAGTCTGTCCCTGTCTGTTCTTCCTTACGATCTCTCCCTGGGTTCTAATTTTCTTTTTTATTACCTTGAAGAATAGTAATAGAAACATGATAAGAATAACGATGACACCGATACTTATAGATTTGTCAGTTATAAACAGATAACCTGTCAAAAGACAGCATACAATGATCTCAACTATCAGTTGCATGGAACACAGTATGATCTCATAAAACTGCACAACATCTGTACTGATATTCTGTATAAGATCCGCACTATTATTGTTCAGATAAAATGTATAGGGCTGATGCAGATAACAACTTAATAAACGATTTGCCAACTTTCGCTGATTAAAATACGTAAATCTGTATATTGAATAATTCATAAACAACAGATATATATTCTTCACAATATAAATGAGTATCAAAATAGCCGCAAGTATAGCAAGGAAGTATGCTGTATCCTTAAGTCCCAGCATATTATAAAGAGTTAGCAAGTAACCGTTATTCTCTTTATATAGTGCTTTGGGTGATAAAGCCAGTGATATGAAGGGCAGTATCGCAGTTACACCCAACAGTTCAAAGAATGCACCGATTATTATAGCAATTATAAGCATGATGGCACTTCTTTTCTGTTTGGGATCAAAAACATATATTATCTTCTTTATTGAATTCAAATATCTTTTTATCATGATATATTTTTGCGTTCTCCGTATCTACTGGTTCTTTTTATATCTCAGAAGATATGCCTTAGGGTAAATACCAAAGAAAAACATTCCTACTTTTCTTTTTATACTCCAGTTAAATCCCAATGATTCTCTGTATTTTGTCCAGTATTTTTTCTTTAGTTCCTTTATTATATCCGAATGCTGTCCTTCAAGTTTCTTAAGTTCTACTATATTAAGCAGTATTTTATATAAATATTTGAAGCTGTCCTTTTCATAGTATCCTTTCAGTCCTTGTCGGGTAAACGTACCCATGCGCATCTCTAACGCTTTGATTATATCAAGACGTTTTATACTAAACTCTGAAGACATTATACTAGAACTATTATTTGTTCGATAATTATATAGTATGCGTTCTGTTCTGACCACCTTGGATGCTCTGCAGAATATTTCACCAAATATCGCCTCATCTTCATGTATCATCCCCACGGGATAACGAAGATTATCAAATATCTCTTTTCTGTATAACTTGTTCCAGGCTACAACATATTCTCCGTATCTGCTCCCATATATATTATCTATAGCATCTGTTCCGGATTGAATAACTATGTCAGGCTCAGCAGGCTGTGTGACTGAAATATCTCCGGAGTTTTTCAGATAATCGCAGATTACTATATCTGCTTCTTGTTCTTTCGCCAAATGCAATAATTCTTCCAGATATGTTTCCTCTATCCAATCATCTGAATCAATAAAACAGATGTATTTGCCTGTTGCTTTGTCCAGTCCGTAATTTCTTGCATCTGACAGACCACCGTTCTTCTTATGTATAACTCTGATCCTGTCGTCTTTTACAGCGTACTCATCTGCGATCTGACTCGAACTGTCTGTTGAACCATCATCTATCAATATCAGTTCATAGTTTGTAAAGGTTTGATGCAATATACTGTCCAAGCACTTGTTCAAGTACTCTTCAACGTTATAAATTGGCACTATAACCGATATTTCCACTGATCAACCTCTTTATCGCAAAACTATTTTCTAAACAGAAGATATTTTATTTTGTCTTTTCTTCCAAGCCCATCAAAAGACATCCTCTTAACAAATCCTCTGGGATCCTTGTCAAATGGTTTGTTTCCTTTAGCAAAGATATCCTTGATGAATGACTCAAGTTCTTCCATCTCATTTAGATTATAACTGTCTGTCATGGGATATGTTCTTAACATCTTTAAATATGCATCATCATCATTATCCAGTGCTATTACCTTTTCAACCAGATCATCCAGTCTGTCCTCATACCCATTTGCACAGATATATGCTTCTTCATTAAAATCCCTTGTTATACTTGGATTTCCCCAATATATAGGGACAGAATGAGCTGAAAGCGGATCAAGCAGCTTTTCTGTCATATATCCATCTAAAGAACAGTTTTCAAATGCTATTGTAAATTTATAATTCCTGATAAACTCCAGCTTGCCTTTTTGCCAGTCTCCTTCTCTGGGAGATATAGAATCTGTAGGCATATTGTTTAGCACTTTACCTGGGCAATCAACCTGCTTGTATTCCATAAGTTTTTTTGCAAAATCCTGTCTAAGCTTGGCCGCTGCACCATCTTTTGCATTGGAATACACGAAATTACAAAACTTCCTGTTTAGAGCCTGCTCATCAGTGAGCTTACACTCATTAAGTCCTCCCGGATTAAACAACCACAACGGCCTTCTGATATATCTGTCCCCAAAATTTATATTGTCAAATGCTATTGCGTAATCACATTCACAGAAATTGGGGGTTATCGCTTCACCTGTGTAGAATATCTTTACGCAGTTTCTGTTCATGTAGGCATGATGATCCGTACCAAAACACGAATATATCAAAAAATCTGGCTCATCTGATATCTCATATCCATTAAAGTATTTATTTATTACATCTGTGAACATGTTATTGCATTCATCAAAATTTTTATACATGTCACAAAACCTGATTTTTATCTTTTCAGTCTGTTTTTGTTCGTTCATCTTTCTTCTTTGTTTTTAGGTGGTCTATAGTATTACTGATTCCTATGCCAAACGCCGTTCTCTTTCCAGGCAGAACATGATCCTTGTCTACACATAGACACATAACCTGTTTATCACTATACGGTATATCACCCAGTCCCAGTCTTGCCTTGCAACCGGTTGCCTCATACATATCTTTTATATACTCTTTAAGGGATCGTGACTGTCCATTTGCAATACAATATATTGTACCATGTTTGGCAGTTTCTGCCAAATCTAGTATCATCTGAGCGGCATCTTCGCTATACACGTAATCCCAGATCTGGTCTCCGGCTGTGAAATGTGTTTCTTCGCCATTTAGCATCTTTTTCAGCGTTGACATGACCATTGTATATTCACCGTCATACGGCCCATAAACACTGAATATCCTTGTCCATATATGCTTTATTCCTAACTGTTCACAGCGTATACGACTCATCTGTCCTGCTGCCAGCTTGGCTATACCGTATCCGTTTTCAGGGAATGCAGGTGTATCAGGCTTTAACGGTTCATCCACCCTACCATATTCCGCCTGAGATCCTGCTCCAATAAAAGTTTTGCATCCAAGTCTATGTGCAAATTCTACCGCATCAAGTGTGTACTTGATGTTATCAGATTGAAGTTCCATATCATTTCTGGTGTCTCCAAATGTTCCGTTCCATGCAAGATGAATAAATATGTCATATTCTTTGCCTGTTTCAACACTTAGTTCCTTATAATCCTGCAGATCAGCCTCTAAGATTTTTACACGCCCATCTTGTGGGATCTGTGATATCCTCTTTGAACCCTTGTGACATATGGCAAGCACTTCTGTATTTAGTTCCAAACATCTTTTTATCAGTGCCATTCCTATGACACCCGTAGGTCCTGTTATTACTATTCCCATCGTCATCCTTTATGCTTATTGCACATGTACCATGTATACAGTCTTCTGCTGAATAAAAACAGTTTCAATCTCTTTTCTGAATATATCAGCGGATAATATTTCATTTCCTTAGATGCCTTTTTGATATAGTCTTCTATATCACTGTCTTTATCATAATACTCATCAAGGAACGCTTTTCTTTCTGCTCTTGTTATTATGTGTTTGCAGCATGATTCAAAACTATGCATGCAATGTGTTATATAAAGTCCGTATTTTAGATTATCCTCTATATAATCATCTATGATATCGCTACATTGCATGACAGCATATCCGTATATTCGCTGTATGGCTCTGGGAGCCTGAAACTTGCGCATATCAGCTCCCTGTGAAATGTTCATTGCGGAACCGTCTCTTATCACGTATGTGTAGCATATATCATTAAATGTCCTTATCTTATCCGATGAGAGGACTGCTTTATACATGAACTCGACATCTTCACATATCGCACAGTCTTCAGTAAATCTAAGGTTCTTATCTACTATAAGATCCTTTCTTACAGCAAATGATCCTATCCTTATCCTGTTTTCCCCGCTTAAGAGGCTCTTGCAAAACTCAGCTGCTGAATACTCTTCCTGTTTAAATTCAGACTGTGATTCCTTTTTATTCTTTCCGTCATCAGTCTCAAATCTCCAGACTATCATATCAGGCTTTGTATCAGTTCTTGCTTCTATCTTTTCAAAGATATCATCCGAGCATAGATCATCACCATCTATGAAAATCAGATATTCGCCTCTTGCTGCTTCAATACCTGTATTTCTAGCTATGCTTACTCCCGAATTGGGTTCCTTTAAAAGCTGTATGTCAGTAATGTCATGTTTGGATATATATTCTTCCATAACGGTCCAGCTTTTATCCGTTGAACCGTCATTGATGATTATTATCTCCGTATCATCAGGTCTGTTTGCTAATGAATCAAGAGTCTTTGATATGTAGTTTTCGAGATTGTACACCGGTATTACAACAGAATACTTGATCATCACTGCCTTTCCCACACAGGAATTCCGTATGTATCGCTTTTGTCATCAAACGAGCGCATAACTGTAGCACAGAAATCATCGTGAGATGTCTGTCTATGGTCCCTTACACAGCTGTCATGTTTCTCACCTGCTCTTTTTATGAAAAATATCGGTCTTAATTTGTCATTAAAACTTATATTCATTCTTTCAAGCGATGCCCGTTGTTTATCATTGGGTCCGTGATCTGCCATGATAATAATCGTCGAATCATCATAGCATCCGGCATCTTTCATATCCTCAAGGTATTTTTCTACAGTCTTAAGTGCTGCCTTCCACTGCTCTTTTGGTTTCTGAGATGAGTAATCATATGTCATGCTCTCTCTGAAATAGTATGGGCTGTGTGCACCATATATATGATAAAGTCTGAATGCCTTTTCATAATCACTGCTCACACTCACTCCCGCTTCAGACATGTTCTCAAAAAAGAGCTGATCATCTCCGAACATGTAAAAATCGGCTTCATCTATACATGTTGCAAGACTCAGTTCATTGTATGAGTATGTATCTTTTAGTGCAAACGGCACTCCCCTGTATCTGGCACAGTTTATCAGCTGACTGATGATCTTTCCTGCCTCAAAGCTCGCCTTCCAGTCAGATGAAATATTGTCGACAAGCGAATGATCAAAGTATTTTACATACTGTCCTTCGGTTATAAGCCTTATGTCTATCCCTTTCGCTTTCATATCTTTGAAGAAAGTGCTGTCATCATATTCTTTTTGGGTATAGTCTTCGACATATATTCCTGTTAAAAGATATGGAAGACTTCCGTCTGTATAACCGAATCTGCTGACCATGTTGTCATATAGGGTAAAATCACTGAATGCCTTAAGGATATCAGGATCTTCCTGTTCCAGAGTATTTATCATCTGAACATCGTATGTATCAAGTATGAATACTACTACATTATCTTCTTTTCCGAGCTCAAATACTTTATCATAGGTTAACTGTACCTTGTCTTCACTAAACAGATTTTGAGAAAAAATAAGGCTTACTGCACCTAAAAGCTGAAGAACTATCAGTATGTAAGAACCATATATGCAGATTTTAAGAAATCTGTTCTTTATACAGAGTATGACAAATATAGTTACTATAATGATCCAAATAGTTGCATTTACTAATATCTTGCACTCAGACCAGTTCTGCGATATGCCTTCCATAACACTCATATCACCGTTAAAAAACATAGTCTGGATATATGACAGAAAGGTATACGAAAAAGCGACTACGCTTATCAGTTCATTCTGTCGGTTTGAAAACATATATCCACTCAAAAGATATATCGTTAAAGATATTCCTGCAAATGCCATGATCATATATGGCATGAAATCAATATATCTGTATAAAAAGTCTCTGGCATTATAAGCATAGACTTCAGTCGGTGCTGTTATAGTATGGACAGCAGTCCAGGCAAGTACAGATATGAAGGCTGCCTTTCTGCTGTTTTTTTCTGTTTCATCTTTATGCTTACCCAGTTTTATGTATAATACAGCTAAAACGAGTGAAACGACTCCTTCTATGACCGTAAGTTTTATTGAAGGTATATCAAAGCAGATTACAGTAAGTATCTGTAACATCCAGAAGATAGATACTGTTTTTTCAAATGTCTCTTCTATCGCAGTTACTTTTATCTTTCTGACAAGAAAAACAGCAAGCCAGGCAATAATGATGAAGATAAACATCTTTGCATATCCTGTGATATTCTTATCCTTCATCGCATGTCCGAGCATTTCAGTTGCATGTCCCTGAAACATCCTGACCGCTGAGACTGCATAGTAGTATACCCCTGCATAAAACAAAGATTCCTTTATGAAATTCTTATTCTTGTATCCCGAGATTAAGCCACTGATGATCGAGGCAAATACGATTATCAGGCATACCTGTAAATAACCGTCCATTAATCCTCTTTACCGCCTTTGTAAAGAGCAAGAGTCTGCTTTACCACCCTGTCCCAGTCATACTGTTCAAGTACATGTCTGGCAATAGCTTCTTTTGAATAATTGGGATCCTCTCTTATCTCCTTAAGATGGCCTATTATATCTCTCATGGAATCTCTGAGGCTCTCAACATCCTTGTTGGCAAAACAGTACCCGTGCTGAGCCACCACTGCCGTATTTTCCGGTATGTCGCTTACAAGGCAGATATTTCCGTAGCTCATGGCCTCAAGCAGACTTATAGGCATGCCCTCTATTTCACTCGGGAGAACAAACATTACAGCATTACCGTACAGTTCCTCAAGTTCTCTTCCCTGTACAAAGCCCGTCATTACAATACGAGCCTTTCTTCTTGCGCGACTTGCCTTGTCATTAAACTTATCCGCAAATGCCTTTATGGTTCTGTAATATTCCTCGGAATGACTGCTGCCTCCTGCAATAACAAGCGGAACCTCTATCCCGCTCTTTGAGTATGCCTCTACAAGTGTATGAACACCCTTTTCCGGAACAATGCGAGCTACAAAGAGGATGTAGTCTTCCCCATTAAGTGCATGCTTTAGCTTTATGCTCTTAGGAGGGAAGTACTCTGGTGTATTGATACCGTTTGGTATCAGGGTAGTCCTTCTTTTATACTTATCCTTAAAGTACTGCTGATCAGCTTCGGAAAGAACTATTATCTCATCGGCATGTTCAACAGCCATTCTCTCTCCATACAGAAGAAATTTGGTTGCAAACCCGCCCCATTTGCTCCTTTTCCAGTAAAGTCCGTGGATAGTCGCAATACATCTCTTTCCTCTCTTTTTTGCATAAGGGATCATTGCGCACGGGCCTTCTGCATGGAAATGGATGACATCGCACTTGCTCCTGCAGGCTTTCTTGGTCGCAAAGTAACTGTATACGATCGCATTTAAGCTTTTATTCTTGAATGTGAAAGCAGTCTTTACATGAACACCATTGTATTCATAGCTGTCCTGCTTTGGAACATCTATATTGTTATAACCGGCCACATGGCTGCCCTTTCTATTATAGACGGTCACATCATGTCCCAATTCAGCCATCCTGGTCGAGAGTTCTTCGACCACGACTTCTATGCCGCCTTCTCTTGAGGGTATCCTCTTGTGCCCTATCATCGCTATCTTCATTACTGAGCTCCTTTGCTCGAGACTACTGCCCCGAGCGTCTTTAAAAGTATCTTTA
>JAEEGK010013279.1_pt1 | contig 18582 bp, 10 predicted proteins | sample 8958771 | NCBI WGS metagenome assembly JAEEGK01 (sample SAMN16246547, study PRJNA631951) | gut metagenome | biome: gut microbiome; feature: rumen; material: SC-attached | host: Bos | place: Iran: Karaj | collected 2018-10
GGCGGTGTAAAGACCTCTTACCATGTGGGATTCCTTTCATTAGTCGCTCGAAGTTCTTCGGATTTCTCGCTGTCATTGATTTAGCGCATAGTATCTATAACTTCTATGTATCTTCCGGTGCCGATGGCAACGGCGGTTCTGGGGTTGTCTGCGGTGATGGTGCGGATACCGGTCTTTTCTTCGATGAGCTCTTCAAGTCCCCAGAGCTGGCAGCCGCCGCCGGTGAGCACGATACCGTTGCTCGCGATATCTGCGGCAAGTTCCGGAGGAGTCTTTTCAAATACTCTCTGGATCGCGTCGACTATCTGCGATGTGGGCTCACGGAGAGCTTCCTCGGTCTCCTCGGAAGTGACTGCGATGGTCTTGGGCAGGCCGCTCGCCGCGCCGCGTCCCTTTACGTTCATTGCGATGGACTCGGGCCTTCTGTATGCGGAACCGATCTTTAACTTTATCTCTTCTGCGGTCCTTTCACCGATGACGATGTTTTTGCTCCTTCTCAGGTATCTGCTGATGAATTCGTCAAAATCATCACCTGCGACCTTGATGGATGCGCTGATGACCGTGCCGCCGAGCGAGATTACTGCGATATCGGTGGTACCGCCGCCTATATCCACTACCATGTTGCCACAGGGCTTTGTGATGTCAAGGCCTGCGCCGATAGCTGCCGCAATGGGCTCCTCGATGATGGCTACGGACTTTGCGCCTATGGTGTAGGCTGCATCCTCAACCGCTCTTTTTTCAACTTCGGTGACGCCCGAAGGCACGCAGATGGAAACTCTGAGCTTTCCGAAGCGGTGCTTGCCAAGTGCTTTGTTCACAAAGTGCTTGAGCATTTTTTCGGTAACGGTGTAGTCCGAGATAACGCCGTGCCTTAAAGGTCTTACCGCAATGATGTTTCCGGGGGTACGTCCGATCATCTGCCTTGCGTCTTCTCCGATGGCGCGGATCTTGTTCGTGTCGCGGTCGAATGCGACTACGGAAGGCTCAGTGAGCACAACGCCTCTCCCCTTTATATATACGAGAACCGTAGCGGTTCCCAGATCGATGCCGATATCGTTGTTGAACATAGATAACTCCTTTCGAAACTCCTCATAACTTGATACAACAAAGAATTATATACATTATCATATCATTTTTCAAATGTTTTTGAAGATTTTTCGAATAATCGGCCCAAAACATTTATCGGCATTTTTATCGTGGTTCTTTAGAAGAAAAAAGTAGATAATCCGCGGACGAAATGATAGAATCGAAATCAATAAAAAGCAAGAGGAAAAACCATGGACAGAACCATTTCGAGATTCAGCACATTTATGAGCCTTAAGCTGTCAAACGCAGTCGTTATCCTGTTTTTGTTTGCGCTCCAGCTCGTATTTGTATTTTTTGACTACCGTAATTTCTCGCCCGTCTACATACTTTTTGCGACGCTCATCGCGCCGTTTCTTTTGTCGCTCGTACTCGACAGGGGGCAGAACAAAAACAAGGACTCCCAAAAGAAGGAGTCCTATCCTGAGCTCAGAAAAAAGCTCGGCTATACAGATCTTAAATACCAGTGCCAGTCTTACACGTTCCTCATGACCGTGATCCTGCTGATCCTGTGGTATTTCAGGATGCGCGGGGTGGAAGCCGTGTTCTCTCCCGCTTCCCAGATGCCCGTGCTCACATTGTTCATTTATGCCGCAGTGCGCATCGCTGTGTGGCTTTTCTATCTGATCCTTTTCAGGTTCTTTCCGTTCAAAGCCTTTAAATGACCGTACCGTTCAGCGCTTAAAATATTTCCTGCCGAAATCATCGATAGGCATGGGCTTTGAATAGTAGTATCCCTGGATCACATCACACGACGCGTTCTGGAGGAAGTTCTTCTGTTCCACCGTTTCCACGCCTTCCGCGAGCACCGTGATATCAAGGTCTTTCGCCATCGAGATGACATGGGATATGACCTTCTGCTCACGTGCATTGTCCGCATTTCCGCATTCGTCAAGGAAACCCTTGTCAAGTTTCAGCACATCCACGGGCATCTCACGTAAGAGATGCAGTGACGAATAGCCCGATCCGAAATCGTCCATGGAAAGCCCGAAGCCCGCGTCTTTTATGAGATACATCACATCAAGGAGACGGTCCATCTCGTCATAGATCGCGGTCTCCGTGAGTTCGATCTCAAGGTATTTCGGCTCTATCTCGTATTCCTTTGAAAGTCTTATGAGATTCCCCACAAAATCTTCGTCATAAAGGTGAAGCCTTGAAAAGTTGACCGACACCGTGATCAGCTGTCTTCCCGCTCTCTTCCAGTCCCTGAGTTTGCGACATACTGTCTCGAAAACGTAAAAATCGATCTCTTTTACAAAGCCGTCCACCTCTGCTATGGGAATGAACATATTCGGTGCGATCATTCCTTTTTCGGGGTGATTCCATCTTATCAGCGCTTCCGCGCCGATGACCTTTTCTTCGGGTATCCCGTATTTCGGCTGCAGATAGACCACAAGCTCCTCGTTTTTGATGGAGTTTAAAAGGTCGCTCTCAAGCTCATGCTGCTCGATGTCCTTGTTGAAATCCTCGTCGCTGTAGAAAGCGATCTCGTTGGACATCGACTTTCCGATGCCCTTTCTCGCTACATTCGCTCTGGAACGTATGCGGTTGACATCTTCATTTCCGTTTATCAGATAAACACCGCATCTGAAGAATATCTTTGCGGCTTTTCCTTCATCGTTTTCCGGCACCTCGGTGCAGTAATTGAGCATCGTCTCAAGTCTCTTTACCAGCTCGTCGACAGTGTCGTATTTCAGGAGCATCGCAAAATGGTCTCCGCTCGTACGGCAGACATTCTCGTCCTTTGTCACTGCTTTTGAGAGGATGTCCGCAATGTATTTGAGCACTCTGTTGCCGTATTCATATCCGAGCGTGCTGTTTACAAACTTAAAGCCCGTAACATCCGCGATCGCATAGGCATATTTGCCTTCTCCTTTTTCAAGGATAGCCGCAACGGTCTCTTTATGCAGGGATTTCAGCGGGAGATTCGTAAGATCGTCATAGCTGATGGCGCGCTCCATCTCCTCGTCGCGTTTTTTCCCTGTGATCATGGCAAATGCCACCTGGAACACAAGCACTACAACGGTGAGAACAAACAGTCCTGCGATAAGCCCTACGGTCTTTCTGGTGACGCCGTACACATCTTCCGATTTTGCCATGGAAACAACGATCACTCCGTTGTAATCGGGAAGTCCGGCCCCGTAGACCAGATATCTGGTCCCGTTGATCGATATCTCCGCCACACGGTCGGCATCCTCTTCAAAATGCCGTATGTAGTCCATGAGCTTCAACGCTCCGGGCGTCTCCTCTGCCAGAAGGAAGTTCCCCTTGTCGTCATAAAACTCGGGGGATACCGTATTCACGATTATCTCTCCGTTGTCGTCGACCAGCAGATTGGTGCCGTTGTGGTTGAAAACGGGTTCGGAGATCTTCATGGAAAAAGGCTGTGAATCAAACTCGGCCATAAGCATGCCGGCCACCTCGCCGTTTCTGATCCAGCGTGTGGAAAGCACTATACGTCCGGTGTCCTTGAGATAAGAGATGGCATTGTTGCCCGCAAGAGTATCTTCCCAGATGGAAATATCATAAAGACTGTATTGCAGTCCGTTTGTATCGAGGCATGTATCCGCAGTGGGGATATAAACACCGAGTCTTCTCGCGGAGATGCTCATTTCGAGCGTTTTCATCCTTGACAGTTCTTCCGCGTTGGGAAGACTTTCTCCGCCCATGAACGTGGCGATCAGGTCAAGGATATCGGTCCTTGCCCCAATGAATTCTCTGATCCCGTTCTGCTTTTCTTCTGCCTGCAGAACGAATTCATTTTCGCTCTTTTCCGTCACATGGCGTTCAATGAGAACAGAAATAACAGCGCCTGCGAGCGCGAAAAGAGTAACGATGCCCGTTATGATGAATATCCTTCTCCTGACTTTGTTTCTCACGGCAACCTCCATGTTCCCGTTTTAAGGGTGCTCCCCATAAACCCTTGCCTCCGGGCAGTCTTTTCCGACCGCCAAAATACTTGGGAATTGTAACACAAATTGGTGCATTTAACAATAATTCAACCAAAAATTCAGACTATAGTCCCAAAAAGTTTAGGCTGGATTTAATATTATCTAACAAAAAAATTAGGGAATCTTCTCAGACTCCCCAAATATTGCCATAAATTCTCATTTTTCCCTTCTCAAGTGGAAAGCAGGATACGGTCGTTGTCGAGCTGTTTTCCGGCGGATTCCCTGAATTTCAAAAGAAGCATATCGGTGGTAAGTTCCGCTTTTTTTGCGCCTTCCGCGTCAAAGACGATATTTCCGTCATCCATCATGATTATCCTGTTTCCGAATTCGAGCGCCTGGTGCATATTGTGCGTTACCATGAGACATGTGATCTTGCCGTTTTCGGTGATCTCACGGGTGATCTTAAGGACCTTGTCGGCAGTTCCCGGATCGAGCGCGGCTGTATGCTCGTCAAGCAGCAATATGCGAGGAGGGTTGTATGTTGCCATCATCAGGGTGAGTGCCTGTCTCTGACCGCCCGAGAGCAGCCCCACAGGCTGTTTCATACGATCCTCGAGGCCCATTCCGAGAAGCGCGAGCTTTTCGCGGAAGTCGTTCTTTTCTTTTTTTGAAACGCTTGAAAGCCAGCCGCCGTGCCCTGCGGCAAGAGCAAGATTTTCCTCTATGCTCATTCCGGGCGCGGTACCCAGCATGGGATCCTGGAAAAGCCTTCCTATGCGGCGCGCTCTGATGTGTTCGGGCATCAGGGTTATGTCCTCACCGTCGAGTTTTATGCTTCCCGAGTCGGTTATGAACGAACCTGCTATCGCATTGAAAAGCGTGGATTTTCCGGCTCCGTTCGAACCGATCATCGTGATGAAATCGCCGTCCTTCACAATGAGCGAAAGGTCGCGTATGGCCTTCTTTTCGTTTATCGTGCCGGGATTGAAAGTTTTAGAAATATGCGATATCTCAAGCATCTTTTTCCTCCTCTCCCCTCTTCAGGATCAGACGGCGCCTGAGCATCGGCAGCTTTGACCTGAAATAAGGCGCGGAGATCGTGACAATAACTATCACAGAGGAAACAAGCTTAAGCATGGATGCGGGCATGTGGAGTCTGAGAGCGATCATATACACGATCCTGAAGATCATTGCTCCGATCACCGCTCCGACAGCTCTCTTGGGGATGCCTCCTTTTCCCATGAACACACGTCCCAAAAGGAGCGACGCGAGCGCAATGGTGAGCATGCCCGAACCTATATCGATGTTAGCGGACTTCTGGGACTGCGCCATAAGACATCCGGAAAGCCCGGTGAACGCATTTGCGACAACAAGTCCGATGATCGTGGTAAACACAGGATTGATCGAACTGGATCTTACCATTGCCGGATTGTCGCCCGTTGCTCTTATCGCGAGGCCGAGCCTTGTGCGAAGGAAGAGCACAAGAAATACGACCACAAGCGCCACAGCCGCGATCACAACGATCAGCTTGTAGAAAGAAGCGAGAAAAGTGCCTGTGAGCGCCTTTTTAACCATTGTAAAGATCGTGGTGGTCTTGTTAAGGTTCACAAGGGAAGAGTTGTTCATGATCGCGATGTTCACCGAATAGAGGCCCGTGTTCACGATGATACCCGAAAGCAGCGAATCGATGCCCATTTTTGTCTGAAGGAGCGCTGTGATGAGTCCCGACAGCATTCCTGCCGCTATCGCCGCAAATATCGAAAGCACGGGATGCCCGGAAAGGGCAACCATCGCGCCGACCGCTGCCCCAAACGTAAAGCATCCGTCAGTCGAAAGGTCGCATACGTTCAGCATAGAATAGCTCAAAAACAGCGCAAGTACCGTAAGTGAACTTATCAGGCCAAGCTCCAGAGTCGTCTGTATCAATTCAAGTACAGCCGAAAGATCCATGATCACATCTCCCTTTTACAAATTATTACTTAAAGCTCTCCGCTGTGGTTATCTCCTGTACCTTTGTGCAGAGAGGCTCAAATGCCTTTTTGATGGTCTCGTAGTCAAAACCGATCTGTGCGCAGGTTTCGGTGTTTACTGTTGCCGTACCGTTGTCAAAAGTCTTTACCGCAAGATTTGCGGGATCCTTTTTGTCAACGAGTACCTGCTTTACCATGTTTGCGGTCTCTACTCCGAGGTTTGCGTAGTCAACGCCGTAGCCGAGGAACGCGCCGTTTAAAGCGAAGGAATCCGCGCCGGTGTAGTGAGGGATCTTTGCTGCGGCAAGCTTCTCATAGATCGAAAGCTCAGCCTGCATGATGGTATTGTCCGAAGGAGTGAAGATCGCGTCTACGCCGTCAAGCACCATGGAATCTGCGGCAAGCATTACTTCCGATACGTTCGTTCCTGTATGCTCCACAAAAGCCACACCCTTATTTGTGAGGTATTCCTTAGCCTGTGCAATAGCGGTGGTCGAAGCATCCTGACCAGCATCATAGAGAAGTCCCACAAGATCTGCCTCGGGATTTGCGGCGAAGATAAGGTTGAATACGGCGTTTGTGTCAAGATAGTCGGAGGTGCCGGTGATGTTTGCGCCGGGCTTTTCAAGTGATTCAACGATACCTGTCGCAAGAGGATCGGAAACAGCGGCAAAGATGACCGGGATCTTGTTGTCCTCTGTGGCTGCCTGCATTGCCATCGCAACGGGAGTCGCGATACCTACCATGAGGTCCACTTTATTTGAAATGAAGTTCTGGATTATCTGGTTCATGACATTTGCGTCAGCGTTGCAGTTGTCATAGAGCACCTTAAAGGTCACATTGTTTTCTTTTCCGAGTACCTCGAGCTGCGCCCTGATATTGTCAACGATCTGGTTAAGTGACGCGTCATCCACAAAGTTGCAGATGCCTACAGTGAACGTGTTTGCCTCTTTTTTGTCCCCGCATCCGGTAAGGCAGCCTGTTGCCAAAACGATGCAGATAACTACAGTGATCATTCTCTTGAGTAAGTTTTTCATAGTGTTTCTCCTCTTTAAATAGTTTTTGAGTGATGAGGGACGCCGGTAAAAAAATAACCTGTCCCTGCATGTTACTGCGGGGACAGGAATGATATCCTGCGGTGCCACCCTGCTTGATGCTCGCGCATCCACTCTGTCGTACACTTAAGGCCGTCAGTATACGTTTCCGTTCTTAACGGAGTGTCGTCTCCGTCTTACCTAATTCCCGAAAGGGGTTCGGTTCGCCCTCAGAAGTCCATTCGCCGCCAGTCTTGATGCTTTCCTTCCACCAATGGAAAACTCTCTGTAAACAGTGTCCGACAGTTACTTACTCTTCATCACCGGTTTATGGTTTAGTACTTTACCACTATAAATCGTAAATGTCAACCGCTTTTTAAAATTTGTCATAAATGTTACAGGTCATATTGCTCAAACAATCGCTACATGATCACCCTGATGTCCGTAAGTGCCACCTGGTCGCCGGTAAGAGCCACGCAGACAGTCTCGGAGGGATTCTTTAATATCGTGGTGTTTTCGATGCTGATGCCCAGAGTCTCGGAAGTAAATACGATGCGTGAACTGCGCTTCACTATCTCTATGCTGCACTCCATGCCCTGCTTGTTCAGTTCCTTCCAGTCTTCCCAGTTTGTGAACCGCTCGGTCTTTTTCATCGAAAATCTGTTTTCCGCGTGCTCGTTGTCGCCGCTCAGATCGTTCTCGCCGTTTAGCCTTATCACAGCAAACTCATGATAGTCTTCACCTGACACGGTATTGTCGGAAGATGCAAAAAGCACCACGTACGGACAGTGCCATACCAGATTTGCCGACGGCAGAGACATCGAGTGAAAATCCATGATCAGACGGTCCTTAAGGATAACACTCTTTGTATAGGCAGAGCGGGGGCGGTTTATCTGAACGTTCGGAAGGTCCGACTCCAGCCGGTCGATATAGCTGATCTCGTTCGCGATCCTCTTTATATCGTTTTCCGTGATATGCCTTTCGCTCTTTTCTATCGTGATGTTGCTGACATGACAGTTTTCACCTGTAAGACCGATATAGGCAGCCTTTGCGACACTCGGGAGCGCCACGGTCGATTCCACGATATGTGTGGGGCCTTCCGTCCTGATCTTCATGTGATCGCCGTATCTCGCGGCCAAGATGCGGTAGGTGGTCTTTCCGGTAGCCGGGTCCTTTACGGGCTTTACATTGTCCTCATCCTCGGGAAGCACCTTCATCTCGATCTTTCTCGCTTCGGTCGTGACGCTGTGTCCGTCAAACCAGATCTCGCCGTATTCTGAGTAATGGAAAGCCTTGATCGATCTGTCATTAATGTGGATAAGCCTGTCGTACGAGTCAAAGAGCACCATTGCGGGCTCACAGAAGTCCTTGCTCTTTCCTGTGGGTTCAAAATCAAAAGTTATGGTGAGTACCCTTTCAGGCACCTGAATGCCCATCGTGACAAATTCCCTGTAAGCCTTGCACTTGAACTCACGCTCGACTTCCCTGTCATCCTCGGGATCGAGTCTGCTCATCTCGTCGTCTATGAGACTTGCGATGACCTTTGCAAACTTGGGATCAAACATGCTTCCCGAAGATTTTATGATCTCCTCTTTGGCAAGAGAAGGAGGGAGTGGTGCCATGAACGGACGTTTTGTGGTCATCACGTCATAAGCATCGGCAACGGCAACGATACGCGCCGCCTCAGGTATCTGTTCACCTTTAAGCCCTTCCGGATAACCGCTTCCGTCATATCTTTCACTGCTGTAGTGCGCAGCCTGTTCGAGATACGGATATTCCGTGATGCTCGAAAGTATCTCACTGCCTATTAGAGGCTTGTTTTTTACGATCTCATATTCCGCATCCGTAAGCGCCCCGTTTTTCCCTATGATGCTGTCTGGGATGCCTATCTTTCCGACGTCGTGAAGAAGAGCGGAATAGTAGATCCTGTTGCACTCGTCGTTGTCTTTTTCGCAAAGTCTCGCGATCTTTACCGCAAGCTCGGCCACTCTCTCGGAATGTCCTTCGGAATAGACATCCTTTTTTTCGACTGCCTTTACAAATGCCTTTGCGGTCTGGTCAAACAGGCGCTGCATGCTCTTTTGTTCTTCCCTGACTCCCTGCACCTCTATCTTGTGAGCCCTCATCACGGCGGCGTTGATGTCAAGATAAGTAAAGATGTACAAGGATATCGAGACCAGCACCATTGCCATGTTTACGATCGATATACCGTAGGCAAATATCTGGATGATCCCCATCGCTATCGGCACAAAGATATAAAGCGCCAGCGAAGTATAGATAAGGCGGCTCACTTTCTTTTTGTACTGCCTTACGACCGTGTACTGGATGAGCGGACAGAGTATAGGAACGACATAGCACAAAAGGAATCCTTTGCCCCTTACATACCTGTTGTTCTCGTCAATGTAATAATAAAGTCCGGTAAACTGTGTAATTATGACCATGATCATCTCAAGGATCGCCGCAACGCTGACAAGCACAAGCCGTTTTGGCGTTCTCTTGGTCCTGGGATCTATGTCGAACAGTTCCATCAGATAAAGATTGAAGATAAGGACAACCATGGCGGTAAGGAAAAACACAAAAAAGTTGCTCACACGCACCATGATATATCCCGTCCTGCTGAGATCCCCCGAGTAGATATAGGCCTCGCGGTCAAAAAACAGAAGGAAGGTCGCCACAAATTCCATCAAAATGAGAGCTGTTTTTTTACGCCTTTCAAGAAACTGCGTAAAAAAGAGCAGGATCGCAAACGAAACGCAGGCAGCACTCAGCGCAAGCATTATATTCAATTGGTGCGCTTTTATGAATTCAAACATAGTTCACCTTTTCGCCGATACGGATCCGTATCAAAGTGTCATTTGTGAAGCATGAAATACTCTCTTAACTTGTCCAGCAATTCGTCTTTTTTTATAGTCTTTAAGAAATAGCCCTGCGGCCTGAGATCCACCACGGACATGACGCTCTTTTTGTCGCTCTTTCCCGTGAGGAACATGACCGGTATGTCCTTTGTCTCGTCATCGCTTCTCAGCATCTCAAGCACCTGGGGCCCGCTTGTGACCGGCATCTCGTGGTCCAAAAGGATCAGGTCGACCTTGTTCTTTCCAAGCATCTTGATCGCCTGAAGACCCGAATTTGCCATCGAAACCTTGTACGTGCCTCTGAGCCACTCTCTCACGATCGACAGATACTGAGGGTCGTCGTCCACTATCATGATGCTCTTTTTAAATTCGCCCGCTTCGACCTTCTGATAATACTCTTTTATGGTCCACACAAAAAGTTCATTGTCTACGGGACGCACAAATATCCCGTAGATCGATTCCTTGGGGATCATCTGTCTGAGCCCAGCGGTGTCGTCGGGCTCGCCGATGACTATCAGCTGTATCCCTTTTTCGTCGACCATGTCGTTCAGATAGTGAAGCACTTCGGCCGACGGAGGCGCATCATCATCGATATAGACGGTGATAAGATGTACATCCCCGAGTTTTGCGTTGATCTCGTTGATGCTCCAGTGAACGAACTCACATTCGACATCCGCATCAAACGATTTTTTTACGAGCACGCGAACAATGAATGATTCTTTTTCGCCTATGACCAGCATCTTGTTGGTTTTCACGTTCTGTTACCCCCCGGATTCGTCAACTATTGTCACGCTTGTTCATAAGAGCTTCCATACCGTCCCAGTCGATCAGCTTGAGGAGTTTCGCAAGTTCCGAGAAGAATGCCTCATCCTTTTCGGGCAGGTGATATTCCTTTATCTGGTCGATTATCATCTCAACGGAGTCATAGTCCATCTGCGGAATGACATCCTTAAGCGCACTGTAGGCATCCTCAAGGTCGCTTTCGGGGATGGGTACTCTGGTGTCTTCTTCCCGGCCGCTGCCTTCTTTTGCGCCGAGTTTTTCAAGTTTTTTCTTGTAGGAAAGGTACATATCCATGAGCTTCCCGGAGTTTTCCGCAATGAACGCCTTGTCATCGCGGTTTCCGGCATCCTCTAACGCCTGGGCGAGTTCCGACAGTCCCAAAGCGCCTATGAACCTTGCCGAGCTCTTAAGTGCATGTACCTTAATAGTGTAAAGCTTTAAGTCGCCACCTTCAAGTGCATTTTTAAGCACTTTTGCGTTTCCGTCAATGGTATCGAGGAACATCTGGAGTGAGAAGAAGAAATTCGCAAGTCCTCCCGATGCCTTTGTGCCGTCAGGCACAGAGATTCCCTCTGTTTCGTTGATCCATTTCATGTCCTCCGGGATCTCCGTGATCTCGGGCAGAATGTACGACTCATCGGGCTTCATCATCATCTCTTCGGGAAGATGACTCATTATCGTCTTTTCAAGCACATGCGAATCAACAGGCTTTGACAGATATCCGTTAAAGCCCTTTGACTTGTAAAAGTCTTCGCCGACCGCCGTGTTTGCGGTAAGTGCGTAAACAGGGATGTCCTTGTCGATCTCCCTGATCTTTTCAAGTGTCTCTATGCCGTCCATGCCCGGCATCATGTGATCGAGCAGGATGATGTTGAACTTGGTCTCTTTTATCTTTTCAAGGCACTCCTCACCGGAAGACGCCGTTGTCACAAACATCTTTGTCGCCTTGAGCAGTCCTCTCATGACATTGAGGTTCATGGGATTGTCGTCAACGACCAGTATATCGGCGTCGGGCGCAACGAACTGAGGTATATAAGGCCCTGTTGTGTCTACATCGTCATGCTCCGTAAATTCGCCGAAAGGCATCATGTCGGTGATCTTCTGAGTCACTGTGAGCACAAACTCTGATCCCTCACCGTAGATACTGTTGCAGGTGAGCGAGCCGCCCATAAGCTCGGCAAATCTTCTTGAAATGTCAAGACCGAGGCCGGTTCCCTGGATGCCGCTGTTTTTCTCTTCGTCAAGTCTTTCATAGGCCGTAAACAGCTTTTGTATGTCCTCTGGCTTTATACCGATACCGGTATCCTTTACGGAGAAACGTATCTTACATTCATCGTCTTCTCTCTCGAGCATCGAAACATCGAGCACAAAACCGCCCACATCCGTATATTTTACGGCATTGGTGAGAAGGTTCAGCACTATCTGCTTGATCTTTCCGGCATCACCGTAGAGGTGTTTCGGCATCATCTCGTCGATCGAAACGTCAAACTTGAGCTCCTTTTCGGTGCTCTTGACGCGGATCATCGAAACTATGGAACGGAGCACATCCTGCAGGTCGTAAGCCTGTTCCACAAGGTGCATCTTTCCCGATTCGATCTTTGAAATATCCAGGATATCGTTGATAAGTCCGAGAAGTGATTCCGCCGCGTTCCTGATATCAAAGGAGTAGTTCATGATGGACATGAAATAGCCCTTCGGAACGCCCGTCGCATCTTCTCTCATGATCATCTCGTCCATGCCCATGATGGTATTTATGGGCGTTCTGATCTCGTGCGACATGTTTGCGAGGAATCGTGATTTTGCGGTGTTTGCGCGCACAGCCTCGTCCTTTGCCTGCCTTATCTCATCATACTGCTTTCTGATCATCTTGTTGCTCACAAAACGCCATACGATAAGGCCCGAAGCAAAAATGAGCGCGAGGACGAACAGGAACTTTACGATGAAAAGCTCGGTGAGTCTGGGTCTCTTTACGATCTTGTAGGTCTCCTCCTGCAGGATCGTGCCGTTTACATTGTCAAGCACCTGAATGTGCAAGGTGTAAGTTCCGTACTTGAGACCGGTGTATTCGAGCGGCGTCAGCTTGCTTCTTCTGATGGTGATGCCCGAATCGCCTGTTCCTTCAAGGTATACACGTACCAGCGGATCTGTCATCGTATAATCCAGCACCGCAGCAGTGATCTTCACACGCCCCGCTTTTGACGGCAAGGTATATGCTCCGCTCTCTCCCGCGGGTATTTTGCTGTTGTCGGAATAAATACTGTCAAGAGACAGTTTTATGATGCCTTTTTCGTCAAAGAAATGTGCGGTATCTACTCTTGTAACGCCCTCTCTTCCCGCGATATAAAGGATGCCGTCCTTTGTGAGCGTACTGTAGGAATTGCTTGTCGGGGTGCTGGTAAGGCCGTTCGCATTTGTATAGAGCCTGTATTCCTTGATGTCGTTTGCGGCCATTTCATCGGCATTTACGATATATACGCCAAGTGACGACAATATCCACATATTGTCGTTGTCGTCCACGAAAAAGTCATAATTGTTGTTGTAAGGGAATGTCGTTACTTCAACGAGCTCGTTATTTTTAAGGTACTGGATCGAGTTGGATGTGACGATCCAGTAAAGTCCCCTCTTCTCGTCCTTTTTTATCCTCATAATGACGTCGCTGGTAAGGCCGTCTTCTCGTCCGATCCTTTTTTCTATCTCGTTGCCCTTGACCACATAGATGCCGTCACCGTCGGAACCACAGAGCACCGTGCCGTCAGGTCCCTGGCACACAGTGAGGAGCACTGTGTTCTTCATGCCGTTCGACGCATCCACCTTGCGCACCACTTTGCCGTCTTTGATCACGGCAAGGCCCAGATTGGTCGCGACAAGAACACTGCCGTCATCTGCGAGAGCGGTCCCTCTTATCTCATGACCCGGCATTCCTGCGTTTTCGTTATACTCTTTTATCGTTCCGTCCTTGGAAAGACATACCAATCCGTGACCGTTTGTAAACGCCGAGAACCATATGTTTCCGTCATTGTCTTCCATGATGCAGCGTATCCTGGAACCCGCAAGGAGCTCGGATATCGCGCCGTAGGTCCATTCGCCGTCAGAAGTGAAAACATCCGCTCCGGACTCTTTTCCGACGTAGATATCACCATTGCTGATGCAGACGGTATTTGCAAGTTCACCGTACGCACCGAACCTTTCGGAGAGATTGACAAAATTGTTTGCAACGATCTTCATCACGCCCTGAGTGGAAGAAGCCGCCCAGATATTTCCCTGATAATCGGACGTGATCATCTCGATGCCATTTGTCACCGGCAGCGAGTTCAGGAGTTGTATTTCATTTTCGTTGTCATAGTAACCTATGTCATATGTCGAGCAGACCCAGATACGGCCGCAGTCGTAGGACATCCACTGGGCTTTGTCGAACGGAAGATCGGCAAGGACCTCCATCTTGTCGGCGGAGTCACCGAAATTGCCGTAATAAAGTGTTCCCGGAACGGTACACATGTAAACTTTCCCGGGATTATCCTTATCTGCCATGAGTGTCGATACAGACTCGACTCCGAGATCCTTTCCCTCATAGCAGGAGGATATCTTTGCATTGTCTATCGAAAAGACTTTACCGTTTCTTGTAACACCGTATACCCTTCCGGCGCTGTCCGATTCAAGTCTCAATATCCTTTCATCGTCAAGCCTTTCGTCCTCGATGAGATGGAGGTTCATGTTAGGATCGACATAGCTGAGTCCGGCGGTGCTGCCCATAAAGATGTTTCCTGAGGCGTCTTCCGCAAAAGCGCGGAATGAGGAAGAAGTAAGCCCGTCTTTGTAGGTGAAGTGCCAGCTGTTTTCGCCCTGGAGGACGACCACGCCGTTATCGTTCGTTGCGACCCAGATCCTTTTCCTGCTGTCCTCAAAGATGTAGCGGCCGCTCGTAAGACCGCCGGATGTGTCAAGTCTTTCAAAGCTGGAGCCATTGTATCTGATGATACCGCTGTAACCGCCGATCCAGATATATCCGTCGGATGAGCCGAGAATGCAGTTTGCGTCTGATGTGGGGAGTCCGTTTGAGGCGTCAAAAAGTTCTGCGGAAAAACCTTTGCCGTCGATCTGTCCGGAAGCCGCATAGCCTCCCCCGATCCGCTCGATGCCCTCCGCAGCGGCCGTCAGGGTGCCTCTTTGAATGCAGCAGGCGAAGCATATCACCGCAAGCGCCGCTGCAAAACATTTTTTCCTTATATCCTTCATTGTACGGATACCCTCCATCAATGTATTTCAACAAGTTCCTATGCATTCTGATTGTATTTCTTCAATACGACCTTTACTTCAGGAAGCGAATCCATGAACACTTCCACGCATTTCGGGTCAAACTGGGTGCCTGATCCTTCCTGGATTATCGAAAGCGCTTTGTCAAGAGGAAATGCCGGCTTGTATACGCGAGGTGAAGTAAGTGCGTCAAACACGTCGGCCACAGCCATGATCCTCGCTGAGAGCGGGATCACTTCACCGTGAAGCTGCTCGGGGTATCCCTTTCCGTCCCAGCGTTCATGATGGTACGCGGCCATATTTCTGGCTTCTTTAAGGTACGTTCCTCCCTCGACGGTGCCTATGGCGTGTTCCATAAGAGCTTTTCCCGCCGTGGTGTGAGTCTTCATGATCTCATACTCCTCGTCGGTGAGTTTGCCCGGCTTGTTCAGTACTTCGTCGGGAATGTTGATTTTTCCCACATCGTGCAGAGGAGCCGATCTCACCACATCAGAAATGAATTTAGGTGTGATCTTTTCGGCATAGTAGCCCTTCTTTTTCAGGCCCTCAACGATGATCTTTACATAAGCGGAGGTCTTTTGTACATGCGCGCCCGTATCGGAGTCACGGCTCTCGACCATGTTTGCCATGGTTATTACAAGGCCGTCCTGCATCTTAAGAGTGGCCTCGGAAAGGCGTTTTATGTCACGCACGCGCTCTGCCTGACTGAGCGTCATCCTGCAGATCGCATGGTACAGTTTTTCTATCTCGTCGTTTGTCCTTATGTCGAGAGCGCGTATCTCCTTCACGTTCTCGTCAAGCTTGTCCTGTTTGTCGCCGGCATCCGCAAATCTGTCAACACAGGCAGCGATGCTGCTTACGGGAAATGCCGTGTAGACATCGGTCACCCACATCGCAAATGCCGTGATCAGCATGAACAATCCGGCTAGCATCAGTGTGACCTTTAAAACGAACTGCCTCATATAATCGGCCATGTATTCGATGGAAACATCCGCTCCGACATAGCAGACGCAGTTTCCTGAAGCATCTGTCACGGGCGAATATACTGTGAGGAGCCATCCCCATGTATCGGTGCTCTCTATCGGGCCGACCTCTTTTCCGGCATAAAGGTCCGGAAGATAAGGCTTGAATGCCTCTTCAAATTTGACAAAGTCTCCCGGCTCGTAAGCCTCGCTTTCTTCGGCATAGTAAGGATCTTCCGTGTCCATGTCGAAAATGAACCTGCAGCCCTTTTCTTCCACCTTGAGCGCATAGAGATATGTCACGTCGGAGGTTTCCCATATCTGGTACAGAAGATCGTATGTTTCCTTATATTCCGGCAGGTTCCATCCGGAGGCGATGAATTCGTCTATGCGCTCCGCATCGATCATCTTTGCTGCAAAACGCGCGGTCTTCATGGCGCTCTCGGCTCTGTCCTGTTTCATGTTGGTATAAAAGAGCCTGAGTCCTATCCATCCCATCGCGACTACGAGCACAAGGGATGTTACGATCATGGTGAACGTTATCCTCTTTCGGACGGAATATCTGACCCTGTCTCCCCATTCCTTGACATGGGACACTTCCCTGTCTTCCGGAGCCCTCTGTTTCCATCCCGCGTCTTTGATGCCTTTTAAGACTTCCTTGGGCGCAAAACGGTAAAGCACAGCCGTTACACCGGTCGCTATGCCTTTATCGATAAAATTGAAAATGATGTTTATTAAGAGGAATGCAACAAAAGGATGGATATCCGCAGCCGACGCAAAACTTTCGGCGTTGTCCGAGATAAGCGAATGCTGGGGTTCTCCGAGTATGCCCCACTGTATGAGTGAGCTTGCGACGCCACTGAATACGGCGCCTACAGATACATATAGAACAAGCCGGGGGATCGTGATCTTTCTTTTCCTGCTGCCGGCCCACGCGGCAAAGATCGCGATGGAACCGTTGATCACGGCATAATAGAACGCATTTGAATTATAGAATATGCAAACAGCATTTGTAATGATCCCGGTGAGAATACCCGGAAAAAAACCGCAGGTCGCGGCGACCGCTATGGTCCCGACGGTATCAAGAAACAGCGGTAAGCCGAGTCTGTCCATTGCAAATGACAAAAGGACATTTACAAGGACTCCGACAAGTATAACGCTTACACGCAATATCTTATTCTTATCAGGTTGTTTCGAGTTGACGGTCACGTTCGGCTCCCAAGACGATTTTGATAATATATCTATCATATCTTATGCCCCGAGCCCCACAGAATCAATGTATTTTGTATCATAAAAATCTAAAATTTTAGTATATTATTTCTTGCAAAAGTGTTATAATTTCACCATAAACGTTAGTTACGAGGAAAACGCATGGATCCATTAAAGGCTTTCTTTTCGGACGAGACTGCGGTCTTCAGAGACCCCGTCTTCGTAAAGCCAAACGACATGATCACGATCAGACTGCGTGCTCCGCTCGGTCTTCGGATAGCGCCCGTTTTGCTGAACGAATATTCTGAGATAACCATGGACCTTGAGAGTGAAAACTCAAGGTTTTCCTACTATGTCTGCAAAATGCATGTGCCCGAGCACAACACGCACTATGGCTTTAAGGTCGTTTTTGACGACCGCGTATATTACTATACCCGCACAGGTGTAAAAGACTTCTACGACTGGGGAGACTGTTTCGATATCCTTCCCGGTTTTTCCATACCCGACTGGGCCTGGGGTTCCATCATGTACCAGATCTTCCCGGACCGTTTCTGCAACGGCGGAAAAACGAACGACGTGGTGAACGCCGAATATTACTATGCCGGCCGCAGCGTCGAGCATGTCTACGACTGGAATGCTCCGGTCGCAAACCTTGACGTGGCGCGTTTTTACGGCGGCGATATCCCGGGCATCATGAAAAAACTGGACTATCTCCAGGATCTCGGTGTTGAGACCATCTATCTCAATCCGATCTTTGTTTCCCCGTCAAATCACAAATACGACTGCCAGGACTATGACCACATCGATCCGCATCTCACAGTGATCGCAAAAGATGTGGGAGCCCCCGGCGTATTTGGTAACAACCGCTATGTTATCCGCACCACTCTCCCCGAAAATCTCGAGGCGAGCGATGCGTATTTTGCTTCCTTCTGCGAGGAAGTGCACAGAAGAGGGATGCACATCATCCTTGACGGCGTGTTCAATCACTGCGGTTCTTTCAACAAATGGATGGACCGTGAGGGTTACTATTCGGCAAACACCGCGGAAGAATCGGGAGCCTACAATTCTCCCGACAGCAAATACCGTGACTTTTTCCGTTTTGCCAATCCTTCGGATCCGAATTCTTACGAAGGCTGGTGGGGCTTTGATACACTTCCGAAGCTCAACTACGAGGGTTCGGAGGAGCTTTGTGAATATATCTGCCGCATAGGCGCAAAATGGGTGTCAGCGCCTTACAATGTCGACGGATGGCGTCTTGACGTGGCTGCCGACCTGGGGCACTCCTCCGAGTTCAATCACAAATTCTGGAAGCGTTTCAGAAAAGCCGTAAAAGAGGCAAATCCGAATGCGATAATCCTTGCCGAACACTATGGCGATCCCACATCGTGGCTCATGGGCGACGAATGGGATTCCATCATGAATTACGACGCTTTCATGGAGCCGATCACGTGGTTTCTCACGGGAATGGATAAGCACAGCGACGAATACAAGGATTTCATGCTGAACAACACCGACGCGCTGATGGGAGGCCTTTTCTCATCCAT
>JAEEGK010013282.1_pt1 | contig 18579 bp, 13 predicted proteins | sample 8958771 | NCBI WGS metagenome assembly JAEEGK01 (sample SAMN16246547, study PRJNA631951) | gut metagenome | biome: gut microbiome; feature: rumen; material: SC-attached | host: Bos | place: Iran: Karaj | collected 2018-10
GCAGCGGGCTTTCCGGGCTGTTTTCCCCGGGCACCATGAAACTAGCTGCACGTAAATATAGTGAAATTTCTTTTACGAGCGAAGGAATCAGCGGAATTTCTCGCATTTTGTCGCCCTTGCCTTTTACGCGAAGCGTCTGCCGCGCCGCATCGAAAGATTTCCTTTGCAGGCCGATAATTTCCGCCCGCCGGATGCCGCATCCGTACAAGAGACTGACAGTGAGCCGCCTGAGCCGGCGCTCGTAAAGCTCCTTCGCGAGCCCCGTCCCAGGGTTCGAGGTCAGCAGCAGTTCCAGCTCTTCCTCCCCCGCCGCATGGGCCGATTCGCGGAGATAGTCGGCCATCGCCCCCTCCGTATAGTACTCCGGCAGCCGCTTCTCCATCTTGGGACGCTTGACCGTGCGCACAGGGTTGGATTTTAGCCGGCCGATTTTAATGAGGTAGTTGCAATAGCCGCTGAGTGCGCTCATGTGCAGATGCACCGTGCGAGGCTTCAGCCCCCGCTCAATCATGTGCGCCTCATATTCCCTTATCTTAGAAGGAATGAGATGGCCGATCAGGTCGGCCATGACGGGACCGCCCCCCTTTTCGTCATGCCCGACCTGATCGGGCATCTCTAGCCATTGTGCAAAGTCGTTTAGTGCATCGGCATACAACGTCTGCGTCCGAGGTGAATACCTCCGGACATCCCGAATATACGCTATGTATTTGTCAATCATTCCCGTCATGCCCGACCTGATCGGGCATCTCTTTCAAACCCATTTCGGCCGCCTTCTCCCTCATATATGCATCGGCCGCCTCGAACGTATAGGGGATCTCGCCGTCCAGGACGGCGTTCTTCACCATTTCCTTGAGCTGGCCGATGACGTTGCACGGCTCCAGGTGGAACACCTGCATGATGTAGTCTCCGGTGATGGGGTTCTTCCAGTTGCGGATTTCGTCCTTGGCTTCCACCTCGGCCATCTTCGCCTTCACCTGCTCGAAGTTCTGGCGCAGGCGGGCCACCTTGGCGGGGTTCTTCGAGGTGATATCGGCATTGCACAGGAGCATGAGGTCGTCTATGTCGTTGCCGGCGTCGAAGAGGAGGCGGCGCACGGCGCTGTCGGTGACTTCGTCGTCCACCAGGGCGATCGGCCTCAGGTGCAGGTTCACCAGCTTCTGGACGTACTTCATCTTCTCGTTGAGCGGCATCTTGAGCTTCTCGAAGATCTTCGGGACCATGCGCGCGCCGATGACTTCGTGCCCGTGGAAGGTCCAGCCCTGTCCGGCGGAATAGCGTTTGCTGGCCGGCTTGCCGATGTCGTGCAAAAGCGCAGCCCAGTGGAGCCAGAGGTTGGGTTCCTTATCGGCCTCCTTCTCGAAGGCGACGACGTTGTCCACCACCTGCAGGGTGTGGGTGAAGTTCTCTTTGTGGCCTTTGCCATCGACGGTTTCCACGCCTTTGAGCTGGCTCAGCTCCGGGAGGAACTGCTTCAGCAGGCCGGTGTCCTCCAGCAGTTGGAAGGCCATGGACGGCTGCGGCGTCATGAGCATCTTGTTCAGCTCTTCTACGATGCGTTCCCGGCTCAGGATCTGGAGCCTGTCGGCCATATTTTTCATGGCCTGGATGCTCTCGGGGACGATTTCGAACTTGTGCTCCGGGGTGCTCAGTTTGGTAGCGAAGCGGATGGCGCGCAGCATGCGAAGGGGGTCGTCGCTATAGGTCTGTTCCGGCTCCAGCGGGGTGCGGATGATGCCCGCAGCCAGGTCTTTGATGCCGCCGAAGGGGTCCACCAGGGCGCCGAAGTCTTCCTCGTTCAGGGAGAACGCCATGGCGTTGATGGTGAAGTCGCGTCTGAGCTGGTCTTCCTGCAGGGTGCCGTCTTCCACGATGGGTTTGCGGCTGTCCCGGTTGTAGCTTTCCTTACGTGCTCCCACGAACTCCACTTCCATGCCGTGGTATTTGAGCATGGCCGTGCCGAAACTCTTGAACACACTGACCCGGGCCTTGGTCTTCTTGCCGATCGCTTCGGCCAGGAGGATACCCGGCCGCACGTTTCCGGCTTGCGTTCCGTCATGCCCGACTTGCCCGGGCATCTCTTTCTCGTCATGCCCGGCCTGCGTTCCGTCATGCCCGGCTTGACCCTTACCGTCATGCCCGACCTGATCGGGCATCTCCACCACTATATCGATGTCCTTGTTCGGCCTCCCCAGGAAGCAGTCCCGCACATAGCCTCCGATCACGAAGGCCCTCACGCCCAATTCCTTGGCCGTCTCACTCACCAGCTTAAACACCGGATTCTCTAAGTATCCTTCGGTAATAGTCATTTTTCGTCACTCGTCATGGCCGGCTTGACCGGCCATCTCCTCCCACATGGGGGCTTTCTGCATGAACTCCCATCCGTTATCATGACGTTCAAAGATAAAGGTCTTTACGCCGTTTGTGATAACTATGTAGTTCACGTTGAGTTCGTTATTGTATATCAGGGCCTGGTCCACCACTTCCTGGTCCAAGGTCACTTCCGGGCGCTTGCATTCCACAATCATCAAGGGCTCGGCCGAACGGTTGTACACGACAATATCGGCCCTATAATCCTTTCCGGCGTGGCTGAAGGCCACTTCGCTTCCCATCATGTGCTCCGGCACCTTCATGCCCTGGTGCAGCACCCCGATGAACCACTGCCGCACCGCCTCTTCCGGCGTATTCTTCACGCTCTTGCGGCGCAGCGGGTCCCAAATATAGTCACTTTCCATGCTTCAAAGTTACTCTTTTTCCCCCGTCTTTGCAACTTTGCCCCTCCCACTCCTCTCTCCCCTCCATACTTGCCCTACTCGCCATCTCTCCCCTCCCTACTCGCCCTACTCGCCATCTCTCCCCACCCAACTCGCCCGAGCCTAAAGCACACTTTCGGCCTTAGAATCCACATTTCGTGCTTCTATGTTGTATTCCAAATTATTTTGATACAATCTTCGTTAATTTCAGCACATTACATGTATTTGGTTTTTTGGAGCGTACACAGAGGGTAAGGCCGATGGGCATGTCGGCCTTCTTTTCAGTCAAAACAACTACCTATCAGACAAACTTCTATCTGGATGAACCGGACTTTCTTGCCGGGCATCAATTTACTTCTTCAGAGTAATAGGAAAGGCGCAACAAACTTTAGCAAGAGGACGCGTACAGCACCTCGGCACGGAACAGGAGTCGCCTTAATTGAAGTTGTCTATTAGGCTGTTGTATGTGTATATCCCATAAATGGTTCATATGGCTTTCCGCTTTTTAGGACGGATAGTATGATGTTCGACATCTTTCTTGCAATACGGATGATAGCTTCCTGTGCATTGAACCCGCGTTGCTTGTACTGTAGGAACGCACTTATCAATGCATTATCTACATAGATCGCCCTCCAGCTCGCTTCCACAAGCATCGGGCCGATCTGCTTATTTCCACGGAAGGTCTTCTCCCCGTGAACGACCTTGTCTCCACTGCTGTGGCAAGTAGGAATCAGTCCGAGATAGGAGGCAAACTGTTTCTCGTTTCTGAAGCGAGTAATATCTTCGACCTCCGTCAAGATGGTCATGCCGCATATCGGCCCAATCCCTGGAATACTATGGAGGAGATTGTAACGATCTGCATATTTTGGTGACTGACTGAGATGCCGGACAGCAAGTGTCGCCTTCAAAAGTCCCTTTCGAGCAATCTCAGCTTGATCCAATAGCAAATCCAATGATAATCGCGTTGACGATAAGAGTACGACATCTGTCCGCAACCAGTTCAAATACGCTCCGGACCAATGTCCTGCCTTGTCGAACCGTTCAGGGATATCAACGCCATTGCTGTGAAGCAGGTGCTTGACACGTGTTCTATAGCGGTTGACTTCTTTTGATATCGCTCCTCTATATCGAACTACCGCCCTGTCATCCAGGTTTTCCTTGTCGCGAATATATATGCCCTTAAGTTGGCCGGCACGAAGTGCCTTCGCCAGTTTAACAGAATCTATCGGATCCGACTTCATTACATTCTCATACTGAGTGGTGGGAACATCCGCGGCATTGACCACAATGCAATGGATGCCGTATTCGCTCAGAGCATAGTATGTCGCATATCCGGAGAACCCGGCCTCATACACGGCGTGATATTCCCCATCTGGGTAATGCCTGTTCAAAAAATCAAAGAGCTCTTTGGCAGACGCTTTTTGATGGTGCGTCTTCGGAACCCCTACTTCCAACAGAACCGTCACCGACCAGGTGGTCTTGTGAACGTCGATTCCTACAAATACCTTTTGTCCTTTAAAACTTATTTGCTTACTTTGCATAGCGTTTGTGTGTTATGGTTTGATTTATTCTTTTTTGCGTTTTACAAAGATAGTATCAAACCGTGACACACTTTCGCGTCTATAACCGGCAACAGCCGCAGGGCGGAGCGGGCCCTTTCACGGAGCCCGGCGCAGCCCTGTCGAGCTGTAACCGCCGAGGCTCGTATATCGAGGCGGTGGTGCCTATGAGCCCCACAAGGGCTCATTCCGAATGCAAACATAGTAACTTTAGCCCAACTTTTTACCCTGCCTAAAGCACACTTTCGGCCTTAGAATCCACATTTCGTGCTTTAGCCCCACTTTTTACCCTGCCTAAAGCACACTTTCGGCCTTAGAATCCACATTTCGTGCTTTAGCGGAACCAAAAATTGCTTAACTTTATAGCATGAAAGCAACAAATCTCTTTGTGGCACTGGGGCTGCTGGTGGCAGCACAGGCCGCGGCGCAAATTCCGGTAGCACATAAATGGCTCAATAACAACGAAGTAGCTTTTACTTACGACGGTTCATTTACGGATAGCCTTTGCTTTAGCATTAACGCTGCAAAGGGTACCCGCAAGCCAGTTTGCGCACCCGAAAAGTACGCCAGCTTCCCGCTGGAGCCGGACGGCGCCGTGAACCTGACCTACAGCCCGGACTCCACCAAGCTCGCTTTCACGCGCGCGAATGATTTATGGGTGGTGGATGTCGCCTCCGGGGAGGAGAAGCGTCTCACCTTCGACGGCACCGAAACCGTAATGAACGGCTATGCCAGCTGGGTGTACTTCGAAGAGATTCTAGGTCGTCCGTCCAAGTACCGCGCGTTCTGGTGGAGCCCTGACAGTCAGACAATTGCCTTCTACCACTTCGACGACACCGCCGTGCCGATGTTCCCCATCTATTCGGCCAAAGGCCAGGACGGCATCCTTCGCCGCACGCACTACCCGAAGGCCGGCGAACGCAACCCCGAAGTGCGCATCGGCTTTGCCCACCTGAACGACGGCGCCATCACCTGGGCCGATTTTAACGCGCAGGACGACCAGTACTTCGGCATCCCCTTCTGGAGCGCAGACAGCAAGAGCTTCTTCGTCGCCCGCGAGCCCCGCATCCAGAACACGCTGGACCTGTACGCGGTGAGCCCGGCCGATGGCAGCAAGAAGGCCATCTACCACGAAGAGGTCCCCACCTGGCTGGACTGGATGGAGGAAATGCTCTTCACGGAGAAAGGCATCTACATGGTGCGCAGCTTCGAAACCGGCTGGCAGCAGATCTACTTCCTGAGCTACGACGGCAGCGTTTTGAAACGCCTCACCGACGGCCCGAACTGGCGCATCGGCCTTGTCCGCGCAGAGAAGGACGGCACGGTCTATTTCACCGCAGAGCGCGACTCGCGCGTGCGCAAAGCCTTATATAAGGTATCCCCGAAGGGCGTGATCACCCCCATGACCGACGTCGCCATGAACGTGGCCGATGTCTCCTTCGCCCCCGACGGCAAGCACTTCGTGACGCTGTCCTCCAACCTCCGCACCCCCTGGACCCTCCAGCTGCACGACCTCAAGGGCCGAGTCTCTTGCGTGGCTGCCATGGAAGGTTCGGCCGATGGTGTCGGCCAGCTCGTTTCTATTACGGTGGACGGGCTGTCATTGCCCGGCGTTATCTACTATCCTGTTGACTTCGATCCTACCAAGCAGTATCCCGTGCACGTGGACATCTACGGCGGCCCCGACTCCCCGCAGGTGCACGACCGCTGGGTGGCCCCGTCGCGCTACGCCTGGTACCGCGAGAACGGCATCATCGAGCTCATTGCCGACTGCCGCGCCGCCGGTCACAATGGTCGGGAAGGCCTGGATGCCATCTACAAGCACCTCGGCACCGTGGAAGTTTCCGATTTTGTCGAATGGGCCAAGTGGCTGCAGTCGCTGCCTTATGTGAAGGCCGATAAGATCGGCGTGGAAGGCTTCAGCTTCGGCGGCACCATGACCGCCGCGCTGGTCGCCACCGCCCCGCAGTATTATCACTATGGCGTTGCCGGCGGAGGTGTCTATGAATGGGCACTTTACGACACGCATTACACGGAACGCTTTATGTCTACGCCGCAGGATAATCCGGACGGTTACAGGGATTCGGCCGTGCTCAAACTGATCAAGAATTATCCTGTCAAGGTGGGCCAGTCCGACGGCTCCGTGATGCTCAAAATCACCCACGGCACCGGCGACGACAACGTCCACTTCCAGAACACCCTGCAGCTGATCGACGTGCTGCACCAGATGGGCGCCGAGTTCGACTTCATGATCTACCCCGACGGCATGCACGGCTACCGTGGCTACCAGGGCGCCCACTTCCAGCTAGCCAACCGCGATTTCTGGAAAAAGTATCTGCTTTCGGAATAAGATTATTCTTTCTTGGGGACGTGCAGGATGGTTCTTAGCACGTCCTCATTGTTTCTAGTCAGACGGGCCAACTGCTTTATGGACGTTGTTTTACCTTCGTTCCATAAACGTATGGCCAGTTTGAGCCGGTCTCCCCGGGATAATTGTTTTACGGTAGTAGCATACAAGTCCCGGCAAAGTGCTTCAACCTCTTTTAGCAGACGGCTTTCATCCTTTTTCTCCAAGAAAGGACGGGCATCGGCCGCTTCCATTTCGGCCAGGTCCTTTTTCTTTACGTTCAGGAAGGCGATGAATTGTCGGGGTGAGCGAAACACCTCATTCTTAATGTATTCCGTATCGAGGTAGCTGGCGGGGACCAGCATTCCGTTCCTGTCGTATTCCCAGTCGGCCGGCAGTTTCACGCGCGTACGGAACATACGGCAGATGTCACGGTAATCCAAGTCCCCCACTTTTCTGCATTCTTCCTTTTTTTCATGGCAATACACGCGACCCGGGCCCCAGGGATAATCCTCGGGAAGAAACTCATATCCGGCTTCCGTGCAGTTGCGGAAAACATAGATGATTTTGCGGCGCAATTCCTCATCATCCTGGATCCGGTCGGCCCTGATGTCAATGGATTTCTTTACTAACTCTCCCAGCCCATCCCGATTATAGCGCCTGACTATCAGACGCTTAACTTCTCTTCTAAACTTTTCCACCTTCCCTGGATCACCACGGACAATGGCATGGAAATGGGTTCTCATCACCTCCAAGCTAAGGATACTTAGATGGCAAAAATAGGCGGCAACAGCGATTTGATTCATCATGTAGACATAATCAGTTTCCGTGTCGCAAAGAACAACCAGCCTTGTTCCGTCAGAGTAAACATGAAAGCAATTCTCAACAGTTTTTGGTACATACGGTTCCATAATCCATATACTTTTTGCAAAGTAGAGAAAATTTACCCGTTTCAACAAAGATGAAACGGATAATCAACAAAAACGGCATTCTACGCATTTGTACAGTGGTTAACATCTTCAACGCAGAGCGGTTTTTGGACAAAAAAACGCTCTTGGTTTGATCCTATTTTTGCAAAAAAACAGAAAAGACCTCCGACCAGGCTAAAGCACCGTTTTATGGCCACGCCGTCATTATTGTTCTTTAGACAGGGACAAGGGTGTGGTTAAAGCACAGAATGTGGAAATAACGTGCGTTATCGTGCTTTAGGCAGGGACCAGGACGTGGTTAAAGCACAAAATCACCATCCCACGGCAGAAATCGTGCTTTAAACCAGGCAAAAATGGTGGTTAAAGCACAAAATGTGGAAATAACGGGGGAAAGTGTGCTTTAGGCAGGGACCAGGACGCGGTTAAAGCACGAAATCACCATCCCACGGCAGAAACCGTGCTTTAAACCAGGCAAAAATGGTGGTTAAAGCACAAAATGTGGAAACGACAGGGGAAAGTGTGCTTTAGCCAGCGAACACCTTATCCGGGAAATTGACCAGATAGACTTGGGAGACGGCACGGGTCATGGCCGTGTAGAGCCATTTGATATCGTCCTCGGTGACCATGTCCTGCCAGAAGGGGTTGTCCACAAAAACGCACTGCCACTGGCCGCCCTGGGCCTTGTGGGTGGTGATGGCATGGGCATACTTAATCTGAAGCGCAGAATAGAACGGATCCTCCCGGACGGCCTCGTACCGTTTTCGCTTAGTCGTAATATGCTCATAATCGGCCCATACCCCCTGCCACAGAGCCTGGGAGGCGGCATAATCCAGGGAGGGTGCGTCGGAGGTGAGCGTATCCAGCATCACCTTCATCTCCACCTCCTGCCCCCCGTAGTCGGGGAACGAAAGGCAGGCGTCGGCGAAGTGCAGGCCGTAGCGTTCCTCAAAGTGCTTGATCCAAACCAGCGTGCCGATGTCCCCGTTGGCGATGTAGTCCGTCCCCTCCAGCCCGGAAAGATAATGATTCTTCACCACCATCAACTTCTCGCCGCGGGTGAGCTGCTCTTCCCGGTACAAAACCTGGCCGCGGATGCCCAGATTGTATCGGCCCGCACGCTTGTTGGAGCGGCACAGCACCACCACCTCGTCCTCGCCGTAAAGCCCATACGCATCGGACAAAGTCTCCAGCAACTCGCCGCCGGTGAGGCGCTTGATGTCCGGAAGGGAGCCCACGGAGAGCTTGAGGTCGGAGTATTCGATCGGCCCGTACGTCGGGAGGAGGCTGCGGAGGCGCGTCGCGTTCATGAGGATGCCCGAATCGGCCGCCTGGCGCACCACGGAGGTCAGCGTCACGAACTGCACGCCCCCGAAGGCCGACATATAGTCCCGCGACAGGGCGGGCGACTCGTCCAGGCCGACGGGCGGCAGCTGCGCAGCGTCTCCCATCAGCACGAGCTTGCAGTCCACGCCCGCGCGCACGAAAGAAACCAAATCAGAGAGCAAATCCCCGGTGCCGAAAGCCGCCCCCTCCGACTGACTGATGCCGATGAGGGACACCTCGTCCACGATGAAGAGCGTGTTGCGGGCCTTGTTCGGCGCCAGCGAGAACGCCCCCATGCCATCCGCCGAGCCAAAGGATTTTTGCCGATAGATATGCTTGTGGATGGTCGAGGCGGGCTGCCCGGCATAGAGCGAAAGGACCTTCGCGGAACGGCCGGTCGGGGCCAGAAGCACGGAGCTTAAAGACAGCTCCTTGAGCCCCGCCACCACGGCGGACATCACCGTCGTCTTACCCGTACCCGCATAGCCGTTCACCACCAGGATGTCGCCGTCGTCGGAGGTAAGGAAGGCCGATACCGCCTGCAGCAGAGACGTCTGGCAGGTAGTGGCCTCATACGGAAAATGGGCGCTAAAAGTCTTATAAAAGAATTGTGACCGGTCCATTATGCACGTCCCTGATACTTCCGGTTAAAGATGGAGGAAACCACCGCAAAGACGGGGTAGATTTCCACTCGGCCCAGGAACATGTCGATGGAGAAGATGATTTTCATGGCGATGGGCTCGGCGTCGTAGTTACCCATAGAGCCGATGGTGCCCAGCGACGGGCCGACGTTGGTCAGCGTGGAGATGGAGCCCGTGAGCGCATGGCCGTTCGGGTCTCCCACCAGCAGGCAAAGAATGGTAGAGAAGCCCACCAGCAGGAAGAAAAGGGCCAGATACAGGATCTGGGGATAGATCTCTTCGTCGTGCAGGACACGGCGTCCCATGCGCACTTCGAACACAGACGTAGGATACAGCGTCTTCTGGATCTGCATGTGGATTGCCTTGAACAGCACCATCACGCGGTCCACCTTCATACCGCCGGTGGTAGAACCGGCGCAGCCGCAGACGAGGCTCACCATCATGAGCATGAAGCACGGGAGCATCGGCCAGTTGGCGTTGTCGCTGATGGCGAATCCCGTAGAGGAAGCGTAGCTCACCACATGGAAGGTGCCGTCCATGAAGGCATCGGCCCAGCTCTTGTCCAGTCCCTGGAACTTCAGGGAAAGGGCGGTGATGAGCGAAACCACCACCAGGGAGGCCACGTAGAAGCGCATCACGGGATTACGCATAGGCCGGAGCGTACGCCCCACCAGCACCATGAAAATAAGGCCGAAGTGGACCGAAGCCAGGAACATGAACACAATGGTGATGAGCCGGATAGGCACGGAATCGAACGCGCCGATGCTGAGGTTCCTCGAAGAGAAGCCGCCGGCAGCGCAGACGGAGAAGGCATGGTTGATGGCGTCGAACATACCCATGCCGGCCGCCCAGTAGCAGAGGAAAGCCGCCACGCAAATACCCAGGTACACGTACGCGAATATATATACGGTACGGTTGGCGCGGCTCCTATAGTCGTCCCTCGAGAGGGAGGAAAGTTCCATGTTCGTCAGGCGCAGGCGCACCGGCGAAGACGTAGGGATAATCAGAAGCAAGAAGACGACGACACCGAGGCCGCCGATAAAGTGGGTGGCCGATCTCCAGAAGATGAGGCTGCGCGGCAGGGACTCTACGTCCGAAAGGATGGTGGCGCCGGTGGTGGTGAAGCCCGAGACGCTCTCGAACCAGGCGTTGACCACCGTGAAGGGGCCGCCCCACAGGGCATAGGGCATGGAGCCGAAGATAAAGGACAGCAGCCAGGACAGGAAGATGATCATGTAGCCGTCCTTCAGGGAAATCTGCGGCGTCTTCCTCACAAAGATGAAGGGGAAGATACCCACGATGAAGGTGATGGTGAAGCTGATCAGCAGAGGAGCCAGCGCGCTGTCTCCCCCGTCCCTCAGCGAGATAAAGGCCGATAATAACATGAACAGCGCACTGACCAGCAGTGCGATGCCCACATTGCGCGATATGACCTTCAGGTTCATTGCTTATCCTTCAAGTCTGCGATACGACGGCGCTGGGAACGGTTTTCCTCGGTGAGTTCCGTGATGGACGTATTGAGGTCGTTGAGCTGGTCGTTGCCGTCGAACGTATAGGTGTAGCGGCGGCGGTATCCCAGGTAATCCCGCAGGTTACGCAGCATACGGTAGATGGGTTTCACGTAGTAGGACTGGATGTAGAACATCAGCAGGAAGACCAGGATGATGCCAACGGAAACGGCCACGGAGCTGGGGATGATGCTGCGGAAGAAGCCGCTGTCGAAGTCCTTCGAGTTCACTTCCAGTTCTTCGTACAGGGCGCTGGACAGGCGGTCCAGGTACAGGCGCAGGCGGCTGAACAGCGGCTGCAGGCGGGTGAAGTACCAGTCTCGCGTATTGATGAAGCTGCTCTCGAAGACGTCTTCCAGTTCGGTAGCGGCCAGCATGTAGGCCGAGTAAGCGTAAACGACGGAATCGGCCCAAGCGACGGCCTTGCTATTGTCGCCGAGGGTCTCCTTGAGGTCTTCGCTGCGCTCCAGAAAGGCGTCATAGTCGAAGGAGGGGACCTCCGTGAGGACTTCGTCGCCGATGACGGCCAGCATCTTCAGGTTATATCCGTCCACGGCGTTCAGCAGCTCCTGCGTCCGGTGAATGTTGTTCACGTTGGAGGCGATGAGGCTGGAAACGTAATTGGACATGTGCCTGTACTCCAGCACCGAGATGATGCTGGACATCAAAAGGACCACCGCGATCGCGCTGAAGGACAGCGCGATCTTCATCCTGAGGGACAGGCGGAACTCCCGGAACCAGTTCTTAACTTTTACAAACATAAGCAACCACAAAGATACAAATTTTCCCCATAAGTATTTTTTTAAATATTTTTTCAAGAAATGGAAATAATTGAAAAATATTTTATATATTTGTGGCTGACCAACCCTTAAAATTATGAGAGCTACCTTTTTAGACAAGAAAGATAATAAAAACTCCCTGCTCAAAAAGACCATTCTCTATCTTTGCATCGAGCGCGGAGAGCATAGTATCGCAGCTCTAAGCGAAGCCATCGGAGCTTCCGTCCCCACCGCCACCAAACTCATCGGCGAACTGATGGACGAGGGCTTCATGATTGACATGGGTAAGTCCGGCACGTCCGGCGGACGCCGTCCCTCCATTTATGGTCTTAACCCGGAGGCCGGCTATTTCATCGGCGTGGATATCCGTAATTCCCACGCCAGCATCGCCATTACGGACTTCAAGGGCGGTCTCATCAAGTTCCAGGACGGCATTCCCTTCAAGATGGAAGCCAACGAGGAAGCCGTGCACCGCGTGGCCAAGGCCATCCGCGAGTACGTGAACCTCCAGAACCTGGACTGGAACAAGATCATGGGTGTGGGTGTAAGCATCCCTGGTCGCGTAAACCCCGAAACCGGCTATTCCAACAGCTACTCCTTTGACGAGCACCACTCCATCGCCTCCATCCTGGAGGAGGATCTGCGCGTGCGCGTCGTGCTGGAGAACGACTCCCGCGCCATGACCTATGGCGAGTACATGGGAGACGGTCTCAAGGAGAAGAACATGCTGTTCGTGAACGTGAGCTGGGGTCTGGGTATGGGTATGATTCTGAGCGGACACTTATATTATGGTACGTCCGGATATTCCGGTGAATTCGGCCACTTCCCTCTCCTGGACAACGGTCAGATGTGCCGCTGCGGCAAGATCGGCTGCCTGGAGACCGGGGCATCCGGTAGCGCCCTGGTGCGTCAGATCGGCGAAAAACTGAGCGCCGGCCGCGCCTCGTCGCTGGCCGCCACGTTCAAAAACGAGGGCCGGGTGAACCTGAACGATATTTTCACCGCCATCAACAGCGAGGACATCCTGGCCATCGAGATGGTGGAGAAGCTGGGCACCAGCCTGGGCAAGGGCCTGGCCGGCCTGATCAATATCTTCAATCCGGAACTCGTGGTGATCGGTGGTAAGGTCGCTGTTGCGGCCGGTGACTACCTGATGCTGCCCATCCGTACCGCCATCAAGCGTCACGTTCTGAATATCGCTAACCGCGACACTTCTATCAAGCTTACGCAGCTCCGCGAGCAGGCGGCCCCTTACGGCGCTTCCCTGCTGGTGAGAAGCCGTATGCTTGGTATGCTATAACCAATTTATGCCACACATTTCCTGTCGGGGAGGCGAAATGCCCTCCTCACCTATTAGAAAACTTGCCCCCTTAGCCACACAGGCAAAAAAAGAGGGGGTTAAGGTGTACCATCTCAACATCGGCCAACCGGACCTTCCCAGTCCGCAGAAAGGCCTGAATGCGCTCAAGAACATCGCCCGGACTACGCTCGAGTACAGTCCCTCGGAGGGTTATGCCTTCCTGCGGGAAAAGCTCGTCGGCTATTACAGCAAGTTCGGCATCGATGTGACTCCCGATGAAATCATCATCACCACCGGCGGCTCCGAGGCCCTGCTCCTGAGCTTTTTCGCCTGCCTGAATCCCGGCGACGAACTCATCATGGTGGAACCCGGCTATGCGAACTACATTTCGTTCGCCAAAACGGCCGGCGTGGTGGTGAAAACCGTTACCGCCCGTATCGAGGAAGGCTTCAAGCTCCCGTCCGTAGAGGCGTTCGAGGAAGCCATTTCTCCCAAGACAAAGGCCATCCTGCTGTGCAATCCCGCCAACCCCACCGGTTACGTTTACACCCCGGAGGAGCTGCAGCAGATCAAGGAAATCGTCGTCAAGCACGACCTGTTCCTTTTCGCCGACGAAGTCTATCGGGAATTCATCTACAATGGAAAACCTGTCACCAGTTGCCTTACGCTGGGCATTCCGGAGAACGTGGTCCTCATCGACTCGGTGAGTAAGCGCTACTCCGAGTGCGGCATCCGCATCGGCATGCTGGTCACCCATAACAAGGCCGTGCACGACACGGTGCTCAAGTACTGCCAGGCCCGCCTGAGCCCGCCCCTGCTGGGCCAGATCGTGGCCGATGCCTCCATCGAAGGCGTCGAGGGGTACGCCAAGACCTGCTTCGAGGAGTACAAGGAGCGCCGCGACTACTTCATCAAAGGCCTGAACGAGATCCCGGGCGTTTACTCCCCCATGCCGGAAGGCGCCTTCTACACCGTCGCCAGCCTCCCCGTCGATGACGCCGAAGCTTTTTGCCGATGGCTCCTGACGGACTTCCGCCTGAACGGTGAAACGGTCATGATGGCCCCCGCCGCCGGCTTCTACAGCACCCCCGGCCTGGGCCGCAACCAGGTCCGCCTGGCCTACGTCCTCAAAAAAGAAGACCTCTCCCAGGCCCTCACAATCCTCCGCACCGCCCTGGAAGCCTACAAAGGCTAGTTGGCTTTGAGGACGAGGGTGGATTGATACTGGCGGTTCAGCTTACGATAGAAGGCGGACCAGGAGGGATAGGCCGAGGCCGGCTGCCGGTAAGGCGGGGTTGCGAGAGTTTGTTTGATTGTCATCACTTTTCCATCTTCAGATAGGGCTGCTTCCGAGACGAAGCGGCCCCATTCCGTATCCAGGGATACGTTTTCGGGAAGGCTTTCCACGGTATAGCCATCCGGGATGTGAAGGGTGATGATGTCCTCATAGCGTATGGAGGAGCGTAAGCAGATGTCATTCTGGCGTTTTCCTTTCTGGATGGAGGCCAGCTTCGGGTAGGGATTGATCGGGACGAAGAGGCGGCTGCCGTTCGGGTTGGCGTAGCTGCCGGATTCGAGGGTGTAGTCGATGGTGATTTTCGGCACGAAGGATCGGCCCTGGAGGGGGTAGTCAGCGAAATTATCGGCCACGGAGATGATGGTGACGTTGTTGGCGTTGCCCTTGATGGCGCTGGCGAGCGTTTTCTTTTTGCTCTCCTCGCGCAGGTCGCGGAAGCCCAGGTAGGATTCGACTTCGTCCAGCTGGAGTTCGCGGCGGAGGGTCATCTGCGCGGCGCCATCGGCCTGAAGGGTGATATCCGAGTACTGGCGCTCGAGGGAGAGGCTGTCGGCGTAGGCGGGGATGCGCACGAGCTCGCCGCCGTCCTCCTTGATGAGCACTACCTCATGGCCGGCGGCGTCGGAGTGCCGATAGCCCAGCGGGTAACTGGGGTTGGTGCATTCCACCCATACGGTGTCCGAGAGGGCGGGCATCGGCACGGCCAGCATGGCGTGGTTCATCTGGCCGATGGACGCATACCCCGGCAGCAGATCGGCCTGGTCCGTACTTATAATATAATAGTCGCTCTGGACGCCCGCGGCGGCGAGGAGGGACTTCAGGTAGTTGCTCAGGCCCTTGCAGTCGCCGTAGCCGAGGTGCGAGACTTCCTTCGCGAGCATCGGCCTTAATCCTCCGATGCCCAGCTGGATGCTCACGTAGCGCGTCTTTTCGCGAAGGTAGTCGTACAGGACGGCGAGCTTTTCGTAGTCGGAGGAGCAGGCCGATGTCATCTCGCGCACGCGAGCCGATTCATCCTCCGAGAGATCGCGCGTGCCTTCCTGCAACTGCCAGAGCCAGTCGCCGACCTCTTTCCAGTCCCGCTGCATGCCCTTGTATCCGCCGAGGGTGATCTCCTCCGGGGAGCAATATAAATAAGGTATGAGTTCGCGGAAGGGCGGCATGAGGGCCTCCAGGGCGATGGGAGCCGCGTCACGCACGGACCAGGTATGGCAGTCCCGGCCCTTACTGGTCTCCTTGGAATACTCCAGGCCCCTGGCGATGGATTTGACACCGTAGCCTTCGGGGACGTCCAGCGTGTAGGAGGCCTCGACGACATCCACGTCTTCGTCGCTCACCGGGAAGAAGGACGGGAAGGAAGCGATACCTTTCTGAAGGCCGATCTTGTATTCATACTTGACGGTGAGCGGGTAATGGCCTTCTGGGATGAAGCCGTACATCTTGCCGTCATCTACCAGGCCTTCGCTGTATGAGGAACTGATGAGGTCGTCTTTCTTGATCTTGCGGGGCTTGTTGTCTCCGGACTGGACGGAGCCGCTGAAGGATTTGAGGGAATGGAATCCGTCGCAACCCAGGAAGAAGGTGGCGGCATCCAGGCCTTTTTCATTGTGGACGATGATGGTTTTGGAGACCGTCCACTCCCCGGAAGTAGCGCTATTGAGGCGGCAGACTTCGCGGTCTTCGACGACGGTGGCGGCAACATTGACTCCGGCCGATAAAAGGAGTCCCAGAAGGGTTAGAATCATTGTATAGTTTTTTATAGCTTAACAAAGATACGCAAAATAATGCTATCTTTGTATAGAAAACAACCTTTAAATCATCCTATTAAAAACCCATGAAACGTCTGTTACTGTATCTGATTCTGCAGACAGCGGCCCTTTCGATGGCCGCACAGTCCATTACCGTCGATACCAAACGCGGCCACGTCTCCAAAGACGAACTGACCATGTCCACGTATCCGCTGGACACGGCCGCCACCGCCCTGGTCCTTTGTGAGAACACGGAGGTCAGCATCGACATCGACGGCCGCGGAAGCATCGTTCAGAATTACACCCACTACATCCGGTACAAGATCCTCAAGGAAGCCGGTAAGGATGAAGTGGACTATCGAATCACCTATTACAGAAACGAAAATATCGGCGCCATCAACGTGGTCACCTACAACCTGGAGGACGACAAGATCAAGAAGAGCAAGTTGGAAAGCAAGTACGTGTTCCGCGAGAACGTGCACGACAATGTGTTCACCTGCTCTTTCTCGGCCCGCGACGTGCGAGTCGGCTCCGTGGTGGAAATCTCCTATCGGATCACCAGCCCTTATTTCTACGACATCCCCAAACTGCACCTGCAGCAGGATATTCCGGTGAACCAGATTCATGCCTCCTTCACCCATCCGGACTTCATCTATGTCCGCAAGCTCTACCAGGGCTACCTGACGCCGGAGTTCAAGCAATCGGACTATCCCCTCCGAGCCGAGCTGGGCGTCTCCGGATCCATGGTCACCGACGATTACAGGATGGCCGATGTCCCCGCGCTGCGGAAGGAGCCCAACTCCCTCTGCCCCAGCCAGTATAACTGCCACGTATCCTATACCATCTCTCAGATTATCATTCCCGGATACGTTTACGAGACCGTTACCAAGAAATGGACGGACGTGGACAAGGCGGTGAAAGAGAGCGACATCTGCACCCAGTGCAAAGTGACCGGCCACATCCTGGATCCATTCAAATCCACCAACCCAGACGAGAAAGAGGCCATCTTGGAAGTACGTGACAACGTACTGAAGACCGTGAAATACAACGGCAACCGTGCCATGACGCCCAATACGGTCAAGAGCGTTGTTAAGGAAGGGACGGGAGATTCGGCCGATATCAACGCCATCGTGGCCAGCACCCTGAACAGCATGGGATATCACGTTTCCCCGGTCCTGCTGAGAAAGCGCACCTCCGGTGTGTTGGGTAACTACTATGTGCGTCCGGATGCCTTCACGAATATGATCCTGCAGGTTACCACGCCTTCCGGTGAAATCCATTACCTGGATGCCGGCGACGAGCACGGCTACCTGGATATCGTGGATCCGATCTTCCTGGTGGACGAAGCCCGTGTCATCCCCTGCGAATCCGACTTAGGCGGTTCCTGGGTCAATCTCACGAACCTGGCCAAAGGACGTACCAGCACCATGGTACAGGCTAAACTGGAAGAAGACGGCGTCATAAGAGGTGAAATTGCCCTCAGCGCCCACGCCGAGAGCGCTTACATGGTCAAACAGAGCGTAAAGAACCTGGGGACAGACGAAAAGTATATCGAGTTTGTAAATAAAGGCGAAGACTTTGAGTCTACCTCTTACGAGGTCCAGTGCAGCGACTACTCCCCCGAAGCCAAGGTCAACATCAGCTTCGAGCAGGAAGTATCCACCGGTGGAGAATTCATCTATATCAATCCCTTCCTGATCAGAAACCATCACGAGAGCGAATTCCCGGACCAGGAACGCCACATGCCCATCGACTTCCTCATCCAGGAAAACGAGAACTACCGTTATGAATTCACCATCCCGGACGGTTACGAAGTAGCAGAATTACCTTCCGCCGTTGCCTTCCGTTCCGACCCCATCAAGGCCCAGGCCATGTGCCAGACCAAACTCATTGGCAACAACATCCTGGTTCAGTTCACCTACAAGAACAAAGCCCTGATGGCCAACGCCACCCAGTACGAAGACATCCGCGCCTTCTGGGAATGCCTCTGCAACATCTACAAAGGCCGCATCGTCCTCAAAAAGCGTGATCAGTAATAGATGCCCGGTCGGAGCCGGGCATGACGCAAACAAGTCGGGATTTATTCTAATAACACGGGAGCCGGCGCGCAATACGCAGCGCGCCGGCCATTGTGTGTATGGTTACAAGGCACCGTTGCCTCCCAGAATGGGGACGAAATGGTGAGTGGAGATACAAGCAATCACGCACTTTTCCCACAAAAGTGCGTAAGTGGTTGCATTGCGATGTAAGCATCTACACGCTTTCCCGGGAAAAACGCGTAGGTGTTTGCATGATGACGCAGGTGACGGTGTTTTGTGTCGCAGGTCTATGGAAATTCCGTTGCGGGTCTGCGTTTTTGGGCTGAACGGGGACGCAAATCGGCCTCTGGTGCATTCTA
>JAEEGK010013283.1_pt1 | contig 18575 bp, 12 predicted proteins | sample 8958771 | NCBI WGS metagenome assembly JAEEGK01 (sample SAMN16246547, study PRJNA631951) | gut metagenome | biome: gut microbiome; feature: rumen; material: SC-attached | host: Bos | place: Iran: Karaj | collected 2018-10
GAAGATCCATACCGCCGCCCGGATGTTCCTCGAGGGCATCGATTTCAACCTCGTGTACTTCCCCCTGAAGCACCTGGGCTACAAATGCGTCGTCGGGACCGTTGGCGAGCTGTACGCCGCCCTCGCGCACCCGAAACTCCTGAACGTCATCCTCGGCGTCTCCAACAAACTGGACTTCGAGCACGTCAAGGACCTGTGGGCCGGCATCACGGTCGCGGCGAAGGAGCACGGCTTCGAGTCCGTGAACCTGGACCTGCAGCCCTCCAACAACGGCCTGTATATCAGCGTTGCCGCAACCGGTGAGACCTCTCTCCTGACCGACAAGCGCCGTATGGCGGCCAAGTCCAAGGACCTCCTGTGCATTTCCGGCCGCCTGGGCGCCGCCTATCTGGGCATGCAGGTGCTGGAGAAGGGCCGGAAAGAGTTCGAGCAGACCGGCCAGCAGCCCGACATGTCCTCCTGGCGGATGTTCGTGGGTGATTACCTGCGTCCGGAACTGGACGCGTCCGTCGTCACGAAACTGGAGGGCGCGGAAATCTATCCCTCCTACGGCTATTTCGTCACGAAGGGACTCGGCGACGCCCTGAAACGCCTTCAGCGCGACAGCGGCCTCGGCGCCAAGGTCTATGCGGACCATATCCCCTTCGAGGGCAATACCTTCCAGCTCGGGAAGCAGCTGGACATCGACCCGATTTCGGCCGCCTTCAACGGCGGAGACGACATGCGGCTGCTGTTCACCGTCCCGATCCTGCATCTGGAGAAGTTCCGCCGCGACTTCCAGACCTTCGATATCATCGGCCACCTCGCGCAGCCCGAAGCCGGCACCGTCCTGGTTACCCCGGAAGGCGTCGAATTCCCCGTGAAAGCGCAGGGTTGGAAGGAAGAAGAAGGCGAAGCATAGCGCTGTTTTCCACATCGCCTCGCAGTTACCTTGGCCCCTCTTCAGACGAGGGGCCAAGTTTGTTTTCTATTGTTCAAAGACGATGGTGCACCGGAATCAAAATTTGCGCTTGATTTGTTATGAATTTTTAACAATGGTCCTAATTATTTTCGTATATTCGTATAAGAATTAAGCATCCGTGCACTGACACGATATTTTAGAAACCATGAAACGAATACTGTTCATCCTCTTTCTGGCGCTCTGTTGCGCCTGCACTAAAGAAAAGGCCGTCTCTGTCGAAACCCTCCCCAGTTTTCTCCGCTCCATGAAATGGACCGGATGTAATGTCATCACGAACAACAAAGGCGAAGAGGTCCAAAGGGACTCCCTGACCTTATACTTTGTGAATGATTCACTGGGTATGTCAAGAAGACATGGTTATTTTAACTCCGCAATACCCTGGGAGAGGCATTATGATGAGGGGCTCAATCCTTTCCGGTACAAGGCAACCGGAGACGGGACGATTGAGTTGTTGACCATCGAGGGTCGCACCTTCCGTCTGGAACTCGACCAACCCGGACGGAATCTTCATGGTGACTGGGAAGACTTCCCGGATCTGACAGGAAACGACATCCAGTCTGAAGACCGGGAACGGGTTGTTAAAGCGCATACATACTGTGGTATTTGCGGTCCGGAACTGTTTTGGAAAAACTCGGGAAATATCTTGTACGTGAGAGGGAAGGGGCCGATGTTTGATTATTCGTCTCAGGAGAGCGTTCCTTGGCGGAACCTCGGCATCACCGCCATCCTCATGGACAACGGAATCACCAACATCGGAAACTGGGCTTTTGCCAAATTCGCCTTGTCGAACAGTATCCGCATTCCCGATTCCGTCTCCCGGATTGGTGATTACGCTTTTTACAGCTGTTCGCCGCTGACCCTTTCCTTCGGCAAGGTTTCCGACCTGGAAACAATTGGCGAACACGCCTTTGAGCACTCCTCGCTGGATAGTTTCCCTCTTAAGGACAAAGTTAAGGAAGTGGGTGATTATGCCTTCCATGACATTCCGAATATGTACGTGTCGTTGTACGCCGATTGCCCCCTCAAGCGCATCGGGAAGTATGCATTTACCGGATTCGAAAACGACGTCGTGTATATTCCCTCCACCGTCGAGACGATTGGCACCCATGCTTTCGAAGGAAACTTCATCGAAATCCATCTCCTGGGAATCCCTGCCCATATGGAAAAAGACGCTTTCGTCTCCTATAGGGAAAAAGTATACCTGCTTATCCCGAAAGCAACGCCTCCCCGCATCGAAGGATTCCCCTTCGATCCCGCCGACTGGAATCTTCGGGTACCTTACGGAAGCAAGTCCCTCTATCAGAAAACCACACCCTGGAACCAGTTCAAGAACATTTATGAATATACCGACTTATGAGATATAAAAATAGCATTCTGTCCGCCTTCCTGATACTGACTTGTTTATCCTGTGAAAAGATAACCTGGACGCCGTTCGACTATGGCGAATATATCCCGCAGGAAAAAACGCCTTCAGAAAAGACTGTGGAGGCCCGGCTTGCAGACGCGACCTCGTCGACTCTGACCATACAATGGTCCGTCTCCTCCTTCAAGGATGCGAAGAAGGACAATCAGACTTCCTGGAAAGTTGGATTATACCGGGACCCGGAAGCTACCCAAGCGGTGGCCCTCTGGGACTGTGTGAGCGCCGGTTTCTTCCGTAAAGTCAAAGGAAACGGCTTTGAGACTCCTTGCTTCTTCTTTACCGGTCTGGAACCTGGAAAAACCTGGTATTTCAAGGCAGAGACAGAGGACTGTTCGGGCGTTTTCCCCTTTGAGACGACGCCTTTCACTCTTAAGGTTCCCGACGGGACGCCGGCTCACCCCGGAGACCTTTTACTGGCGGAGGATTTTTCGGAATTGGTCTGGGGGGCGAATCCGAATGTCTTTTCCGTGGGATATGTCCCCTTTCGCCCCAACCGGATGGACCGGATCGTCCAGGCGGGACCTGAGTCCGAGAATGATACCTTCTACCTGAATTCCGGCGAATTCTTTCTCCCCTGGGATTCCTTCCGGGGAACAACCCGGCTGGCGGACTGGGACCTCAAACCGGTCCATTCACCCGCCTTCTTTGATCCCGACCTGGTCTGGCAGACACCGTTGGGCCTACGGTTACAGCTGAGCGACGATTATCGGGACGCTCTTGTCCTCCCGCCGCTTCCCGGCCTTACAGAGCCCTCTACAGTGCGGGTGAAAATCAAGACCTCGAGGGAAACTTGGGCGTACTCCGATTACTGGATCCTGGCGGACACGGGGGTTACCTATGAAGACGATTACAAAATGACAACCGAATGGATGCTTCCGCTGACAACGATGAAGCAACTCGGGGTGGAAGGAGAATGGGTCATCCATGAGGCTGTCATCCACAATTTCAGCGCCCCTTACCGGCTGGCCTTTACCGGAGGTTATGATATCATCCTCAAGGAAATCTCCGTGGAAGTCGTCGACCAGAAACCTGTTGATATCTCTTCGGTCGTCCCGGATGTGGAAGTCCATGAAATCCATAATACCGGCTTGGTCGGAGAACTGTCCGTCAACGTGACCCCGACACCGTGGGTTGCGCAGTATCAAGTTGATTATCGGGAGGTTGGAACGCAGGAATGGAAGACCGTCGTGTTCCCTGTCACATTTTATTATGACAAGGTCGGCGTCCGTCTGACGGATTTGACCTTCTATCGAAACTATGATATCCGCGTACAGGGAATCGGCCTGCAGGGAGAAAAGACCCAGGTCACCGAAGTGACCAAGATGCCGAAACCCTTTTGATTGACTTTCGTCGACAAAGAAATCACTTCCGTGTCACCTCATACTGATCTACGCCCAAGTGGCGTAGATCATTGATGAGTTCCGTGGAGACGGCGACCTGGTACTTGTTGGATTTGAGCTGAATCCGGTAGCGGGTTTCCGGGTCGTAGAAGAAGACCTCCAGCGGAATCTTTCCCGCGTGCGACTTGATCACTTTCACCAGGCCCTTACGGAATTCAGGGGTCAGCATCGGGGTCTCGATATTGATACCGAAGGACTTGACCATACTTTCGCACACGTTGCCTAACATGGTGACACTCTTCACCTTAAAGACATAAGGGGCGGTCTTTCCCTGGGCGCGTTCCTCGGGTCGCAGGGAGTATTTTTCCTCGATGGCACCCTCGATGAACAGGGCCGAATGCGGGACCATGTACGAGAAGTACGCCTCGTGGTCCTTGGAGAACAGCGTCAGTTCGTAACTGCCGGAGTAGTCCTCCAGCATGGTCCGGGAATACGGGGAACCCTTCTTCGTGAGAAGCGGCTTGTACTCGGTGACCAGGCCGGCGATGCACACCTTGGCGGGTTTCTTGGCCAGCTCGCACTCCGAAATAAAGTTCGGGAGATTCGCCATCTCGCAGGTGGTGAAGTTCTTCATCTCGAACTCGTACTTGTCCAGCGGATGGGAGGACAGGTACATGCCCACCAGTTCCTTTTCCCGCGTCAGCTGCCCGAGGAAGTCCTCTTCGCCCTCCATCTCCGGGACGGCCGGACGCTCGGGCTTCATCTCGTCGATGTCGCCGAACAGCGAGGCCGATGCGTCCAGGGTGTCGCTGCGGAACAGTTCGCCGTAACGGACGATTTCGTCGATGAAGGGCTGTCCGGTGCGGCCGGGAAGCTCATACTGACGGCGTTTCAGGCCGAAGCTGTCTAAGGCGCCGGCGTACAGCAGCGTCTCGAACGCCTTACGGTTCACCGTACCGGCCATGCGCTCCACGAAGTCATAGATGTCGGCAAAAGCACCGTTCTTTTCGCGGTCGGCGAGGATGGCGTCCACGATGTTGGCGCCGAAGCCCTTCATGCCGCTCAGGGCGAAACGCACGTCGCCGTTCTTGTTGACCGTGAAGTTCGCCGCGCTCTCGTTCACGTCCGGGCTGAGGATCTTGATGCCGTGACCCTTGCAGTCGTCCATGATCTTCTTGATTTCCTCCATGCTCTTGGCGCAGGTGAGGCAGGAGGCGAAGAATTCGGACGGATAGTGGCACTTGAGCCAGCCGGTCTGGTAACTGACCCAGGCATAGCAGGTTGCGTGGGACTTGTTGAAGGCGTACTGGGCGAATTTCTCCCAGTCCTTCCAGATCTTGTCCAGGACTTTTTCCGGGTGGCCTTTCTCGATGCCGCCGCTCATGAACTTGTCCTTCAGGGAGTTCAGGATGTCGATCTGTTTCTTACCCATCGCCTTGCGGAGCTTGTCCGCCTCGCCCTTGGTGAAACCGGCGAGTTTCTGGGACAGCAGCATCACCTGCTCCTGATACACGGTGACGCCGTAGGTGTCGCTCAGGTACTCCTCCATGTCCGGGAGGTCGTACTCAATGGCCTGCTCGCCCTGCTTACGTGCGACGAAATCCGGGATATAGTCCATCGGGCCGGGCCGATAGAGGGCGTTCATAGCGATGAGGTCCTCAAAACGCGTCGGGCGCAGCTTCTGGAGCCACGTCTGCATGCCCTCCGATTCAAACTGGAATACGCTCACGGTGTCGCCGCGGCCGTAGAGTTCGTAAGTGGGCTTATCGTCGATGGGGATGGCTTCGATGTCGATGTCCTCGCCGAAGCGTTCCTTGATGAGGTCCAGGCAGTTATGGATGATGGTCAGGGTAATCAGGCCCAGGAAGTCCATCTTGAGCATACCCACGTCCTCGATGTAGTGGCCGTCGTACTGGGACGTGCGCACGTCCTCACCGGTTTCCTTATCCTTGGACAAGGTCATCGGCAGGAAGTTCGTCAGGTCGCCGCGGCCGATGATGGTCGCGCAGGCGTGCATGCCCACCTGGCGGACGCTGCCTTCCAGCGCCTGGGCGTATTTCAGGACCTCCTTGTTGAGTTCCGATCCGTTCTTGAGCTCCTCGATGAACTCGGGCACCAGCCGATAACAGTTCTTGAGCGTGATTTTCACATCGACATCCTCAAGACCGCGCTGGTAAATCTTCTTGACCGTCACCTTCTGGCCGTCGACCTCCTCCTCAACCTCCTTTTCAACGACCTTGAAGCCGGGTTTCAGTTCGTCCAGCTTCGGGTTGAAGGGGTATTCTTTCTCCTTTTTCTCGCTCAGGCGGTCCGGGACCATCTTGGTAAGGCGGTTGGACTCGTCGATGGACACATGGCTGATGCGGGCGACGTCCTTGATGGCGCTCTTCGCGGCCATCGTACCGAAGGTGATGACACGGGAGACATGGTCCGCCCCGTACTTTTCCTCCACATAGCTGTGGGCCTTCGTCAAATCTTCAAAGTCCACGTCGATATCCGGCATCGAGATACGGTCCGGATTCAGGAAACGCTCGAACAGGAGTTGGTACCGGATCGGGTCCAAGTTCGTGATTTTCAGGCAGTAAGCCACCACGGAACCCGCCGCGGAACCACGGCCCGGCCCCACCATCGACCCCATCGCGCGGGAGGCGGCGATGTAGTCCTGGACGATGAGGAAGTAATCCGGGAAGCCCATGCGGGAGATGGTCTTGAGCTCGAAGTCGATGCGCTCCTGCTGTTCCTCGGTGAGGGTCTCGCCGTAACGCTCGTGCGCGCCCTTGTAGGTCAGATGGCACAAGTATGCCACGGAATGGCAGAAACCGTCGCCGCGGTAGTTCCCCTTCTTGTCGCACCGGCCCGCGTCGATGACGTCCTTGTATTTCTCCATGTGGGCGTCGATCTCCTGCATGAAGGCAGGGTCGATCTCGAACACCGGGAGAATGGGGTCACAGTCGATGGAGTAGGATTCCACCTTGTCCAGGACCTCCAGCGTGTTGGAGAGGGCCTCCGGGTGGTCCGGGAACAGGGCCAGCATCTCCTCCTCGCTCTTGAGAAATTCCTGCTGGGTGTAGCGCAGGCGGTCGGGATCGTCGATGAAGGAGTTGGTAGTCAGGCAGATAAGCCGGTCATGGACCGGGCCGTCCTCCCGACGGACAAAGTGCACGTCATTGGTCGCTACGACCTTCACGCTGTGCTTCTCCGCCAGCTCGAAGATGACCTTGTTGTAGATCATCTGGTTGTCATAGACCTCCTGCGAGAGACCCGGGACCTCCGTCTTGTGGAGCATCACCTCCAGATAATAGTCGTCCCCGAAGACTTTCTTGTGCCATTCGATGACCTCATCGACCTTCTGCATGTCTCCCGCCAGGATGGCGCGGGGAACTTCGCCCGCCATGCAGGCGGAACTGCAGATCAGGCCCTCGTGGTATTTCTCCAAGACCTCGTGGCTCACGCGGGGGCGGTAGTACATGCCTTCGATATGGGCCGTGGACACGATCTTCACGAGGTTCTTGTAGCCCTCGTAGTTCTTCGCCAGGAGGATGAGGTGATAATACCCCTTCTCCTTCACCCGGTGGTCGCCTTTGGAGACATAGATTTCGCACCCGATGATCGGCTTCACGGAAGGGTGCTTCTTCGCGAACTTGAAGAACTCCTTCACGCCGTACATGTTCCCGTGGTCCGTGATCGCGAGGCCGGGCATTCCCAGTTCCTCGGCCCGATTGAACAGGTTGTCGATGGACGACTGACCGTCCAGGATGGAATATTGGGTATGTACGTGCAGATGGACGAAGGACATGGTGCTTTCTCTTGGAAAAACAAAGATAGCACTATGTCCCGAAATCTCCGAAAAAAGTTTTCAACAACCGCCTGCCGGCGGAATCAGAATTTGAAGCCCAAACCGCCGTGCAGATAGCTTGCAAAGGGGCTGAAGCCCGTTTCCGCGTAGAAGTATAGATGTCTGCCGCCCAGGCGCATGCACACGGGCATGAGCGACGGAATCGGAACGAGTTCGGAGGAGGTGGTCAGGGCCAGGCCGAAGGACGAATACATCTGCACCTTCCACCGGGGATTCCAGAAAACGCGCTCCTGAACGGTCAGGGAAGCGACGGGGTCGGAGTTCATCCAGCCGCCGACCGGCGTCTCTTTCGTCAGGTCATAGCGGGGCTTCCCCTGCGGGTCGATACCGAAGGCTTCGTACTGGACGAGCCGGCTGCGATACCAGGAAATGCCAGCCGTCACCACAGTCTCCCAACGGTCCCAGGTGCGGATGGCGCCGGAAAGCGTGAAGGCAGGATGATAGCCGGTGGTCTTGTCCGCCCGCCGGCCTTGTTCGGCCCATGCCGTCTCCGTCTCGTGGTTCGGGGACACGCCGGGGAACATCATATGGAGAGGACCCGGGCCGACGCCCAGTTCCAGGGAAAAGGTCTTCCGGAAGGAGTCTTCCTGTCCGAAGGCCGCGAAAGAGCCGGCCAGAAGGGCCAGCGCCACGATCAATATCCGTCTCATTGGAAGTTCTCCAGTTTGACGATGATATCCCGTTCGCGAAGGTCCGCCAGGGTGGTGTCCTTGGGCTGGAAGAAGCCCTGAGGGTCCTCAAAAGTCAGGAAGGGACCCTTCTCGTTACGGACATAGGGGATTTCCACGTGACAGCGGCCGTCGGCATCGGACTGTCCGATGACACGGAGCGAGCCCCACTCATTGACCAGGACACGGACTCCCTCCACGGGCAGGCCCGTCTGATGGGAAACCATCCTGAAGTTCATGGGGGCCACGCCGTCCTCATACAGAGGGCCCTGCTTGATGCCGTAGCATGCCTGGAAAACGAAAAGTGCGCCGGTCAGCGACACGCCTTTGAGAAGGTTATGAAGCCATTTCATGGGTACGATACATTTTTGGTCGTCGGTCTATAAATGCCCGACCGGCGGAAATCTTGCACAAATTACGAATTAATTTGCAAGATGATGCGTCTTCGTGGATTATCTTTGCACCATGAACCCATTGCTCTTCCGTTTATTCAGGGATAACGAGACCCGCGTGCACGAACTGAACTATCTGTTCTGGGAGTGCACGACACGCTGCCATTTCCATTGCCGGCACTGCGGGAGCGACTGCTCCGTGCTGAGCCGGGAGAAAGACATGCCGCTGGAGGATTTCCTCCGCGCGCTGGACACGATCCCGAAGACGCATCGGCCCAAGGACTTCACGGTGGTGCTGACGGGCGGGGAACCGCTTCTGCGCCCGGACATCGTCGAGGCCGGCCGGGAAATCAACCGCCGGGGCTTCGGCTGGGGCATGGTTACCAACGGCTGGTTCTACAACGAAGAGAAGCAGAGAGAGCTGATCGCGGCGGGGATGACCGCCGTCACGGTGAGCCTGGACGGGCTGGAGGCCTCCCACGACTGGATGAGGGGGATGCCGGGGAGCTACAAGCGCGTCCTCGGCGCCATCGACCTGTTCGCCCGGGATCCGCGCCTGAACGGCGACGTCGTCACCTGCGTGAACAAGCGGAATCTCGCGGAACTGCCGGAGATGTACGAGCTTCTCAAGGGCATGGGCCTGAAACAGTGGCGTCTTTTCACCATCATCCCCATCGGCCGGGCGGCATCGGATCCCGACATGCACCTGACCGACGCGGAATTCGTCTCCCTGATGGACTTCATCCAGAAAAAGCGCGAAGAGGGCGGCCCGATGCACACGACATTCAGTTGTGAGGGCTATTTAGGTCGATATGAGGAGAAGGTCCGGCCCGTACGGTATTTCTGCCACGCCGGCATAAACATCGCCTCCATCCTCATCGACGGCCGCATCTGCGCCTGTCCCAACATCGACCGGGACCGGTTCTCGCAGGGAAACATCTACGAGGACAACTTCTACGAAGTCTGGGAGAAACGCTTCCAGGTTTTCCGCCGCCGCGACTGGGCGAAAACGGGCCGATGCGCCCACTGCAAGGAGTGGAAAAACTGCCTCGGCAACGGCATGCACAATTGGCACGGGCCTTCTGACGAGGTCCTCCAATGCCACTACGCTAAAACGCTCTAGAACAGCTACAACGCGCGGAAGGTGACGGAGTCGGTCTTCCCCGAAGGGGAGACGACGGTGAAAACGGAGCCTTCCGGCGCGACCAGCAGGTCGGGGAATTTCCAGATGACACCGGTCTCTTCGCCGGAATGGTCCAAAGCAGCGACCTCCACGCCGTCCTTCATCAGCTTGAGGGACGGCGCGTTGGAATACACCGTGAGCGTGAAGGGCTCGTCGGCCGGACGGGCGGTGAGGCGGCGGCCGGCGATATAGACGGTCTCCTCGTGGTGGTTCCACCAGGCCTTGTACAGGTAGAAGACGTCCTTCTTCGTCGCCCGGTCCCGGGTGATCAACCCCTTGTCATTCATATACATCCGGTCGGGATTCTCGGTGAAATTGATGCCGTCCTCACTGTCCAGATAACCTTCGTGGCGGTCCGCTACGGGAAAATCGAACAGGATCCACAAAGACGTGAACCCCAGCCAGGGCATCCTTGCAATCTGCTGAGCATGAGACTCGTGGGAGAGGTTGCCGTACTCTTCCATGTGCTTGTCATCCTCCCAGTAACGGCGGACGGCCTCTTCGTCCCAGGTATGGCAGTAAGGGTTGATGCCAACGCCGTATTCCGAAAGATTCGCAGGGCCCATGTTGTCACGGATCCAGGTCATCGACTCCGTCACGCCGGAGAAATCGCCCGGAGTATAATACCAGCCGAAATAGCGGTTCTCCGAGTAGTAGTCCGCCCGAAGCTGCGTGTAGAAATCCCGCTCGAAGACGCTGTCGTCCGTCAGGCCCACGAAGCGGGTCGGATCCAGCGACTTGGCATAGGTGTACAGGCGGGCGGTCTCATCGACAACCCTCCGGGCGTCCAGCGTACCCTGGAAGTTCTCCCGGTTACCCCAGCTGTCCAACTCGTTCCACATGCCCCAGAAGACGATGGAAGGGTGATTGTACAGGTTCCGAATCATCTCCGCCATCTGGCTGTGGATGTTCTCGAAATAGACCTCCGACGCCCGGACGCCGCAGATGTTCACCCACGGAATCTCTGTCTGGACGATGATGCCCATCCGGTCGCAAAGCCGGAAAGCGTAGTCGTTGTGCGGGTAGTGCGCCAGCCGGAGGAAGTTACAGCCGAGCTCGCGGACGGTCTCGTAATCGCGGTCATAGTCCTCATAGGTCAATGCCGTCGCCTTTCCGTCCATGTCCTGGTGCATGCTCACGCCCCGGAGCGGGTAAGGCTTCCCGTTCAGGGAGAACCCCTTTTCCCGGTCGATGGAATAGTACCGGAAGCCGACCTCCGTCATTACGTCATCGTCCCCGGCGGACAGTTCCACCGTATAGAGATACGGGTCCTCCACGCCGTTCCACAAATGCGGGTTCTCCAGCGTGAAAGCGTGCTCGTAGGCCCCGGAAACATCGTTTTTCGTGTGCTTGTAGACCACCTTTCCAGAGGCGTTCCGGACCTTCAGGGTAACATCGGCCTTGCCGTGGAGCGCCGCCTTGACAGTCACGCTGGCAGAGGCTTCGGAGACATTTTCCTGCGTGACATGCAGGCGGTATGGCCCGAACTCGGCCGGGTCGAAATAGACGTCCCCGGCGGGCACGTACAGCCATGCCGGATTGTGCAGGCCGCCATTCTTGTTGAAGTCCGAACTCACGGGAATCATGTCGATGTCCTCCGTATTGTCGCACACGACCTCGACCATATTCTCCCCTCTCACCAGCAGGCCCTTGAGGTTCACGGCGAAGGCGGTATAGCCGCCCTTGTGGACACAGGCCTCCCGCCCGTTCACGCGGACCGTCGCTTTCTGCGCCGCGCCTTCGAACAGGAGATACGCCGGCCGTTCGGGATCCCTTATGTCGATGGTGCGCCGATACGTCGCCGGACCGCGGTAATACCGGGCGCTCCGGCCGTCGACGGCATTGTACGAATGCGGGACCGTCACGCGCTCCCAAGCGGTTCCGTCCTTGGAGAACTCCCATTCAACCAGGGCCATGCGACCTTTGGGAGCATGGCGCAGCGCGTCCTGCGCGGAATGGGCGCAGCTCCAGAGCAGCGCCGTCAGCACCATCGCGGAAAGAAGAAGTCGTTTCATAGGTATCCGGGTTTATTTGAACAGCAACTGGACGAAGGAGGTGAGGTTGCGGCGCCAGACTTTCCACTCGTGGCCGCCCGGGTACTGCTCCCAGACGACGCCCTTATAGCCCTTCTCGTCCAATTTCGCCTTGAAGTCCTTCATGCCGTCGATGCGGTTGTCTTCCTCGCCGCAGGAGAGGTAGATAACGTCGAACTTGTTGTATTTCGCAGGCTGCGAATAGAGGCCCGGCATGACCGCCTCGCCGTCGAAAGGCGCGCCGCCGATGGCGGAGGCGCCGATCAGGCCGGAGGAGAAGATGCCGACATTGGCAAAGAGGTCCACGTTCCGGAACGCGATGAAGAAGGACTGGCCTCCACCCATCGACAGACCGGCCACGGCGCGGCCCTTCCGGTTCTTGATGACGGGATAGTTCCGCTCGATGAAGGGGACGATGTCCGCCGCCAGCGAAGAATAGTTGTCAAAGCCTGAAGCATAATGCTTTACATCGTCCTTCACAGGAATTCCGAGGGTCTGGGCGGCATACTGGTCGGGATTGCCGTTGGGCATGACGACGAACATGGGTTCCGCCTTCCCCGCGGCGATCAGGTTATCCAGGATCTGGCAGGTCCGGCCGAGCGTCGCCCACGCATCCTCGTCTCCCCCGCCCCCGTGGAGCAGGTACAGGACGGGATACTTGGTCTTCTTGTCATTCCGGTCATAGCCGGCGGGCGTATAGACATACAGGCGGCGGATCATGTCGTTCTCCGCCGAGTGATACCACACTTGCTCCAGGTTGCCCGGAGCCGCGCTCTGCGCGTACACATCGGCATAACCGCCCGGAATCAGGACGGCATTCATATACCGGGCCCCGTCGCGCACTACGGACACATTGGCAGGATCCAGGACCGTGACGCCGTCCACGTTGAAGGTGTAGGTGTACAGTTCCGGCGACGGGAGGTCCGCCTTCAGCGTCCAGACACCGTCAGCGCCCTGGGTCATCGGCATGGACCTGTATCCCATCCAGGAGGCCGACACGCTCACTGTGCGTGCTTTCGGGGCGGCGAAACGGAAGGTGATGCTTTCCGTGGTGATTTCGGGAGACTGTATCCGCGCGCGGAACTGCAGCGAGTTCATCTCCTGCGCCCCGGCGACGAGGCCGGCCAGCGCGACAAGGGCGATGCAGAGGAGTTTTTTCATATCGACTGTGGCTATACGGCAAATATACGGCATTTTGGATGATATTTCCATAGGTTGGCGGAAAAAGCCTCCGAGGCCGGTCCCGAAAGGACGCCCGCTTGCACCTTTCCCGAAAAGTTGCTAATTTTGCACCGCCGTCCGGGACACCCCCGGACACGCACCGGCCCCTTAGCTCAGTTGGTTAGAGCAGCGGACTCATAATCCGTGGGTCGTGGGTTCAAGTCCCCCAGGGGCCACATCCTGTCGGTCTTCCAGGTAAAACTGGGAGACCGATTGTTTACAGCATTTACTATTAAATTTATCGAATGAACAAAAATCTTTTATCCCCGAAAACCGGGAAGGGACTCCTTCTCGGACTTGTCGCGTCCCTGCTTTTCTGCACCGGCAACGCCTCGGCGCAAGACTATATCGGCGGTTCCATCAGCTTCCAGAGCAGTATCGTCAGCAGCAACGGCACCACCAACACCACCACTTTCAATGTGGCCCCCGATCTCGGATGGTTCATCGGAGACAAATGGGCGGTGGGTATCCGACCTTGGATCGGACACGGCAAATCCACTTCCGGCACAGAGACCGAATCCACAACCTTCTCCCTCGGAATCAAGCCCTATGCCCGATACCAGTTGCTGGCACATAACCGCTTTGGTTTATGGGCGGAAGCGGATCCGCAGCTGAGTTTTACACAGAACAGAAGTAATACGAAGAATGGCCTCTTGCTGTCGAAAACCCGTTCGACGACCTGGGGCGTGGTGGTTTTGCCTGTCTTGACCTATCAGTTGAACCGCCGTATTGCCCTGGAAACCCAGCTTAACCTGTTCTCCTTCTCCATGTTGAGCAACCATACCGTCCATAACGACGACGATCTTGTGAGTTCCTTTACCTGCGGGCTGTCCGCCACCACCAAAGACGTCATGGACACCCTGGGTGATATCTCCATCGGATTCGTTTACAAGTTCTAGTCTGAATAACAGGCATTTGCATAAGAGGAAGACCCTTGTGGTCTTCCTTTTTTCGTATCGAAATATTCTACAAGTTTTACAAAAACACGCACAGAAACGGACTGAGGAATGCATTTTGCATGAAAGCACCGAAAAAGAATTATGAGCAGAAAAGTCCTATTTTTCCTCCTGGCGGGGATTCTTTGTTTTGCCGCCATTTCCGCGAGTGCGCAGGACGAGCCTGCCGCCGGCAGGCCGACGCCTAGTTCATCCATCATTAAATCCAGCCTCTGGGGCCCTCGTTTCGAGCTCCTGACGATAGAGGGAGTGGCTGCACCGAGCCTCTTCAAGATCGACAAACATACCGGAGATGTCTGGATGCTGTCCGGCAGCATCGGGGCTTCCAACAAGTTGACGAAGATTTTCCGGGAAACGGACATCGATGACGATGTCGTCGAGGGGCAGATCAACTATCAACTCACCGTCGTCTCTTCCTCCCGCGCCTTTCTGCTTAATCTCAACACCGGGGTCGTATGGGAATACTCGGAGGAATTCTTCCGAAAGTCGAGATCGTTCAAGGTGCTGGGAAATCGGTTCTAGCATTAGCATACCTCACATAATATATTAATAATCAAACGAATGAAAAGTCATCTTTTATCCTCGAAAGGAATCCTTCTCGGCCTCGTCGCCTCCTTCCTTCTCTGCGCCGGAAACGCTTCCGCACAAGACTATATCGGCGGATCCTTCAGTTTCAACGGGAATTCCAACAAGACTACCATGTCCTCCACGTCCCATCGGACGGGCGGCACGGTCCTCAGTATAGCGCCCGATCTCGGGTGGTTTCTCGGAGACAAATGGGCGGTCGGCGTCCGTCCTTGGGTCGGATTCGGCAGCAACACCGACAGTGACGAAAACCTGTCCAAAACCTTCACTCTGGGGGTAAACCCCTATGCCCGATATCAGGTACTCGGCCACAACCGCTTTGGCCTATGGGCGGAAGCGGATCCGAAAATCGGCTATACGCAGAACAAAAGTGAGGACCGCGAGCATGTCTGGACGTCTACTTCCCGGGCGACGACTTATGGCATTGAACTCGTTCCCGTCCTGACTTATCAACTGAACAGCCGCATCTCCCTGGAAAGCCGGCTCAACCTGTTCTCCTTTTCCATGATGGGAAGTCACACCGAATCCGGAAGTATGGAACAAAACGCCTTCAACTGCGGCCTGGGCGCCTCCACCAAGGACGTTCTCGGAACCCTGGGCGATATCTCCATCGGATTCTTATACAAGTTCTAGCCTGAGCCGGCGGTATTTACGGCAAAGGCCCGTTTCCGCTATCGGTTCAGCAGTTTGCAGTTATCGAGGAAGTCGTAGAAGAGCGTCGTCCAGATGTTTACCGACTGGCCGTTTTCGCGGTAGCCGAAACCGTGGAAACCCCGCGTGAAGGAATGGATTTCCAGTGGCTGGCGCGTCTTGTTCCATGCGTTGTAGAGCGCGGGCATATCGCCGAATCCGTTGGCGGAAGAGGCTTCGCCCGTGCTTGCTGCAATGAAGAGCGGCATCGGGTCGTCAGGGACCTGATCCTCGAACCAGGCCGGATAGATCATGCCGAGGAAGTCCGGCCGGCTCATTTCATCGTGGTCGAGCGCCACATGATAGACGATGTTGCCTCCCGCCGAAAAACCGATGATGCCGATCGCCTTGGGATTCACCCCGTACTTGTCCGCATTGCTGCGGATATAGCTGATGGCGACGCGGGCGTCGTCCCAGGCCATTTTCCGGTCATAGCCTTGCTCTTCAGCGATCTTCGCGTGCTTTTCGGTGAGTTCCCGCATCCGCGCGTCCCTTCCCTGGTTGCCGTAAGAGTGGTCGGCCACGTATTTGGCCTCTTCATAATCGCCGCCGGAGAAAGCGGTACGGTATTTCAGGACGAAGGCGGCGATGCCGTGCGCGGCGAGCCATTTGGCCACGTTGGGGCCCTCCTGATGCCAGGAAAGGGCCGTGAAACCACCGCCGGGGCAGACGACCACGGCGGCACCCGTTTCGGTGCCCGCAGCCGGGAGATAGGCCCATAATTCGGGATCGACAACATTCAGGATGCATTCGCCCACCTCGCCGGGGTTGAAGGACGTGGTGTACTCGAAGAGGTATTCCTGTTGCGTCCAATTCTCGCTGCCGGGAGCCTTGCCTTCGTAAAGGCGGATCTTCTCCGGCTGCGCGGAGGCGCGGGGCGCCGAACGGACCGTGGCGAGCCAGTTCGCGTCCGTACGGGGCTTGGGCGACGATTCGACCGCATGGACCTTGACGTTCTGGCCGCCGAGGACGACCCGGTCCAAGAACGAATCGATCTCGTTCCAGAACCATTTCAGGGGCAGGAGCGCCATGACGTGGTCGCCGCCGGCGTACTCGTTGAGCATATAGGGAACGTCCATCTCGTCGAGCTGCTTGCTGATGTAGGCGGGACCGAAACCGTGCCGGGTCGGGCCACTTTCCACGTCAAAGGTCACAGTCGGATCCGCCGCGCCATGGAAGAAGCACATCGGGCAGGGTTTCCCGCCCCATCGGAGTTCCGTATCGTTCTCTCCGGTCAGATAGACGGCACCCGCCATGGGGACCACACCGGCATAGTTGAAACCGGCCGGAAGGTTTTCCTTCGCGAGCCGATGGCCGGTGCTGATATAGTACTCCGCGTTCATGCTGTTGATGGCGCCGGCGCTGCTGCCGCTGATGACGATCTTGTCGGGGTCGATGTTGTATTCCTCCGCATGCGCAATCAGCCACGCCGTCGCCGCATAGAGGTCCTCAACGCCTATGTCGATGGAATACTGGAAAGGATTGTACCCCTCCGGGGGCGTGACCAGCGGCTTCCCGTCCCTGCCACGGGCGGAGCCGAGGCGATAGTCGATGGCGACACATACCCAACCCTTCTCGCAAAGATGGTCATAGAGCGGATTGCAGAGCGGATCCACCCGGGATCCCATCGCCCAGGCGCCACCGAAAGAATAGATGAACACAGGACGTTTCTCCTCCGTTTTCCTGCTGTTATACTGATAGATGTCCATCAGGACGGGCTTGCCGTCGCGGACGACAAATTCCACGGTCGTCTTACCAGCCTTGGACACGATCTCCACCGGTCGCCGCGGCTGTGCGTTCACGGACAAAGCCATGACGAGAACCGCGCTGAGAATCAGGAACTTCTTCATAGTTTTGCGTTATTATTTCCCTAACAGAAAGAGAATCGGCACTTCCAGGCGCGAAGCCCAGGCTTTCTCCTCATGGGCCAGCCCCGGGAATACCTTGCTGACATAATGGGCCGCATCCCAGCCCGCCTCCTTGAACATCCGGTCCAGGCGGTCCTGATACTTCGGATACTGAGCGTCAAGGGTCTGGTCGCCGCGGTCCATGTACATCTTGCAACTGTTGGGCGCGAGGTTCGCCTTGAGGTAATCCACATAACACTGGTTCGCCGCGTCGATGGAGGCCCGCTCCGCTTCGACATTGGCCAGATACAGGGTGGAATGGGTCGACAGGCACCCTGCCCCGCCGAACACCCCGGGATACTTCGTCGCGGCATAGGAGGAAATCAGGCCGCCCATGCTGGACCCCATGTGGAAAGTGTGATCCCGGTCCTTCCGGGTCGAATAGGTCTTGTCAATGAAGGGCTTAACCTCCTCCACCAGGAAACGCAGGTAGTTGTTTCCCAGCAGGTCATCCTCTCCCATCCGCCTGCCCTTCGCATATTCTTTCAGCTCTGGGGTGTAGAGACCGGCCACGTCCTGAGGGAAGTACTCCTGCATTCTCGAGCGGGAATTGGCCACGCCCACGACGATGCAGTCCTGAATCCTCCCCTCCTCCAGCAGGCCGCCGAGGACCTCGTCAACCCGCCATTCCTGATGGTTGAACATCTTGTCCGGGTCGAACAGGTTCTGGCCGTCGCTCATGTACACAACGGCATATTCCTTATTCTTCGTGTAATCGTCCGGAACCCAGACATACACGTTTCTCGGCGCGACAAGTCCCGACTTGGATTCGAAATTCGGATAGAAATCCAGTTTGCCCAGGGAAACCTTCGGCTTGTCAGGATGGCCTTCCCCGATGGTTCCGGCCGTCTTGTCGACGTCATTGAACCGGAAGATGGCGGCGGAAACCGCAGACAACTGGATGACATCTCCCTTCTTGGTCTGCTTGTATGTGCACTTCTTATAGCTGCCGCCGATGAGTTCGGGCTTGGAGCCTTCCTTCGGGAGCGTCACGCTCACCTGCTTTCCGGACGGATTCAGCACCACCCAGCAGCGTTCGCCGCGCCATTTACGCTCATAGACCATCGGATACGGCTGGTCAAGGCTGCTGACCAGTTTCCAGGAAGCATCGGCACCGAGTGCGGGAACCTCTTTCCGGAGCCGGAGTAAGCCGCGCACGTACTGGAGCAGGGAGTTCGGATCGGCCTCCGCCTTCTCCACCGTCATCCGGTTCGGGTCCGGATCCTGCGGGATGTAGATCTTGTCGATGGGAGCGGTCGAGAACCCGGCATTGGCCGTGCCGTCCCAGAGCATCGGGATGCGGCAGCCGGCCCGGAAGCCAGAACCGTCGGTCGAAGGGGCGGCGGGATTCTGCTTGAGG
>JAEEGK010013284.1_pt1 | contig 18575 bp, 12 predicted proteins | sample 8958771 | NCBI WGS metagenome assembly JAEEGK01 (sample SAMN16246547, study PRJNA631951) | gut metagenome | biome: gut microbiome; feature: rumen; material: SC-attached | host: Bos | place: Iran: Karaj | collected 2018-10
GTACGGGTAGTCATTCAAATAGGGGGGTTTGATGACATCCATGCCGTTCTGATATGCGAACAATGCGATGACCGTGACGGCCAACAGCACGAAAATCAGGATATTCATCCTGAACAGCACGTATATCTTTTCAAAAATCCTAGACATGGGCGATTCCTACCATTAATCTCGTTTTAAATATATAAAAAAGAGCGACTATGATTCCAAAATGTCATTTTTGTATCGACAAAAGACGCTTTTTTACAGATTTTCGGAGTCTAACGGGAAAGCCAGCGGCCCAATTTGCCAACGACGGGGCGCAAGGTGCGTGCAAGTTCCGCCTGGGAATGTTCATCCGGATGGCCGTGGAGCGCTACGTTATCCGTACGAACCTCGATAAATTCCAGATCCTTTTTCCCTGCGGCGAGCTGACTTTCGTAAATGGACTTGACGGTGGGCGTAAGGTCATCATTCGGCCAGACCTTGGTAGATACCAACAGGAACCGGACTCCCGGATGAGCGCTACGAAGTTTTTCGAGCAGTTTTACATACGCCTTCTTGTAATCGTCCTTGTTCGCATAGGGAGGATTCCCCTGAAAATCGTTGATTCCTATAAAAAGGACTATGACCTGAGGATGGAAGGAATCGAAATCGTAACGTAAATCGGTATCGGGAATACCGCCTGCCAGGTCGGATTCCGCAAGACCGGGAACCGTATATTCGTAAAGGCGGCTTACGGTCCATTCGGGGACGATATTGTCGTAGTTGCGTACAAGTCCGCGTCCGCTAAAGGCGTTCACCTGGAAATCAGCCTTGAAACCGTCGGCCAGCAGGAACGCATAACTCTTCGAGGCATTTGTCGCCTTGAACACAAAAGAATCAGGGTCGCCCAGTTTGCCGTCGACACCGTAACCGACGGTAAACGAGTCGCCGATAAATTCGATACGGCGATTCGTATGTTTCGGGGGAGGGGCAAAAGAGCCCGCCTTGTCGGTAGAAACCTTGTACAGGCTTATTCCACCGGGATTACTCTCGCTAATCTTGATAAGTCGATAACGGTGCGCACCTCCCGCAGTCTTTACTTTATACACATTCCTGGCACCGGTTTCAATGACGGCAATCTGCTTACCGTCTTCGTCTAGGCGAAAGCGCGCTTCGCCTTCCAGTTCAAATTCCAGAAGCTTCGCAGAGGCATTAAATTCGACCATGGCCGCAGGAGCACTCGTGCGGCTACATTCCTTGCCGTGTTCCCAACGGCCGCTAAACAACAGATTTTCGGAAAACTTTTCCACCGGGACCTCCGCACCCAAAGAAACAACGGACAGCAGGGCGACACCTGCCAATGAAGATTTAATCCAATTCAAACAACGCATAGAGGAATAGTAGTAAAATTAAAAATGAGCAATCGCGCAACTGGTTTTTCTACATTAGCTAACATGAGATTCGCCCGGTTGGCATCTGCAAGTATATTGGCCTTAGCGGCATACGGTTTGCTGCTGGGCGTTTCGGCATTCGCCGGAAGCGATCGCCCCGACGAAAGTTCCCCCGCCCTTCCCGAACCGGGTTCCCCCGGAGACACGCTTACCCGCGAGGACGCCCGTATGGCACTCCTCGTCTACAAACTGCTCGACAAAGACGGAAAAATCAAGGGCGCCAACATCAAGAACGGTGAAAAGCTCTTCTATCAGAACTGCAGGTCATGTCACGGTGGCGACGGCAAGCGATTCAACTTCGCCCGTTTCGACGAACCGCCCGCCTACATCGGGCAACGCGCCCGCGAAGAAATGCCCACCTTCTGGCACCAAATAAACTTCGGTGACGCCGAACGCGGCATGGAACCCTATATCGACGAATTCACGCTACAGGAACTCATCGACATCGCAGGCTACGCACAGACGCTCCCCTAACGAGTTACTAGTTGATCGGATGCCTTCAACACAATTGTCAGCGAAACCACCCAAAAACGAAGAAGCCCGCCTTCGCGGGCATGACATTATTAGGATGACAACACCGTCCAGTAACTTGGAACTCTTCTACGGTTGCTTACTGTTGTAGACCTTGACTTCCTGAATAAAGGACAGTTCAAGCATTTCAGGGGCTTCGCTACCGTACGGCTGGATTTCAATAAACTGCGGAGACTTCGCAAGTTTCAAGGCATGCACAAAGAAATTCTTCTCGATTTCCTTGTCGCCACGCTTTGCAGGGTTTTTCACCTTTGCGCCGATGAGCGCACCGACGGTCTTTGCGTAGCGCAATACCTGCACCAAGTCGAAATTGCTCAGGCGCTGGTAATTGCTTCCGTACTTCGTCGAATTGAGCGCGGTCCGCAAGGTTTCGGAATCCACGGTATCCTTGAGTTCATAGTCCGGAGCCTTCGCCTCGGGCCATGCCGAAGCAAAATCCTTACGCCATTCTTCGGTAGGTGCCGCAGAACGGTTTTCGGCACTCCGTTCCACAAACGGGCAGTAACCGTAATTCGTGAGAATCTCAAAGGCGCGACCTTCAAGATCGGGTTTCAGGATAAAGCCGTAGCCGGGAATGAATTCCTCGGCACATTCCATGAACTGCGGGAAACGCGCAAGTTCCCCGAGGACGTCGGCATTTTCGATTTTAAGCAAACGAACGGTCTGCACCTTCGCACCGTAATACGAGGAGTTCCATTCCGCAAGGGTCGATTCCACGTTTACAGGCGGCTTGATCCAGCTCTTGAAGCTTTCGATTTCGGATTCCGCCATTCCGCACTTAAGGCCGCGCATATAGCTTTCGCGGTTCAGCGAAAAGCGCAGGTACATCTCGTCGTTTTCCACCTTCGCAAGGCATGCCAGCATAAACAGCACACGCGGCGCCGTTCCGGTCGATGCAATCAATTCAAAGTTCGGAAGGCAGGAAATATTCTGGTCGGGAACAGACGCGATAGACGATTCCAGCCAATCCTTGCCGGACTGATCCAAGGCAACAGTCGCAATTTTTCCACCGGCAACCGTAAAGCGAATCAGTCCCAAAAGCCACAGTTCACGAAGGACGCGCGGCAGGTAATCCCATGCGAGCTCGCCACCCTTTTCCTGCAAGCGGAAAGTCGGATCCATGACCCAGAACAGGTAAGCGGCATCGGCGGCAGACTTCGGCTGTTCCAGCTTGCGCAACAGGCGCACGCAATGGCTGCGGTCGCCACGGAAACGTTCCTTGAGCCACCAGGAAACAAGATCCTGATGCAGGCGGAACCCGTTCTTATAAAGGAATTCAACAGCCCTTTCCGAAGGTACCAGACAGGCATCCTGCTGTTCCAGCCAACCGTTCCCCGTAAGGAAACTAAAGATCAATGACAGTTCGTTCTCGGCGGCCTTTTCCGAAAGGCGCTTTGCCGTAATAAAGGAATCCGCACAAATCTGGAAACTGCGGCGGTGCAGCGCACTGCTATTGTTTATCTTGAGTTCGCCCTGCATGGCGTAGGCAAGCACTTCGCAAACATGCCAGTCCACAAGATTCTGGTAGGCAATTCCCGTTCCAGACGCATTCACCGATTCCGCTGCCGGCAGATCAAAGCTGTCCACAAAATTCGAGAAACCGTAGTAGACGGTCGTATTGGCCGAAGAGGTGCGCCAAAGCACAAATTCACGGCACATCGAAAGAAGGAACGCCTGCAGGTCGCGAGCCTTACTCACGGGAACGGTCAGACGCAGTTCGTTGTAGGTGAGTCCCCTGGAAGCACTATTATAGATGAGTTCCAAGCAACGGCGCTGCCAAGGTTCCATTTTTTCGCGCAGGGTTTCGATACGACCTTTGTCGCTATAAAAAGAAAGAGTTTCGTCTTGAATCAGCGCATTGTTCAACAAGCCCTTATGGCCAAAAGCCTTCGCATGGGCGTTGCGAAGAAGCGGCTTAGACATCCCGTCAAAAAAAGCATTCAGATCAAACATCAATTCCACCCTTAACTAGGGCGGACAAATATAGAAAAAATTTCAGCCGTTGCTAGGGTAGCGACTAGCGCAGCGAGGCTTTCACTTCTTCGATAGAGCCGGCCACGGTCTGCTTGTTGTTCCAGATACGCATGAAACTCTTGCCGTAATGCTCGGTGACAACACGGTTATCAAGAATCAGCACCTTTCCGGAGTCCTCTTCGGAACGAATCAGACGCCCAAGTCCCTGGCGCAGTTCCATGTAGGCTTCGGGAACAAAGAATTCCTTGAACGCATTCTTGCCTTCGGCCTTCATCTTGTTGGCTACCCCTGCCACCAGCGGATCCACCGGATTCGGGAACGGGAGCTTCGGGATCACCAAAAGCTTCAGCGCATCACCAGGGAAGTCAACACCTTCCCACAGACTCTGGCAGCCAAGCAGACAAGCGCCACGGGACTTACGGAACATAGCCACAAGTCCATCGAGCGAGCCGTCCACATGCTGGCACAAAAGCAACTTGTTCTTCTCGGCAAACACCGGAGCAAGGGCCGCCTGCGCCTTCATCATCGCAGAAATACTGGTAAACAGCACCATCGTATTTTCTTCGACCTCGGGGAGCACGGCACAAAGCGTCTCGTTTACGGCGTCGTTGTATTCCGGGACAGACGGCTTGGGCAGGAACTTTGCCACAATCATCGAGCGGCGTTCATCCTTGCCTGCCGATTCGGTATAGACTCGCACAAACGGGTTCTTCTTGCCATCGAGGCTGTCCATTCCCATCTTCTGGACAAAGTAGCTCAAGTCACCCTGCACCGAAAGCGTTGCCGAGGTGAAAGTCGCCGACTTGATCCACGGATAGAACTTTTCTTTCCACGGGGCAGAGGCATCGAGCGGACTGGCGTGCAGCTTGATGGTATGCGGATTGAAGGGTTCTTCCATATAGAAAGCCCAATCGTCACGCCCCGCCTTCACGACAAATTCGAAGTCCTGGATAAAGCGGGAAAGCTCCGTCATGCGGCCACTAATGTCACTCAACAAGCCCGAAAGTTCCTTCTTGGCAGAGGCGAGTGCGGCATTTGCAGCAATCGAAGTCGCCAGGCTTTCGGCAAGCTTTATCGCGTTCAGGCCCTGGTCAATGAACGTGGCAGGGTCGGCATCGTATTCGGCCTTGATACCGGATACATAGGTAAAGCCGTTCCTGGTATTTTTCTGTTTCGCAAGTTTCTTGCCAATCTTCATAAAGAAACGGTGCAGCGCCTTTTCGGTTTCGCTAAGCGATTCCGTAAGGTTTGCACAGCTTGCCAGCAGCTCCGTTTCTTCGGCGGGAATGCGCTTTTCGAGTTCGGCAACAAGCCCGTCGCGATTTTCTGTTTCGCGGCCCTTCGAAGGCACGAGCGTCTTGATAATGTTCCTGAGCGCAAAGAACGAAACCGTGCGTCCGAACGCATTGCGGCTCACCTGCGGGAGTCGATGCGCTTCGTCGAACACGATATGTTCGTACAGCGGGAGTAGCGCAAAGTCGAGGCCCATGTCGGCAAGGAACAGGGAATGGTTCACTAGCACCAGATTGGAATTCATCGCGCGACGCTTGGCGGCAAGGGCCGGGCACTTATTGAAATGCGGGCACTTTTCACCGAGGCAGGACTTCGCGGAACTTGAAATCTTGGACCAGAGTACACGATTGCGGCCCTGGCTAAAGGAATTACATTCGTTCACGTCGCCCGTTTCTGTCGAGTAGACCCACGGCACTATCGCCATGAAGGAATCACGTTCGTCGCTTTGCAACAGGTTCTGCGGAGCCTTCAGAATTTCTTCGAATTTGCGGAGGCACAGGTAGTTTTCGCGACCCTTCAAAACGGCGGCCTTGAGCTTGCCGTCGAACAGGCCTGCCACCATCGGAATGTCCTTACTCCAGAGCTGTTCCTGCAACGCACGGGTCGCGGTACTGATAACGACACGTTCACCCGACACCGCCTTGCACGCGGCAGAAACCAGGTAGGCAAGCGACTTGCCCGAACCCGTCGGGGCTTCCAACACGCAGAGGCCACCCTTGTGCATGTTACGCTCCACCACCGAGGCAAAGTCCTGCTGGTTGTGGCGCACCTGGAAATTTTCAATCGCCGCAGAAAGGAGCCCACCCTCCTTAAAGAACTCGCTCACACGCGGGGCGCGCTCCTTGACCGGAGCATTTTCGAGCGGAACGTCCGGCAACTTGAACTGCGGAAGCTCCGAGGCATTTTCATTTTCGCCCCATACAAGCGACCAGTCCGAACCCCTGGCAATTTTTGCGAGAACCTCCACAAGCCACGGGTCCGAATTTGCAATCTTGTCAAGCGCCATGACGAACAGGTGACCGCAGGCCTCTGCATCGGGGAGTGCGCGGTGCGCACGGCTACGCTCAATGCCCAGCTCCTGCACCAAGGTATCGAGTCGGTGATTCGGCACATTCTGGTAGGCAATGCGCGAAACCGTCAGAGAATCCCACACCGGGTGGTTTTCAAACGAAACTCCCACCTTCGCAAAAGTCTGCTTCAAGAACTTGGAATCGAACATCGCGTTATGCGCGACAATCGGCAAATCACCGATAAACGAATAAATCTTCTGCGCCACGGCAGCAAACGTTTCCGCATTTTCGAGGTCTGCGTTGCTGATACCCGTAAGCGATTCGATAAAAGGGCGAAGCGTCACCGAAGTCGGCTTAACCAGATAATCGACCGATTCCTTTTCGACGCCGTTTTCAAAACGCACCAGCGCCACTTCGATAATTTCGTCCTTTTCAAAATCGAGACCCGTCGTTTCAAGGTCCAGCGCAACAAAAGATTTAATTTCCATTTGATTCCTCATAAAACTTTTTGCGGTATTATAGCGAAGGCACCACCTTCGTCAGGCTATCGAGCAGGTTTTCACCGTTTTTCACCTTGAGCGTATCGCTGATAGCACGCCAGGCCGATCCGTAGCGAAGCGGTTCCACGGAGCCTGCGTCGGGCAGGTCACGACCTTCTTCGGGGAAATAGTAATCCATCAGGTAGTCCCCTTCCACCAAATCGTCAAAACTGAAACTGCCATCGGCCTTGCAATGTTCCAAATAGTACTGGTTCGTCGCAGCAGAAAGCAGGCGCACAATCGCCTTGGTATCCGCTCCCGAAATTTTTCCACGCAGTTTCGCCAGCTTCAACTTGCTCACCGTCTCAAACTTCTGCAAACGTTCATACTTGAGTTCAATCACCGTATCGCGCTTTCCGTTGCTATCAGCAGCGGCAAGGGTCGTATCCATGTAACCCATCAAGAAAATGACCGAAATGTCTGTCTGCCACGGAGCCGTCTTTTCGACCGCAAAACGCACCGGATCCATCTGCTTCACCTGCAACTGCGTCGTATCCTTGTTTATCGCGACATAGAAAGTCTGCGTGAGCGAATCGAGTTTCGGCTTGTTGAAATGCACAATCAGGGAATCGTCCGGGAAAAGAACCTTCGCCTTGGAATTCGTCTTTACCCCCGTAACCTTGGGGGGAAGCGTATCCGACTCCATCTTCTTCCATTCCCATTCGACTTCATTCCTAAGGGTATCGAGCGGACGGAACATCGAATCTTTCGCGGTGTTACATGCAAACTTGTAAAGAGTCTCCTTTTTCGGAGCTGGATCAAAATAGAACTGCGGCTTATTGGAAGACGCCCCCCTATAAACCAGCTTCGGATAAAGCACCTTGTTTTCGGGAGAGGTCAGGTGACAGTTCGACGTATCGGCAAATACGGAATCAAAATAGACGTTACGCGTAAAGCTTGCCTCAAGCACGTTAGCAAAGGGCTGCGATACCGATTCAAGTTCAAGCTTGGTCGTATCCATGTCGGCAATGGCAAGCCACAACGTGTCGGCCGTTTCGGCAGACAGGTTCAGGTCACCCGTCCAGATACCCACCTGCTCGGTAGAAAGTTCAATCTTCTGGTTACCATTACCATCCATAAAGGCGACGACGCGGTAATGCCCCGCCTTAAGTCCCGTAAGCGTAAAGTGTCCGGCACTGTCGGCACGGGTCAGATACAGCGGAGGTTCCTTCAACAACAGCGGTTCCTTGCTGATTTCCTTGGTGGTCGTATCACGGTACTTTTCAAGATAATGCCTAGAGTTGCGCTCTTCACCCAACAGGAAAAGTCCGATACTCGGATATTCCTTCTTGCGCATCATCGCCTGGTCCACAAGCACACGGCCCGAAACCGTCAACGAATCGATAATGGCACCCGTCGAGAACACCACCTGGAAAGGCTTTGCAAGGGCATTCCCGTGCAAGTCCTTGATGCCGCCCGCAAAGGTAACCGTATAGGTCGTTCCCGTATCAAGCTCGGCACGCGAGGTAAGGGTCAACTTGTTGCCGCTCACCTCAAAGCGCAATTTCTTGTCGATAGGCGGCGAAATGGAAACGGCGCTTCGCGGAATGGACGCGTTAATCCACTCGTCGAATTCGAGCTTGACCATCAGTTCGTTCGGATGGTTCGTCGTATTCGGTGCAGGGTAAACAGCCGCCACACGCGGCGGGAGCTTATCTTCGGGGCCACCGCTAGGAGCCACCTGAGTCGCGCAGGACACAAGCGTCACGGCAGTCAGCGCCACGCAGCAAAAAAACGCACCTATTTTGAACAACGAATACTTCATCAGTCAATCAGCTGGATAATCTTGCCCAGGCGTCCCCAACGAATGCGGAACGGAAGCCTCCACCAGGTAAACGGATTTTTAAGGGAGAACGCCTCGTCGTCATTTTCGAACGAGAAATAGATTACGAACGCCTTCGCGCGGATATTCCTGAGCGAAACAAATCCCCAGTAGCGGCTGTCGGCGGAATTGTCGCGGTTGTCGCCCATCATAAAGAACTGCGGAGTCTTCACCACGTACGTTTCGAGCGGCTTTCCACCCAGGAGCAACCTGCGGCGAATTTCAAACTTCGTATTTGCCGGAGCGTCAAGCGTATCGCCCGCCATGCCTTCTACCGTGGATCCGCCATCCTGCGGAGCATCGACATCGACAAGTTCCACAGTTCCCGCATTGTCTTCTTCGGCCTGGTTCAACAGGGCGACATTCCCTTCAAGGTCTCGCAGCAGCGAACCTTCGAACGCAATGTAACTCACCGGGCGCATCATGCCCCCCTGAAGGTTCGGGTCGATCATCGGCAGGTACGCAATACGCGAAAGTTCCTTAAAATACGCAAACGACATCACGCCCGAAACCGAGTCCCCCTGCGTAAGCCGCTGCTGAATGAGTGTGCGGTTCCGGCGGAAAAGTTCATTCAAGGCAAGGCCACGGTCATTTTCCACGGGAATCCTGAAATTCTCGAAGTCGTAGTTGTTGACTTCGACACTGTCCTTCCAAAGAGATATTTCGAGTTCCACCGATTCATCCGGATTTTCCTGCGCCACCAGGGAACGCAGCCACCACAGCTTTTCGAGCGGCATCTTGTCGACCACAAACGAGTCCCCCACCGACGGCACTACGAATGCGTCGCGCTCGTCACGCGGAGAATAAGTTCGTGCAGTCGCCGTGTACTTGCCGCGCCCGGGCAAGGTATCCTGCAGCACACCGTTAATGTAAAGGCGACCCTTATGCACCGCCACCGTGTCGCCGCTCACCGCCACGCAACGCTTGATGTAGTCCTTCGGACCATCGGCATAGTGGATCAGGTGCGGCTGCCCCGGCTTGGGTTCGTGATCCCAGTAGAGGTTCCCGAACATCAGCGCATTGAACAGGTGCGTATAACGCACAGGATTTCCGTCAGGATATTCAGGTTCGCCCGGATAACGGAAAATCACCACGTCGCCCTTGGCCGGATACGCGTATCCGGGGAATTTCTGGTTGCTAAACGGGATCGGAGAGCCGTAGGTAAACTTGAGTCCGAGCAAGAAGTCACCCGTATGGAGCGTATCTTCCATCGACCCGCTCGGAATCTGGAACGCCTGGATTACATACTGAATAACAATCAAGGCAAGCGCCACCGGGACAATGATTTCCCGAAGCAGGCCCTTCACAAATTTCTTCATCGAAAACGGTTCTTTATTTTCCATCGGTATATTCAACTTGAAATGCAATTAAAGGTTACGGATTTTCTTGACGAGTGAACGACTTACCACCAGCTGGGTTGCCGCCTTGTCGCGAAGCACCATGACCATGCGGCCGGCATCGCCCTTGCGGCATTCGGCAATGTAATCGATAGCCACAATGTGCGAACGGTGCACACGCGTAAAATGTCTCGGGTCCAGTTTTTTCTCTAATTCTACCAGCGGGGTATCTATCACGTACTGTCCGTTTACGGTATAGACGGTCGTGTACTTTTCTTCGCTATGGAAACGGATAACCTCGTCAATGTTCACGAACAAGATGCGGTCGCCCACCTTCACCTGCAGGCGCTGCAAGTAAAGTCCACTCATATCCACAAGGTGCCTCAGCTTTTCCCAGTTCAGGTCCGACGGAACGGTCGTATCGTCCACTTGCGGAATCACCTTGCGGAGCTTTTCGATCGACGAAGCCAGGCGTTCGGGGGCCACCGGTTTCAAAAGGTAGTCCACCGTATTCTCTTCGAAAGCCTTGAGCGCGAAATTATCGTACGCCGTCGTAAAAATAACCAGCGGCACGTCATCGCCATCCAGGGAATGCAGCACTTCGAATGCGTCCATGTCGGGCATCTGGATATCCAGAAACACCACGTCGGGCATCATCTCATGAATCATCTTGACAGCCTGCGCCCCAGACCCCGCCTCTCCCAAAATCTCGATTTCAGAAGAATAAGGTTCCAATAGCGAAATCATGCGCTTGCGGGCAAGCGGTTCATCGTCAATGACAAGGGCTGAACACTGCATATCACTCCTTGGGCTGTTCCGTTACGGGGTTCTTCGACGAATCTTTCACAATGGGTTTTTGCGGAGCCTTGAAGATTCGAATCAAATCCGCATGCAGGCCGTCCTTGTCTTCGTAAAGTACGCCCGCAGAAGTCATGTAGCGCAAGTTGCCGAATTTTATGCGCTTGAAATTCCAATGGATCTTGTCATTCGAAAGCGAGACCTTGATGGTGCTATCGGAAACAACGAAAGTTCCCTTCAGCGAGTCCGTCTCCATCGTATCGCGCAAGGTCAGCTGGACTGCTTCAACGGAATTGTCTTCCAGAAGCGTCATGCGGACCATACGGCTTGTGCAGTCATCGCACGGCAGGCGCCCCGAATAAAGCCCCGGCACATCCTTCGGAATTTCGATAGGGGGCAAGTCGGGCAGGGGTTCCGACTTTTCTTCGGAACAGGCCACGAGCAGGGCTACGATGCACAGCGAAAACAAGAACTTTTTTCCACTCATGCGCCTAATTTAGAAAACGAAAAGCCCGCACGAGCGGGCCCAAGAGCGATTATAATGGAAATTCGCAATGTTTATACGGCGCTGCGATAGAGCCGCTAGATTCCCTTGGAATACACGACCCTGAAGCCCACAGTCTGGCCACGGTACATAGGATCTTTCTTGTTACGTTCGGCAGATGCAAGGGCGGTCACCTTGTCGGACCATCCCCCACCACGGATTCCCTTGAGCGTGCCACTCGAAGCGCCCGTGTAATTGACCTGCGAAGTTGTCGGCAAACTGGCATACCAGTCCCCCACCCACTCGGCCACATTTCCGCCCATGTCGTAAAGGCCATAAGCATTGGGGATGTAGCTTGCCACTTCGACCGGTCCCTTGGACTGGGCGTAATAGGCATATTTCGACGCCTCGGCTGTTCCCCAGTAATAGGTAGACTGCGACCCCGCACGGGCCGCCACTTCCCACTCCATTTCCGTCGGGAGGCGAACCGTTTTTACGGCGTAATTTACAGACAAATTCACAAGCTCCCCGTCCGCATTGATCGACTTGTACACGTAAGCCGTATCAAGTCCTACCAGCTTCGAAATCGCATTGCAGAAAAGGGCCGCCTCGTACCAGTTGACGTCATAGACGGGATATTTGCCGCCCTTCGCCGTTCCCTGCATCACTTCGGAGTAAAGTTCCTGCGTCACCTCAGTTTCGCTCATCGAATATTCGTCCAGCGAAAACTGGATATTGCCACGCACATAAGTCATTGCGGGAATTTCTACCATTTTCAGATAATCCGAAAGGTCCGGCAACGAATCCATTTCACCTTCGGAGCTGGACGAACGGACCTCCCCTTTATCCTTGTGGTTGGCCTTCCATCCGCTTATAATAGCTTCATCAACCTCGAATTCCTCGGAGCTCCCAGTCGCCGTACACGCCGCAAGCGTCAAAACCGAAAGCCCACACAACAGTAGCCAATTTATAGACTTCATTCGCATAATATGTCCCGTTCCTACTTCACGATACCCACGCGGTAAAGTTTCTGCTTGGTCTTGCCGCTTTCGAACTTCACCTTGAGTCTTGCCGTATAGACGTCAGAACCCAGGTGCTTCAAGTCCAGACTTTCAAACTGGTTGCGTCCCTGCTTCACGTCTTCCATCTTGGTCTTGAAAACGCAAAGTCCCGTAATGTCATAAAGTTCGAGAGTTGCATTCTTCGCATTGTTGCCAATTTCAAAGCGAGCCTTTGCATTGCCGCCACGAACCGGATTCGGGAACATGAAGAATTCAGAGATTTCGTCTTTTGCAGTCACCTTCTTTATATCGCCGAGTTTCGAGGCGTCAAAATACCCGGTACGTTCGTTGCCACCGGCAGGAAGTGTCCACGCCGCACTAGACGAAGCCGCTTCGAGATTTGCCTTACGCAGGCGGAATGCAGCCAGGTTGTTCCGGTGCAAAGCGTAAAGTTCCGGGCCCGACGACTTTTTATCGGGAATCGCATTCGCCACAAAGATACTCATCGGTTCAAGAGTCTTTGTCGAATCGACATCCTCGTAGCTTCCTGCCGCCATCGGGAATCCATCCGTTACCGCCTTGCCCTTACCCGTATAGGCATAAACAAGTCCGTCGTTACTCGGCACCAGGATTTCAGGAATTTCATCCCCCGTCACGTCAACCAGCAACGGATCGCTAAGGAATTCAAAAATAGGACTGCCACGAGAAATCTTCACCGGGAAACCATCGACCGGAAGCCCCGAACGGTCAAGAGCATACACCAGGTTATCGCCCAAGAAAACGATTTCCGGGTATCCGTCGTTATTGATGTCACCCAAGGCAATGCCCGAAGTTTCTTCGGGAATCCAGCGGATAGAGGCACTCAGGGCGCCGCGCTTATAGGATTTTTTCCAATTCAGGGCATCCTTCTTTTCCGAGACGCTCGCCACGGCTACAGTCCCAAGGCTACCCACCGCAATCACGTCGGCCGTTTTATCGCGGTCCATGTCGGTACAGGCAATACGGAAAATTTCACCACTCTTGCCGTTCAGCTTGATTTCGCGATCCTGCACATACACAGAACCCGCAGAAGTCACATAGGCAAACATTTCCTTTCCATCTGCCGTGCCGCAGTAGGCAATATCGTTGACGCCTTCACGTTCAGCGATCCGCTTCATTTTTCCGTTACTTCCATTGAACGAAACGACGCCTTTCACGGTCGCAAAACGAACCGTATTTTCAAGCACCACCGGCCCCGCCAAGGCAGAATCGATCGCAAAAGCCTCCTGCGTCGGCAATCCTCCGGCAAAAACCGTTTTCACAAGCTTATTCGTGTGCAGGCTATACACAACGTTGCCGTCGCTTGCCATACCCACAAGCGGTCCATAGCTTGCATCTACGCGGTAGAGCGGAATTTCGAGATCGGCACCGCTACGGGTCAGCGACTTCTGTGTCACCACAGTATCTGCCGGGAACAACGTATCGCCCAGAGCACTGAACACCTGAAGCGTACCATCCGTTGCGCCAACCACCAGAAGCTTTTCGCCCGCATTTTCAGGATCGTCCACGAACACGGCGCCACGCACCGCCGAGGAAAGACCGATATTGCGCGGAAAAGCGCCGTTCTCAACACTTCCATCGTCAATGCTTACCGTCACGCTAATCTTGAGCGCCGCGAAATTTTCCACGCTGTCGCCCATAAAGGCGTTCGCGGTCTTTTCTACACGGGCCTTCTTGGGAACCTTCACCGAAATCTTGATTCCGGTATAGCCTCCCTGCGTCGTCATCGTATTTGCATACCCCGTAGAGCCAATCGTCTTGACCGTGTCGAATTTCTGCTTGGAATCCTTCGAAGGAATACGCAAGTGCGGCATCAGGTCGGTCCCCGATCCGTAATCGTAAGTATCTTCACCAATAGCGTTCTTGAAAGTCTTGCCAATGCTCAACAGGCCGTCGGCCTCGACCATCGCGATTCCGAACTGGTGGTCGCGCAAGGTGTCGCCGCCCCAGAAATTCGCATAACCGTATTCCAATGTTTCACGCAGGTACCAGTCATTCACGCGCCACACCACGATGCCGCTTGCCGGAATTCCCGCATCAAAGCTGTTTGCGCCGACAACGATTCCTTCGGCAGCCTTGCTGTACTTTTTGCACTTGGTCGTAGAACTGTCACCGAACAGGGCGTTCAGGCATTCCACCGGCACAGTCTTCACCGTGGTATCCGAATTTTCCTGGGCACCACGGACCAACACGCTCACCTCGCCGTCTTCGTTCCAGCTGCGCTGGCGGTTTTCAATCAGCAAGTACTCGCTTGCACTCAGCGGAACCTTCACGATTTCGGTTCCAAGGCCGGTTCCCGCCGCAGCGATATCAATCGTCACGGGCTTTCCAGCCACAGGGCGTACTTCCTTCACCTGTGACCAACCCATATAGGCACGTTCCCACGCTGCAGGGAGCGAAGGCAAGAAACCGTTGCCCGCATTATAACCCGCAAAGTCCATCACGTCAAAATACCCGAGGCGGCTAATCCCCTTCACCACATCATAAGTGCTCGGAAGGCCAAGCTCATGGGCAATTTGGTTAATCATGATTCCATTGATTCCCCAGTTGAGTCCATCCTGCGAGGCTGTTTCGCTCATTACCATCATCGAACGCAACGTGTCTACGGTGGCATCTTTCAGCACAAGTCCCTCGACCACCGACGAATCCTTACTCACCTGTCGAACGGCGGCATACTTCAGTGTATCCGGCAAGAAATTCCAGAGGTACTTGTCCACGTATTCGTCAAAGAAATCGCCCGGCGTATCGGCACTGCGCGCACCGGAGCTACCGCCATCGAACAGGCCGTTCGCCCCTGCGTGAATAATCATGTAGACGCGCCTCGTATTCGAATTTTTCGAAAGAGGTACGCTAAACGGAGAATCGCCCGACTGGTGTGCCGCCATCACCGCATCGTAAACAAATTGCATGTAGTCGCGGGTGCGTGCCTCGTTGAATTCAGCCGTCTTTTCGCCGTCTCGCTTGCCGGTACGGTTGTAATCGATAATCTGCTTTTTCAGTTTGTATGCGCTTGTCGATGTCGGGAAAATATGCGAATCGATCACCAGCTTTCCGCCGCTCACCTTGTTGAAATAGGCGTTCGCAAAGTCGAAATGCTTTTTCCAGTAGGGAACACTGTTGCGCCGCCCCGACGGGTCCAGCTTGTAGGTTTCCTTTTTTTCCTTGTCGGAATCGAAGGTTCCGTCTCCCGTCGTCAAGCTATTATCAGGGCTTTCCTGTTCGAATTCCACGCGAATTGCATAAATCTGCAACGTATCCGCAGCAATGACGGGAACAACAGAGAATAGCACAAAAAACAATGCGAAAATCTTGGCATTTAACTTCATAGTTATAATTTACAAAATAGAGCCTAGAATTTAGAGCATAAATCCTAGAAAAGATTCAATTAACAATGAATATATGGGCCCTTTTTAGGCATTATTCCCCGATGCGTTTAAAACTTCTGGGAATATTCAGGCGCCAGGTTCCCGAACTGAAGGACTTGTTACGGTTGATTTTCTTTATACGGATTTCCAGGAACTTTGCACCATCGAGTTCAAACACGACCCTCGACGGAGTTTCCACCCCCTCGAATTCCTTGAAATCATAAAAGCGGATCGTCTCCGTCTTTTCGCCACGCCCCGTTCGCGAAAGCCACGTTACATGCGGGCCCACCTTCTCGAAAGAAAACGGGCGCCCCGTCTTTTCGCGAGCGAATGTCACGCCTTCTTTCTGCGTAGAATCTCCGGACGGAACTTCCTCGAAATTCTCGGGTAACAGGCGACCGTCAAAAATGTCTGCCACCTGGTGGATATGCACCATCGGGAGCGCATCGCTATTCAAAAGCCCAACCATATAGCCAACGCCTTTCATATAAAGTTTTTCGGTCGGGAAAGTAATTTGCCAGCCCTCCTCTTGCCACAGAAGCGAAGCGACTCCTATGCCGAGCGGCCCCGTGAGTTCCATACGGTAACGCTTGCCGGGAACCGAGAAAAGCACCGCGTCGAATTCCTGCGTCGAACTATCCTGCACAATTGTCAGCTGGAACTTGGCGCGAAGGCTATCGCGGGGTGCCTCCTGAGCGCCATCGGACGCAGCGGCAGCAGGCTCAATCGTGGGCTTGTTCCCCGCACAACCGACAAGGACGCAAAGAGAAAACAGCACCAATATGGAACAGATAAGCTTCAACAAAAGATCCTTCGACTAAAACTTCGGCCCTTCGGCAAGCTCAGGGACCTTACCCCTGATGCCTACTTCTTAAAGAACTTCTTCACGGCAGGATGCTTCGGTTGCAACTTTTTCAATTTCTTGTAAGACGCCGTCGCTTCGGACTTCATGCCAAGCGCTTCCTGGATGGCCGCCATGTGTTCCCAATAAACAAAGTCATCTTCAAAGCGGAGGCTCTTGATTTGTTTCATCACTTCTAGCGCCTCGGCAAACTTACCCTTGCGATAAAGGCCCCACGCCCACGAATCAATGTAAGCCTCCGAAGACTCCGAAAGGCCACGCTTCGCAGAAATCAGTACAGCCTTGTCCACCAAGGCTATTCCCTTGTTCAGCTCCTCGGGAGAACGATTCAAGTCAATCAAGGTGTAACCGTAGTAATTCAGGACTTCGGCAAGGTCAATCGAGGCATCCGCAGAACCAAGCACATATTCAAACAGCGCAAAAGCCTCGTCGAATTTTTCCATACGTTCCAGGTTCATCGCCATCAAGATGCGGATTTGCAAATCCGAAGAATCCTTCGCGGCAAGGTCCCTATAAAATCCGTCGGCCTTTTCACGCAGGGCCATCGACTTCTTGACTCGCGCAGAATCACCAATATCCTTCTGCCAAATTTCCTGCGCTTCCACGCACAAAATCCGGGCATATACGCTACGGAACTGACGGCGGTTGCGTTCGACATCGTTTGCCATCCGAACCATCGAGGCGGAATCGGCAATACCTTCCATCGGAGTCCACTTGTCCCACACGGAAATGAGCGAGTCGAGCATCTTGTACGCCTTATTGTACATCCTCGCGGTACCGTAAGTCAAGGCAAGTGCCGCCTTATCGCCCCCCATCGCAACGGAGTCCGCCTTTTCGGCGTAGCGAACGGCATCCTTCGGCTTATTTTCCTTAAAAGCGATTGTAGAAAGAACATGGTAGGCGCCCGTCACATAGACACGCTGATTTTCAAGCAGCTCGGCAGCGATTTTCAGGTGAGCCTTCGCACTATCCAGTTCACCATACATATTCTCGTATTGGCCTACGAAATACGCAAGTAACGGAGTCCGCACCAGGTCCACGGAATACTTTTTCTTAAGCATCGCAAATGCAGAATCGCGGTTACTTTCGGCCAAGGCACTCATCAAAAGGACAACCATCGCCTCGTCATCCTGCGTCGATTCCGTAAGCGTGTCTACAACGGCCTGGGCTTCCTTAATGCGTTTCTGGAACACAAGCCCCTGCACCATTTGCAAGAGCATTTTCTTGTCGCCGGTCGCCTCGTGACCCTTCGCAAAAAGTTCCACGACGGCAGAATCCTTATGCTGGTCCAGCAACAGTTTCAGCTGGCGCTGAAAAAGCGTCGGCATATAATTCACCTGCGGCAGGAGCAGGTCATAGACACGCGAAAGTTCCTTGCCATCTTGGATCGCTTCCAGGAACAAGCTGTAATCGTACAGGAGCGACATGTCCTGATAACGCGAAGAATCGAGCGCCGCGTTAAAATACTTGCGGCAGGAATCAGCACGACCGTCTTTCACATACAAGTGCGCAAGCAATCCCAGCTGAGACGCCGTCGCACGCCCCTTGAGCTGCTGGGCACGCTGGGCCTGAATCAGGGCTAGCGAATCGGCCCCCTGGGAGGCCATGATTTCTGCAAGCTTAAAGGCAAGATAGCGGTTGTACGGGTCAGATTCCGCAGCGTGTTGCCAGAACACGTTCGCAAGAGCGCGTTCCCCGCGCAGTTCCATTTCCTGGGCGCGAATAAAAGACTCATGTGCCGCATCGATATTCTGCGGTAGTGCCGGTTCCTCGGCAGCGGATGTATCTGCCGTCGAAGGGGAATTATTCAGCTGCGCATTCGCCGCCACAAGGATTGCCGCAGTGTCTGCCGCAGTCAAACCGTCCTTTTTCGCCGATGAAGCGCAACCGCCAAACGACAACGCTACAGTCAAGAGCGCCGTTGCAACAGTAAGCGAAAAAAGCAAGGACTTCACGCGCACACTCCCTTAATCCGCAATCACGAAATCAATCTTGGAATCCGGAGGCAGGTAGTCGCCGAACTTAGGCATCGTTTCAATCACCGTTCCCGGAGCACGATTTTCCTCGTCCTTCTGGCGCTTAATCTTTCCAACTTTGAAACCGCGCTT
>JAEEGK010013285.1_pt1 | contig 18574 bp, 15 predicted proteins | sample 8958771 | NCBI WGS metagenome assembly JAEEGK01 (sample SAMN16246547, study PRJNA631951) | gut metagenome | biome: gut microbiome; feature: rumen; material: SC-attached | host: Bos | place: Iran: Karaj | collected 2018-10
CACGTACGGGCGCATGGCCTATGCCGACTGTCGCAGGGATTGTCGTAATCTCAGGTCGAGCGCGTAAGAATGAATCTGCACACCCGTTCACTAAATATACATCCTCGCGCGGCCCCTGTCAAGAGATTTCTCGAAAATTAATTGTGGCGAAATCGCCATAATTAACAAGTCATTTTCTGTCACAAACATTATCTATCTTTCGGGGTGGAGGCACTATGGAAAACGACACGTTCGGCGGCGCGATACTCGCATGGGTCAAGAGCGCGAAAGCGTACCTGAAAGTCCAGGCGGGAACGGGCGACAACCTGCTAGAAGAAGACATTCGGGAAGGGTTCACCGACTATTGCCTATGGTCCACGTTCCGGCCGGAAAGCATCGACACCGACGGCGAGCTGGACATGGAATGCCTGGACAGCGGCATGGTCCTGTTCAGGGAAAATTGCACCCCCGGAGAGGCGCTGGAATCGAGCTACCGGCAAGCCTTCGAAAAAGATTACGATGAAAACGACGTTGTTGTTTTAATGGAAGAACCTTGATTGTGTGGAAAATTTAAATGAAAGCAGTCTTATTATCAATCAAACCTGAATTCTCGTGCAAGATTTTTGAGGGCTCAAAGAAATATGAGTTCCGTAAATTGGTCTTTAAAGATTCTTCTGTAAAGAGGGTTATTGTGTATTCTTCGGCTCCGGAAAAGAAGGTTGTCGGAGAATTTGAAATAGACTCTATTTTGGAAGGTTCTCCTGATGTGATTTGGGAGCAGACAAAACGTGAATCTGGGATTACCAAAGAGTTTTACGATACTTATTTTCATGGCCGTGATAAGGCCTATGCAATAAAAGTGGCTTCTGTAAAACGATATAAAAGTCCGAAATCATTAGCTGATTTTGGTCTTCGCTTGGCTCCACAGTCATTTGCGTATGTGAATGTGTGAAAGATGAATTTTTATATTTTGCGTATCTTTTGTTTATATGGCCGGTGATGTTTTTTCTGAGGCTGATTTTTATATAGGTTTCAAAATGGAAAAATGTTCACATAATGGTTTACGGCTATATACGCGTGAGTACCGACCGGCAAACGGTCGAAAATCAACGTTTTGAAATAAGTCGGTTTGCGCAACAACAGAACCTGCAAATAGACGGCTGGATCGAAGAAACTATCAGCGGTACAAAGAATTACACTAAACGTGGGCTCGGACGCCTTCTGAAAAAAGTGCGGAAGGGCGATTTGATTATTTGTGCCGAGCTATCGCGCCTCGGCCGCAGCCTGTTCATGATTATGGAAATTTTGAACATCTGCATGAACAAGGAATGTCGCGTATGGACAATCAAGGACGGCTATCGTCTTGGCGATGATATTCAAAGCAAGGTTCTTGCATTTGCTTTTGGCTTGTCCGCGGAAATAGAACGTAACCTCATCAGTCAACGAACTAAAGAAGCTTTGGCTCGGAAAAAATCCGAGGGCGTGGTTCTTGGCCGCCCCAAAGGCAGTCTTGTTCCCAATTCGAATTGCGAAAAGAAACGCGAATGGATTCGTGAAATGATTTCGCTTGGCGTGCCCAAAACGGATATTGCCAAAAATCTACATGTGGCGCGTGGGACGCTTTACAGATTTCTTTCTAACGCAGCGACGACTTCTACGTCGGCGGGTAGCCAGTTGACAGAATGTAGCTCTGACATGTTTAACCATTTGGCCGCTTCATGTTCTAATAGAGTCAATTCTCCGCCAACGACAGAGCAATAAAAACAGTGCATTGTCAAATGGAACGTGGGGTAGTCGTAGTCGACTGTGCAGAGAAAATTGCCGACAGAAACATCGATGGCGAGTTCTTCTTTCAATTCGCGAGCGAGAGCCTGCTGCGGTGTTTCGCCGGGCTCCATTTTGCCGCCCGGAAATTCCCATCCGTCTTTGAAATCGCCATAACCGCGTTGAGTCGCGAAGATCTTGTCGCCGTCTTTGATGATGCCTGCTACAACTTCGATATGTTTCACGATTGAGTATCCTTTTTCACAATGGTGGTAAAATCACGATAGATGTCATCGGGAACGCGATTGAATAATCCGAATTCCATCATGATGGGCTTGTTATTCTTGACTGTGTCTTTGAGAGTTCCAACTTGTCCTAAGTATACAAATGGCTGTGTTATTCCTTCGACTTCTTCAAATTTTCGAACAAAAAGATGGAGTTTGACGTTGCGCTTGATATTGTCGATTAAGTTTTTTCCAAGTTCGGACGATTGCGATGTGCTGTTGGGGGATTCCCATTGAAATATTTCTTGGTTAATAAACTTGTCCTTATAATTGATGGTTTCTCTGACATTTGCGTCTTTATGAAGGTTGACGAAAATATAATAGTTGGGATAATCTAAAGTCAATAGTCCTTGTCCTCTGAATGAGGAATGTATTTTTTTAGAACCGCATAATAGAGCGATGTCTCTCATAGAATATTCTTGATATAATTTTAAGAAAGGTAGTTCTGTATCAAAAGAGGAGTATTCACGTTGATAGCGTAAAAGACTGTATTGAACAAGATCCGTCATCCATAATAAAGCGAGTTTGTCCTTCTGCAAGAATGATTGCAATCTTTCGTTAAATGCGATTGTTTTACTGTCAAATGTCAGTAATGAATTGCTGTATTTTGCTTTTTCAGATTTGTCAAAATACTTTCCTGACAAAACTTCAGCAGCGTGATAGAAACGATCTGGGTGTATTGTTGGCAAATACTTTTGTGCAAACTGCAGGATGTCGTCGATAGATGCTTCGAAATTTGGGTTTTCAATTATGGAATTTAAGATAATCCATTCCTCAGCTCTTTTTGCAGGACAGTAGAAACTGAAAAGGCGCATGGCCGAACTAAATGCATTGTCATCTAAGGAAAAAGATATTTCTGGATGAGAGTCTTTTTCCATATAGGATACGAATTCCATGTATGTCTTATAATTCGTACTAAACAGAGTGAAACGTACTGGATTGATGGCTCCATCTTGTTTGAGGTAGTCTACCAGCATGGGAATTTTACCGCTGCAATTCAAATTCTTGAATGCATTGTAAGATTCCTTCATGTATTTCATGGACATGAAACGTTCCACTTCGAGTTGCGATAATATTTGTTCCTTCGTTATTCTGTCAAGATGAATATAGGTCCCGTTAGGTAATTCGCCAAAATCATTTTCAACCTGAACTTTTAACGTGTCGCGATCAATATTGGGGCTTCCATATAGAGCGATTGCCATTAAGAAGGAGTTCTTGTAGTTTCCAATGAAGTCTAGGACGGTGACGAATTCTTTTTCAGGGAGTTTTCTCAAACCACGTCCTAATTGCTGTAGGAAAATAATGCTTGAATCTGTAGGTCTGAGCATTAAGACCGTATTAACAGATGGAATATCGATACCTTCGTTGAATATGTCAACGGTGAATATGTATTGAAGAACATCATTTTCGTCTTCTAAACGTTTTGCATAATTCTCACGAGTCGGAATGTTGTCGTTTCCAGAAAGGGCTACGGCAATGTCTACTCCATTAGTGGAAAGTCGCTTGTTAAATTCTCTCGCCATATATTGCGCATGCTCGACAGAAGCGCAGAAACCGAGAACTTTGGCTTTTCGTCCATCGTGCCCGTAAAGTTTGAGTTTGGAAATGATATGATCAACGCGCCTTTCTATCATCAACAAGTTTGATATCTGTTGAATATATTCTTTTGTTCCGGGCGCCGCTGTTATTTGAGAATAGTCAATGCCGTCAGCATCTTTCAGACCAAAATAGTGGAATGGGCATATAAGGTCGTATTGCAGGGCTTGTCTGAGCCTTATTTCGATGGCAATATTATTATCGAATATTGAATAAATGTCTTGACCATCAGTTCGCTCAGGAGTTGCCGTTAAGCCCAATAAGAATTTGGGTTTGAAATACTTTAAAATATTTTCGTATTGAGGACTAGCTGCGTGATGAGCTTCATCGAGAACGATATAATCGAATTCATCCGGCTTGAATTCCGTATAATGTCGAGAGAGTTTATCTCTTGTTGCGAAAACAAATTTGCACTCCCGTTCATCAAAATTTCCTGTGAAGGAACCGAATGTAATTGAACTATCGATTGACGAATATATTTTTTTAAATGAATCCTTAGCTTTGTTTAGAATGTCTTCTCGATGAACGATAAAAAGTAAACGGTTGGGCTTAAATTGAACCGAATCAAAAACGGACATGTATGTCTTTCCGCTTCCGGTTGCTGCGATTGCAAGTGCCTTTTGTGCTCCGGTGTCTCGAAGTTGCGCTAGCTTTACTATAGCCTCGTTCTGCATTTCGTTGGGCGTTATTACAACATCGTCATATGAAAAGATGTTTTCGATATGTTTTGCACTGATGGTGTTTTTTATTTGCTCAAGGTAATCTCTGTAGGCGTTTAAAAAGTCTTCTGAGTAATCTTTGGCGTAGGGACTATTCCATAGGTTGTTGAATTCTTTCAGTACGTTTTCTGTGAATTCGCTCTTTTTATCAGCTTGTGAATCAGTGTGAAGAACATTCCATTCAACATTGGTCTTCATAGCTCTTCCAGTAATATTGGTAGAGCCGATGATAATCGACCAGTTTTCGTTGTCGGTTGGATTCTTAAATAAATAACCTTTGGCGTGAAAACCTTCGTCTTTTGTGGGAGGGACGAAAATTTTTAGCTGAATATTATCGAAACTTGCCAGACGTTCCATGACTTCGGGAGTAGTCATTTCTTTGTAGGTCGTTGTTAGTATTTGTCCAGGAATGTTTCTGCTTTTTAAAAGCTCGAGGGTGTCGATTAAAACTTGCAAGCCACCATAGGTAATAAATGCGACGCAGATTTTGAACTCGGAACAGTTCTCAAGATTATGGACAATATAGTTGAATAGATTTTTAGTACTTCCGTTCTGGACGAATTTATTAACAGGCATAGAATGTATTGGGAAAACGTTCGTTTAAACGGAACGTCTTTGCGCCAAATAAAAAACCGGTCCAAAAGGGCTGATTTTCCGCTATTCGAGCAAAAATAGCCGGAATGTCATTTTTTTACGCCTGAATTTGATTATTTTTGTGTTCAAAGAAAAGGAACGTTTAAATGGGACAGAAAAAGTCTGCAAAGATTCTTTCTCAACAGCTTTGTGAACCTATTGCAAAATATTGTGCTGACGTCGCGCAAGACAATCTTTTAGATGATAATGCGAAAACAAAGTCAGGCGATATTCGTGTTATTGAATTGTTTGCTGGTGTAGGTGGATTTCGCATAGGCCTTGAAAGGGCGTCTTGCCGCTATAAAACAGTATGGAATAGTCAATGGGAGCCATCTACCAAAACTCAGGATGCATCAGTAGTTTATAGAGCGCGATTTGGTGATGTGGGACATTCCAATGTTGATATTGCTACGGTTCCTGTTGATGAAATAAAGCCGGGTCATCTTCTTGTTGGAGGTTTTCCGTGCCAGGACTACTCCGTTGCTTCTACGCTGAAAAGATCCGGTGGCATTGAAGGAAAAAAAGGTGTTCTTTGGTGGCAAATTCATCGTATCCTTCGTGATAGCAAGAATCCGCCGAAGTATTTATTCCTCGAAAATGTTGATCGCCTTTTAAAATCGCCCGTTAAGCAGCGTGGTCGTGATTTTGCAATTATTTTGGCTTCGCTTTCTGACCTCGGTTATTCTGTAGAATGGCGAGTTGTTAATGCTGCTGACTATGGCATGCCTCAGCGTCGTCGCAGAACGTACATTGTCGCCTATAAGGACGGAACGAAACTTGCAAAAGCATGCTCAAAAGCTGTTGCTGATGAATGGATTCTGAATGACGGAATTCTTGCGCAGGCTTTAAAGTGCAAGCTTTCGGAAAAGACGAAAAAAAATGAATTTGAAATTAAAGGTGACTTGGTTAAAGTTACTGAAGAATTCAACAAAGGGCAGAAAAACTCTCCGTTCTTCACTGCGGGTTTCATGAGCAAGCGTAAAGTCTGCACTTTTGATGTTGTTGCGGACTATTCCGGGAAGAAATTAACCCTTGGCGAATTGCTTGTTGATGAAAAAGATGTTCCCGAGGAATTCTTTATTGACGAGAAAGAATTGCCTAAGTGGGAATACTTGAAGGGCGGTAAGTCTGAAAAGAGAAAGACTGCAGAGGGCTTCGAATACAATTATAGCGAAGGCCCGATGGCTTTCCCTGATTTCTTGGATAAGCCCTCCCGTACGATTATTACTGGCGAGGGTGGCAAGGGACCTTCTCGCTTCAAACATGTTATCAAGACGAAATCCGGTCGCTATCGCAGGCTTGTTCCGATTGAGTTGGAACGTTTGAATATGTTCCCTGATAATCATACAGAAGGCGCCAGTAATTTGCGTCGCGCTTTCTTGATGGGTAATGCGCTTGTGACTGGTATTGTCGAAAATGTCGGTCGTGTTCTAGAAAAGTGGATATGACATGAGCGAGCAGACTTTACCATACGATAAAAAATCCAAGGACTCTATTCTTGAGCATGCTCAAAGAATGCTTGGGAAAACGCTTTGGGAAATGTATGGCGAAGCCAGGTTGCTTGACACGGGAAAAGGTAGCTTAGGAAATGCTGTTGAAAAATATCATTTCCAATATGAGCCGAATTCTAAATCAGAACCCGATTTCAAGGAAGCGGGTGTTGAGCTAAAATGTACGCCCTTGAAAAAAGCATCTGACGGGAGCATGCTTTCGAAGGAGCGTTTGGTGCTCAATGTCATAGATTATATCGAAGAAGCGACTAAGACGTTCGATACGAGTAGTTTTTGGGAAAAGAATGCTCTCCTGCTTTTAATGTTTTATTTGCATGAAGAGGGAAAACTTCCATATGACCTTATTTTTAAAATAGTTCGATATTGGAATTTTCCTGAAACTGATTTAAAGATAATCAGAGATGATTGGACTATAATTCACAATAAAATACTTGCGGGAAAAGCTCACGAAATTTCAGAAGGCGATACGCTTTATCTTGCTGCATGTACAAAGGGATCGAAGGCTGGTGCGCAAATGCGACGCCAGCCTAAATCCGATAAACTTGCTCCCCAGCGTGCATATTCAATCAAATCAAGGTATGTCAATACGATTATCCTGGATTCGCTGAAACATCCAGAGATGTATCACGACCTTTTTGTAAGCGAGCAACAGAAAAAGAGAATCCTGAAAGCGCAAGAAACTGCGGAAAGCGTAGTTCGCAGCATTTCTGATTACCGTGAATCGGAAACTTTTGAGCAGCTGATTGAAAGGAAATTCTCTCCGTATTACGGCAAGACGATTGCGGAGATAGAAAAGATTTTGGGAGTTGAATTCGGCCAAAGCAAATCCATGGCATACAATGTATGCCGCGCCATTCTCGGTATCAAGTCGAAGAAGATTGCTGAATTTGAAAAGGCTGAAATCGCCATCAAGACAATCCGACTCGAAGCCAACGGCAATCTGAAAGAGGCGATGTCGTTCCCGAACGTGAATTACAAAGAAATCGTCCATGAACATTTCTGGGAAGATTCTGCACTTTACGAGATGTTCACGCAGCGTTTCATGTTTATCATTTTCAGGAAACCAGCCGTGAAAAACGACAAGCAGGTTCGCCTAGAGAAAGTGATGTTCTGGACGATGCCCTTTAAGGATTTGGAACAGGGCAAAATCCTCTGGGAAGATACTCGCGCCAAAGTTGCTGACGGAAATTACGAGCATTTTATAAAAGCTTCGGAAAATCCCATTTGCCATATTCGCCCCAAAGCACAAAATGCCGCTGACACCACCGAAGGTGCGCAGGGCTTTCAAGTGAAAAAGATGTGCTACTGGCTGAATAGGGAATATATTTTAAAAATCTTATAGAGAAAAATAAGGAAACCAATAATCCTGGATGATAAAAAATTATATTGCTTATTAGTAGGATTATATGCGTTATTTGGATCTTTTTGCGGGTGCCGGTGGGCTTTCTGAAGGTTTTATTCGGGAAGGCTTTGAACCTGTTGCTCATGTTGAATTATGGGAAGCTGCTTGTTATACACTTAAAACCCGAGCGGCATTTCACTATTTAAAGAAAAATCATTCGATAAATATTTACAAAAGATATCTAAAAGGCGAAATAAGTAGAGAAGATTTATATTCCTCTATTCCCAAAGAAATATTGGAATCGGTTATATGCAGAGAAATATCAGATGATTCGATTCAAGAAATTTTTGGTAAAATAGATAAATTGACAAATCAACAAACAATAGACCTAATTTTAGGCGGACCGCCATGCCAGGCCTACTCTCTTGTTGGTAGAGCTCGAGATCCTAATGGGATGAAAGGCGACAAAAGAAATTATCTGTTTCATTACTACGTTCGCTTTTTAGAAAAATACCGTCCAAAATATTTTGTTTTTGAAAATGTTTTAGGTTTACTTAGTGCAAAAGATAAAAGCGGCATAAGATATTTCGATGTAATGCAAGCTGAATTTGAAAAATGCGGATATAAGGTAAAACATGACGTTCTTTCCGCTAGTGATTTTGGAGTGCTGCAAAATAGAAATCGAGTTATTTTAGTTGGAAAACGAACAGCGGAAGATTTTGAATACCCACGTCCAAACGAATATCACCCTAGAGCGAATGTGGGCGCAGTTTTTTCAGATTTACCGGTAATTCATGCTGGTGGAGGTGATGTTCATCATTGTAATTTATCAGAGCATTATGATTCATGGTTGGATACAGCTGGTATTCGGTCAAAATCATATCCTGTAACATTTCATTGTGCTCGGTCAAATACGCAGCAGGATTTGGAAATATATAGGAGAGTTGTTCAAACTTGGAACGAAGAGAAAAGACGTTTGGGCTATAATGAGCTGCCTGATAATTTAAAAACTCATGCAAATCAAACTTCATTCCTAGATCGTTTTAAAGTTGTTGCTGCTGACGAACACGCTTCGCAAACTGTGGTGGCGCACATATGTAAAGATGGACATTATTACATCCATCCCGATATAAATCAAAATAGATCAATTACGCCGCGTGAGGCCGCACGATTGCAAACGTTTCCAGATAACTATTACTTTGAAAGTGAATCTAGTAAGCCCAGTTGTACTGATGCTTACAAACAGATAGGAAATGCTGTTCCTGTTCTTTTGGCTCAGAAAATAGCCGCAAAACTAAAGGAGGTCTGGGATGAGTGATGAAAATGAAAACATTTTTAATATACGTCCAGCAGGTCGTCACATCCTTACAATAGGACGAGATTTGATTCAAGACCCTTATGCAGCTGTTGTCGAACTGGTAAAGAATTCTTACGATGCTGATGCGAGTAGAGTTGAACTTTTTTTCAAAAAAACAAACAACATTTTAGAGATTGTTGTCTGTGATAACGGACATGGCATGACAAGAGATGTTGTTACTGGGAAATGGATGGTTCCATCGACCAACGATAAACAAATTAGGAAACATAGTCCTCAAGGGCGAGTTATGCAGGGGCGCAAAGGAATTGGACGATACGCCTCCGCAATATTAGGGGAAGACTTGCTACTTGAGTCGGTATCAAAAGAAACTGCCCAAAAAACAACACTTGTTGTTCAATGGAAAGATTTTGAACAAGCTGAATATTTATCAGATGTTCCTATATTAATAGAAACAAAAGCTACTCATGAGAACTGTGGAACAAAACTCACAATGAAAGGTGGTTTCTCTTTCTCGCAAGAATGGAATGAAAAACAATTTAAAAATTTAAAAAAAGAGCTTAAGAAATTAATGACCCCCATAAGGGGAACTAAATCCTCAAGAGATGATGAATTTGATATTTACCTTTCTATTAATGGCTTTGGGGATAATGATGTAGAAAATGAAAAAATGGAGCCCTTTCCGTTATTTGATTTGTATGACTATAAAATATCAGGGCAAATTAATAATGATGGAAATGGAACGCTTGTATACGAAATACAAAAAAACAGAAGTTCCAAACCAGAAAAAATTTCATTTTCTTTCCAAAAGCCAACAAATTGCGGTGCAGTTTATTTTGATATACGAGCGTTTGATAGAGAAAAAGAGTCGATAGATTTATTGATAAATAGAGGCTTGAAGGACGATTCGGGAAATTTCGTCGGCAAGTTAGAAGCTCGCCGGCTTTTGAATGAAAATAACGGAATTGGAGTGTATCGAAATGGATTTAGAATACGTCCATTAGGCGACCCTGATTTTGATTGGTTAGAATTGAATAAAGCTAGGGTTCAAAATCCGTCAAAAAAAATAGGATCTGATCAGGTAATTGGAATTGTATGCATAGATAGCGAAGAAAAATCTAATTTAATTGAAAAAAGTGCACGAGATGGATTGAAAGAAAATGCATCATATGAAGCTCTTCGTGATTTGACAAAAGAAGTTATTTCACAGCTTGAAAACCGAAGATTTATCTATCGAGAAAAAGTGGGGATAAGCAGAAAAACCTTGAAAATAGAGCGCGATTTTGAACGCTTATTTTCATTTGACAAGTTGAAAAAAGTTGTTAACGAGTCTTTAGATAAAAAGAAAGTTGATAATGCCTTGAGAAATCAAATTATAGATGCTATTAACGAACAAGAACGTGAACAAAATGAAATTGCGCAATCATTGAAAGAGACCGTTGCCATTTACCAAGGTCAGGCGACGATGGGAAAAATCGTTAATGTTGTGATTCATGAAGGACGGAAACCGGTTAGTTTTTTCAACAATCAAATACCTCTTTTTTCTAAAGGATATGAAGAATATAAGAACGGCAATGTTGCAAAGCTTCCTGTAATTTATGATAAAATTTTGAAATTCAGTGATAATACGATTGTTCTGTCCGGGCTTTTTAAAAAAATCGATCCTCTTGCCGCAGGTAAACGGGGACTAAAGAAAAAAGAGTTTATAAAGAAAAATATAGAGGGGGCGTTCTCTGTATTTGAATCAGAATTAAGTGGAATTTCATGGTCTGTTAATATTTCAAATAATATTGACATTGAAATTGACTGTTGGAAACAGGACATCTATTCAGTTTTCGTAAATCTAATAGAAAACAGTATTTATTGGATGAAGGAAAAACAATCTACTGAAAAAAAGATAACTGTAGATATATCAGTAGAAAGTGGCCATATAGAATTTATCGACTATAGGGATACCGGTCCGGGTATAGAACGTAATTTAATAGAAAGTAGTGTTATTTTCGAACCAGAATTTTCCACCAAAACGGAAAATGGCACCGGATTGGGCTTGAGTGTGGCCGGAGAATCGGCTCGCCGATTTGGTTTCGAATTAAATGCTCTTTATTCAGAAACAGGTGCGTATTTTAGATTACAAAAGATAGAGGCAGAAGAATGAATATTTTGCTAGTAGAAGATGATGATACTGCTATTGATACTTGTAAAGAGTATGCAGATGACTATAACAAAACGGCAATTGAATTAGAAGTCGCGAAAAATGTTTCTGAAGCTTTAAATTTTTTAAATTTAAAAGATATAGATTGTGCAATTATTGATTTGCGATTGGGAAATGTCCCCGATGCAGGGAATGAAGTTGCAAATAAAATAAAAGAAATTTGCCTTCGTATACCAGCAGTTGCTTACACAGGAACTCCAGATAATGTTCATGCTCCATTTGTAAAGGTGTTTCATCGAGACCAATATAATTATGACTTCGTTTTTGATTATTTGTACAATTTGGGAAAGACCGGCATCAAGGATGTTTTAGGCAAAACTGGTTGGATTGAAACAGAAATAAATAATTTCTTTAATAATATATTTCCAATGCAGGCCGATGATTGGGCTAATTGCGCTAAAGAAGTGGAAGAACAAAATTTATTGCCGTTAAAATTGTCTTTGTTGAAAACACTTATACTTCATTTTGAAAATTATTTACATAATAAAAGCCGCGATATCATTGAATGTAAGTCCTTTTTTGCCGAGTGCTATGTATTTGACCCTAATCCAATACTTACTACAGGTTCAATTCTGAAGCGTGCATCTGATCGAAAACATTTTATAGTAATGTCTCCTGCTTGTGATTTAGTTATAAGAGCTGAAGAACGTAGAAATGTAGATGTGCTGACTTTGTGTGAATTAAAGACTATTGAAGATTTTGGATTTAAAAAAAGAGTTGCAAGTGATCCTGAACTGTCCAATAAATCGAAATCTAAATTAAACGATCTTTTGGCTAATAAAAAAAATCAACTCCACTGGTTGCCTCCTATTGCGGATTTCTCAGGCGGGTTTATTGATTTTTCAAAAGTAAGTTGTGAAAAAATAGATGGTTATGATAGAACTTATAGCATGCTGCAATATAAAGTGTCCCCGCCATTTGTGAAAAACATCCTTGCAAGATTTTCCTCTTATTATGCACGTCAAGGGCAGCCTGATTTGCAAACAGAATCATTTATAAAGCAGCTAACCTCAAACAATGTCCAGAATAACCAAACAAATAATTAGTGACGCAATTGCATCCCGCTCTTATAAGCAACCAGCTGCTTCTCAAAAAGACGCTCGTGATTTGCAAATATCGGTTGATGGGATGTCTTTCGGCCTTACAACGGGAAATAATACTGGAGGCGTTTCCCAAAATCTGTATTTCGATGCAGATGCATCCAAGGTTCTTCTTTCCTTTTTAAAGGATTTGTTAAAAGAGTCAAAGAAACTTGGTCGAGAAATCGAAACCCCAATTCAATCTATTTTCTTCGGCGCTCCTGGTACAGGCAAATCTTTCAAGATAGATGATTCCGAAAAAGGCTTTGGCTTAAAGAATGTTCCCGAATCACATAAGTTCCGCACTACGTTCCACCCTGATTACGATTATGCGCAGTTTGTAGGCGCATACAAGCCCAAGAAAGAAGGGGATGCAATCACCTATTCTTTCGTTCCGCAGGTTTTCGCAAAGGCTTACGCTGCGGCTTGGAAGCTCTATTTAGATGCTAAGGGAGATTCCCGCCTTCGCGGGAATGACGATAAAAATGGCGAGAATGACAGCGGGAAAGATATTCAAGTCTATCTCGTTATCGAAGAAATTAACCGCGGGAACTGTGCCCAGATTTTCGGCGATATTTTCCAGTTGCTTGACCGCGTTAGCGATAGCCCTGACAAAGGATTCTCGCAATATTCTATAGATGCAGATTGCGATTTCGCAGAGTGGCTTAAAAAGGATTCTATTCTGCAAACCGTTTGGAGCGAGTACGAAACTAAAGTTGGCGATGGCAAGCTCAAGCTCCCGCCGAACTTGAACATTCTCGCCACCATGAACACCAGCGACCAGTCGCTGTTCCCCATGGACAGTGCGTTCAAGCGTCGCTTTGACTGGGAATATGTGCCGATTAGCTTTGAGGGCAAGGATGCAGCGAATTATAAAATCGACATCGATGGTTCTCTGTATTCCTGGCAGAATTTTGTCGAAACTGTCAACGAAAAGATTCTGGACTTGACCGAATCCGAAGACAAGCAACTCGGCGAATTCTTCATCAAGCCCGATAGCGGCGACGTCATTTCTAAGGAACGTTTCCTCGGCAAGGTGATGTTCTACCTTTGGAACGAGGTCTGCAAAGACGAGCATAAAAACGGCTCATTCTTCCGTGCAAAAATCAATGACAAGGAAGATTTCTTTACTTTCCAGGACCTTTACAAGAAAAAGGACCTTTTAAAGCTGTTTATGGATGGATTGCTGGCTCCTAAAAACTAAGGGACTTGTTTTTGCGGTTTTTGTATATTATATTGGTGATATAGGAGTTCAAGATGACTATGGGCACATTGGCATTTGAGGTTCCCAAAGAGATGGAATCGTTCGTTGAGGCAAATGGCTGCCGCAGCGAATTACTTCGTAATGCATTGATTCTTTTGCCCTACATACAAGATTTGACAATCTCCCATGGTCGCGCGGCAGAACTACTTGGCATATCGAAAGAAACGCTAATTAACTTGTACGGGGATATGGGTATTCCCTATCTTGATGGCAGCATCCAGTCGGTACACGAAGAAATGGCCGTTTACTCCGCAGCTATGAAAGCTTGATTTTCTAGAATTGACAGGCATGATTTTCCTGTTCGAACAGTTTGCGTATAAACCTGGATTCCTGGAGAAAGTCCTTCCGCAAAGAGAGAAGGGCTCTGACTGGAATTTGCCAAAGGGTTTCGTTCAAAGGGAATCTAAAGGGCTTTGCAAACTGGACGGTGTCGGCTACCTGTACAACGCAAATTGCAAGTATGTCGAAGAGGGGCAAAAGGAAAAGGACCCCACCGATAGAATCGTCTTTGTGTTGCCCAAGGTGTTTCTAGATGAATCCGGCACAACGGCTTTCGGTCAAAAGATCTCGGCAGACGTAAACTTTAAATTCGACAAGGAATCAAAGGAAGTACCCAAGGAGTTTCTTTCGAATCTTTCGTTATGGGTTTGTAGTTCTATTGGGAAATACAGGCTTTCTAACCCCGCCGATAATAGCATCGGTATTCCCGAAGCTCCAGAGGTGCGTCATTTTGACAGCAGCAAGGCCACTCCGTCCCTAATCGACGTGATGAACGCCATGAAGTTGTTTTACGCCGAGAACCAGAACCTGTTTGTGTTCACGGCCAAGAACAAGCACAGCGGCAACAACCGCATCGACTGGCGCCGCACGGTCGCGCATACGCAGCCCTTTATGCAAGGTGACGCGCCCATCTACATGGAACTGGAAAACAAGAAGAAAGTTTTCGACCTGGACGACCGCCTGCTGGTGCTGTACTTTTCGGCGATGCACTACATCGAAGAGACTTTCGGCTTCAAGATGCCGCATTCCGAATTCTACGCCCCCATGCGCGTGAACGAATTCCGCCGCCTGTTGGGCCACCGCGGCCTCGTGGAACTGCGCCGCATAAAGCACAAGTATTTTGCCGATAAGTTCTTGCGACTTTACAACATCGCGAAGGCTTTCTTCGAATGGGGCGGTAACTTCAGTGCAAACGATTACAGCAGCGAATACCTGCTCACGAGCAAGTACAACAACGTGTTCGAGGCGATGATTGACAAGCTGGTGGGGGATGACTTGCCCCACGAGATGCAGTACTTAAAATCGCAGAGAGACAACAAGGAAGTCGACCACCTCTATAAGGACCGTCAACTCATTTTCGCCGACGAAGAACAAAAGATTTGGTTCATTGGCGATAGCAAGTATTACAAGGATAGGAATGATATTGAAGAGGCATCCATTCAAAAGCAATATACCTATGCTCGGAATATCATTCAGTACAATATTAATGATTTGCTGGCAAGCCCTTCTGGTGAAGGCCTAATGCGTTACCGCGACAAATTGACTGAGGGCTATAGCGTAACGCCGAACTTCTTTATTCGCGGAGAACTTCCTGCCTATGAGAAGGAATCGCAGTTCAAGGAACCATACTTTAGGGAAAATCCCGACACCCAAAATGAGGACTTGATAAAGAAAGACGATGTGGATCTTTGGGATATCCGCAACCGTCATTTCCGTAACCGTCTCTTCGACCGTGACACGCTTTTGTTGCAAGTGTACAATGTGAACTTCTTGTATGTGCTAAAGGCGTTCACCTCCAAGCGCTCCTCGCTGCGTGAAGAATTCAAACGTGATGCCCGCAAAAAGTTCCGCGAGAATTTCTTGACGCTATTGGATGAGAAATACTATTTCTGGGCTCTATTCACGAAACCGCAAACCATTGATAAAGTTAATGCCTTTGTCGAAAGTAACTTTAAGAAACTGATTGGTCGTGTTTTCCGCCCCGATGAATCGTCAAAATATCTGATTCTCGCTCTAGAAAAGAGTTCTGTAGGTAATTCCGACAAGGACTATCTAGAAATTCGAAATGCAGTGACAGACGCTGGTATCGAAGTGTTCTACGTAAAAGCGCAGGAACTTTGGGCTGACGAAAGCCTTGTTGAGCATCTTAGGCATAACTCTGGATGGGGACCATCTGAACAATAAATGGTTTTATTGTCCTAGATAAATATTCCTTAATCTTCTTAAGTCTCGTTCCTTATCAAAATTCGCGCGGAATTCTTCTGGAGCCCATTCGCCAAAGACGTTCTCGGCAAGCAGTTCCTCGTTTTCCATAGAATCTATGAATGCGGAGATGTCCTTGCGAATCTTGGCGTCACAATCAATTTTTGTTTCATCGCTAAGAAGGAGTAGCAAACGGAAAACATCATATTTGTGCTTGCGTAGGTCGTTTTCGTTGACGTCCTTGTCTTTTTGATGGTCTTTATTCAGGTTTAGCCACGCATGCATTTTCAGGGGAATCAGGTGAGATGCCTGTAGAGTCCATACACCGTCAACTTGTTCTCGGCCTTGCATTGCGAGATTGTAATACTCGTCCGAAAGCAGCATGGCAGAAAGTCCCGAAGGATCCTTCTCTGTTTTAATGTAGGTGATACGCCGGTTCCCTTTCAAGTCCAATGCGTTCTTAGAAAATAGCTCTACCATAGTGGGGTATCCGACGGTTTGGGGCTCTATAAAACGATAGAGTCTTTTGCTGCCGTTCTTTCGTTCTTCGCATTCATAGCCGCCATCGTCTATAAACTTTAAGAGTTGTTCGGCAAACTCATTGAATTGCCGTGATTCAACGAGCAATATCATATCGATGTCTTGAGTGGCTCGAAATTCTAAAGCGGCATTTCCCATTAATATCGAACACGCCGTGCCGCCGATTACGGTGTAGCAGTCATTGAATGACTGAAACCGCTCTTTGAATAGACTGAGACCGTTTACCATTGTTCTTTCTCCAACATTTCCTTAATGCCTGCTTGAACGCGTTCGTTTGGAGAATCTTTTAGCGATAGATAAAGCGAGACTGTATCCACTCGGTTGTTTTTTACAAAGGGGGTCGGATCGTATTTCCATATTTGTAGGCGAGCGTAAAGGTAATTCAGGAACCCGGCATTCTCTTTCAAAACGTCTTTTTCCTTTGCCTGTTCTTCACGGGGCCCGCAAGCAACGATTTTCTTGTCGGGTGGCGCAAGCATAGAAATCTGCGAAAGGGCGGATTCCCCTGCAGCGGGAAATTCGCTGAGTAATTCCGATGATGGCAAATGATAGGTTTCGCGTTTGACAGGATTGTCAAGGTAAGGGAGAGCCTTGTCGAACAGAGCCCTTCCAGTTGCGGCACAGGTTATCTGGATAGTCTGCCCTTCCCTGGTTTCCTTGATGAGCCCGCGATCCAGCAGTTCCTTGCAATAGCGCGATACGGACATCGGAGTAAGGCCGTTCATCTTTGCTGCTTCGGTTTTCGATATCTTGGAATCCTTGACTTTGTACAGCATGAACAGGAAAAACGCCTGGGCCGAGGCGGTCAATTTCGGGAGAATTTCTCCCTTTTTCAGCGGCTTCTGTGACGCGGTGTATTTTCGCCTGCGGTAGGCGATGCCTAGGAACGGCAAGTAGAAAATAGAGGATGCCGAGACAAAGGGTATGCCTTCTTCGACCAAGTTCCTTCGTTGGAAATCGCTCAGGGTGTCGAAGGCGAATGCGACAGGCATTGCGGTCGCAATCTCCAACTGGTTGAGCGTATGTTTGAGCGAATCCCTGCGTAAATCGCTCTCGCCAATAAAGGAGACGAGCAGGAACTTCTGCCCCATAACTTCGGCTTCGTAAAACGCCTTGCCATCGACCATGTAAAAGGGGAGCCCCTTCGGGCTCTTTACGGCCCGAATTTCGCATTTCATCCCGAAATCGTCGAATGCAGCTTGTATTTTCGATTTGATTTCGTTTTTGTCGAAAAAAAAGAAGAAAAAGAAGGTTTTATCCTCGTTTTAACATTTTATTATAATATAACATTTTAAAATGTTAAAGTCAAGAAAAATGTTATAATTGTGTGAAAAATTTCCCAATGCCACCCAATTCGGTGAAATGGCTGGGAAAATATACAGCAATTTGACAGACAGTGATTGTCAAATCTCGGATACCCCAAATTTCACATTAAGCTGGATTCATTTTATAAATCGTTCGCCATTGGCGAACGATTTGGACTTCTCCGAATTTCGTAAACGGTGTTTACGAAATAGAGGGAGAACATAAGTTCACCCTTTCGCGGTTCCCAACTTGTAAGGATTGCTTACAAGTTCCTCTTGTAAAATTTTCTTAAGCCCCTAGCCAAGATTCTGAATATTAGGTACATTAATGCCCGACGTGTTTCTCCGTCTAATGGAGAAATGCGTCTTTTTTTATTCCGGGAGTGACGCACCCACAAACTGGGAGGTCACGTAATGAATCTTGCAAAATTTGAGAATGCCCTAAAGATTGGGGAAACTGCGGCCATAGAGTTCAAACGGGCTGGTGGCACCATTGAAATGGACACCTTTGAAACGGTCTGCTCGTTTTCGAACCGATTCGGAGGCGATATTTACCTAGGGGTGCTTGACAATGGGACTGTTGTTGGCGTTCCTGAAAATGCAGCCCAGCCGATGGTGAAAAACTTTATCAGTGCCATCGGTAATCCGGACTTGTTCAGCCCCACGCTTTATCTTGAACCAGAAATTTTCAAGTACCGCAAGAAAACCTTGATTCATATCCATGTCCCTTCGAGCGGCGAGGTACATTCGTTCAAGAAACGGATTTATGACCGCGTAGACGAGGCGGATGTCAAGGTGACTGCGACAGCAAAAATTGCGCAGATGTATAT
>JAEEGK010013286.1_pt1 | contig 18572 bp, 9 predicted proteins | sample 8958771 | NCBI WGS metagenome assembly JAEEGK01 (sample SAMN16246547, study PRJNA631951) | gut metagenome | biome: gut microbiome; feature: rumen; material: SC-attached | host: Bos | place: Iran: Karaj | collected 2018-10
TATCACGTAGTCAATCCATCCCGACTGCGCCCACAGCAGCACGTCGGCATAGAGGTCGTCGTAGCACTGTGTGCCATTGGTCTTCGAACCTCCCTCCCAGCTCTTCTCGTTGCGGTAGATGCCAAAAGGACTGATGCCGAAGCGCACCCAAGGCTTGAGGGCACGGATGTCGTCGTGCACCGACTTGATGAGGATGTTCACGCTGCGACGACGGAAGTTTCCAAGGTCGGCACGACTGTTCGCATTGAAGCCCATCTGTGAAGCATAGGCCTGGAAAGTGGCGATGTCGTTGAACTCCTTGCCAGCCACCGGATAGGGATAGAAGTAGTCGTCCATATGGATGGCATCCACGTCGTAGCGCTTCACGATGTCAATCACCACCGAGCGAATCCACGCACGGCTCTCGGGCAGTCCGGGATTGAGGTAGAGCCTTTCGTCAAAGACGACGAAATACTCGGGATGCTGCCTGTAGAGGTGATTGCTCGAAAGGTTGAAGTTCTTCGACATATACATGCGGTATGGATTGATCCAGGCGTGGAACTCCATGCCGCGCTCGTGGCAAAGGCCGATCAGATATTCCATCGGATCCCATTCCGGCTGTGGTGCCTTGCCCTGTTGGCCTGTCAGGAAACGGCTCCAGGGCTCGTAGCTGCTGCGATAGAACGCATCACCTTCGGGACGCACCTGGAAGATGATGGCATTGAAGCCCGTCTGATAAAGGGTCTCGACGAGCTGCGACAGGTACTTGCGGCATGCTTCGGGCGACTTGTTCTGGTAGCGGTCCTGCCAGGCTGTCTGTATCCACGCACCGCGAAACTCATGCTTCGCATCACGCTGCTCCACAGCCTTGTCTGCCACCTTCGACGAGGTCTTACACGATGTTGCTGACACCATTAGTGCCAAAACGGAAAGGACTAAGAAAATCTTCTTCATATATATCTTTTAAATGTGTTCAAAAGTTCAGTGTCAAGGTCCTCCCCCTAAGCAGGTATTCAGCCCCCGCTGTTCGGGGGATAGAGGGGGTGCGGAGGATTAGAGGGGGTCTCTTTCTCCGACAGCTCCAGCCACCTCAGCTCCTTCTCGTCAATGATCTCGATCAGTTCCTGGATGCGCTTGCTCTTCGCCATCAGTTCCTCAGCCCCCAGTGTCCCGCTGCTCATCATTTGCTCAATCTCCGCCTTCTCGGCCTCAAGCTGCGGCAGTTCCTGTTCAAGCCTTTGGAACTCCTGCTTCTCCTGGAAGGTGAGCTTGGGCGCCTTCTGCGTCTTTGGCTTCACCGACGACGACACGGGTGCTGTATTGGACTTTGTCGCTCCACCCCCTTGGGCAAGCTCGGCAGCCTCCTGTTCCTTCAGCGTCTTCCATTCGCGATAGTCGGTATAATTGCCCGGATAGTCCTGCAGTTCGCCATTGCCCTTCATCACCAGCAGGTGGTCCACCACCTTGTCCATGAAGTAGCGGTCGTGGCTCACCACAATCACGCAGCCGCCGAAGTGTTGCAGATACTCCTCCAGCACTTGCAGTGTCACGATGTCAAGGTCGTTGGTCGGCTCGTCAAGGATCAGGAAGTTGGGCGAACGCATCAGGATGGTGCAGAGGTACAACCTTCGCTTCTCTCCTCCACTGAGCTTATAGACGAAGGAGTATTGCTTGTCGGGCGTAAAGAGGAACTGCTTCAGGAACTCCGAGGCCGACATCTTCGAACCATCGCTCATCAGCACGTATTCGGCAATGTCGCGCACCACGTCAATCACCTTCTTCTGCTCGTCGTAGGCGATGCCATCCTGGCTGTAGTAGCCAAAGCGAACCGTCTCGCCCACTTCGAAACTGCCTTCGTCGGGCTGCAGTTTGCCCAAAAGGAGTTTCAGGTAGGTCGATTTGCCCGTTCCGTTGGCACCGATGATGCCCATCTTCTCGTAACGCGCGAAGGTATAGTTGTAGTCCTTCAGGATCACCTTGGCAGGCTCATGGTCACGGAATGCCTTGCTCACATGCTTTGCCACGAAGATCTTCGAGCCGATGTAGGTGCTGCGTGTCTGCAATCGCATGCGCTGCTCCTCATAGCGAGCCTTGGCGCGTTGTTCCAGCTCGTAGAATGCCTCGATGCGCGAACGACTCTTGTGTCCGCGTGCCTGGGGCTGACGGCGCATCCAGTCCAGTTCCTTGCGTAGCAGGTTCTGCGCATGGTCCACCTGTGCCTGCTGTGCCGAAATGCGCTCGGCACGTTTTTCCAGATAGTAGTTGTAGTTGCCTCGGTAGGTATAGAGCTGCTTGTCGGCAAGCTCCACGATGCGGTTGCAGACGCGGTCGAGGAAGTAGCGGTCGTGCGTCACCATCAGCAGGGTCATCGACCGGCTGCGGTTCAGGTAGTCCTCCAGCCACTCCACCATCTCCAGGTCGAGGTGGTTGGTCGGCTCGTCGAGTATCAGCAGCTGCGGGTTGTCGATCAGCACATGTGCCAGTGCCAGGCGTTTCTGCTGACCACCGCTCAGTTGCCCCACCTTTTGTTCGAGGTCTGTGATGTCCAGGCGACTCAGGATGCGCGTCAGCTCCGAACTGTTGGTCAGCACCTCCTGCCTGTCCTTCGTCTCATCCACCACCCATTCGTTGCCATGGCGCACGCAGCGGCAAACCTCGCCCACCGTGATGTCCGATGGGAATTGCGGGTCCTGGCTGAGGTATTCCACCCTGAGGTTGTTGCGCCACACGATGCTGCCTTCGTCCTTCCCTTCGATGCCCATGATGATGTTCAGCAGCGTCGTCTTGCCGCTGCCGTTGCGGGCTATGAGGCCGATGCGGTCGCCCTCGCTGATGCCCAGCGAAAGGTTCTCGAAAAGCACCAGGTCGCCGAACGACTTGGTAAGATTATCAATTTGGAGGTAGCTGACAGCCATATTATACAAACAAGTGGCGCAAAATTAGAAAATTTCCTTGACAATTTCAAGAAAGTAGAGGAAAAAAAGCTTGAAAAAGCACTTTTTCGATGCCAATGCACGCATTTGTCAAATAAATGCATTAAATTTGTCCCCACTTAATCGAAAAAATACAATTGCAATGAACCGAATAACCATACTCGGCATCCTGGCGCTCTCAGCAGGATTGCTCCATGCCGAAAACCGCTCGTTCGACGAAGCACAGTCCATCGCTCGTGAGTTCCTTGGCCAGAAGGCCGGTCAGCCTGTCGAATTCCATTCCATGCGTCGTGCTGCTCGCAACGGCTCTCAGGTCGATGCGTCCACCCAGTCCTTCTATGCCTTCAACGACGTCGCCAACGACGCCTTTGTCGTTGTTTCGGGCACCACCCTCACCCGTCCCGTCCTTGCTTATGGTGCAGGACAGTTGCCCGCCGACATCGACGAATCCCTGCCCGAAGGCCTTCGCTGGTGGCTCGATGCCATCAGCCGTCGCACTGCCTACCTCGAGCAGCATCCCGAGGCTGCCGAGACCGAGGCACAGATCAAGGCCACTACCCAGGCCGTCGCTCCCCTCCTCGGTGGCATAGCGTGGAATCAGACGGGCGACTATGCACTCCAGACCCCGACCATCGGCAGCCAGCATTGCCCCACGGGTTGCGTAGCCACCGCCATGGGACAGATCTTACGCTACTATCGCCAGCCCACCGTCGGGCAAGGGCAGCACAGCTACACCTGGACGTACAATTCCGGCGGCACCAGCTTCTCGAAGGAACTGTCGGTCAACTATGCCGAACAGACCTACGACTATTCCCTCATGCCCCTCACATTCGGCCGCAACTACCAGGGCACCAGTGCCGAACACAACGAGGTCTCCAAGCTCCTCTATCACTGTGGTGTAGCCGTCAATATGGATTACGATACCGAAGGCAGTGGCGCCATCAGCCCATTCATCGACCGTGCCTTCGTCGAGAACTTCGGCTTCAACACCCGCACCACCTGCATTATGCGCGAAGCCTACTCCTACGACCAGTGGATCGCTATTATGCAGGGAGAATTGCGCGAAGGCCGTCCCGTGCTCTACACCGGCCGATCCTACATCGAGGAAAACTCCGGACATGCCTTCGTCCTCGAAGGCTTCGATTCCGACGGACGCTACTATGTCAATTGGGGCTGGAACGGCAATTACAACGCCTACTACGACATTGCCGTGCTCAATCCCGATGGCGTAGGTGTAGGTGCCATGAGAATGGACGACGGCTTCTGCGAGGATCAGAATGCCGTGGTCAACATCAGCCCCAACGAAGGAGTCGGCACCTATCGCACGTCCATCTACTTCCCCGCCAATGGTACGTTCTCGGCCGGCAAGTCTTCCACCACCAAGGGCAGCTCGGTGAACATCACTGTACGCTCCATCTACAACTACTCCAGCAGGAAGACCGAGGGCGACTGCGGCATCGTCTTAATGCAGCAGGGCAACGTCATCGAGCGAAAGAACATCAAGTCAATCAGCATCCAAGGCGTCAAGGAAGATGGCTCCATCTCTGGCATCAACCTCTCAGCTTCCTACACCATCCCATCAAGCCTCTCCGACGGCTCCTACCAGGCCTATATCTATTTCGAACCCAAGAACTCCGACGATTGGGACTTTATCCAAATGGCTCGCACCACCTACGAGAGCTACCTTCAGCTCGACGTAAGCGGCAACAACGTCTCTATCTCACGTCCCAAGGTCAATCGCGACATCGAGGCATCCCAATGGAGCTTCGACACGCAGAAGGTAGCCACTCGCACCGAACAAATCACCGCTCGCGTCACCAACCGCAGCAACGAGACCATCAACGGTGAGTTCTTGCTCAAACTCACTTCTCCCTCCAAGAGAAGCAACAGGATTTCCGAAAGCAACGGGTGTCACACCATTGCCCCAGGCGAATCAGCTGACATCTCCTTCACCTATCGCTTCACCGAGGCGGGACAATGGTCCTCCACCCTCTATTTCAGGCCTTGGAACGTCAATGCCTCCACCGAGCAGGCCATCGACGAAAAGCGCACCTTCGACGTCGAAGCCGATATGCAGGGTGGTGCCACGTTCATTCTCCACGATGCACTCTACATCACCTCAAGCGACAACGATGGTCGAATCTATCGTAATAGTGCCGTCACCGCCACCCTTAAGCCCTCCAACCACGGCTCCGACTACGAAGGCACCTTCGCCATCTGGTTCTACTCCAAGACATCCAATCCCACCACATTGACCCCCTTGGCCAAGTACGAATGTCCAGCAGCTGTACCCGGCGACGGCGTGACGCATACCATCACCCTCGACTTCCAGCTCGACTTCAACTCCCTCACCAAAAACGTCTCCTACTACGCCCGTCCCTACTACTTCAACGGCAACGACTGGCAGCTCCTCGACCCCGACATCTACACCAAGGTGAACATCTACGGCCAGGACGATCCCTCCGCAGGCATCGAAGCCATCACCATCGATGACCCCGCTTCCGACCTCCGCTCCGCCCAGATCTTCAACATCCTCGGCAAGCCCATCTCCCTCCCTGCTTCTGGCTCCCTCCTTCCCGGCCTCTACATCATCAATGGCCGCAAAACCATAATCAAGTAACCCCGCCCCCTTCGTCCCGCATGGCGCGATGCCATCGCGCCTCCCCCTTGTCCCCGTCGCGGCCGTACATGGCCGCTCCCTTCCCCGTTCCCCTGTGTCCGCCATCTACCTCCACATCCCCTTCTGCGCCTCCCGCTGCATCTATTGCGACTTCTACTCCACCACCCTGCGCAACAAGGCCCCACAGTACGTCGAGGCCTTGATTCGCGAGATGGACGAGCGGAAGTCCTTCCTCCGTACCCCCGTCCGCACCATCTACTTCGGAGGCGGCACACCCTCCCAATTAGGCCCCGCCCACATCGCCACCCTCCTCCGCGCCCTCTCCTCCCGTTTCGACCTCTCCCATTGCGAAGAAATCACCCTCGAAGCCAACCCCGAAGACTTCATCGACGGCACCTGGCCCCTCCCATCCCCGTCGCAGCCATCTTTGGCTGCCCCTTCCTCCCCCTATGCAGGGGGATTAGAGGGGGTCCCCATCACCCGCCTCTCCCTCGGCGTCCAATCGCTCGTCGATAGCGAGCTCCGCCTCCTCCACCGTCGCCACAACGCCGCCCACGTCCGTCAGGCTGTCCACCTCCTCCGCGATGCCGGCATCACCAACCTCAGCCTCGACCTGATGTACGGCCTCCCCACCCAGACCCTCGCGTCCTGGGAATACAGCATCGACGAAGTCCTGAAGCTCCGTCCCCAGCACATCTCCGCCTACAACCTCAGCGTCGAACCCGGCACCCGCCTCCACACCCTCGTCCAGAAAGGCGAGCTCACCCCATGCGACGACGAGACCTGCCTCCAGATGGCAGCTCTCCTCCGCACCAAGCTAAATGCCGCAGGTTTCGAACAATATGAGATCTCCAACTACGCCCTCCCTGGCTTCCATTCCCGTCACAACTCCTCCTATTGGGAACCCACTCCCTACCTCGGCTTAGGACCAGGCGCCCACAGCTACGACGGCCACAACCGACGCAGCTGGAACGCTCCCGACATATCTTCCTATCTGAAAGGCATTCGTCACGAAGAGTTCGAGATCCTCACCGACCTCGACCTCTACAACGAACGCGTCATGCTCGGTCTCCGCACCGCGCGCGGCATCGACCTCCACGACCTCGAATCCATCCTTCCCGAATCATCATCATTCTCCTCCCTCCGCACCACCATCGACTCTCTCATCCACCGCAATCTTCTCCAACTTCACCAGAACCGCCTCTCCCTCACCCCCTCCGGCCTCTCTCTCGCCGACGAAGTCATCCGCGAACTAATGTTCGTCTGACACACTAGATACCCATCAGCAGCCCCTTCAGCAGGAAATACAGCGAGCCCAGCGTCGACAGGCTGACAGCGATATGCAGGTTCAGCTTCACCGGCGTAAAGCAGATCAAAAGCATCACCATCGCCAAACGTCCCCACGTTGGCTTCAACACCTTGCTCAATCCCGCATTCAGCCCATCAGCCATCCTGCAGAAGAACCTCGGGAAAAGCCCCTCCAGCCGCTCAGCAGGCACCAGCAGATAGAACACCAGCGACGACAACGTCCAGTAGCACACCACGCGTCCCAGGTCATTGCTCAGAACCGTAAACATCGGCAGCAGCATCACAAACTGGAACAGCGCGATGCGTCCCATGTTCACGCTGTCGCGCTTGCACTGTGCATCGTCCGCCTTGCGGAACACCAGCGGATAGTTCGCCAGCAGATAGAAGATCAGCAGATACACCACAGGCCTTACCATCCACCCGCTCAGCGCCGAAAAGTCAGGATAATAGCAGAAGTAGTTCCACCAGAGGTGCATCAGCATCGTGTTCTTCGCACTCCACCCGATGGCAGCAATGCTGTTGTTGTCGGGCACGTCGCCCCATTCCTCCGGCAGGAACGGCTTCCACGAGTCGTGGATAGCCTGTGCCATCTCGGCCGTACCCTTGAAGCTGCACAGCACCACAAACATCGCCACAGGCACAATCACGCCCACAGCCTTGAATCCGTTCCCCAGCCCCTTGTCACGCAGCATCAGCAGTGCCAGCAAAGGCCAGACAAACAGTAGCGACGCCTCATGCACATTCAGCAGGAACAGCAGTACCAGTGTCGGCACCACCACCTTTGTCCAATCCTTCTGAAGATGCAGATAAACCCACGCGGCTGCCCACACCAGCAGGATCATCCCATAGTCCTTGCGTGCAGCATAGGTCATTCCCATACAGATCACCAGGGGCAGGATATACAGCGCCAATCCCCTTCTTCTGAATGCACGCACCATCGTAAACGCGAGCCCCGCGAAGCACGCCACAGCCAGCACCACCAGCACCGGCAGCGGATCGACACCCAGATGCAGACGCAGCTGGTACAGCACCTCTCCGATCATCCCTCGCCTTACAAATCCTCCCTGGTAATTGATCAGGTAATCCGTCGCCGCATAGTTCAGCATCGACTTATCCAGCCAGAATGTCCACACATCCTGTCCGCATCTGTACAGGCTCACCACCGCCTGATATATCATCAGCAGCACAAAGCCCTTCTGCCAAATTTCCTTCTTCATTATTTTTTCATTCATTATTCTTTCATTCAAAATTATTGCCCCGTCAGCACCATCCACACCCACCTCTGCATCCCCTTTCTCGTAAGACGCGATTTCATCGCGTCCTCTTTGCGTCTCGTCAGCAGCCATCCCTGGCTGCCCTCTTTCGTTTCCGTCAGCAGCCATCCCCGGCCGCCCCTTTCGTTTCCGTCAGCAGCCGTCCTTGGCTGCTCCCGTGTCTCGTCAGCAGCCGTCCTTGGCTGCTCCCGTGTCTCGTCGCAGCCATCTATGGCTGCAAACGTGCCGCAAACCGCGCCGCAAAGATACAAATAAATCCCAACACCACCAAACATTCGCCCTCATTTTTTTCATCCCCCTCCCCGTCGGCAGCCAAGTATGGCCGCAAAAAACCGCCAGCCGCCCAGGAGAACCCCTCCCAGCCGGCTGGCGTCATCATTGCATACAGGGCTTTAGCCCCGCGTTTCAGTCGGCAGCCATCCTTGGCCGCCTTTATCTGTTGCCGTCAGCAGCCATCCCTGGCCGCCTTCTTTGTGTCTCGTCAGCAGCCGTCCTTGGCCGCCTTCATCTGTCGCCGTCGGCAGCCATCCCTGGCCGCCTTCATCTGTTGTCGTCAGCAGCCAGGTTTGGCTGCACCGTCGTCACCATTATTCGTCCCAGATGCCCTTGCGCTGCGGAGCTCCCACCTCTTGAGGTGCACCTGGATCACTACTGGTACCTCCATAATCGACGGTAGATGTAGCAATGACATTCGATGGCACAAACCTTTCCACAGTCATCGACGGAACAATATATTGCTTTTTCATATCTTTCAGTTATTTTGAATTAATGAATACATCTCAAAACCGAAGTCACTTCACGAAGACGACACTGCCATTCTTGATGACAATACCCTTACGGGTCCAGTCTTGCTGACGGCCCATCAGGTCGTAGAAGATTTCGCCCTGGTGCTTATCTTCATCAATCGTCTGGATGCCTTCAGGTTCGTCATCCACAGCGATGCGCAGCTTAGCAGCATTGATGGGATTTGTCGTCTCAAACCATGCACGGAACGGATACACTTTGACAGGAGAATTAGCCAGCCAGAACTGATCATTGCCAATGTAGTAGACATACTTGCCATCACCCGATTCCATTGTAGACTCAGCCAAATAGGTGCCGACCATGGTCCAATCCGAAATAGGCTGAACCGAAGCCGTGCCAGTGCCTGTGGCCTTCACTTCGACGGGTACCTGGTAATAGATCTCGAAGCCATCACCAAGCACCTGATAGATGGCAGGTGTATTGGCTTCCACTTCATCCACAGGGCTGAATGTCATCTGCTCATCTGTAACCGACTTCAGTGTGTAGTACTGGATGTTCTCATCGCTGGTCAGTTCGAATGGCATAATGATGGATCCCCACTTGTAAGCGCTTTCAGCACGTCCGTAGCTAACCTCCAGGGCAGTGAAATCCTTCGTGTTCACGAATGGCACCTTGTCATTCAAAACGAACAGGTTGCAGTAATCGAAACCATCGTTATTCATCACGACATTGGGGCCCTCGACCTTGTCACTCGAAGCAAAGAACAGGCTGTTGCCTTCTGGCTGATATCCGTTGCCTTCGCTGTTTTTCTCATCACTCGGAGTATAGATGCTTCCATCTTTCACCTTAAGATCCTTCGTTTGGCCACCTGCGTTGTTGTTGAAGATGACATTCACATACTTCGAATTGACGAGAGCCTTGTAGAAGCCGCCCGAAGCCGTCTCGTAATCCTTTGCAGTCACCTTGGTGCCTGGCCAGCCAATGTTTCCTTCATCATTCCAAGTGTAGCAGTAAACCTCGTCCCAACCACCAGTATTGTTGAAATACAAGGTATAATACTCGCCACCCTCGGCATCGTAGACCTCACCATTCACAAATTCAAGGTTTTCAGTCTGGGTTCCACTGTTGTTATGCCAGATGATATTCTTAGGCACATCATCGGTGAATACCATATAGAAGAGGCCATCATTGTTGGCACGAGCCTGCACGCCAGGCCATTCGCCCAGGATCTTGTTGTCTCCATCCCAAGCGTAGCAATAGACATTCTCCCAGCCTGCTGTATTCTTGAAGTAAGCAATATAATTGGTATACGTCTTGCCTATCTCGCAACTGAGGTTCTGCGTCTGCTCACCATTGCCATTGTTCCAGATGATGTTGGCAGGTTTGCCACTGTCGAACGAAATCGTATAGCAGCTCTGCTCGGAATCATACGTTGCTTTAGTTCCAGGCCATGCGCCCAAAACCTCACCATTGAATGCATAACAATAGACGTCGCTCCAGCCGGCAGCATTCACCAGATAGACACTGTTCTCGCCGACCTTATACGAAAGGCCCGATTCAGTGTAATAGCCATGGTTGAAAAAATCGAAGTCATCAGTCTGTAGTTCTTCAGTGACAAACAGCAGCTTGGTAGGCTCAGTGGTCAATTCTCCAGTATAGGTCCACTTGTAAACCAGCTTGCCGGCATCGTTCACGCCCTTCAGCTCCATAAGAGGCTTATTGTCCCAATTGCCTCCCGTATAGTTGTTCTCGTCGTCATCCCAGGCCCAGACATAGACCGTCCTGTCGTTCGTCTCGTAGAACACGCTCACTTCGTCATCCTCCACTTCAGGAGTATTGTACGAAACTCTCTTCGTGAACGTTGTCGAACCGGTATGTTCCACTCCGTCTTCGCCTGTAGCGCCCCAATAGATGGTGATATCCTCGTTCAGAGCACTATTAAGGCCAATGGTAAAGGTCGTAGTGCCATTGAACGTTTCTCTGTCGGCAGCATCAGCACCAATAGTATACCAGGCAGTTGTAGCATTGACAGCTTCCAAGGTCACATCCAACGTCTGCGAAGTAAATGCACCACCATCGGGCGAAACCTTCACCGAGGCGAAATTGGCAACCGATGAATAGAACTTGTAGGCATCGCCTTCAGCCACAAGCGTATATTTCGATGGAACTTCACCCACCTTCGAATAGGCAGCCTCTCCAAGCAGTACATACACACTACCTTCCGAACCATACGACTCCATGACGTAGCCACGATTATCGTCGGTAGCATATTGCTGCTGTACATTGCAATTAGTATTCGTGATGCCGCAAGCCTTACGGGCCAGAATCATCGCACGGATGTTCGTCGGGTCAGCATTGTAGTGAGGGTACCAGATGCAAGGCGTACCTGGCGAAGCCAAGAGGAAAGCATTAGCTGCCGACCAGTTGCTGGCAAGCTTCGAACCCTCACGGCCCGTATCATGGTTGTCAGCAAAGGTGATCGAGAACTGGGAATAATTGGGATCATAGGTGAAGCTCTTGTTTGCAAAAGCTTCATAATGGCTATTGCTGATAGCAGCATTCATATTGAACTTCAACGGGAAGTCGAAAGCGGCCGATGTGTTACCGGTTCCCATAATCCAGTTCTGTATGTTGGTCTGGTTGTCCCAATACTCACCCACGGAATAGGTAGGCATCGACGAATTGTTATACTCCTGGATATAGCCGGCGCCATAACCCTTTACCATATCGTAACGGAAGCCCACATAGCCCAGCTCGTTCAGCAGGAAGTCGAGATAAACCTTCACATTGTCGCGAGTAGTCTGATTGGTGTGATCCAGGTCGCGATAACCACCAAAGTCATCACCCGTATCGTTAGCACCAGTAGTTTGATAGGGTTTGTTGCCTTGCTCATCCTGGTAATCGTTGCAATCATCGGACCTGCAGATCTGCGAATAGTTTACATTATCCCAAGCAATGGAATAAACCTTATTGGTTATCTGTCCAGTCACAGTTTCATCTGCAAAGTCAAGCCAGCCCGTCACACCCTTCTTGTGGTTGATCACCACATCCTCGATGATGCCCACACCCTTTGCCTTATAGGTGTTGATCATCGTGCGCAGTTCAGCCTCCGTGCCAAAGCACGAATTGTGATGCAGCCAATAGCAGGGATCATAGCCCATCGACAGTCCTTGCGATCCATCGGGATCCCCCGAGCAAGTACCCGAGTTGGGCACCCAGATCAGATCGAAGTACTGCGAAAGTTCATTGGCGCGAGCTGTCAGAGCCGACCATTTGGCGGCAGAATAGCCGTCCCACCAGAAGCCCTGTAGCATTACGCCACCATAGTTGGCAGGCCAGCCCTGACAAACTTCTTGTGTCTCAGCTCGCCCGCACAAAGCCATGCTTAGCATGGCAACCGAAAGTAAAAACTTCTTCATAAGTATTATTTAATTTAAAAGGTATATTGTATAAACTGACTTCTTTATAAACAACGCCGCAAAGATACACAACAATTCCAAATCCTCCAAATTTTTTCTAAAGAAATACAACCAAAAACGCAAAATCATCGAATAATTTCACTAAATAACCCCATTTCATTAAAAAAATATATGAAAAATTTGGATGTTTTAAATTTATATTATAAATTTGCACCCGTTTTAGTATCAAAACGCAAACTTGTCAATACAAACAACAATATATTCATAAATAACAATGAAAAAGAAAATCTACACAACCCCAGCGTTCAGCGTGGAAGAGTTCGAAATGAATCAGGTCATCAGCACGAGTTTTGTTAAATCCAATGCTGACATACACGGCGGTGATTCTGACGCTGGCTACGATGGCCCTGTCCGCGCCAACAATCGTGGCATCTGGGATGAAGATTAATCTACATCCCGTTTCATTGGGGTAATAAACTTTATAAAGCATTACTTAAAGAAAGAACGTATTTATGAAAACAAGGATAATCTCTTTAGCTGCATTACTGCTCTTTGCTGCAAGTGTCACTTCTGCATTTGCTGGTGCCTGGATAGGAAGTGCTGTCAATGTAAATGGAACTTGGTATTCTACAAAAACTTTAGGATGGGGGGTGGGTGAACCTTCATTATTCCACGGCCAAGACTTTGGCGAAATCTATTCTCTAACTCTTGGTGGCTTGTCTTTGGTATATCCAGAATCTGGTGACACACAACCAGAAACCATGACAATGGGTTTCAAGATAGACGGAGTTCAACAGCCAGACTTTACATTGACGTACGCTGGACAAGATGAAAATAACAATAATAACAGAAAATATCAGACTGGTGGCAATTACTTTCGTAACTACACAATCGATATTTCAAACCTTTCTGTAGGCGAACATACAATAGAAGTATGGTTTGTATGCTATATAAATCAATATGGCATTGGTGATAATCTTTGGGACAGTAATGATAGCAAAAACTACGTTGCCAAATTCTGGAAGAAGGCCCCCACACCCCTCGCCAACGCTGAAGATATTGCCAACGCTATGATAGCAGCCAATAACGAACGCATAGATGTTCAGCTCAACGGTCTCAAGCTCTATAAGGACAAATGCTGGAATACATTGTGCCTTCCATTTGATCTGACCACCGAAAAGATTGAAGCATCTCCACTCGCTGGTGCAGTTATTAACGAACTCAGCGAATCCAAGTTAGACGAAAATGGCACTCTTACACTGAATTTCAAAGAGGCAACAGCCATCACAGCCGGCACTCCTTATATTGTAAAGTGGGAAAGCGTTGCAGACCCTATTGAAGATCCAGTTTTCACAGGCGTAAAGCTTAGCACGAGCGAACCAAGCCGTGCAGATGGCGATTACATATTTTATGGTTGTTTCAAACCCGTCTCCATTAGTGGTCAGAATTATCTCTATCTCGGTGCAGAAAACACCTTGTATTATCCCGAATCCCCAATTGAAATTGGTGCTTTCCGCGCATATTTCATAGCAGGCGAAGAATCTGGAAATGCTAAGTCCATCGTCCTCAACTTCGACGACGATAACGAGTCCACTGGCATCAAGCAGATTTCGAACCTTTCGAACACCTCGAACCTTTCGAACTCTTACATTACCCTCGATGGCCGTCGCCTCACCACCCAGCCCGCAACTGCAGGCCTCTACATCATCAACGGCAAGAAGGTCTTGATCAAGTAAGCACCTCACACCTCTAAACTCTAAACTCTAAACACTCAACTCTAAACTATACAATCCCGGCACACCAGTGTCGGGATTATTCATTTGTTTTTATTGCTAACGCAAGAAATCTTTGTGGAAATCTATTGAGGAAATAAAGCGTAGTCAAACTTTTGTAGGGACAAAGCTCCATTTCCTCATTAGATTTCCTCCTTGATTTCTTGCCGCAGGCAATAACCTATATTCATATGCTCTGCGAGCAGAAATCTATGTGGAAATCTGGTGTGGAAATAACTGCTTGTCCCTACATATCCTTGACCGAATCAACTCCATTTCCTCATTAGATTTCCTCCTTGATTTCTAGCGCAAGCTATAAAACGTGTCTGGACAGCTTTTCTGCCGCAGGCTTTTTTCTGCTCCACAAGTGTGGAGCATTTTTCTCTTTTGAAAGGTGTAGCACGGCAGTAAGGCCGTGCGCTGAAAAGTGATGCATACAGATGGGAATGCTCGCATTCACAGATGGTTGCAGCGCTTGTCAGCATCAGGTGCTCCGCACCTACACCTTCCAAAAGTTTTTTTTTCATCATCTTCATTTCATTAACGACCAATTAACGGTTCATTATACGATCATTAACGTTAAAAAAATCTGTGTATATCTGAGGAATCTGTGTGCCCTTATATGTTGCTCACGTTGGTCGCGTCCGAGTGAAGCAAGCAGAATATTTTACTCCATTTTCCTGCCGAAGGCGATTTTCGATTTCATTAGGATAAAACCCGTCAGGGTGGCTAATGAAATCTATTTTTCGTCTTCTCAAAAAATTGTTCAAGCAGAATATTTTTTCTCATTTTTCTGCCGAAGGCGATTTTCGATTTAAGAAGAGGAAAGCCCTGTAAGGGTGATGCTGAGATTGGAAGTGACAGAAGAAAGCTCGCTTTCAGATGGCACTGCCAAACTTAGCATCAGAACTGCTATCGAGCAGTTCCCTCTTCTTAAATCTATTTTTCGCCTTTTTTAAAAATAAACTTCTTCCCATCACGGACATACACATTCCCAGGGACAAGTTCACGAACGAGTCTCCCCCGCAGGTCATACACCACAGCCCTCTCGTCCCTGTCGCAGACGACCTCCTCAATCCCCGACGTATACGTGAACGTAGCCGAAACCGTCAGGTTCTCAATCACCTCATCCACTTGGTACTTGTCGTTGACGATCGACGAAAGGATATCCACACCATTCAGGCTGGCAGCAGTCAGTTCGTACCCGTCATCAGCCTTGAATGTGAACGTCACGCTGCCTCCGCCCCTGACCGACCGCATGGAAGAAGCAATGCTGCCGCCTCCCGTCACCTGCGTCGTGATCGTGAAGGTGGGAGTGCCGAGCACACCGTTCGTAAGCCAGATGTTCTGGTAGCAGTCCATCGACTCGGCCATGATGTAATTGTTCTCCAGCTCGAAGCGCTTGAGCCTGCTCCATCCGCTCCTGCCCTGCTGCTTGGCCACAGCGCACAGTCGGTAGTGTCCATCGCCGACCTCTTGCGGAATGGTGGACGAGATGGTGCGAGGATAACTGAGATATTGATAGTGTCCAAGCCCCTCGATCTCGGTACGTTCGCCGAAGACCGTCACCAGATTGTCGTTGCGGTCGGCCAAGGCGAGCGAAACCACACCATTGAACGTCTCATCACCGAAATTCGCGATTTGCGACATTTCGACCGTGAGACTGCGATTGCTGCTCGATTGCACCACAAAGCTCGTCAGCTGCAGGTTGGCCAGAAATTCAGGAGCCTTGCTGAAGGTCACTTCGAAAAGCAGGTCTTCATTGACATTGCTGACCGTATATTGGAGGTTGACCACCTGACTGGTCACATCCTTGCCGTTCAGCTTCGCCTTGGCAAAGGAGTAATCCTCGTCGGGAATGATGGTAAACGTCACCTGTCCGTTGCCCTCGACCGAAGTCTTCGAAGCCTCTACGCGACCGCCCTCCGTGCACGAAACCGAGACATTATAGCCCGGCTGACCGATGACGCCACCCGTGATCCACAGGTCGAGGTAGCATTCGCGATCATAATCGACGATGTAGTTGCCCTCCACCGAATATCCGCGCAGATAGCTCCATCCCGAATAGCCTGTCTGGTTGGCAGCAGCATACAGGCGATAGCGGCCATCGACACAGAATTCCTGGGGAATCGAGCCCGAGAGCGTACGTGGATTCACGAGGTTATAGTATTGGTCGAGGTCATCAATCTCCGAGGCCTCGCCAAAGGTGGTCAGCAGGTGGCCCTGGGTATCCGCAAGGGCAAGCTTGACGCTGCCATTGAATGTGAGCTCAGCCATATTGATGATCTCGGCAACCGTAGCTTGAATGTGTCTGCCGGATGTGGACACGATCTCGAAGCCCGTGGTTTGCAGGTCAGCATCATATTCGGGGAGTTCGGGGTCTCCTCCCGTGTTCGAGACGACGAGTTTCGGATTGCCCGTTTGCCAGCAGATGGGCTCCTCGATGCTCGAACTCGTCTGCTTGGCTTTGACAATCACCTCATAAGTGCCCGATGTCAGTGTCGTGGGCAGGGTAATCGAATAGGGAATCCTCGAATAACCGGAAAGTGCCCCCACGTCATCAGCCCCCGTCAGTCTGCCCAGATAGGTCTCCGAATTGCCCTTCTTCAGATAGAAGCGGAATTCGCCTGTGAAGCTCTTGTTCGAGAAGTTGTAGAAGTTCAGCAGCGTCATCGAAAGTGTTTCAGCGGTATTGGGTGCCACCGTCGAGGGAGAGACCTCCAGCTCCTCACCCAGGAAGAAGCATCCGTGGTCCACCTTGTTGTTCTCGGGAATGCAGCCGTACAGGATCATCTGCTGCGCATTGAAGCCGCCCGTAGCACCGCCGATGCCCTGTCCCTGGGGCTCCAGGGCATTCACCTTGAAATAGTCATCGTAATAGCCGCCCCACCCCCAGTTCACATGGTAGGAAGGATTGTCGGGGTCGTCGTTGATGTAGCCATCGAGGATGAAGCTGTGTCCACCATCCTCAGCCTGACCCGAGAAGAGGACGGGATGACTGTTGTTCAGCTCGTCAAGGATGAAGGTGTGCCATTGCTCTCCCGTCATGTAGTCGCGAAATAGCATAGCCATGTCCGTATCGTAGTTCAGATATTTGACAAGGCCCGACATCTGGTCCACCGGATTGGCACCACTCGACTCCGAGCTATAGTCCATCTGGAAGGCAGCACCGCAGGCAGCCATCAGCGTAGCCACAGCCGTCGCCTGCGAAGAGGTATAGTTGCCACCGCTGTAGCTGTCGAGCATCCTCGACCACTGGAAGGTGGTTGAGCCAAAATCGAACGACACCTGGATTCCCTTCGTTTCGGTGACGTAGCTGATCGAGCCCGTTCCATGCGAAGGATACTCGTAGTACTTCATCACCTGGGCAGCCGAAGTGGCGGCACAGCCCGTTACGCTGCGCTCATAGCCATCCCTGGGGCAGAGATTGTTGTATGGCGCACTTTGGTTCCAGTGTGTGGTAATCATTGGTCTGACGCCCTGTCCAACCACAGGAAGGCCCTTCCGCCGATCCTGGGCATAGCGTCTATGCTGCCTTTCCTGAACAGGCAAGGCCAGATATGCCTCAATCTCCTCCTGGTACTTGCCCAGCAGGTAGCGCATGGCAGGAGGTATCCCTTCAGCATCAAACACATCGGTGTACGAGAAACCCAGTATGGGCGCAGCCTCTTCGATGCCCGAAACGATGACGAAGCCGCCCTCGTTATTATCCTGCGGCGTAAACACATAGAATGCCGGCTCCACGCTCCCCTTCTCCAGCAGCTCCGTAGAGGTGGCATAGAGGCGCATCGTGGGTTGCAGCATCGGCACTGTGCCTCTCGATGCCGCCCTTCGTGGCTGCAACAGGAACGCATTCGCAATCTGTTCGGCATCCGCCGCACTTCTGTTCTGTCCCACCATGGGCACGCTCCAACCCAACACAGACATCAACACCAAGCAAAAAAATCTACGCAAATTATTCATAAGTATGTAACCAAAATTAATGATAATTATATGCGTTGTTTCTTAACACGAATTATCATGAATTCACATAAATTTTTATTATTCAAGGTGAGTCATATAAGACATATACTGAAAAATTAATGATAATTCGCGATAATTCGTGTTTAAAGAAAAATATGTATAGTTAATTCTGAATAGTTACTTATAAAAATAAGTGTGCAAAGATAACCATATTCCCCAACATACCCAAACATTTGATTGAAAAAAGTGCTTTTTTCAATTTCTTCTTGGAGATTGAGCAAATAATCACTATCTTTGCACCTGCAATAATGCCCGATATGGGTTTGTTAAAACTTAAAAAGAAAAAAGGACAGCAGGCTAATCCGTGAGGACCAGCCTGCTTTTTCTTTCGGTATATGTTGCTAAATTAAATTTTCCCCACATTTTCTTTGCCATATTAATTTATTTCATTATCTTTGCCCACGAAACTTGAAGAACATTATTAATCTTGAATAAAACTAATCTATGGGAAATTGTCGCTACCTGGGCATCATCGTGCTGCTGGCTACATGCTGCCTGAC
>JAEEGK010013291.1_pt1 | contig 18567 bp, 18 predicted proteins | sample 8958771 | NCBI WGS metagenome assembly JAEEGK01 (sample SAMN16246547, study PRJNA631951) | gut metagenome | biome: gut microbiome; feature: rumen; material: SC-attached | host: Bos | place: Iran: Karaj | collected 2018-10
CCGCCGGTCCATGCTGACGATGCCGGGCTTCACCAGCCGGGTGTACAGAAGGGGGAAGGCGGTCTCCAGCCCCACGATGCCGAATGCGCTCTTATCAAGGCCCCGGGACTTCTCCTCGGCGCTGTGGGGAGCGTGGTCCGTGGCGATCATGTCCACGGTGCCGTCCAGAAGGCCCTCCAGCAGGGCTTCCCGGTCCTTCTCGCCCCGGAGAGGCGGGTTCATCTTAAAGCGCCCTTCCTCCCGCAGGTCGGCGTCCGTCAGCAGCAGATAGTGGGGCGCGGTCTCGCAGGTGACGTCCACGCCCGCTTTTTTCGCCTCGCGGATGAGGGCCACGCTCTCCCCGGTGGAGACGTGGCAGACGTGGTAGGCGCAGCCGGTCTCCTTCGCCAGGCGCAGGTCCCGCTTGATGGGGCCCCATTCGCTCTCGGAGCAAATGCCCCGGTGTCCGTGGGCCGCGGCGTATGCCCCATCGTGGATATAGCCGCCGTGAAGCAGGCTTTCATCCTCGCAGTGGGCAGCCAGGACCTTCCCCAGGCGCTTCGCTGCCTCCATGGCGGCGCGCATCATGCTCTCGGACTGGACGCCCTTCCCGTCGTCGGAGAAGGCCACCGCCTCATCTGCCATGGCTTGCAGGTCCGCCAGATCCCGGCCCTTCTCCCCCACCGTCAGAGCCCCATAGGGATAGACGCGCACCAGCGCGTCCCGCCGGATGATCGCCAGCTCCTGCGCCAGATGCTCCCGGCTGTCGGGCACCGGGTCCAGATTGGGCATGGCGCACACCGCCGTATACCCTCCCCGGGCGGCTGCCAGGCTGCCGGAGCGGATGGTCTCTTTATAAGAAAATCCCGGCTCGCGGAAATGCACATGCACATCGCAGAAGCCGGGAAAAACGGTGAAGGAGCCGGTATCGGGCAGAAGAGAAAGGTCGAAACGGGGAGAAAAAGAGGCCATGCCCTGAGGTTTGACCACCTTGATTTCACGCTTCATACCTGTTTTCCTCCATGATACATGAAAAAAGCCTTGCCGAACTGCGGCAAGACACACATGGCAAAGCGCATACAGATCGTCTGTACCGCCGTTCCTCTGTGACCATCTTGCCGATCTCTCTGTATCGGCTTAAAGATTTGTTTTTGGAATAATACCATTCCCCGCTTCCCTTGTCAATAACTTCCGCCCCGGTTTTTTCCCGGATTTCCGGGCAGGCTCCTTTTGGCGGCCCGCAGGATTAGCACTCTCACGCTTAGAGTGCTAATATTTACAATTTATTCATGCTCCGTTCACGAAAAGGGCAAAATCGGGGGCTATGATGAAGCCGTCAAAAGAAAGGGAGGGCCCCTCGGGGGCCGGGAGCATCCGGCGTGAAGCTGTCCGTCCGGATGCGCGCAGAGCAGGACAGTGGAAATAGATAATGAACAAACGGGAGGTAATCATCATGTTCGGACTCGTTCCTTATCGCAAGATCAGCACCAACAACACCAGCAGCCTCTTCCGGGAAATGGAAGAGCTGGAGCGCCGCTTCTTCGGCGACTCCTTTACCAGCCTCTTCAAATCCGAGGGCACCACAGGCTTCCGCACCGACATCTCCGACCAGGGGGACAGCTACCTGCTGGAGGCCGATCTGCCCGGCTTTGACAAGGACAGCATCCACATCGACCTCAGCGAGGACACCCTCACCATCAGCGCGGAGCGCCACAGCGAACACGAAGAGGAGGACAAGAAGGGCTCCTACGTCTGCTGCGAGCGGTCCTACGGCCAGTATCAGCGCTCCTTCGACGTCAGCGGCATCGACAAGGACAACATCAAGGCCAAGTACGCCGACGGCGTCCTGAGCCTGACCCTGCCCAAGGTGCCCGAGGTCCAGCCTGCCGTGAAGCGGCTGGAGATCGAATAAGACTCAATCCAACACGGAAGCGGCGGGCCAAAGCCCGCCGCTTCTTTCTTACGCCCCGTATTGCCAAAACAGAGCGGTGATGCCGCTCTGTTTTGGAGAGGACGTTTCGGCGGAATCTGCGGGCATTGGCGCCTGCGCCGATACTCGCCATTCCGCCGAATAAGGACGGCGTTACATAACTGTCATTTGACTTCCCCCGCCGGGGCTGGTATGCTGAAACTCCAGAACCGGAAAGGAGCGATACGATGGAAAAGTTCATCCCCTACGAGAAGCTCTCCAAGAAAAAGAAGCGGGAGCTGGACCTGAAAAAGCGCGGCAGCTGGGGCGGTCTGAACCCCGTGACCCGGAAGCCGCTCAATCCGAAGGCCTATGATCGGCGAAAGGCGCAGAGCTGGAAAAAGGAATCCGGCCCTGCGCCTTTCGTTTATCCGTTGCTCACCGCGGGATGACTAATTTCCCTCCAGGACCTCCACGTTCTGCTCCTGGCCCTGCCCGCCGTAGGTGAGCTTATAGGTCTTGCTCCTGCCGCCCATGGACACGGTCTCGTCCACCAGGATCTGATTGCCCGCCTTGATGCGGATGCGGCAGCCGGTATCGCCCTCGGTGCGGTCGGTGTAGTTAACGATATAGAACTGGTATTCGCCCGGGGCCGGCGAAGCAAAGTAGATGTTCTCCACGCCGCTGTCCCGGTCGCCCTGGACCTGCATATCCACGTCCAGCTCGCCGCCGCCGGCGGACTTGTTGCTGTAATAGATATGACCGCCGTCGGGGGTGACGCAGTGGAGATCCAGATCGTCCTTGCTGGGCCAGTAGATGGAGGCGGTGATCTCGCCTTCCACAGCGCCCATCTCCTCCAGCAGGCTGTCCATATCGTCCGGGTTGGACTCGGGTCCGAAGAGATAGCGGTTCTTGTCCTTGATGTATTCGCAGACGGTGACGGTGTAGCTCAGCGGCTCCTCGTCGTCCTTATGATCGCCCTTGTTGAGGCGGCTGGTCTTGAGCTTGACGGTCTGCCCGGCGATGACGATCTTGGGATAATAGACCGTCTTCTTTCCGTCGGAACAGGTGATGGTCACCCGATAGCCGTCGATCTTCCCGTCCCGGGCGGCCCTGCTCTTGTCCGGCAGCTTGAAACTCAGCAGCCCGTCGGCCACCTCGACCTCCTCCAGCTGGGGAGGATCCAGCTGATAGACCATGTAGCCACTGGCGCCGGAGGTGTTGGGGTTGGTGCCGCCATCGACCTCCATGATGAAGATCGCCCCCTCCAGATGGGGGTAGAAGAAGATTCCGTATTTGCACTTTGTCCACTGGGCCGCCCCGATGGGCATCAGGGTCATATCCGGGAGCTGGTCGGCAAAATCCTCGTCCGGCACCAGGAGATGCCCCACACGGGCGACGATATCCAGAGAGGCGGACATGATCTCGCTGATGCGGATGGAATAGGCGTGATCCACCAGCTTATAATACTTTGCGTGGTCCTGCCCCACCAGCGCGGAGAGGTTTGAGAAGGGGCGAAGACCCGTGTGCGACTGCTGATAGGCATAGAATTTCGTTTGTTCTTTCTTCGCAAAGGCAAGGTAATGCTTCGTCAGTTCTTCCTCGGTCAGGCCCCAGGTGCTCTTCAGGTGCTCGCTCATATCCAGCCCGCCGAAATTCAGATAGCCCACACTGGCTTCCAGCGTCTCCAGCATTTCCTTGAAGGTCTTTTTTTTGTCATATTGGTTGAGGTACGACATAAAGCGGGCCACCGGATAACCGGAGTTGTTTTTATTGTTCCCCAGGCTCCAGTTCAGCGCGGTGCCCAGGTCGTTATAGTAGGTGACGCTGGTTTTGTTGAAGGGCATGGCGTAATAATGATAATGGTAGCCATTTTCCAGGGCGTGCTCCGTGGTAACGATGTTTTCTTCTCCGGTCACATTTTTATGGGAGCGGAAATAGCGGTAGGCGTCCTCCTCCAGCAGCTGGGCCATGGCCTCGTAGAATCTGACATTGGCGTGAGCAGCCCCGTTATACCGCATCTGGCAAACGTGGAAGAGCTCATGGGCCAGGGTCAGCTGCATTTCATCCAGCTCATACTTGCTTCCGCTCTCCAGCGTATTCAGGCCCACATTCACATAGGGCCCCAGCACCCCCGGTTCCATCTCGGCATAGGAATCCAGCTGCGGGACCAGATACAGCCTGGTGGCCTGATCCGGCAGACGGATATCCAGAGTCGCCAGATATTTGTGGGCTTCGTAAGCCATCGCTCCGATCTTTCCCACCAGCGCCTTGTCCTTCTCCGCCCGCTCCCTTCGCGTATCATAGCGGGCGTCAAGGGCCGCCTGATAAACGGGGTCCTCCGCATACATCCGCTGCTTGATCTCCAGGGCCAGGGCGTTGATCTCGTCGTTGGAGGCCCCTTCGGGCAGCTGCGCCCTTGCTTCTGCCTTTGCCTGGGCAGCCCTGTCGCTGAGGATCGCGTTGTTTTGATTGCTGATCTGGTATTCCACTTCCGCCTGCTTATAGACGATCTTATACTGCTTGATCGTGGGATCCTCCGGGTTGCGGACCCAATAGACGCCGTCCTTTTCGAAGAAGCCCGTTTCAGGCGATGCGGATTCCAGGACCAGCTCTTTCCCGGTAACGGCGGTCACCTCATCCACGCCGATGACCGCACCCGAATTCTGGCAGCTGGCATAAAACAGGACGCTGTCCTTGACCCAGGTCACATATTCATAGAGATTCCCTGCGTCGTCCACCCGGTAGGCGGTGAGCAGTCCGTACAGCCGCTCCGGTATCTGCAGCTTCGTCAGGTCGATGCCCACGGTATAGGTCCCCGGAAGGCGCTCCTCGTCCTCCAGCCCGGCGTCCACCTCCCAGCCGCTCAGGAGCATGATGCCGGCTCCTTTTTCCATGAGCCGCGCCTCCAGGCCGGAGAGCATCTCCCAGGCCATCTCCTTGACCGTAAAGGTCCGGTCGCGGTCCATGGCGTCTTTTTCCGCAAAGATGCGGAAGCCCGGCATGGGCTCGACGTCAAAGGGATCGCTGTGGCCGCGGGCAGGGAGCGGGCTGGGCCTGACCTGGGCGGAGGCGCTGATTTTCGGTTCCTTCGCCTGGAGAAATTTCAGCAGGAAGCCCGGCTTGCCGAAGCCGGTGACGGCCAGGACCAGGAGCAGGGTCACGACGAGATTGAAGATCAGCTTTCCGTTGCGCTGCTTTTTCATTCGTCTCCCTCCTCTCCGACCGCCAGTGCTCCGTAGAGCCAGGCATAGGCCTCATGGACGAAGGACGCCGGTTCCTCTTCCTCCAGCTCATTCGGGTCGCCGTCGGGGATCACGGTGCCCAGCTCGGCATACTCCTCGCGCTGCTCCTCGGTCACTTCCTCCTCGGAGACGGCGGGCACGATGGGCAGGCGGGCGTCCTTCACAGCGTCCGGCACCCAGCGGTAGCCCAGATACAGAAGTCCCGCCCAGATCAGCAGGAACAGGAGGAAAAAGCCCCGTTTCTTCTTCGGCTTCGCTTCGGGCTGCGCCGGGACCTGGGGGGCATACCCCTGGGGCTGGGCGTAGACCGGCTGCTGATAAACCGGGGGCTGGTAAGTCTGCTGCGCCTGCCTCACCCGGTCGCTGGCATAGGTGGTCTGCACATTCTGGTGGGCATAGGCCGCCTGGGCCGCCGGATTCACCGGCTGCGCCGGGGCGGCGGACGCGGCAGACGCGCCGCAGGCAAGGCAGAACCGGTCCCCCGGCCGCAGCTCATGGCCGCAGACGGCGCAGAAGCTTTGGGGAACGTTTCCGGAGGCTGCCGAAGCAGCAGGCGCGGCAGGGGCAGCGACGGGCGTTCCGCATTTCTTACAGAATTTCGCCCCCTCTGCCAGCTCCGCGCCGCAGGTCTGGCAAAAGCTCTTCCTGGCTTCCGCTTCCACCTTCGCGCCGCAGGAGGGGCAGAACGCCGCCCCCTCCGCCAGCTTTGTCCCGCAGTGTTTACAGAAATTCGCCATCAGTCCAACACTCCCGTCTTATTGAGGATGATGCAGACGATTACGAGGATAATAAGGATGATGATCGCAGCCTTGCCTGAAATGGGGATGCCGAAGAGCCTCCCCTGGAACCCGGCGCTCACCGGGCTTTTCCGCCGGGATGCGCGGCGGCCGGTATCGAAGGCCGCTGAACGGCGGACGGGCTGCCCGTAAGTCCTGGGCGGAGCGGGCTGCTGCCAATCCTGCTGCCGGGGACTCGCCGCCGGAGCCTGGACCTGGGCGCCACACTGGGGACAGAAGCGGGAATCGCCGTCGATCCTCGCGCCGCAATGCTTGCAGTACATCTCAACGCCTCCTTAATCCAGCCGGGCGCCGCACTGAGGGCAGAAGGCTCCGCCGCTCACTCGCGTACCGCAGCTGGGACAGAAATTGACCTCCCCCGCGGCGGGCGCAGGCTGCTGATACACCGGCTGCTGGTATTCCGGGCCGGCGGGTTGCCGGTATGCCGGCTGCGAATAGGCCTGCCCGGACTGGAAGGGAGCCGCGGCCCCTGTCAGGGCTTCGATCATATCCTGCCCGATGGCATACGCATTCAGATAAGCCTCCGTGGCCCGCTTGTCCACCCCGCTCAGGAAGGCGGAAAATCCGCTCTTTATTTCCTTCTGACCCAGGTAGATCTTCCGAATCTCCGACTCCTTGATCCGATTCCGGCGATTGGAAACGGACTGGCCGTTGTAGCGGTAGGAGAAATTACGCACGAAGGGATGATCCACCGAAACCTTCAAATAGAAATCATAGTCGAAACGGTCGGATTCGTCCTCGTCCCCCTTGAAGATCGTTTCCTTGGCATAGAAGGTGCAGCTGCGCAGGCCGCGGAGGTCGAACAGATCCGGGTTCCCCTCCCGCAGCTCCCGCTCCGTGGCAAAGGTGAATTTCCCGCTGTTCATGTCGATGAACACCTTGCCCCGGTCCCCGGCTGCGACGGAGGGCTGGAAACGATCCAGCTCCGTGAGGTTCCGCTGCCGGTATTCCAGCTGGGCGGCGACATTCGCCACCGTATCCTTGTTCGTCAGGTCATAGAAGGGGGACAGCTGGGCACGGCAATCCTTGCAGATATTGCCGTCCGCCAGCTTCCGGTTGGAGAGCAGGCCGCTCTGCGCGCCGCAGAACGAGCAGTCTTTCTTTGAAAAAATACCCATATCACTTCTCCTGTGCTGTCTGACGCGTCACGTTTCCTTTATCCTATATATATTGTATCAAAACCGGGTATTTGTGGCAATAGCCGCAGGAAAAATCGGGGAGAAAGCCGCCGCTTTCTCCCCGGTCAATTATTCCAACCCCAGCCGCTGGCGGGTATAGGCCTTCACCAGCTCCCGCAGGACTTCCAGCACGAAGCGCCTTGTGCCGGTGCCCTTTCGGAAGGAGCCTGCGACCTCCAGCGCCTTGTTGAGCTTCTGCTCCGTCATCTCCGTGACGGTGTGCGCCCCCGTGGCGGCCAGAGCGTCGAACAGCTCCTCGATGAATTCCCGCCGCTGCTCCTGATCCATGGTGGCCAGCACCCGATCCATGGTCTCCTCGAAGGCCCGGCTGCCGGGGCTCAGGGTGGGACAGCGGACGAAGGAAGCGTCCCGCACCTCCCAGGTGAAGCCGTCGTGGGCGGCGGGGCCTATGGCGCTGCTTTTGACGATGCTGGCCCACTTCTCCCGGGTCAGGAGGGTACCCACCAGGGTGTTCTGGGGTAGCAGGGTATGGATCCTGGAGCGGATGCGCTTGTAGCCCTCCTCCTCATAGAACTCCGGCAGGAAGCCGGGCCCGTCGTTGTTGTAGACGGCGGTGATCCGCGCCTGCAGCGCCGGATCCGCTGAGGCCGCCGCGTAGACCGCCAGATTGCCGCCCTTGGAGTGGCCCCCCACGATGAGGGGCTCCGTCAGCCGCTTCCCCATGGCGCTAAGGTAGGCCGCCGCATCCGTCTGGGCTTCCACCGGCCCCACGCTCATCAGGAAATTCTCCTTCCAGCCCAGGAGGGTGTCGTCGGTGCCCCGGAAGGAAACATAGCTCCACACCCCCGGCAGGGTGACCGTCAGGGCGCCGAACTGCTCCGTTTCCGCCGGGAGGATGCGCCGGACATAGCCGGTGAGCTCCAGGTCCCGGTAGCGGGGAAGCTCCGGCAGCCGCCTGAGCACCTCCAGGATGACGGGAGAGGCCAGGACGCCCAGATACCCCCCCTCGCCTCCGAAAAGCTCGAAATAGCGGGGAACCGCCTCTCCTAGGGGAGCGCTGGTGCTGTCCTCCGTCAGCAGGCGGCTGAAATTAACGCTGCCGATCTTGGAAATGATGTAGTTGTCCACCTCGTTGAAGGGGAGCTCAATAAAGGGAACGCCGCCCTTTTCCGTGAGATAATCCGATATCAATGCCATAGCCTGATCCCCGTATGTCAGCGGAGGCGCTCCAGCAGTTCGTCCTGCTCATCCCGCAGGTCGTCCAGCTCGTCCTCCCAGTCCTCGTGGTCCTCGTCCTCGCCTTCCGGCTCCAGCCCGGTCAGCTCCTCGATCTCCGCTTCCACTTCCTTCAGCAGCTCCAGCAGCTCTTCCCGGCTCAGCCCGTCCAGCGCGCTGTTTTTTCCCTTGCTCATGGGATTCCGCCTCCCGTTCCGACCCGATTTTAGCACAGAGCCCCCGCAGATTGCAAGATGCCCGCTTTCGGCATATCGTCCAAGAAGCGCAGTGCGGCAAAAGGGGAAATCGGCGGAATTCTCCGTTGACAAAAGCTGTCGGAACCGATAAAATTATAATACTTTTCACCGGGGCCTCCGCGGGCCTCCGGCGGATGGAAAATCGGGAGCGGAAGGGGGCGTCCGGCTTGGTTTTTTTCATTGCCGCAGCCTGCCCTCCCTGCGCCTGTCCTCCGCTGCGCGGTACCGTGACCGGTGCCGTCCGCTTCCCTGCCCCTGCGTTTTGTCCGGCTTACCTGAAGTGCGTCTGCGCTTGAGCAAGCCGGTGTTTTATTTGAGGCAACACCGCATAATTCCAGGCACGCATCTTGCTTGCATAATAGTCCGTCATATCGCCCAAAAATCCTCGCCAATACAGAAAGTATTGCCTGCGGTTTTGGGCCAATCTGACGAAAATTCTGACTGCGCAATCTGCGCACCAGAATTATGCGGTGTTGCCTTAAGGCAAAATTGCACGGTCCCCGCCGGTCACCGAGGCCGGACATCAACATAAAGGAGACGGATCATGGCGACCATCATCAACGAGCCTTCCCATACTTTCAACGAATACCTGCTGATTCCCGGCTATTCCTCCAGCGAGTGCATCCCTGCCAACGTATCCCTGCGGACGCCTCTGGTGAAGTACCGCCGGGGGGAGGAATGTCCCATCACCATGAACATCCCCATGGTCTCCGCCATCATGCAGTCCGTCTCCGGGGACAGGCTGGCCGTGGCCCTGGCCACGGAGGGCGGCGTCTCCTTCATCTACGGCTCCCAGAGCGTGGAGGACGAGGCGGCCATGGTGCGCAAGGCCAAGGATTACAAGGCCGGTTTCGTCACCAGCGACTCCAACCTGAGCCCGGAAGCCACCCTGGCGGACGTGCTGGCATTGAAGGAGCGCACCGGCCACTCCACCGTGGCTGTGACGGAGGACGGGACCGCCAACGGGCGGCTGGTGGGCATCGTCACCAGCCGGGATTACCGGGTCAGCCGCATGACGCCGGACACGAAGGTCTCCGATTTCATGACCCCCTTTGAAAAGCTGGTCTGGGCCAAGGAGGGCACCTCCCTGCGGGAGGCCAACGACATCATCTGGGACCACAAGCTCAACTCCCTGCCCCTCATCGACGAGGCGGGCAGGCTCCGCTGCTTCGTCTTCCGCAAGGACTACGAGAACCACAAGCAGAACCCCAACGAGCTGCTGGACGCCCACAAGCGCTATGTGGTGGGCGCGGGCATCAACACCCGCGACTATGAGACGAGGGTGCCCGCCCTGCTGGAGGCCGGAGCCGACGTGCTCTGCATCGACTCCTCCGAGGGCTTCTCCGACTGGCAGAAGTTCACCCTGGCCTGGATCCGGGAGAAATACGGCGACAGCGTCAAGGTGGGTGCGGGCAACGTGGTGGACGGCAAGGGCTTCCGCTTCCTGGCCGACTGCGGAGCCGACTTCGTGAAGGTAGGCATCGGCGGCGGTTCCATCTGCATCACCCGGGAGACCAAGGGCATCGGCCGGGGCCAGGCCACCGCTCTCATCGAGGTCTGCGCCGAGCGGGACCGCTATTTTGAGGAAACAGGCGTCTACGTCCCCGTCTGCTCCGACGGCGGCATCGTCTACGACCACCACATCACCCTGGCTTTGGCCATGGGGGCCGACTTCGTCATGCTGGGGCGCTACTTCGCCCGCTTCGACGAGAGCCCTACCAACAAGGTGAGCATCAACGGCACATATTATAAAGAATACTGGGGCGAGGGCAGCGCCAGGGCCCGCAACTGGCAGCGCTACGACCTGGGCGGCGACAAGAAGCTCTCCTTTGAGGAAGGCGTGGATTCCTACGTGCCCTATGCCGGCACCCTGAAGGACAACGTGGCCATGACCCTCAGCAAGGTGAAATCCACCATGTGCAACTGCGGCGCCCTCTCCATCCCCGAACTCCAGGAGAAGGCCGTGCTCACCCTGGTATCCGCCACCAGCATCGTGGAGGGCGGCGCCCACGACGTCATCCAGAAGGACACCAGCGCAGTTATCAAGTAAGCCGGAACTTCAGCGCGCCCGGCGAGACATACAATTCAAAGGCGCCCGTAACTGACGGATCATTGTGGAGCACCACAGGGGAACGGGAATGCCTCGCAAACAAAGCCGACCGTCTGGGCGCACTTCTCTTTCCCATAGACAAGTGCGCCCATTTTTGTTTTCTGAAAAGGAGGAATCATCTGAGGTGAAGAAAGTAGCGATCATCATGGGCAGCACCAGCGACCTGCCGGTGGTGAAGAAGGCGGCCGACGTCCTGCGGGATTTCGGCGTACCCTTTGAAGCCCACGTCTATTCCGCTCACCGCACCCCGGAGGAGGCCAGGGCCTTCGCCCTGAACGCGCGGGCCAATGATTTCGGGGTCATCATCGCCGCGGCGGGCATGGCGGCCCACCTGGCCGGGGCCATGGCCGCCGCCACCACGCTCCCCGTCATCGGCATCCCCATCGCCTCCGCCATGAATGGGCTGGACGCACTTCTGAGCACCGTGCAGATGCCCTCCGGCATCCCCGTGGCCACGGTGGCGGTGGACGGGGCGAAAAATGCGGCCTTCCTGGCTGTGCAGATCCTGGCCGTCAGCGACGAAGGCCTGGCAGAAAAGCTGGCCGCCCAGCGGGCGAAAAACGCGGCGGACATCCTGAAAAAAGACGAAAATGTCATGAACGAGATATAAGGAGGAAAGGAACATGAAGCTCATTTACACCGGAAAGACCAAGAATGTTTACGCCCTGGACAACGGGCACTATCTGCTGAAATTCAAGGACGACTGCACCGGCAAGGACGGCGTGTTCGATCCCGGCATGAACGAGGTGGGACTCACCATCGAAGGCGTGGGCGACGTGAACCTGCGCATGAGCATCTATTTCTTCGAGAAGATCAACGCCGCCGGCATCCGCACCCACTACGTCAGCGCCGACCTGAAGGAGACCACCATGGAAGTCCTACCCGCCAAGGTCTTCGGCAAGGGGCTGGAGGTCATCTGCCGCCACAAGGCCGTGGGCTCCTTCTACCGCCGCTACAGCGACTACATCGAGGAAGGCGCCGACCTGCCCGCCTATGTGGAGACCACCTTCAAGGACGACGCCAAGGGCGATCCTCTGGTCACCAAGGACGGCCTGATCGTGCTGGGCGTCATGACCGCGGAGCAGTATGAAGACATCAAGGAAATGACCCAGAAGATCACCCGGATCGTGGCCGACGACCTGAAGGAAAAGGGCCTCACCCTCTACGACATCAAGTTTGAGTACGGCTACGACGCCGACGGCAAGGTGATGCTCATCGACGAGATCGCCTCCGGCAACATGCGGGTCTACAAGGACGGCAAGTACATCGATCCCATGACCCTGTCCGAGCTCTTCTTCGCCTGATGGGCGGCTTCTTCGGGGCGGTCTCGAACCGCGACGTGGTGCTGGACGTGTTCTTCGGAACGGACTACCACAGCCACCTGGGCACCCGGAACGCCGGTATGGCCATCTGGAACCGGGACACGGGCTGCAAGCGGCAGATCCATTCCATTTCCAACACGCCCTTCCGCACCAAATTTGAAGACGACCTCAGCTCCTTCAGCGGCTGCTGCGGTTTCGGCTGCATCAGCGACACGGACCCCCAGCCCCTCATGGTCCGCTCCCACCTGGGGCTCTACGCCATCACCACCGTGGGAATCATCAACAACGCCAACGAACTGATCTCCAAGTATTTTTCCGACCATGGCCATCAGTTCATGGCCATGAGCTCCGGCAAGGTGAACACCACGGAGCTGGTGGCTGCCCTCATCAACCAGAAGGAAAACCTGGTGGAGGGCATCCGCAACGCCCAGGAGCTGATCGACGGAAGCATGAGCATCCTGCTCATGACCGGGCCGGACGAGATCATCGCCGCCAGGGACCTCTGCGGGCGCATCCCAGTGCTGGTGGGCAAAAACGACGAGGGCTGCTGCGTCTCTTTTGAGTCCTTTGCCTATCACAAGCTGGATTATCACGACGAATACGAGCTCGGCCCCGGCGAGATCGTGCGCATCACCGCCAGCGGCTGCGAGACCATCGCCCCCGCGGGGAAGGACATGAAGATCTGCGCTTTCCTCTGGACCTACTATGGCTACCCCAACTCCAACTACGAGGGTGTCAACGTGGAGGTCATGCGCTACCGCAACGGGGAGATCATGGCCAGGGACGAGATCATCCGGGGCGACCTGCCCAAGGTGGACTATGTGGCGGGGATGCCGGATTCCGGCGTGCCCCACGCCATCGGCTACGCCAACCGCAGCGGCAAGCCCTTCGCCCGCCCCTTCGTGAAATACACTCCCACCTGGCCCCGTTCCTTCATGCCCAGCAGCCAGGACGTGCGCAACCAGGTGGCCAAGATGAAGCAGATCCCGGTGCCGGAGCTGATCCAGGGCAAGAAGCTGCTCATCGTGGACGATTCCATCGTCCGGGGGACCCAGCTGCGGGAGACCGTGGATTTCCTCTATGAATCCGGCGCGGCGGAGGTGCACATGCGCGCCGCCTGCCCGCCCCTCATGTATTCCTGCAAGTTCCTGAACTTCTCCCGGGAATATTCCGACGACGAGCTCCTGGCCCGGCGGACCATCCGCGAGCTGGAGGGTGAGGAAGGGGATCAGCATATCGAGGAATATGCCGACGCCACCACCCAGCGGGGCAAGTGCCTGCTGAAGACCATCTGCGAAAAGCTGGGCTTCGACTCCCTGGGCTATCAATCCCTGGACGGGCTGCTGGAGGCCATCGGCATCGACCGCAGCCAGGTCTGCACCTACTGCTGGACGGGAAAGGAGTAAGGAGATGGAAAAGTCTCACAGCGCATCCTATGCCGCCGCGGGCGTGGACATCGAGGCGGGCTACGCGGGCGTCAAGCTCATGAAAAAGCACGTGGAACGCACCTTCATCCCCGGCGTGGTCTCCGACCTGGGAGGCTTCGGCGGCCTCTTCCGGCCCGACCTCAGCGGCATGGAGGAGCCGGTGCTGGTATCCGGCACCGACGGGGTGGGCACCAAGCAGCGCATCGCCCAGCTCATGGACAGGCACGACACCGTGGGCATCGACTGCGTGGCCATGTGCGTCAACGACATCATCTGCTGCGGGGCAAAGCCCCTCTTTTTCCTGGATTATATCGCCATCGGCAGGAACGTGCCAGAAAAGGTGGCGGCCCTGGTCGCCGGCGTGGCGGAGGGCTGCGTCCGGGCGGGCTGCGCCCTCATCGGCGGCGAAACGGCGGAGCACCCCGGCACCATGGCGCCGGAGGATTATGACCTGGCGGGCTTCAGCGTGGGTATCGTGGACAAGAAAAAGGTGCTGGACGCAAGGAAGATGCTCCCCGGCGACGTGATCCTGGCCCTGCCCAGCAGCGGCCTGCACTCCAACGGCTACAGCCTGGTGCGCAAGGTCTTCGACGTGGAGCACGCGGACCTGGGCAAAACGGTGCCGGAGCTGGGCACGACCCTGGGGGAAGCCCTGCTGACCCCCACGGAGATCTATGTGAAGCCCGTGCTGGCGGCCATCGCGGCTTCCGACGTCCGGGGCATCAGCCACATCACCGGCGGCGGTTTCTATGAAAACATCCCCCGCTCCCTGCCCGACGGGCTGGGCGCGAAAATCGACAAGGCCGCCATCCGCACGCCGGTTATCTTCCGCCTTCTGCAGGAGACGGGCTCCATCCCGGAGCGGGACATGTTCAACACCTACAATATGGGCGTGGGCATGAGCATCATCGTATCCAAAGAGACTGCCGACAAGGCCCTGGCCGCCCTGAAGGAAAAGGGTGTGGAGGCCTACGTTGTCGGCGAGATCGTGAAAAGCGAAGACAAGGTAACTATCAGCTGAAAGGAGGCGCTACCGTGGAAAAAGCGAAGATCGCGGTGCTGGTCTCCGGGGGCGGCACGAACCTGCAGGCCCTCATCGACGCCCAGGGGCGGGGCGAGCTGCCCAGCGGAAGCATCCGGTTGGTGGTCTCCAACGTGAAGGGGGCTTACGCCCTGGAGCGGGCGGCCAAGGCGGGCATCCCCGCCCTCACCCTCACGAAAAAGGCCTGCGGCGGCCAGGCGGGCTTCGAGGAAGCCCTGGACAAGGCCCTGCGGGAAAAGGAGATCGACCTGGTCGTTCTGGCGGGCTTCCTCAGCATCCTCAGCGGGGATTTCTCCGCCCGCTGGGCTGGGCGCATCATCAACATCCATCCCTCCCTCATCCCCTCCTTCTGCGGCAAGGGCTACTACGGCCTGAAGGTCCATGAGGAGGCGCTGAAGTACGGTGTGAAGGTGACGGGGGCGACGGTGCACTATGTAAATGAGATCCCCGACGGCGGGCAGATCATCCTGCAGAAGGCGGTGGACATCCTGCCGGAGGACACGGCGGAGACGCTGCAGCGTCGGGTCATGGAACAGGCGGAGTGGATACTCCTGCCCAGGGCGGCGGAGCTGGTATCCGCGCGCATCGTGAAAGAGAAAGCGGGGAACAAAGCATGAAGGACCTTCTGGAGCTTCTCAGGAACAATCCCTATCCCGGCCGCGGCATCGTCGTGGGAAAGGACCGGGTCTACTATTTCATCATGGGCCGCAGCGTCAACAGCCGCAACCGCATCTTCGTCCCCACGGAGGACGGCATCCGCACCGAGGCCCATGATCCCGCCCAGCTGCGGGACCCCAGCCTCATCATTTATCACCCCGTCCGCAGAACGGAAGGGGCCCTCATCGTCACCAACGGCGACCAGACGGACACCATCCGGGACATGGGGGATTTTCGCAAGGCCCTCATGACGCGGGAATTTGAGCCGGACGAGCCCAATTTCACCCCCCGCATCTCCGCCATCCTCTACGACGGCGGGGCCTTTGAGCTGAGCATCCTCAAGCGCCGCGACGGGCGCTGCCTGCGGGAATTCTTCTGCTATGAGGGCTGCAGCGAGGACCGGGGCTGGTTCATCAGCACCTACGAGGGGGACGGAAGCCCCCTGCCCTCCTTCGCCGGAGAACCCAGGGAAGTCACCATGCCCTCTCCGGAGGAAGTGTGGCAGGCCCTGAACGGGGACAACAAGGTTTCCCTCTATACCAATGTGGGCGGCGAAGTGCGCATCTTCAACAAGAATCTGGGAGATTGACGCCCTCATCCGTCGCGGCTCCGCCGCGCCACCTTCCCCCAGGGGAAGGCAGAAAGGAATGGATCCTCATCAGTCAGCTTCGCTGACAGCTTCCCCGGAGGGGAAGCCGGAAAGGAATGGATTATATGAATGAACTGGAACTGAAATACGGCTGCAATCCCAGCCAGAAGCCGGCGAAGATCTTCATGCGGGACGGCAGCGAGCTGCCGGTGAAGGTCCTGAACGGACGGCCCGGCTATATCAACTTCCTGGATGCCCTGAATTCCTGGCAGCTGGTGAAGGAGCTGAAGGAGGCCACCGGCCTGCCCTCCGCCGCCTCCTTCAAGCACGTCTCCCCGGCAGGGGCCGCCGTGGGCAAGCCCCTCAGCGACGTGGACCGGCAGATCTATTTCGTGGACCCCAAGGCGGAGCTCAGCCCCATCGCCTGCGCCTATATCCGGGCCAGGGGGGCGGACCGTCTCAGCTCCTACGGGGACTGGGCGGCTCTCAGCGACGTGTGCGACGCGGCAGCCGCCCGCTATCTGAAAAACGAGGTCTCCGACGGGGTCATCGCCCCCGGCTACACCGAGGAGGCCCTGGCCATCCTCAAGCCCAAGAAGAAGGGCGGCTACAACATCGTTCAGATCGACCCCGCCTATGAGCCCGCGCCCCAGGAGACCAAGGATGTGTTCGGCGTCAGCTTTGAGCAGGGACACAACAATTCCAGGATCGGGCCGGAGCTTTTCAAAAACATCGTGACCAAAAATAAAGAGCTTCCCCCGGAGGCCATGACGGACCTGATCGTGGCCCTGATCACCCTGAAATACACCCAGTCCAACTCCGTCTGCTATGTGAAGGACGGCCAGGCCATCGGCGTGGGCGCCGGGCAGCAGAGCCGCATCCACTGCACCCGGCTGGCCGGCCAGAAGGCCGACAACTGGTACCTGCGTCAGCACCCGAAAGTGCTGGGCCTGCAGTTTGTAGAGGGCATCCGCCGGCCGGATCGGGACAACGCCATTGACATCTACACCTCCGACGAGTATGAGGACGTGCTGCGGGAGGGCGAATGGCAGCGGATCTTCCAGGTGAAGCCCGAGGTGCTCACCGCCGAGGAGAAAAAGGCCTGGATCGCCACCCAGTCCGGCGTCACCTGCGGTTCCGACGCCTTCTTCCCCTTTGGGGACAATGTGGAGCGGGCCCGCAAGTCCGGCGTGCAGTATATCGCGGAGCCCGGCGGCTCCATCCGGGACGACCATGTGATCGAGACCGCCGACCGCTACAACATGGTGCTGGCCTTCACGGGCATGCGCCTGTTCCACCATTGAGGAGTTCAATATGAACGTAATGGTTATCGGCGGCGGCGGCCGGGAACACGCCGTCATCCGCAAGTTGAGAGAAAACCCGGACATCACGGAGATCTACGCCCTGCCCGGCAACGCCGGCATGGCCGGAGACGCGGTCTGCGTCCCCATCGGGGCCAAGGACATCGCCTCCATCGTCTCCTTCGCGGAGGATAACGCCATCGACTACGCGGTGGTGACCCCGGACGATCCCCTGGTGCTGGGCTGCGTGGACGCGCTGGAGGAGATCGGCGTGCCCTGCTTCGGCCCCCGCTCCGAGGCCGCCCAGATCGAGGGCAGCAAGGTCTTCGCCAAGAATCTGATGAAAAAATACGGCATCCCCACCGCCCGCTACGAGGTCTTTACCGAGCCGGAGGCCGCGCTCCGCTATGTTCGCAGCTGCCCCATCCCCATCGTGGTGAAGGCCGACGGTCTGGCGCTGGGCAAGGGCGTCGTGGTGGCCCGCAGCCGGGAAGAGGCGGAGAACGCCGTGCGGGAGAGCATGGAGAACCACAAGTTCGGCAAGAGCGGCGAGCGCCTGGTCATCGAGGAGTTCCTGGAGGGGCCGGAGGTCTCCGTTCTGGCCTTTACCGACGGGAAGACCCTGGTGCCCATGGTGTCCTCCATGGATCACAAGTGCGCCTGGGACGGGGACCAGGGCCCCAACACCGGCGGCATGGGTACCGTGGCGCCGAACCCCTATTACACCCCGGCCGTGGCGAAGCGCTGCATGGAGGAGATCTTCCTGCCCACGGTGTCTGCCATGAACGCCGAGGGGCGCCCCTTCAAGGGCTGCCTGTACTTCGGCCTGATGATAACCCGCGACGGCCCCAAGGTCATCGAGTACAACTGCCGCTTCGGCGACCCGGAGACCCAGGTGGTGCTGCCGCTTTTGGAGAGCGACCTTTTCACCGTCATGCGCGCCTGCACCGAGGGGCGGCTGGGGGAAGTGGAGGTCAAATTCAAGGACGGCGCCGCCTGCTGCGTGATCCTGGCCTCCCAGGGCTACCCCGGGAGCTACGAGAAGGGCTTCCCCCTCCAGATCCCCGATAAGCTGCGGCAGCAGGTCTATGTGGCCGGCGCGGCGCTTCGGGACGGGCAGCTTGTCACCAACGGCGGCCGGGTCCTGGGCTGCACCGCCGTGGCGGAGACTCTGCCGAAGGCCATTGAGGAAGCCTATGCCGTGGCCGAACAGGTGAAATTTGAAAACGCCTTCTGCCGCCGGGACATCGGCCGGCGCGCCCTGCAGGCGCTCGCGGAGGAATAAAATGGTATTTCGCGTATATGTAGAAAAAAAGCCCGGCCTCGACCAGGAGGCCCAGGCGCTGCTGAACGACGCCCGGAGCCTGCTGGGGATCCGGGGGCTTGAGAGCGTGCGGCTCTTCAACCGCTATGACGCGGAGGGGCTGAGCCGGGAGCTCTTCGAGGCCGCCATCCCCACCGTGTTCTCCGAGCCCCAGGTGGATCTGGCAAGCGCCGAGATCGACACCGGGGACGCCCGGGTCTTCGCCGTGGAGTATCTGCCCGGCCAGTTTGACCAGCGGGCGGACTCCGCCGCCC
>JAEEGK010013292.1_pt1 | contig 18567 bp, 8 predicted proteins | sample 8958771 | NCBI WGS metagenome assembly JAEEGK01 (sample SAMN16246547, study PRJNA631951) | gut metagenome | biome: gut microbiome; feature: rumen; material: SC-attached | host: Bos | place: Iran: Karaj | collected 2018-10
ACGAGAAGACCATTTATACCTTCGATGTGTATGGATCAACACTGAAGGAGCTGCAGGCTGGCGGCACCTACTTGAAGGGCATCCTGGCACAGAACACCTTCGAGATGGGCGCCAAGGCTGTGGAAGCAGTGCTTAACAATTCCAAAGAGGACCAGCGGATTTCTCCTATTTATATTACCAAGGACAATCTGGATGATCCCAGCGTAAAGCCCTTCCTGGATTTTTATAAAGACAAATAAGAAGAATAATAAAGCCCCAAAATCCCCAGCTCCAATCTTATAGAGCTGGGGATTTTTGTTTTCTTATTCTACTTTCTTCATCTCAAAGGTGGCGGTATAGGTAGAGCCATCTTCCTTTTGACGCAGGGCTTTCCATTGCATCACACCATTCTTGATGGAAGCAATCTCCCACCACTCACGGAATTCCTGTTCGTTGTCAATCCAGCGGCTACAGAGCAGCGTGCCATCTACGAAGTATTCATTCAGGGTGTTGTCGCTTGGTACCCACTCGCCTGCTTCATCTTGGCTATAATAGACATAGGTGCCATCAGCCTTATACTCCCAACGATGCGTCTCCCCATCATCATACTCTGAGCCCTCACTGCTCGTCACCTTTCCTTCCCATAAACCGAGGATAGCCTCTTTGTAGTTACGGTTTACCTTCGTGAAGCGGAGCACATCTTCAACAACATATACCACAGCGCCGCCATACGTGATGGTAACCTTGTGATTAGCCGTAAACTCATGGTCATCAATGGCGGTGATCTCAAACTCTATGACTAAGGTTGACCCTTTTTCAGAGCCGCTGGTGAGCGTCACTACATTTTTGTTGATGGTGACATCAACTTCATATTTATCAATCCAGTCTGCGCCCACTTCAGGACCAGCGTCGTAGGAAGCGCTCACATCACACTTGGTAGCCGACTTGAAGGTATAAACCATCTTCTCGTCGCTCGGCAGGGGCATACCGTTTCTATCAGCCTTCATCCACTTACCCAGTATCTTCTCTGCGAGGTTATCCGCAGGATCTACGGGGTTGTCGTCCTTACTACAAGATGTAAACACAGTTGAGCCGCAAATCAGGGTTGCAGCCATTGCCCATTGCAATATCTTTCGCATATCATTTTTATTTTCTTATCACTCCACCTTCCTTAGCTCGGCGGTCTCGGCGTATGTGGGACCGTCGGCGTTGCGGCTCAGGCCCTTCCATTTCATCACGCCGTCGCGGATGGACTCAATCTCCCACCACTGGCGCTGCTCGCCCTTGCCGTCGGCTAAGTTCTTCCAGCGGGCGCAGAACAGGTAGCCGTCTGCGAAGTACTCGTTGAATTCGTCAACCATCGTCTCCCAGTCGCCGTCGCCAACCTTCCTGGCGTACACATAGGTACCGTCGGCGTTGATCTGCCAGCGCACGTTCAGTCCCTCGGACGTCTGACCCTCCCAGGTGCCGACCACGGCCTCGCGGTAGTCCACGTCGGTCTTCACCAGCCGTGCGTTCTTCACCACGGGCTGTCCGCTGACCTTGCCGTCGCGGATGGTGGTATGCCTGTACTTGCAGACCATCTCGGTGGCAGTGATCGAGGTGATGATGAAGTCCTCCTGCACCGTCAGCTCCTGCTCGCTCTCGGGATGTCCGGTCAGGGTCACCGTGTTGCCCTCTATCTTGACGTCGTACTCGCGGTGGGCGCTCCATTTCAGTTGCGTCTCCGTGTAGTCGGGCCTCGACGAGCTGAAGTAAGCCTTTGTCGGCGAGACGAAGGTGACGGCTGAATTGCTGCGGTTCGGTGCGGGCTGCCCGTCAATCTCCACCTCTATCCACTTGCCGATAATCTTCTCGCTGAGATTGAGGTCGGGCGTCGCGGGGTTATCGTCGTTCGTACACGATGTAAACACTGTTGAGCCGCAAATCAGGATGGCGGCTATCATCCATTGAAATAATCTTTTCATATTGATTTGTTTTATGCTCGTTTTAACGCTTTTTTCTTGTCCGTATAGAGGGGTCATTCATCTTACTCGTTCTGAGCTTGTGCTTGGTTCACGCGCATTTGCATGATGAAGGTCTGCACGAACTGGAGCAGCTGGCGAACGGTGATGATGGAACCAGCCATAGGCTCAGCAGCGTGGTCAACGATGTTGATGGCATACTCAACAGACTCCTTGTCGAGCAACTCGGTGATGGGCACATAACCCTTCTCGTCGGCGAAGTTGAAGGCAGGCATTGCCCAGTAGTCAACACCGAACTTCTCGGTCTGCAACTTCATCGGGATCACCTGGTTCACACCCTTGCAGGTCAGCTTGGCACTGACGAGCTCGTTCAGCTGCTGGGTGTATCCCTCGATGGTAGCCTGGTCGGCATAGTTGCGGCGGGCGTGAGCCATCTCCTTCTGCAGCTGCATAGCCTTGCCACAGTCGCTGATAGAAAAGTCGGTCGTCAGGTCGTCATTCAGGGTGATAGAACCTTCTAAGCTACCGCCTGAGACCAGAGCAACCAGCACATCGAGGATCCTCCCTGATGTAGTGAACTGTGAGAAGTCAGTGAGGTCAATCTCCTTATCAGTATATTTACCCGTAGCTTCCAGCTCTACCATACTCTTGTCGTTATGTCCAAAAGAGAACTTCATGCCAGCTTCGTTAGCAACGGGATCATTAGCAATGTCGAAATAGAGGTCGGTGACGTCAGCGGCATGCTGTCCGCCTGGAATTTCTTCAATTCCACTCGTAAGGACACCTGTGATGCCAATAGCATCGGTTTTAGGATTCATATACTCCGACTCACCGCTCATCTTGACATTGTTCTTGAATGCACCCTTAAAACCTTCTATCCATTTTCCTTCAACATTTGTGGCAAGCGTAAATGTGAAATCAGAGGGAACGAGGATCACAACAGCCAGCTCTTCTTTGCCCAACCGCTTGGCAAACTGCTTATAGGTGTCACCACTAGCCCTCAACGTGAGCTTATGCTTAGTTGCTTTTGGGTCTACTGTATTGATAATCATCTCAAAGTCATCAGCCTCCTCTACGTCGAAGCCAGAGCCATCCTCCTTCATCGTGAAGCGGTAGTTGAATTTCGTCAGGTCGAGGGTGGCAACCTGCTTGTAGCCCATCGCTGCCAGTTCGCTACCCTCTTCCACGGGCTGGATGCTCTCACGAGACTTCTCGGTAAACAGGGGGATGATGGCCTTCTCGAACTGAGGGTTGTTCAGCACGGTCGTGTTGAACTCCTGATTAATCTTGTTGGCAACCTCCCACGAACGGAAGTTCAGGTTCTCGGCCAGTGTCTTCAGGTTCTCACGGGTGTGCTTGACAAATTCCGTGCGGTTCTTCTTCGCCTGCTCTGTGGGGTTATCACTTGTGTCGTTTGTACACGATGTAAACACACTTGCGCCGCAAATCAGGGCTACGGCCATCGTCCATTGAAACATTCTTTTCATAATCGCGTTGTTTTAATTGTTATACATTATTAATATATAGCATTTTCGTTTTACTCCGCATTGCGCACTAGTCGCACCAGCCTGCCATAGTAACGATGATTATAGTCTGATGCGTTTGCATTCACGCTACCGCTGCCGAATTGTACATAGTGGGCACTGGAGCCAGACGCCCAATAGTAGCCCTCGCTTAAGTTATCGAAGTCTGTTAAATTACGATAACCGGCAACGGGCAGGAAGAGGACTCCGCTGTGCTCCATGGCCTCCCAATTCTCATCACTGACTGTATTCCAGCTTCCCATACCCGGGGTGAAGCCCGTGGCCGAAGTCATTCCGTCGGGCAGGACGATCACGCCGTTGACGCCGTGCACCGAAGCTGCACCGTAAGTGTGGTTGGCAATCAGGTATTGCCACTCGTCACTCGAAAGGGTGTACCAGTCGTAACCTCTCTGATCTTCGTTGACAAGCTCAGACTCTTTGGTAAAATCACCACCGTTCCATTTGTATCTGGTGAGAGTGTTGGAGTATTCTGTCGGATTAGGTGAATTGCCCGTCCAAGTGCCCCAGCCGAAGTGGTTGAACCATGTTCCGACGAGGTTATGGTTTCTGTCGTACTGGTGGTCGGCGAAGCGCCATTTGTAAGTGGTCTCGTAGCTATTGTACTGCAGCACGCCCGGCGAGAAGATGACCTTCTTGCCGCTGCCGTTGACGGTGAACTTGCCTTCGTATGGCGTCAGCGTCCAGGTGTCGTCAGAGATGTCAAGCCATAGATCGCCGTATTTGCCTGATACCATCGGGTCAGGCGACCACGCAGAGCCGTTGTACGCAGTACAACCGCCGAAGACGACGTTGCCGATTTGGGCGTCATGAGCGGCGCCGATGGGGAAGGCATTTACTTCGCCCACCTCTGTTCCGCCCTTCCTGGCAGTGACTTTGGTGATGCCGCTGGTGATGGTGATGCTGTGACCGGGGTCACGGCTCTCATGGCCGTTGCCGATGCCTGCTGCGCCATTGCCGCCCGTAGCCGTGACCGTGCCGCCGCTGATGACGATCTCGGTGAAGCTTTCAAAAAGACTGTGTTTTCCGCCGCCGATGCCCGCACCGTGCCATCCGCCCGTAGCCGTCACGTTACCGCCGGTGATGGTGATGACGCCGACTCTTCCTTGCGCGTTGGAGCCAATGCCTGCGCCCATCGTCATGCCCTGGGCTTCGATGAAGCCGCCCTCGATGGTGATATTGGCGCATCCCTCATTCCAGCGTTCGTGTCCGCCGCCGATGCCAGCGCTGTAGAGACCGGTGGTAGTGGCCTTCAGTTTGCCCGTATTGCCCTGGATGGTGAGCGTGGTGTTGTCGCCACCTATTCTCAGGGCAGCGTTATATTGGGCGGCCGAGGTCAGCGTGTTCGTCGTGCCGTCTTCCAGAATGACGGTGGCACTGCCCAGGCATCGGATGGCAGCGTGTTCGGTGCTGTTGATGGTCACGCCGGCGAGCCACACCGTGGCGTTGTCGGCAATGAGCACCTGATGGTCGCCTTCGAGCGTGCCCATCACCACGTCGCCGTCCAGCAGGGTGATGTCGCTGGTCACTTTCGAGAGGTCCACCACGCCGTCCTCACGGCCGGAGTTCGCCCCGTCGTCAGGCTCTTCCACGGGTGGCACAATGTTGTCGTTGCCGTCGTCCTTGCTGCACGATGCGGCGGCGAAGCTGATGCAGCAAATCAGGGCTGCGGCCATCGCCCATTGAAAAATCTTTCGCATAATCACGTTGTTTTAATTGTTATACATTATTTATTATATTGTTGTTTCTAAACTTCTCTAACTTCTCCATAATCTTCTTCTTATTGCAAAATCTCCATGATTTTCGGCACGATCTGTTTGCGCGACAGATGCTCCTTGCTGTAGGTCACGCCTGGGCGGAGCGAGGGGCCGAAGATGGCCTCGGCCACGGCCTGCGCCCCTTCGCCGTAGTAGATGAAGTAGAGGCCGTCGTTCACGTAGGGCGTGTCGGGGTCGCTCTGGTCGGGATTGGGCACCTCGACGTCGATCTTGGCAAACAGCATGTCGCGGTTGTTGTCGCGCAGCACGGCGGGCATCACGGCCAGCATGCGGTTGAGGAAGTCGTCAGCCTCGTCGGCCTTGCATTCCAGCGACCCGATGCCGATGGCCTTGCCGCCTATGTCGTAGTCTTTGTAGTCGGACACGAAGACCGCGCTGTCGCTCATGCCGTCGTAGTTGTTGGCGGCCTCGGCCATCAGGCGGTTGATCTCGGCCACCTCGCCCTCCAGTCTCAGCTGGCCTACGAGCGCCGTCCACGCCACGGAGTCCTCGCGCTGGGTCGCGGTCTTGGTCAGGTTGCGCGTGTCGGAGAGCAGTCCCGCCAGCAGGATCCTGGCCGTCTCGTCGTCGATGGCCACGCCCAGCTCGTTGTAGCACTCGAAGATGATGGTGCAGGTGGCGCCGATCATCTCGCGGCGCACGTACGGGATGCCGCTGTCCTTGATGTCGCCCTCCACGTGGTGGTCAATCTTCTGCAGGATCTTGGCCTCCCTGGCGCCGTCCACGCACTGGGCGTAGTCGGTGTGGTCGGTCAGTATCAGCCGCGTGCCGGCGGCCACGGCGGTCTTCAGCTCGGGCACGTCGAACCCGAACCGCTGGGCGATGAACTCCGTTTCGCGGTTGATGGGGCTCGACACCTTCGCCTTGCAGTTATAGCCCAGCGCCCGCATCAGCCTGGCATAGCCCAGCGCCGAGCAGACGGCATCCACGTCGGGCGTCTTGTGGCCATACACGAACGTCGTGTCCGGCCCCCAGTCGAGCCCTCGCAACACGGCCCGGTACGCCGCCCCCGGTCCGTCCGCCGGCTCTATGACCGCATTGTCGTCGTTGGAACACGACACCACCCAGACCGTGGCGCAAACGAGCATCGCAGCCCGTAGCCATTGAAATAATCTTCTTTCCATAATCTTCTCCATCACTTAATCACTACTTTAAATCTGCCAGGGGACTGTCCCCTGGCAGATTTGGTTAATTGCGGGTGCGGGCGGGCTCGTCGGTGTAGCCCTCGGTCACTGGGGTCTTTACAGTGTCATCTTCGCCCCCTTGGCCCGAGTTCATTCCTTTCCATTCGGCATATAGCTGCTCGATGGTGGTCTGCTGCTCGGTGGTAGCCTTATGGTATACTGTGCCCTCGGGGTCTGTCAGTTTGCCGTTGGCGTAGGTCAGCGTACACTCGATGATGCTGTTGTCAATGGTAATATTGACGGTGTTGCCACTGATGGTGTAGTGCGTCGCGTCGGTGTCGCGATTGCCATCGGCACCAACCAGCTTATTAGCATCCAGCAAGTAGATCTCCCAATAGCCTGTGCCATTGGCGCGGAACAGGAAGTCCTCCACTACGCGTGTCCACGTTATTCCGTCCTCCGTGGCGCTCTGGTCATACTCAGCCACCCAGAGTCCCGCCAGTTTCTCTACCGTCAGTTCGTCTTTCGGCTCCTGCTTGTTATCGTCGTCACTGCTGCACGCGGTTAGCGTGAGCAGTGCGACTGTGATTATCCAAATTATCTTCTTCATAACACCTTATCTTTTTATGTACTTCTTACCATTCTTGATGTAGATACCACGTTCAGGTATGCGCTCCAGCTTAAAGCCTCTGATGTCGAAGATCTGTTCTGTGCCATCACGGTCGATGGTCTTCACGGTCTCAATCTCAGGCTCCTCGTTGGCGGTGGGGTTATCCTCCAGCTCCATGTCGAGGGTTGCCGCACGGGTGCCGTAGCCGCCGTTCAGCAGCAGGTAGCAGCGGTATGGCGGGATTCTTACGCCGCCTCCGCTGTCTTTACCCACGAGATGCCACTTGCCGTCGCTGTTCAAGATGTAGGCGCGGAGATCGATGGCCGTCTCGCGGTTAATGTTGTCGAACGTGCCGCGCAGCGAGTAGCCGTAGGTGTCCACCTGTCGGCCGTAGGTGTTGCCGCCGCTCGTCGGAATCTCCTGGGCGATGCTCGAGTTCAGCGTTGCATCCGGGTTCTCCGCGTCGAGACCTTCCTCGAACACCTTGATCAGGTAGGGCTGCATGGCCTCCATCTGACCCTCAATCTCCTTGAACACTAACTGGTTGCCCTCGCGGTCGCTCAGCGTGTAAGCCTTGCAGCCGTAAGGCACCTCCATCGTGTAAGGCACGCAGACGGTGTAGGGTGCGTCGCTCTTAGGCAGCGTGCGCGAGTTCTCCACCGTCTTGGTCTGGAAGGCGTAAGGCACCGTGTAGTCCCATCCGTCGTGCAGGCGGTAGTTGTGGGCTATCAGTCCGGCACCCTCGCTGCCAGTGACCACGTTCGTCTCCTCGGTCAGGCCGTAGGTCATGGGTACGTAGGCCAGCGTATTCTTCGTGTTGATACCGATGCGTTCCAGTCCGCCGTCCTTCAGCTTGTCCACCAGCGAAGTCTCCACAGCCAGGAAGTCCACGAAGCGCACGTAGGGCGAGCTGCTGAATGTACCGTCCTCAATGCTGTCGGTGTAGATGGGTAGGGCGATGCGCTCCAACTCGTTCAGCTTGCTGAAGTCCTTCTTCTTCAGACGTCCCACCTTCGTATAGCGCAGCGTCGTCAGGTCCTTGATGCTTCTGTGGTTGTCGAACCAGCCGTCCACGGCCTTCACCGTTATCAGGTCGTTGAGCGACGCAATGCCGTGCTGTGCGAAGGCGCAGAAGGCATCGTCGTCACTGAAGGCACCCTTCGAGATGAGGTTCGTGTACTTCACGCTTCCGTGCTCGGTGGTGTAGTCCGCATCGTCCAAGTAGTCGCGGTACAGGCTCGGACGTACATACATGGCGTCGCACGTCGGGCTGTAGTTGTTGTCGAACCAGTAGCGCGAGTCAATGGTAATCTCCGGCTTATATCTTGCCAGCATATAGATATAGCGCATCTGGCTGCAGTCGTCGAAGCACGTCCAGTCGATGGTCTCCATGTCGTCGCCGATGATCACCGTCTCCAGGTTGTCACACTGCAGGAAGGCACGCTTCTCAATCTTCTTACACGTCTTCGGCAGGATGAGCGTCTTCAGGTTCATGGCCTTCTTCAGCGCGTGCTTGTGCATCACGTTGTTGGTCATGCTGGCATCCTGACGGATGACGCCGCCGTCGGTCTCCTCCGAACCGTCGTTGTCGGTCTCGCGGATCTGTGCGTCGTACAGGTCGAGGTACTCTAACTGTCCGAAGTAGTTAGGCTCCTTCGTCCACAGCGTGTAACCTGCCAGGTAGCGCATCAGCTCGAAGTCGGTACCCGAGATGGGGCCGATGACCTTCAGCTTCTTCACCCTGCTGTAGTCGCCCTTCACGCCCTCCAGCCAGTGCAGTTTGCTCGACAGCTCTACCTGCAGGCCCAGCTTCTCGTGCAGCGTGTTCGGCTCGGTCAGCGTCACGACGATGATGTCGTCGTTCGAGTACTCGCGCTCGTCGATGAAGATGTGGTCCTTGTACTGGCTCCAGCGCTCCTGGTACTTGGCAATCATCGACTTCGGCACGTAGATGCGGAAGTCGGATGGCAGCGACTCGAAGACGTCGCGCTCCAGATAGAAGACGCTGTCGCAGTCAACGATAATGCTGTCAAGCTTGGTACAGCCATAGAAGGCATCCTTGTGGATGTACTCCACGGAATTGGGCAGCGTGATGGTCTTCAGCTTATTGTCGCCGAGGAAGGCATCCTCGCCGATTACCTTCAGGCTGTAGAACTTCTCGAACTCGCTGAAGTCTTCCAACTCATCATTAAAGTTGAAGATTCCACTCTTGAGGGTCTCCAGGCTGCGTACTTCCGACGGGAAGAAGATGCCGGCCTTATCAGCCAGGGTGAACGTGATGTGGTCGTCGTCGAAAATGGTGTTGATGCTCTGTGCCCGCAGGCTCAGCGTTTCGTCGTTCATGTATTCACCCATCAGGTTCCTCGGCACATAGGCGTTCTTGATGGGGGCTTCCCACGGGTCGTCGTAGTCGCTGGTGACATGCTGGTTGGTCAGGAACACCAATTCATCAATGCCGCCGTAGTCGTCCAGGTCCTGCAGAATGTCGCACTCCACCTCCTTGGTGCTGCGGCCGATGGCGACGCGCTTCAGGCCCGTAGCCATCTCGAAGATGTTCTCGCCGATGTAGGTCACCGACTTCGGGAAGATGACGGTCTCGATGGCCGTACAGTTGTCGAACAGGTAGTCGCCCACCTTGTTGTCGGCATCGGTGTATTCGTCCTCGCCATCGCAGTTGTACGACCAGCGGGTGTCCTTCTTCAGCTGTGCGTTCCACAGGTTCAGGTAGCGCAACTTGCCGTCCGTCGGGTCGCTGTTCCACGCGTCGGCGCCGGCCATGTAGCGAATCACGGCCAGGTCGTAGCCGTTCAGCGGGCCGATGACCGTCAGCGAGTCGTACATGGTGTAGGGACCCTCCAGCCAGCGCACCTCCGTGTCATAACCTGGTGCATTATCCTCCACGACGTGCAGGCCCAGCTTGCTGGCCAGCTGTCCGACGCCGGTCACGGTGACCACCTTGCTGTACGGGTACTTGCTCATGCCGACGATGTAGTCCTCGTATTCCTTCCACTGCTGCTTGTAGAGCGTCACCACCGAGTCGGGCACGTAGATCTTCAGTCCGCTGTTCTTCTCGAACTGGTTGACGCCCTTCAGCGTGGCGGGCTTGCCCGAAGGCACGATGATGGTGGTCAGGTTCGAGCAGCCTGCGAAGACGTCGTTCTGAATCTCGGCCACCTGCGTGGGCAGGGTGATGCTTCTCAGCCTTGGACAGAAGGCGAAGGCACGGGCCTCGATGCGCCGTGCGCTGTTGGGCAGGCTGATGTTGCTCAGCTTCTCGCAGCTCTCAAACCACGAGGTGCCGATGTAGTCGAGCCCTATGCCCTCGAAGTACTGGAAGTCGCCGAACGAGCGGATGTCGTCGTTGTTACGGAATTGCTCGCCTATCCAACCGAATCCCTTCTCGTCGCTAATGCGGCTCAGGTCGATGTACTCGTCCCAGTTCCTGGTGTCGGTATAGGTGGCGGCATAGTCGTGGTAGCGCACGTCCTCCAGAGCCTTGCGCACGTACTCGTCGCCCGGCTGGATGATGCAGGGCAGGAAGCGGTCCTTGTAGGCGCTCCAGTTGGCGTCGTTCTCGAACGGCTTCACCTGCAGCGGCATCATGCGTATCTTCGCGTTGGTGTTGTCGAACACACCCTTGCCTATCTTCAACATCTCCGGCGTCAGCGGCTGTATGTGGTTGTCGCCGTCGGTCACCAGGTACAGCGGGTCGAAGTACTTCAGGTTGCTGCAGTTGGCAAAGCAGTAGTCCTTCAGCTCGATGTCGAAGTCGGAATAGTTGTCGTGACCGCGGTCCAGGTCGGTGAAGTTCACGTACTGCAGCTTCTGGTTGCCGCGGAAGGCACCGGTGCGCACGTAATCGGTCTGGTAGTTGTTGCCTGAGCCTATATCGACGGTAATCTTCAGCGCACCGTTCTGGCCGTCCAAGAAGTCCTCATCGGGATTGTTCACCAGCACATGCTTGATGGTGTGTCCCTCGTTCGCGCTCTCCTTCTGGATGGAGTTGTCCTCGTATGCATAGGCGTACCAGGCGCCGTAGTTGTTGAGCGTGCTGCCGTTGGCGGGCACTGCCTCGCGGTACTGGAAGAACCGCTCATACTGCTTCCACGACTGGCTGGCCAGGAATTCGTCCTTGCGCGCCTCGTCGATGATGATGTGGAAGTTCAGCGTGTCCACGTCGCAGAAGATGCTGTCGCCTGCCAGGATGAAGTTCTCCGGGCCCAGTCCGTACTCGCCGTTCTCCTTGGTCTGCAGAATCAGGCTGAACTCCTTCAGGTTCGTGCAGCCCTTGAAGGCGTAGTCGGGAATGGCGCAGATGAACGACGACGAGTTCTGGCTCGTGGCGCCGCCCGTGTTCTCGTGGAACTTGACGCTATTCAGGTCCGTTTTGTTGTGGAAGGCATCCTTGGCAAAGGTCGTCACGCGGCTCGACGTGTTGAGGTCGCCGTCGTTGTCGTGGCCCACGTAGATGGTGATGTTTTTTCTATTCCATGCGGTGCTCACAGACTTTACGTAGGTGTGATAGACCAGGTTCTTCTGCGGATGTACCATCACGAAGCCCGCAGCCCTCGAGGAGGCCTGGCCGATGTTGGCGCGAATCTGCTCGCGCATACCTCTGTTAAATTTCTCGGTGTTGTACGAGCCGGTGCCGCCCCATGCCTCCTTGGCAATGAGTCCGGCGGTCAGCGCGTTCAGGCCGGCCTGCTTCACGGCGGGGCCGTTCCAGCCGTCGCTCACCAGGCTCATCTGCTCGTTCAGGCGGTTCATCAGCTCCTCCTGATAGCGGCGCACTTCCTCGCACGTGATAGAGAGCGCGTTACTCATCGTACGCGACAGCAGCAGGAAGTCTTTGTTGCTCAGACCCTTCAGCTGGTCCTCGGTGAATTGCAACTTGTCATCATTGACGAAGCCGAGTTCCTTCAACCGTTTCAGGTTCTCCGCGTTTTGACTCAGGTGGAGACCAATTTCCGCGAGGGCTACGCCGGAAATGGACACAAGCGCTGCCGAGATGGCCCTGCCCGCAGCTGTCAAATAGGTAACGGTCGTTTCAGCCACATTGATAGGTATATACAGCGTAATGGTGTTAGACCAGAAACCCGCGCTGAATGTCGCTATGTCAATCACCTCTCCACCTACTGTTTTCACTGTTCCCTGCGCTACGGCATCAGTCACCAACCAAGCGGTTTCTGTTGCTACATTACGGGTTACATTCGAGACTTCATCACCTATTGCCGAACCGATAGCCGCAGCCTCGCCCGCAGCGGCTGTCTTGGCAGCCACAATGGGCGGTATCACCATCAGGGCTACCTCGCCGAGCAAGCGCGGCAGCATCCACCACGACACGTCCTGGCTCACCACCTGCGTGGTCTGGACGATGCCGCCCGGGGCTGTCACATAGTCGTAGGTCACGCCGCCCTCGCTGAAGGCCGACAGGCCCTGGTTGTTCGGGTCGTCGCGGCACTCCATCATGCCGATGTAGGGCTGCCAGTTCGGATCGTTCATGAACTCGGCAAAGCGGTCGCTCGATACCACGATCTTGAAACCCTCGGGCGCACCGGCCTTCAGGTCCCTCAGGGTCGCATCGGTCATCGAGGCTACCTCGTCAGGAGTCGGCACACCGAAGATATTGTTGCCCGGAATCACGTCCTTCGGGCCCAGGGCCGTCCAGTGGTCCTTGCCGTCCATCTCGTAGTAGAACAGGCGCAGCTCCTTCAGGTTCGACATACCCGCCAGCGCGCCGTTGGGGATAACCATCTTCAGGTCGGAGTACGAATTCTCCGCGTCGCCGGCGGTCTGCCAGAACTCGATGTACTGCACATGCGTGTTGCCGCGGATGGCGTCGCGTCCTAACTGGAGGGTCTTATAAGTATAGGTGTCACCCGGGTCGTTATAGATGCGCATCACGCCGCCATTGTCGTCGATGTCCTCGTCGTCCACGCCCACGATGCTGCAATAGTACACGTTGTCTTTGTGGTCATTCGTCGTCAGCAGGTTGGCGGCGTTGAAGTTCTTGTACTCAGAGTTCCACCACTTCAGCGTCTCCATCATCTGCTTCTTGCCATCATTGTCGCTCTGCAGTTTGTTGCGCTCCTCAGCGTCCTTGAAGACGTGGTACTTCACACCGGCCTCGTCGAAGTCCTCCTCGTCGAACTCGTGAACCACAATCTTGCTGCGCCAGGGCTTCCAGAATTCGCTGGCCATGAAGTTCTGGTACTGGTTGCGGTGTACGCTGATGGTGAAGTGCGGCGACACGTTGGTGAAGGCATTGGGACCGATATACGTTATCTGGTCGGGAGTCATCGCCTCGTAGTGGTTGATGCCCTCGGTGGTGTACTGCACTATCTGCAGCTGCTCCAGGTTCGGGCAGTCCAGGAAGGCCTCCTTGTCGATGAACAGCTTCAGCTTGGAGTTCTGGTTGTAGAGGTAGGCGTCGCTGTCAATAAAGCGTACGTATTTCAGCGCCGTGCTGGCACCGAAGGCGCGAGGGGAGATGCCGATGAGGTGCGTGTGGCCATACCAGTTGCCCACCAGGTCGTTCATGATGTAGGCGGTGTTGCCGTTCACGTAGTCGCTCTCGAAGTGCCAGATGGCCATGGTGGCCTTGCAATCTTCGCCGTCTATCGTAATGACCATGTTGGCATCGGCGTCATTGTCCTCGAAGTGCCAGCTGGGATAGTTCTCGTTCAGCCACTCGTTGCTGACATAGAGGTGGTAGTCGTGGCGCGACAGCCAGATGTACTTCGTGCCAAAGATGTCGTAGTCATCCTCGGGCTCGGGGCGGATAGGATCGTTATACAGGCCGAGTATGGGGCTATTCACGTCCTGAATCTGGTGCCAGCCGCTCTGGGCGCAGGGGTCGCTGATGAAGGCGCCGTTCGTCTCCTTCCAGTAACCGAATATCGGCATGTTTCCTTGGGTGATGATATGCGTACCCGTCGGATACCAGTTCTTGCCGTGGACGGTGACCAGCGGCTCCTCCACAATGGAGACAGAGCAGCCCACAGGCACAGCCACGTCGCTGAACAGCTGCTTGCCCTGAGGACCCAGCGCTAATATTGGATCACCAATCTGTTGGGTGAAGTAGCATTTAGTGAACACGGGCTCAGGATATTTGGTGGCAAATATGCTAGTGCTATTGACAGGATTTCGAGCAAAGGCACGGCTGAAATTGCCATAGCCACTCTGTGAATGCCTGGCACTAATAATTTCGTACATGCTCCATGACAAGTCGAGGGAAATCTCAGCCGGTGCCACGATGCAGTTGTAGAAGAGTACCTTCCCCGTGGTCCAGCCCACCATGCCGGCGCAGCAACGCGTCTGGGGGCCTAAGAGGCTGCCCTCGAAGCGGCTGTTGTTGATCTCCAGTCGCGCCGAGTTCACGGCGATAAGTCCGCCGTGCGTGCCGTCGCCCACGACGGTAGAGTGAATCTTGACAGCCGAAACGACATTGTCCAGGATGGTGGATTCACTGCCGGAGACTTGCGCCGCCACGCCCGCAGCATACTGGCGGCTGGTGTAGATGTCGCCCTCCACGCGCAGGTTCTTGATCATAGCCCCTTGCAGGCTGTAGAAGGGTGCCACGCACTCCTGGTTCCTCGGGCTGGCCTCGCTGCCCGCGTTGAAGGTCAGCGTGCGGCCGCCGCCGTCGAACGTTCCCTTGAAGTTGCCGCCCACCTGCATGCCGTCGGCATCGACGTAGCCCGTCATAAAGAAGTAGCGTCCCACGTAGGTCTCGCCCAGGCCCACCTTTGCGGCCAGTTCCTTCCAATGGGCCGTGGTGCCAATGATGTACGGGTCGTCAGCCGAGCCCGTGCCGCCGCCAAAGGCCTCGGGCGACAGCTCGCGCGAGATGTGCAGGAAGATGTAGTCACCGCCGGCGCCCATGTTCAGGTCGCAGGCCGTGGTGCCGCCATTCTGACCCACGGCACCCGCCTCGTCACCGTCGAACCAGAGTCGTGTGACAGGAGCCGACGAGCCCTCCCTGGTGTAGTAGAGGTTGATGTCCTTGCTCAAATTCGCGCCTGAGTTCAGGTCGCCCTTGTTGCCCTTGAAATGGCTGGAGCCGTCGTAGGCCGCCAGCGTGTAGGTGCAACCCTCGTGCGTCAGCGTCTCCGGGCGGTCGTCGCTGCCGAAGCCGCTGCCGATGCGCAGGTACAGGTCCTTGATGGCACGCTCCGGGTCGGAGCCCACCTTGTAGAGCAGGTAGATGTACTCTCCGCCCGAACCCTCGTTCAGGTCGGTGGGAAGCTGCGTCCAGCCGTCTTGGGCGTAAGACTCGCACAAGGCAAGGGCCTCGTCGTTCTCTTTAGTGCCCACGACCATCACGTCGGTGATGTAGCGCTGCTTGCTGGCGCTGTTCACTGCCAGTATGGCCTCGCCGCTGCTGTTCGCGGTAATAGCATAGTACGAGATATTAGAGAAGAAATACTGGTCGGGGGTAGTGCCCGGGTTGTGCGTGCCATAGCCCGAAGTCATGATGAAGTTGAGCGTGCACGGATAGACACCGATGTGGGCGCCCTGCGTGAAGGCTCCCGTCACGGTAATCGGATTGCTGACATAGACGTCCTCGCTGCCGTGGACATTGCTGGTGTTGTCGCTGATGACGGGGTTGCCCTGCACGTTCATTGTGCCACCTTGCCAGATGCCGCCGCCCGCCTTGGCCGAACGGTTCTTGGTGATGCTGCCGCCCGTCATGTTGATGGTGCCGTAGTTGGTAATGCCGGCGCCGCCATGAACGTTGACCAGGTTGTCGGTGATGCTGCCGGCGGTAATGTTGAGCGTACCGCGGTTGAAGATGGCGCCGCCGTCGTTGCCCGTATTGCCGGAGATGACGATGTTGCCGATGGTCAGCGTGCCGAAGTTGTAGATGCCGCCGCCCAAGGGAGCGCCGTTGCCTAAGACCATGCCGCCGTTGAACGTGGCCTCGGCACCGTCGTTCACAAGGACGCCGCCGCCCCATCCAGCGCCGCCGTCTGGATCGTTCCTCACCGAGTTGCCGATGATGGTGCCGCCGTTGAAGGTCAGCTTCGAGCCGGGCTCGCAGTAGATGCCGCCGCCGCCGTAGGCGTGGCCGCCGGTAATACGGCCGCTGTTATTGCCGCTGCCGTCGTTCACGGTCAGCGTGGCGTTCCCCAGCAGGTGAATCACCATGTAGTACCAGTGGTAGCCCTCCTCGTTGCGCTGCAGCGTGTGACCGTTCAGGTCCAGCGTCACAGTCTTGCCTTCCGGGATTGCCATCCTTTCCTTCAGCGTGATGTCTGCCGTCAGCTTGATGCTGATGGGACTCTCGCCGCTGAGCGCGTCCTTCAGCGCACTTTCCGAAGCTACTTCGGTCTGCGCCCAGGCTCCCTGCACCATCAGCAGCAGGGCAGCCGCGATAATCATAAAAATCTTTTTCATATTATACATTAATTATTTATATTGTTAACCCAACTTTGACCCCTTTTTTCTGATTTTCTAGCTGTTGTCACCCTTTTCGCAGGCTCGCTTGCCTCCCTGGGTACTACAAACTTTTGTTTTTCGTCGGAATGGCATCTTCTTGTAGTGTAGCCGTTCGTAGATGTCTTCTGCCGCTTTCGTCGGATTGCTGCACAGTCGCAGTTTGACTTTCTCGCCAAGAGCATTGACAGCCTCTGTAGTGATGGCCTTCTGCGTTGACATGCGCCGCTTGATTTCCGTCCAGTAGCATGTCTCTCCCGTCTGCCTGAGCTTGTAGCGTATGGTATTCACTATCCAGTAAGAGAGCAGCCCGAGGAACAGGTGCGCATCCGAGCTGTCATCCTTCTGATGATGTATGGGACGCAGCTGTAGGTCGGTCTTCAGCTGTCTGTTGGTACACTCTATCTCACGGATCAGGTTGTAGTATTCCCACGTTGCCTTCTCGTCGAGCTTGTCGCGGTTGGTGCGCAGGAAGTATATGCCGCTCTGCTTGTCGACGTTCTCAGGGATGGCTATGCGCCACCGGATGTCGGCCATGTTCTTCGGGTTCTTCTCGTCGCGGACGTAGTCGATGACATAGTACTTGGATATGGATGGGTATTTCTGTATAGCCCTTCCCACGCGCTCGATGACCTTCTCGTAGGTCTTCTTCCCGCCTTTCTTCGTCAGGGCATCCCTGGCCTTTGTCATCTCTGCCTCGAAGCGTTCCTTGAACAGGCGGTTCATCGACGTCTCCTTCATGGCCTTTGCTGGTGAGTTGATCTCCAGGTAGTAGTCACCGCCTTCCTCTTGCCTTACGCGGGTGAGACTGATCTCCTGCTTTTTCGTGTCAAGCACCTTGACGGTCTTCGTGTCTTCTGACAGCTCATAGTCCGTCAGACGGGTGCGGCTCACGCACAGGTAGTCGTAGCCTCTGTCCTTTATCTCCCTGAGGTTGTCCTCAGTGGCTATGCCTGCATCGAGGCAGACGAGCACCCTCTGCTCCGGGTCCGCCGGAACGCGCGTCTTGGCAGCGAGCGTGTCCACCATGTCCGGCAGGGCGTCCGGGTCGGAGGTGTTGCCTGCCAGTATGCTGGAGTAGCGGATGAAGCCCTCAGGGTTGATGCACAGGGCCAGCACCAGCAGCTTGCAGTCGGACCGCTTCTCCTTCGAACGTCCGTGCCTGGCCTTCCTGCTGCCCTCCTTGCGCCCCTCGAAATAGAAGTTCGTCAAATCGAACAGCACGATGCGGTTGGTGATGTTGAACAGATGGTCCGTCCTCCGGCACAGATGGTTCTCCAGCTTGTCCTTCAGCTCGTAGAGCGACGGTGCCACATTATATATTGCATGAAAGCCGGGCTGCCACTCCTCGCTGCCCGTGAGCAGCTCGCACACGGCGGAGTTGTCGCGCATGATGTCCATCGACTTCAGTTCTGACGGTGCGTAGACGGTGCGGGTGATGAGATGCGCCAGTGCCGTGTTGATCCGTATCTCGCTCCAGCCCTCACGCTCAAGGAACTTGTCTATCTGGAGCTCACGGATGGCCTGCAGGCATATCCACTCGGCACCCACCTCGCGGGCGTCCGTGTGCTCCACCGTGTCGACATCCACCAGGCGCTCAGCCTTCTGGCGCGACTCCTCGATGGTGCGCCTGACGGCATCAACGCTGCCCTCCTCAACCATCTTCTGCCAGTACTTCAGCGCAAGGCGGCGTACCACTTCCTTGTAGCGGGACATCGCATCACCGAATAGGTCCTGCTGGCTCTGATGCTCATGCAGCCACGTCAGGCAGCGACCGATGTCGCGGACATCGTACGGTCCCAAGTCCTCATCAATGAAGCCAACGGTCAGCATCAGACGGTGACGAGGACGGCCTGACAGGTCGCGGAAAGACTCCTTGATGCGATAATAGAATTCGTCACGCTGAGTCCTCGGATTATAACGTGTCTCGCTGATAAAGTACATTGCGGGGGCAAAGGTACAACTTTTCTACGAGACTTCTGGGTACTACAATTCGAATTTTGAAGATGTCATCATTGGAAATCAGAAACTTACAAAGCAACACCCGGCATTTTTACCCTAAAAATTTCTGAAAGTTTTACATCAAAGGCAAAGTTGGGTTAATGTCTCAATATGCTAAGGACTCGCAGTTTG
>JAEEGK010013293.1_pt1 | contig 18567 bp, 14 predicted proteins | sample 8958771 | NCBI WGS metagenome assembly JAEEGK01 (sample SAMN16246547, study PRJNA631951) | gut metagenome | biome: gut microbiome; feature: rumen; material: SC-attached | host: Bos | place: Iran: Karaj | collected 2018-10
GACGAAGATCGACGTGATGCGATAGTGGCAAAGGACATTGCAGAAGCGGCATTGGACAGCGCAGAGCGAAGCAACCGCCGCGCCGAACGTAATTACCGTCTTGCCGAAGAGCGGCGCAAGGATGCCGAGGAGAAGAGTCAGAAGTTAAGCAAACAAATTCAACTCACCGACTCCGCCAACGCGAAGGCTCGACGACTTTATTATGTCGCACTCTGCAATACATTGGCGATGAAAACCAAAAACCAGTACGAGGACAAGTCGCTCAACCTCCGCCTTGCCAAGACCGCCTGCGAAATGAGCCAAAAGGGCGGCGGCGAAACCAAAAACACCGACCTCTACGACGCTATGCTCTTTGCTATGGAGCAAAACAAGCTAATCGTCCCCTCCAAACTTGACGGCGGCGAGCAAAAGGCGTTGAGCATCGATGGCGACGGCACTATTACCACTTACAGCAACGACGGCTCCACATACCAATACGCAATGTCGCCCGACGGCACAATCAGGCAGACGGGGCATATTACCGATTTTGAGGGCAAAGTCCCGGTGGAAAACGCCATTTTTGCCTCGCCGTCGCTCGTGGTAAGCTGTGGCAAAGACCGCAAGTCGTACATCATCGACCTCCATCGCAACTCCCGCACACCATTGCCCTGCGACGACGATTATGTGGTCTCGGCATCCCAATCGCCCGACCGCAAACAATGCGCCGTGGCTTATACTTACGGCAAGGTGGTGGCAATGCCATTGTCAGGCTCTGCGACGCCCGCCGTGAAGGATTTTGGCACGATGATAACTGGCGTCTGTCACGATGGCAATAGCATTTATGTGCTTGCCCACGACGGCAGGCTCTTGAAATGGAATCCCGATACCGACGATGTGAAGACCGTGCTGCACGCCACGAGCAAGCAACGTGCATTCTGTATGACCAAAATCCCCGACAAGAGGAAGCTCGCGGTATGTTATAGCGACGGCGGTGTGCAGATGATTGACCTCAATGACGACAGCAAGGGCGAATGGGTGGCTGGCGGACACGCAAAACTCGAAAATGCTGTCTATTCGCCTGAGACCGGCATCCTCGCATTGTCCTCCGCCGACAAGCGCATCGCGCTCCTCAATACCAACCACTTGCAGGAAAAGACTCTTTTCATCGAGGAGCACAGCCTCGGCAATAGCAAGGTAAAGAGTATGGCTTTTGATAATAATGGCATACTCTACGCAATTACTGACGACAATAGGCTCAGACGTTGGGAGACCGACCCGTCCAAATATGCGTCCGCGCTTGCGGCTATGAACTTGGCACCCCTCAACGAGACCGAATGGGATTTGATTATGGGAAGCGAGTTTGAACAGGAATGATTTTTTTTATAATTATGCTGACGATATGAATTTGACGATACTCGACATAATATTGATAATAATTGCTGTGGCGGCAATCGCTGTGGCGGTGGCAGTGATGCTGACCCGTAAGCGGTTTGCATCCAAGACCGCACGGCGTATGGACGACCTCTATACGTCGCAAATCCGTGACTATGAGAGCGAAATCCGCCGCCTCAATACTCTCCTTGACGACGAGACCCGCCGCAACAAGGAAGCCAATCCTTCGCTCTCCAAATCAGCCGCTATCGCCCAGGCTCTTGATATTGAGAAGATGGCGGCGGAGCAGAAATCTCTTGAAGGTCAGCAGCAGGAACTCACCGAGCGCAACCAGATTCTCTGGGATATGAGCGTCTCCATCGAGAAGGAACGCCAGCGTATTGAGCAGCTCAAAAACGTCATCGAATCGCATCACCGCTCCGTGACGTCGAGCATCGAATACGCCAAACTCATCCAGGACGCCGTGCTCCCGGCAGAGGAAATCCTCAAAGAGTCTTTCGCCGACGTGTTTCTATTTTGGAGGCCGAGGGACATTGTGTCGGGCGATTTTTATTGGATGAAACGCATTGGCGACATTGTGATATTCACCGTTGCCGATTGTACGGGTCACGGTGTGCCGGGCGCGTTTATGAGTATGCTGGGCGTCGCTTTCTTGAACGAGATTTGCGTGGATTTCACACCGAGCACCCGTCCGTCGCAAATCCTCGAAGAGATGCGCCGCAAGGTAATAGCCACGCTCCAACAGACCCCAAACGTCAACACCCAGAACGACGGTATGGATATGGCGTTGTGCGTGCTCAATCTGGCAACTACCAAAATGCAGTTTGCGGGCGCAAACAATGGTATGCTGCACGTGCGCGGCACTACGCTCACAGAATACAAGCCGGTCAGGAATCCTATTGCGATATATCCGAGGATTACGCCCTTTGTGGATCACGATGTAGATATACAGAGCGGCGACTACGTGTATATGTATTCCGACGGATACGCCGACCAGTTTAGCGACGACAGGCAGAAGTTCACCAACTTCCGTTTCCGCCAGCTGATGGTAGATATTAATACCAAGACCAAATCGGCAGCCGGTCAGTCCGCGCTCCTCGGCGAAACATTAGACAATTGGCGCGGCACTCAACCCCAATTGGACGATATTTTGGTTGGCGGCTACTGTATAAAATAATGATTGACGATGAATAGAATTTTTAAAATATTATTGTTGCCATTGGCGGTCATCTGTATCGCGTCGCAATTTGCCTCGGCGCAGGACGACGCGCCGGGTGAGTTGCAGACCCTTGCAGACTTGTACTCCGCCTGCAAGTACGAGGAGGTGCTTAGGCTTTCGCAGTCGCTCCACGACTCGGCGCGGCTTTCCAAGGAGCAAAACCTCCAACGTCTCAAATACACCGTGGCGGCATACAAGGACTTCGGCTACCGGCGCGAGGCGGACAGCGTGGCGAGGCTCTTTTATGAAAAAGACCCCTTCTACAATGTCAACGCCCACAAGGACGACCCGCAGCCGTTCAAGGATGTAATTGGCAATTATTATACTATGCCAAAATTTTCGGTGTGGATGGCTGTGTCCAAAAACTTCGCCACACCCATCTTGGACACCGTGCGTTCCATCGTTGACACCCTCCCAAAAGACCCCGATTACAAAATAGACGGCGTTACGGTGCAGATTGGAATGGAATTTCGCCCGGTGAAGGTGTTGTCGTTCTCCATTGCGCCGTCGTATGCGGCATACGAATTGGAGCGCACCATCGGGCGCACGTCGCGTGCCACTTTCCATTACAACGAATCTTTCCGCACGTTGGCTCTGCCGCTGATTGTGGAGGCGGGGCTGTACGTCGGGCGCGAGCGTTGGGTGCCGTCGGTATATGCCGGGGCGCAGCTCAAATACATCGTCCGCTGCAAATACAACGCCTACACCGAGGCGGAGGGCAGCTACACCGAAGTCCCCGAAATGAAGGACGGCTCTCAATTCAAAAACCGCCTCAACTATTCCATACTCGGCGGCGCAAGAATCAATCTCAACCTGCATCGGACTACCTTGTTTGCCGATTTTGGGATGGCGTGCGATTTGAGGCATTTCAACGCCCCGGGCAAGAAGTTTGACAACCGCGAGCTTATCTACCAAAATCTGTACGTCCCGGACGTGTTCAGGCTCTTGGATGTGTCGGTCAAGATAGGCGTCAAGGTCAATCTGCTATACAAGACCATAGCAAGACATCATTACGGATATGATAATTAATATGCTGACAATGAAGATATTAAGATATATATTGATAATTATAATCCCGGCTCTGATTCTCTTGGGCTGCAAGGAGACCACGTATCCCGATTGTGATGCGGAGAAGCTGCCTGTGAAGCCCACCGGCATCTCCATTCCCTATATCAACAAGGTGCGCCCCCTGCCCGACGGCTCGCTGCTGGTGCCTATCAAGACGGAAGACAGCCTGATTGTGGTAGCCAAAATCAATAGCGACGGTGCGGCTTCTTTTTCCGACACTATTAAAAATGTATCCTCTGATGATTTGGTGGTAAGTCCGTCGGGCGAATGTCTGGTCTGTGAGAAGCGGACCAAAGGCATAGTTGGTGTCGCCAAATTGGACGCTTCTGGCAAACTGGTGCTGGCGGAAGATATTGAGACCAACGACAATAGGGCGATAATCACATTGCTCTCCGATGGCAACATTGCGTATTTCAATGGTTACAATCCGTATAACATCGACGATGTTGACCCCCCTTTCAAGATGAGCATTGTGGGCAACAATTTCAAGTACACCGTCAATTCCTCCGCTTCATACGACGTCGTAGCCGCCTTCGATGACATTTTGGTGGCATACGGAAAAGAAACCACTCACGATTATCTGATTTTTCGCCCGGACGGCATTGCCACTGGCAGTGGCACGTTCGACGGCGCAATTACCAATGTGCGGTATATCGGTGGCTATTTGTATTTCCTGTTGTATGTGTCGGATTTTAATCTTGACGACGGTTCCATTATCGAAGATTATTATATAGCGAAGATGGACATATCCGGCAACCAGCTCTTTTGCGAAAAGATTGACGCCAAGGAGGTCAATAGCAATTTCACCGTACACGACGGCAAGCTCATCACTACGGGTACGGTAATCACCGACGAGGAACAGGACATACGCACCGGCGCGGTGTTGGTAATCGACGACCAGAGCGGCAAGCTGTCCGCCACCATCCCGGTGGAATACCTTGGCTGCTCCGTGATGCCCATTTATGTAACTCCTTACGATGACGGCGGATATTGCGTCTATGCCGTCCGTCGCGAGCATTACGATGCGCCCGCTAATGGCAAGGGCTCTTCCACCAAGGAGGGCGGTATGCTCTACATATACCGCGCCGACAATCTCATTGAATTAAATATAAACAAATAAATTACTAAAATGCAACTTATGAAACGTTACACACTTTTGATGCTCCTTTTTGTGATGGCGGCGGTGATGCTCGCCACCTCGTGCAACAAGGACGACGACGACAACAACGCCAACACGCCCGAACCCACTCCCGACCCGACCCCGGTGGAGGAGGAGAAGGCGTTCACTACCGTGCCGCTCTCAATCACGGTAAACATTGAGCCTATTGCTGGCTCTCTCAGCGGCGTGGAGACCAAAAAGGCTTTCGTTGATGGCGACGTCATCGAAATCTCCAACCCTGACGTGCTTTACGAGCCGCTCACAATCTCCGTAAATGACGCGGGCAAGGCGTCCGCCAACTTCACCGCCGAATTGAAGGTCAAGAAGGGCGCGGAGCTTGTATCTGGCACTACCAAACTCTCCGCCGTCCTCAAAAACGGCATCAATTACAATAATGGCAAGCCGCTCACAGATGTCAAGCCTATTGCCAAGTCCGCAGATGGATTGGATCAATATTGCTGCTGGTCGTGCGAGGGCTTCACTTACAGCTCCGCCGCCAATACCATCAGCCTTGCACAGAGCACTGTCTTTGTGGAGCTTAAAATGGTTGACGACAATGTGACTATGACGATAGGCAATGCAGAGTTCAGCGAGACCATCAGCGGCAGCAAGCTGTACGCCGTGCCGTGCAGCACCAAGGTGGAAATCCCTAACGCCAATTTTGAAATGCTTTTGGACGGCAAGGAGCAATCTATTTACCACATCACCGCCACCGCGCCCGATGAGTGCATTCCGCATCTTTTCTCGATTGGTGAAGGCAAGCGTGTATTTTTCAGCAGTGGCAATCTGCAATACCGTCCTCTTGACGGCGCGTGGCGCATTGCACCGCAGCAATACAACATTTGTTTCTCCATCTTTGCCAAGGTAAGCGAGAATTATGCCAATTGGATGGGCGAAGACCAGTGGACAGACCTTTTCCGCGCTGGTATGTGGATTGAGGGCGGCTCTCCGAATGTGGTGAATAAGGAAGAACCTTATTATACTTTGCCCGTGGATGCCAACAACGAAGTGAATGCCCCCTGCGCCTACGGTGCTCAATGGATGGTGCTAAGCTGCGACGAATGGGCGTATCTGATGGAAAAACGCCCCGGTGCCGAGCAAAAAAGAGGAGGCGCGGAGGTTAATGGCGTTTCGGGCTGGGTGTTTTTGCCCGACGATTGGGTTGTCCCGGAAGGATTGTCGTTTGTGTCGGAGTACAATGAGGACAACATTCCCAACCAATACACCGCCGACGAATGGACGACGATGGAAGCCGCCGGTGCAGTGTTCTTGCCGGAAGCTGGTAAGTTTTATGCGATTTCGTATGTTCCTTTTATGACTTCTTATCAGACAAGAACCTTGAAGGGCACTGATATGATGGATACTTTTGTGTATAATGCCGAATCCAACCAATATTATTGCTACGACCAAGAATGTGATTTCTCAATCGGCAACCCGGTGCGTTTGGTGCAGTTGCAAGTGGGCAATACAAAAGTCAATGTAGAATAATTGATGGTATAATTACCAATCGAAAACAATGAATATTATTATGAAACGTTTCTCAACCCTGATAGTCCTTTTCTTGTCGGCGATGATGATAGCCACCTCGTGCAACAAGGACGACGACGACAACAACGCCAACACGCCCGAACCCACACCCGACCCGACCCCGGTGGAGGAGGAGAAGGCGTTCACTACCGTGCCGCTCTCAATCACGGTAAACATTGAGCCTATTGGTGGCTCTCTCAGCGGCGTCGAGACCAAAAAGGCCTTCGACGATAGCGACGTCATCGAAATCTCCAACCCTGACGTGCTTTACGAACCGCTCACAATCTCCGCAAATGGCAATGCGGGCAAGGCGTCCGCCAATTTCACAGCCGAATTGAAGGTCAAGAAGGGCGCGGAGCTTGTATCAGGCACTACCAAACTCTCCGCCGTCCTCAAAAACGGCAACAATTACAACAACGGCAAGCCGCTCGCCGACGTCAAGCTGATTGAAAAGCCAACAGACGGTCTCGATCAATATTGCTGCTGGTCGTGCGAGGATTTCACTTACACCTCCGCCGCCAATGCCATCACCCTTGCCCCAAGCACTGTCTTTGTGGAGCTAAATATGATGAATGACGAGGTAATTCTGAAAATCGGCAATGCAGATTTCACCGAAACCATCAGCGGCAGCAAGCTCTACGCCGTACCGTGCAGCACTAAGGTAGAAATTCCCGACGCCAAATTTGAAAAGCAGTTGGACGGCAAGGAGCAATCTATCTACCACCTCACTGCCACTGCGCCCGACGAATGTCTTCCCAAACTCTTTTCCATCGGCGAAGACAAGCGCGTATTTTTCAGCAGCGGCAATCTTCAATACCGCCCGCTTGACGGCACGTGGCGTCTCGCGCCGCAGCAAAATCACAGGTGTTTGTTTGGTTATTTGGAATGGCCTGAATCTGTTGGCGAGAATTATGCCGATTGGATGGGCGAAGATAAGTGGACAGACCTCTTTTGGGCTGGTATGTGGATAGAGGACGGCTCTCCGAATGTGATAAATGATGACGCTGTTGATTACACTTTGCCATTGGATGAAAATGGCGAAATCAATGCTCCCTGCGCTTACGGTGCTCAATGGATGGTACTAAGCGCCGACGAATGGGAGTATCTGATGGAAAAACGCCCCGATGCTGAGCTGAAATGTGGCGGTGCAGTGGTTGATGGTGTTGATGGCTGGGTGGTTTTGCCCGACGATTGGGCTGCCCCGGAAGGATTGACGTTTGTGTCGGATTTTGAGGAGGTGGAGGAGGAAGAAGACATCCCCAACCAATATACCACTGACGAATGGGCAGCAATGGAAGCCGTCGGTGCGGTTTTCCTGCCTGATGCTGGTTGGCTTATGAAACCGAACTTCTTCCTTCCCATCCCTTTTTATCAGTCAAGAACTGTGAAAGAATCTCAGTTAATGTCATTGTGTTTTTTTGCCACAGCCAATTCTTGTTATTGCTACGATGAAGAAGCTAAACTTGGTTTCGCTAATGGAATTGCTGTGCGATTGGTTCAGTTGCAAGCGGGCAATACAATAGTCAAGGTAGAATAATTGATGGTGGAGTACATTGCAGATTATGACATATTACCGTAATATATTGGTGGTCATCATGTCGTCGTTGATTGTGATGATGTCATCGTGCAGCAAAGACGATTCCACGTCCCCGTCTGCTCCTATCGACGGGGATATGGAATACGTTTCTGTGCCGTTCAGTGTCACAGTGGGCATCGCACAATTGGACGGCAGTATTGGCGGCGGAGAGGTCAAGCAGACTTTCTCAGCCGGGGATGTCATCATAATCTCCAATCCTGATGTGCTATACGAGCCGCTCGCCATCTCCACCGACGGCAGCGAGGGCAGGGCATCGGTGAGCGTCGATACAGAATTGAAGGTCAAGAAAGGCGCGGAATTAGTCTCTGGCACTACGACATTCTCCGCCGCCCTCAAAAACGGCAGCAATTACAACAATGGCAAACGGTTCGTTGACGTCAAAAAAATATCGTCGCTCGCCGAGGGCTTGGAAAAATACGGCTGCTGGGCTTGCGACGATTTCATCTACCGCGCTGATGGCTGCGCCGTAACTCTTGCGCAGAGTACAGTGTTCCTGAATCTCAATCTATTTCACACGACAGTATCTTTGCTATACGGCGTGGCTGATTATAGTGAGATTGTTGACGGCGAATGTCTTTATGCCCTGCCGTCTGGCACTGTGGTAGAATGTAAGAGCCTAAATATTAAGCAGCGTTTGGATGCCAATGAGAAGTTGCTTTACCGTGTGGAGTATCTTGCGCCAAGAGAATGTCTGTCAGGATGCTTTTCGGTAGGTGAGGGCAAGTATGTTTTTTTTAGCAAAGGCAATCTGCAATACCGCCCTATGGATGGCTCTTGGCGTATAGCCCCGCAGCAGCATCATAGTTGCTTCGATGTGGGAGAACAAACAGTCGTAGGCGATAATTACTCCGAATGGATGGGCGACGACAAGTGGACAGACGTCTTCCGATGGGGTGCTGTTATGGAAGGCGGCAGTCCCGGTATGACGATAAAAGACAAAGACTACACTGCGTTCGTAGATGCCGACGGCAAGATGAAAGGCGTATGTGCATACGGTGCCGAATGGACTATCCTCGACAATGACGAATGGAATTATCTGCTTGATGAGCGTCCCGACGCATTGCAAAAGCGAGGCAGTGCATTCGTGGGCGGCATCTTGGGCTGGGTGATTTTGCCTGACGATTGGAGTATGCCCGAGGGAGTCGCGCCATTTGTGGGGCAATACAATGTGAAATATTTAAAAGATTTGCCAAACAACTACACTCTTGAAGAATGGGCGAAAATGGAATCGTCCGGCGCGGTATTCCTGCCCCCAACTGGCAGTGTTATTGCTAATATGAATAATTATCTTAAAGAAGGGGCATTTGCTTCTAAATGCTGTGAATATCACTCTCTGTCGTATGATGGGACCTTAGATAAATTTGGAGAATTGCATTGTGGATTCTCTGTTAGATTTGATGATGGAATATTGAGCAGCAAATGGGATTATCCTATTAATACTCTTGATTTTTATTTCCCCGTCCGTTTGGTGCAAAAAATAGACGATTCATTCGTTAAGACAAAATAAAACTTGTAATTAACAATAAAAACAAATATTATTATGAAACGTTTCTCAAATCTGATAGTCCTTTTCTTGGTGGCGATGATGATAGCCACCTCGTGCAACAAGGACGACGACGACAACAACGTCAACACCCCCGAGCCTACTCCCGACCCGACCCCGGTGGAGGAGGAGAAGGCGTTCACTACCGTGCCGCTCTCAATCACTATAAGCATCGAGCCCATCGTCGGCTCTATCAGCGGCGCGGAGACCAAGCAGGCCTTTGCCTCGGGCGACGTCATCGAAATCTCCAACCCTGACGTGCTTTACGAGCCGCTCACAATCTCCACCAATGGCAACGCGGGCAAGGCGTCCGCTACATTCACCGTCGAATTGAAGGTCAAGAAGGGCGCGGAGCTTGTATCAGGCACTACCAAACTCTCCGCCGTCCTCAAAAACGGCAACAATTACAACAACGGCAAGCCGCTCACAGATGTCAAGGCCATTACCACGCCCGCAGATGGACTTGACCAATATTGCTGCTGGTCGTGCGAGGGCTTCACTTACAGCTCCGCCGCCAATACCATCAGCCTTGCGCAGAGCACTGTCTTTGTGGAGCTTAATATGCTGAATGACGATGTGACTATGAAAAACGGCAATGCAGATTTCACCGAGACTATCAGCGGCAGCAGACTCTATGCCGTCCCCGCCGGCACTAAGGTGGAGATTCCGAACGCCAAATTTGACATGCAGCTTGACGGCAAGGAGCAATCCATTTACCACCTGACCGCCACCGCCCCCGACGAATGTATTCCCCATCTCTTCACCATCGGCGAAGGTAAGCGCGTATTTTTCAGCAGCGGCAATTTGCAGTACCGCCCTCAGGATGGAACGTGGCGTATTGCGCCGGAGCAGTACAACAGGTGTTTCAAAGGTTTTTCGTTTGACCTTGGCGTCAATTATGCCAATTTGGATGATGGCAGGTGGTCAGACCAGTTTCAACTTGGTATGTGGACTGACGGCGGCACTCCGAATTTGGTGAGTGAAAATTCCATTAATTCTACTTTGCAGTTGGATCAAAACGGTGAGGTAAATATCTCCGGCATTTTCGGAGATCAATGGATATTGCTCAGCTTCGACGAATGGATGTATCTGATTGAAAAACGCCCCGACGCTTCGCAAAAACGTGGCGGTGCGGTGGTTGATGGAGTAGAAGGCTGGCTGATATTGCCCGACGATTGGGTAGCCCCGGAAGGATTGACCTTAGTGACGGAATATGATGCGAAGAATATAGCATCCATTCCCAACCAATATACCCCGGACGACTGGAAGGCGATGGAAGCCGCCGGAGCAGTATTCCTGACAAGTTCGGGTTTTCTGTCTGGCACCACATGGTGGTCGCTTATGTCTCTTTATCAGACAAGGACAATGCTTGAAAATGGCGAGATGAAGACTATTTCATTTTCCGCCAAATCCAATGAGTTTTATGATACTGGTTCGAGTATAAGTCTCACAGAAGGCGCAGCGGTGCGTCTTGCGCAGTTGCAAAGTGGCAATACAAAAGTGAAGGTGGAATAATAATTGTGATAATCTGAAAAACTGAAACAGACTATGCGACACATTTTTTACATATTTGCATTGCTGCTCCTGCCCCTTGCCGCCGTAGAGAAGTGAAATTTTGAAAAAGTTTCCTTTTTAGAAGGAAAAATTTTGAAAAAGTTTCCTTTTTAGAAGGAAAGATTTTGAAAAAGTTTCCTTTTTTTAAGGAAACTTTTTATCTTTGCGGTGCAAAACAATTTTCAATATTATGAATATGAAGGAAGTTTTTAAGACAATTATTGCCCTCAGACAGGCTGAAATGCCATTTGACGTAATCGGCAGGGACGAACTTCTGCCGTTGGACAGGAAGAAAATCATAACGATTCCAGGCGTGAGGCGTTGCGGCAAATCGTCGATGATGGAAATAACAATCAACCGCCTGATAGAAAAAGGCGTTGACAAAAAGCGTATCCTTTGGTTGGGCTTTGACGACGAAAGGTTGCGCAGCGTATGCACCGAAAACCTCGACGAGATTTTGAAGGCGTATTTGGAAATGTTTCCCGATATAGCCTTGAAGGACGTTTATATGTTTTTCGACGAGATACAGTTGGTGAAAGATTGGGAATATTTTGTGTTGCGCGTTTACAAAAACTATTGCAAAAATATTTATGTATGCGGCAGCAATGCCACAATGCTTTCCACCGAGTTGACAACCGCTTTGCGCGGCTATCCGCTTGAATACGAAACACTTCCGCTTTCGTTCAACGAATACTGCCGCTTCAAAGGTATCAAAACCGATACCTATTTGGAGAGTGAACAGGCGATTTTGCGCAATGCGTTCAGGGATTTTAATGCCAAGGGCGGTTTCCCGGAAGTTGCATTGGCTGCCACTGAAAGCGAAAGGCTGAAAATCCTTAATGCTTATTTTAATACGATGTTGCTCAAAGATTTGGCGGAGCATTACAGCATCACAAACACCAATGTCGCCCGTTATTTTGTAAAGCGCATAATGAACAACATCACCAAGCCTACTTCTATCAATTCTATTTTCAACGACATAAAGTCGCAGGGGCTTAAGATTTCAAAAGATGAACTTTACCTATGGGCAAACTATGTCTGTGCGGTGTTTATGTTTATAAAGGTGCCAAAATTTGAATATTCGATGGTCAAGGAGGAAAATTCTCTTTTCAAGTACTATTGCATTGACAATGGTCTGCGCGGCGCGGTGATGATGCCTCAGAGCGACGACAACGGCAAAAATCTTGAAAACACTGTATTTCTCCACCTTTACCGTACCAAGGGTGTTGACGGCAAGATTTGTTACTACAAGGACAAGACTGAGTGCGATTTTCTTGTTCGCAAGGGCGAGCGCGTTGACAGCCTGATTCAGGTTTCGTGGGACATATCCAATCCGCAGACTTTTGAGCGCGAAGTACGCGGATTAACGGATGCCGCTGCCGCCACCGGTTGCGAAAAACTTTTCATCGTTACGGACGATGACGAGCGCACAATCAATGCCGACGGCAAGACAATCCACATCGTCCCGGCGTGGAAATATTTGTTGAAGTAACCCAGCACATTATACTATGAAACATTTTTTCTACATATTATCAATTCTTATCCTGCCCCTCGCCGCCGTTGCGCAGAGCGATGACAGCGACGCCGACCTTTATGACACCATACAGCCGTCGGCGGTCTCGTGGCGTGTGATGATGGATGCGGAGACCTCAATCGGTGACATCAATATGTATAATTTTGGCGTGGCGGGCGGCGTCAATTTCGCCAACGACCATCTTTATTATGGCGCGGGATTTTATGGGTTGTATGCGTTTCGTGAGGAAGAAGCCCACGATGAGGAAGTGCCTACGGGCAAGGAGACCGGCAAGACAACGACCATTACAGTCTATGACAAATACGGCGTTGACAAGATGGAGCTCAATATTGGGATGGTTTTGCGCTACACCGTTTTGCCCCAAAAGAAGCTGTCGCCGTTGTTGCAGTTTAAGATAGCAAAGGCATTGAACGAGCGCGGCACAAGTTTCAAGAGTGCCAACCTCGGCATCTGTTACAATATGGGGGACAGCGGACATTCATTGTCGTTTACAATAGGAGTCAGCCGCTTCGATTTCAACGTCAGTCAAAAAAGCAACGTAAAGTTTGATTACAATACGCTGACCGTGATAGGCGTGGGGTTCAAGTTTTAATTTAAGTGTTGAAAAATGAAAAAGTATTTGTTGATATTTTCAATAATGTGTATTGCATCAGTGGCAATGGCTCAGGAAAATCCTGTAAAGCAATATGATTATTATAATAATGGCTTCAACTTTATGCTCGAATTGGATGCCTCTATTAATGGTAATATGAAATTTGTCGGACCATCATTTACGTATGGTTGTCAGTCAAATTCAAATATTTTTTGGGGTGGTGGAATAAAGTTTCATCGTGGCAAGATTATAACTGATTATGAGGCAGACAGTGATTGTGGTGACATCTATTTTTTTGGTTTGATTGTTCCATATCTTTGTTTTAAATACAATATTTTGTCTATGAAACGTGTTACGCCATATATTGACACTCGAATTGGAGTAGATGTGTGTGATGGTTTTAATGCCGGTGTAGAAATGAACAGCACAACGATGGCGGGACTTCGGTTTGGATTAAGGCGTGGATCCCGAGCCATAAACCTTGCCGCTGGTTGGTCGTATGCAGATATGAGATTTTAAGATGAAGCATTGGGGCGTGAACACAGTTTTATGCTGCGTCTTGGCGTCGAGATTTGAAAATTGCAAATTAACATCGCCCTCTCAAATTTTTTTTGCATTTTTATCAACATTCTGTCATTCAGTATGTTACTATGTTGATAACCGCTGTATCTTACATTTTTCACGTTAAGGCAACATAAAATTTCCGTGAAACAATGCAAGTTTTTCGCAAAATATTATTATCTTTGTACGCTGAAAGAATCCATTTTCGGGTTCGCTCAAAACAGATTAGAAATACATTATACTTAATAATATGTCAAGAGTATTTGCAATAGCCAACCAGAAAGGTGGAGTTGGCAAGACTACAACGTCAATCAACCTCGGCGCGTCGCTCGCGATATTGGAAAAGAAGATATTGCTCATCGACGCCGACCCGCAGGCCAACTGTACGTCGGGCCTTGGCTTCGAGTTGAGGTCCATCGAAAAGAGCATCTACGACGCCCTCACCGACGACGTGGATTCCAAGGACGTCATCCTCAAGACCGGCACCGACGGCCTCGACATCGTGCCCTCGCACATCGACCTCGTGGGCGCGGAGATCGAACTCCTCAACGTGGATTCGCGTGAGTACAGGCTCAAATCGTTCATCTCTAAGGTGCGCGATATGTACGACTACATCATCATCGACTGTTCGCCGTCGTTGGGTCTCCTCACCGTCAACGCACTCACCGCTGCCGACGCGGTAATCATTCCCGTGCAGTGCGAATACTTTGCGCTCGAAGGCCTTGGCAAACTCCTCAACACCGTCAAGATGATTCAGGCAAGGCTCAACCCCGATCTCCAGACCGAGGGCTTCCTCCTCACGATGTACGACAGCCGCCTCCGCCTCTCCAACCAGGTGGTGGACCAGGTGCGCCAACACTTCCAGGATATGGTGTTCAAGACGTTGATCCTAAGGAACATCCGTCTCTCCGAGGCTCCCTCTTACGGCAAGCCCGTGATAGAGTACGACGCTACGTCGAGCGGCGCGGTCAATTACCTCAACCTCGCCAAGGAAATCCTTGAAAAAGACGCTGCAAGGAACGCTGCAAAGGACGCAAAACAAGCATAATTAACACCTAAAAAACTTTTTGGAGCATTAAAATGGCAAAAGCAAAGATAGGCGGTCTCAACCGTGGTCTCGACTTCCTGATTCAGGACAACAAGACATTCGAGCACAACCAACCCGAGGAAGTGGTCAATACGGGCAGCATCGCCCTCATTGACATCAACGTCATCGTACCCAACCCGACGCAGCCCCGCACGGATTTCGACGAGAACGCCATCAACGAACTTGCCGAATCCATCAAGACTTTGGGCATCATTCAGCCGCTCACCCTCCGCAAGAAGGACGACAAGTACGAAATCATCTCGGGCGAGCGGCGATACCGCGCATCAAAAATCGCCGGGCTCACCGAAGTGCCGGCGTACATCACCGAGGCTGACGACAGCAAGGCGTTGCAGATGGCTCTCGTTGAAAACATTCAGCGCGAGGACCTCAATTCAATAGAGGTTGCCATCACCTACAACCGCCTTATCGAGGAGTGCCACCTCACGCAGGAGGAACTCAGCACAAGGCTCGGCAAGGGTCGCAGCACCATCGCAAATTCGCTCCGCCTACTCCGTCTGCCCGACCAAATGCAGGCTGCGTTGCGCAACAAGGTGATTACAGAGGGACAGATACGCCCCCTCATCAGCCTCGACGACCCCAACCTCCAACTCGACCTCTTCCAAAAAGTCCTCAACTACGGGCTCTCGGCGCGTCAGGTGGAGATGTTGGTGAAGGATCCCGACGGCTACGTCTTTGAACTCGAACAGAAGGCGCAGGACGAGGAAAACGGCGCGGAAAATCCCGACGAGAATCCCGAAGACAAGAAGTTGATGGTGAAGGCGGCGCGCCCAAAACTCTCTGACGAACAGAAGAAACTCAAAAAGAATTTCTCGGACAAATTCAAAGTGCCGGTCGATCTCAAACTCGACAGCAAGGGCATTTATAAACTCACCTTCAACCTCAAATCCAACGAGGACTACGAAAAGATAATCGGCATCCTCAACAATATCCAAATTTGACGCCCCGTATGACCGCCCAAAAGATATTTTTGACAGCCGTGGCGCTTGTCTTGACGGCAATTGCAAACTTTGCCACGGCGCAGGAGCCCGACGCGGAGAAGCCCGACCTCGACGACCCCGCCGTGCAGCAAGGATACCGCGAGGGCAGGGTGGACACTATGCCGCCCCGAATCAGTTTTGACGAGGGCGAGAATTACGATTTGGTCAATGACAGCACCCTCACCGCCGAGGAGGATTCCGTGAAGGAAATCACCAAAAATCCAAAACTCGCGGGATGGCTTTCGTGTGCCGTGCCGGGAGCGGGTCAGATTTATAACGGTCAATATTGGAAAGTGCCGATTATCTACGGCGGCTTTGGCACGTTGATATACGTGTCGCAGTTTTATAATGTCCGTTACAAGCAATTGAAAAACGACGAGCATTACCTTCTCGCGCAGATGAATGGCGACAGCACCTACACAGGGCACAGTTTTTATGGTCTGACTACGGAAAACGACATCGTGCGCTATATGCGCAAGTACCGCCGTTACAGGGATTTTTGCTATCTCGGTATGTTTCTTGTTTATATGATGAATATATTCGACGCCGTGGTCGATGCGCATCTGTACGATTACAACGTCACCGACGACATCGCCCTGCGCGTACAGCCATACGCCACCGAGCCAAAGATTGGGTTTGAAAGCCGACCGGCGTTTGGGGCAAGGATTGTGGTAACATTTTGAAATATAATCGAATGTCCTTATGGACATTCTTTGTAATATGGAGTGTCCTTGCGGACAGAAATCTTACAAATCAGTACAATTTTTTTCAAATAAAAGAAGGATTTGTATGATTTGTTGGGATTTGTAGAATTTCTCGCGTAGCGACTTCCATAATTATTAAAAGACTTATTTATAACAAAGAATTATGAAAAAGATATTCTTAACCCTTTTGCCGCTGATATGCGTATGTGTCGGCGTGGCGTCGGCGCAGGAACCCGACCCGATGGCTCCCGCCCCTGAGTACAACGACGACGATGAGGCGGCAGACACGCTCATTGTACCCGCCGTCACTAATTCGGCAACAGAATTGGCAACCGAGGAAAGTCAGGTAATTGACGGCATCGACAGCCTTATGTCGCTCGGCTACGTAAAAAAATCCATCAACACCGCCGAGACCAACCACGCAATCGCCGACGGCAATACGCCCGTATTCTTCTCCGATTCGATATACGAGGCGGCGTTGAAAAAGATACCCACAACATTCCCATTGGTATATAACCAAAAGGTGAAGGATTGGATCGAGATGTACCTCCGTCGCGGCAAATTCTTTATACCCACGATTTTGGGATTGTCAAAATATTATTTCCCGAGGATTGAGGAAGTCCTTGACCAATACGGCATTCCGTTGGAACTCAAATACCTCACCATCGTGGAATCCGCTCTCAATCCGAGGGCTGTGTCACGTGCGGGTGCAACGGGATTGTGGCAGTTTATGTACGGCACAGGCAGGATGTACGACCTCCAAGTCACCACCCTCGTCGATGAACGCCGCGACCCCGACAAGGAGACCATCGCCGCCGCAAAGTTGCTCAAAGATATGTACGCGATGTATGGCGATTGGGCACTTGTAATTGCAGCCTACAACTGCGGCCCCGGCAACGTCAACAAGGCCATCCGTCGTTCAGGCGGCAAGACCGACTTTTGGGAGATTTATCCGTGGTTGCCCAAGGAGACTCGCGGCTACGTCCCCGCGTTCATCAGCGTCAATTACATTATGAACAATTACGAGGCTCACGGCTACAAACCCATTGATGTCAACGTCCCCACATATTCGGATACCGTGATGATTACCAACAAGTTGCATTTTGGTCAGGTGTCGGGCGTGCTTGGCATTTCCGTCGAGGAACTCCGCGACCTTAATCCGCAATACAAGAAAGACATCATCCCGGGCGACATCAAACATTCTGCATTGCGTCTGCCGGGCGATTTTGCCGAAAGGTTCGCCGAGAAGGAAAAGGACATTTACGCTTATCAGGATTCGATTTTCTTTGCGCCGACACACGCTCAGGCATACCTGCAACAAGCCACGACACGCACATCGTCGTCGGCTCGCAGCGGTCGTTATTATGAACCTGAACCCTGCGACAACAGCATCCCCGCAGGTACGTCGAAATTGGTTTACACTGTAAAACAGGGAGATACGTTTGGTTTTATCGCCAATTGGTACGATGTAACGGTTACGAAGGTAAAGTGTTGGAACAACGTCTCGGGCAACCGCATCAACGTTGGTCAAAAAATCACCGTCTATGTCCCGACCAAAAAACTCAATTCGTACAAGAACATCGACAATATGACTTTTGAGCAAAAACAAGCCCTCAAAAGCAACCAAATTGTGCAGTCGAGCAAGGCGTCGGGCAAAAATCTCGATCCCAACTATGAATATTACACCATCCGCAAGGGCGACAATCTCAGTAGCATCGCCGCCCACTATCCCGGCATCTCCGACAAGGACATTATGACCATCAACGGCTTCACCGCCAACGACGTGCGCAGGTTGCAGATTGGACAGGTCATCAAAATTAGAAAGAAATGAAACCTTCGGGCACACTTGTTTTTATGATTGCGGTCTTGGCGATATTGGCGATATTGATGTCAATATTTCCCAAAGACGGTATCAGTGTGTCCAAGGATTTGACGTTGTATTTCCCTGATTTTCAGGAGTGGTGGGCTGACGACGGCAAGTCCAAAAATAGCGGCAACACCTTCATCCCCGAAATGATGGAGGAAGACAAGAAAAAGTTTGCAAGCGCCGACA
>JAEEGK010013294.1_pt1 | contig 18566 bp, 18 predicted proteins | sample 8958771 | NCBI WGS metagenome assembly JAEEGK01 (sample SAMN16246547, study PRJNA631951) | gut metagenome | biome: gut microbiome; feature: rumen; material: SC-attached | host: Bos | place: Iran: Karaj | collected 2018-10
ATCAAGAAGAATTCGTTCTGGGTTTCGTACTTGCCGGTCCAGTTCTGGATGTCGTCAATCAGCAAGATATCGACTTCGTTGCGGTAGAAGTCGGACATTTCGGTGATGCGCTGTTCGCGCAGGCACTTCATGTACTGCTGAGAAAAATCTTCAGAGGTCAGGTAGCACACGCGCTTGGTCGGATCTTCTTCGAGAATGTAGTTACCGATTGCCTGCAAAAGGTGAGTCTTGCCAAGGCCCGAAGAACCGTAAATAAAGAGCGGGTTGTACTGCGTGCCGTCGGGATTTCTAGCAACGGCGAGGGCTGCGTTGAAGGCGAGCTGGGCCTTGTCGCCCGGCACAAAATTTTCAAAGCGGAAAGAACCCGAAAGCGGAATGCTCGGCTTCAAGAAATCGCGGAAGCTGTTGTTGCCTGCAGGGGCGGCCTGGGCTACAGCTTCTTGTTGCTGGAATTCAAATTCAATAGCGGATTCGTCGTGGGTGACTTCGCGCCAGGCGAGGCGGATGAGTTCTTTGTAAGCAGAATAGACGGCGGTATCCAGTCCGGGCGGAACGGTGACGACTGCGTGACCGGTAGTAAGGCTCGTGAGCTTGGTCTGCGCAAAATAAGTCTTATAAACCGTGTCCGAAAGCATCCCACGGAGGTAGTTCAAACATCTTTCCCATTCGGCTTGCATTTCTTCCTCTTCCACTAAGGGCGTACAAAATCTATCAACAGGTAGGCCATATAATTTAGAAAAAAGTGGCGGATTGTTGATAAGTTTAGGGCCAGGAATGAGTAAAAAATGCTTTTCATGGTTCAACCGCCACCCTAAGTCATTGATTGACAACGAGATGGAATATTTTTTCGTTTTTTTTGTGCGTATTAACGGAAATGGCGAATACTTGCTTGTTACGTACAAATTAATCGTTTTTCGAAGCTGTTGCAAAAGAATCTTCTTTTTATCTTAAATAACTCGAAAGATTCGCTAATTTTCTACATTTGGGCCCGTATGCAGATGTTTGATAGCTTGGATTACTGGTTCTGGACCCCCATTTTGTTCTGGATCGGTCTTTATATGTGGTTTTACCGTGTTTCTTACCCTCGGTACCTCAGAAAATTGGTCAAAAAAGGCGTGAAATGGGCCTTTACGCCAAAGTCGCAAGGCTATTGGCTGCCGCTAGATATCCTGTTTACGCTGATTATGGCGCTTTTTTCGTCCCTGCCTGCTATTTGGGCTATTCAAAAATGGCTAGATTTCCCTTGGTACTACGGTTTTGCCGTGTCGCCGTTATTCTTGCTGGTTGGTCTTGCTTTTTGCCGTTCCGCCAAGAAAAAGGCGGCGCATCTTTACCAGACGGCGTACTTTGTGGAGTATCGCAGGGTTCGTTACGAAAGTGAAGTCAAGGGCGTTTTCCGGAGCGAAGCCGATGTACAGAACCATACGATTTGGAGCTTCACCAAGAAACTCAAGAATGCCGAATCGCATGGTCGTTTGTGGAAGTACGTGAATGCCATGGCGAAAACGAAGAAGATTCCGCCTGACGTTCTCGCGCAAACCATGTACTAGGACGAGGAACGAACAGAGATGTCGAATATTCTAGACTCAATCGGAGTTGGCGAAAACGTCTTGGACGGTCGTGCCGCATGGAAGTATGCAGAAGAAATCCTGTTACAGGTTTCTAGAACATTTGCTCTCAATATCAACGTCCTTAAGGGTAAACTCCACAAGAGCATTTTGCTGGCTTACCTTTATCTGCGAATTGCCGATACGGTTGAAGATGACCCGGACATGAAGGCTTCTGAAAAGGAAGTGATTCTGGGTAAGTTCGCCGAAATTTTTAAGACTGCAGAATTGAGCGATGAATTGATTTCCGCTTTTGAACAGTCTCTTCCTGAAAGCTGGCGCAAGTCTCAACACCCCTATATGAATCTTTGTCTGCATACCCATGTGGTGGTGCCTCTGTTGCGCGAAATGCCTGAAACTTATGCGGCGCCTGTGCGTGCAGTGACTATCGAGATGTGTCATGGCATGGCCAAGTTTGCGCTTAGGCAAGAGGCGGCTCTTTCGTCGGGGTGGTTTACCCTTGAAAGTGTCGCTGATTTGGATGAATACTGCTACTATGTTGCTGGAATCGTCGGTAAGCTTTTGACGAACCTGTTTGCGGCTGACACCTGCCTGATAGGGGAGGCCCGCAAGGCCGAAATGCAAAAGCTGGATGTGAGCTTTGGACTAGCTTTGCAGGTGGCAAATATCGTGAAGGATTGCGTCGAAGATTCTGGACGCAGGGTTTGCTTTGTTCCCGAAGAAATTTGCAGAAAACATGGCTTTGCTCATTCCTACGAAATGTTCGAGGTTCCGGCCGATGTTGCTGTCCGCGCAGATTTTGACAAGCGTCGTGCTGCCGTCATGGGTGAGCTTGTGAATAAGGCTTGGGGGCATCTGGATGATGCTATTGCCTATACCAAGCTGGTCCCCAATGTGAAAATGCGAACCAGGCTGTTCTGCTTGTGGCCTCTCTTTATGGCCGCCGAAAACATGAAATTGATTGGCGATGGTTCTAGCCTTTTTGCCTCCGATAAAAAGGTTAAGATTACTCGCGATACCGTTAAACAAATTATCAAATCTACGACTCTGCATTTCTATTCGGATAAGTGGATTGAAAAGTCTTACGCTAAATTGAAGAGCGAGGCGCAAACCCTGTAAACGTCAAAAAAGATTATGAAAAAATTTGATTTTATAAATAAGTGGCCATTTCACCTTAGTCTCATTATTTTTAGCATCGTGGCTGACCAGCTGACAAAGCTGTGGGCGCTTGTCCGCTTCACTAACGAAACGGGTGCGCCGAATCACGATTATATCAATGTCATTGGTGATTTGGTTCGTTTTCAGCTGGTATTCAATAAGGGGGCCGCATTCAGTAGCCGTCCGCAAGATTTGATGCCTTTCTTGCCGCCCTGGGTGTTCTTTTTGCTTATTTCGATTGTCGCGACCTTTGTCCTTTTGTGGTTCTATAAGTCCATTGACAAACGCGATTGGATGAGCCGCCTGGGTGTGGTGATGATTCTCGGTGGCGCCGTGGGCAATTTTATTGACCGTATGCGCCTTTCCATGGTCGTGGATTTTATCGACTGTGATTTTCCTGATTTTATTATGACCCGTTTCCCCACCTTTAATGTGGCGGACTCCTTTGTGACTGTCGGTGTTGCTATTGTGATTCTTTCGCCGGTTATTTTGAAAAAAATTCATCAAGATATTAAGAACGAAAAAGAAGCTAAAAAAGACAACGGATCGAAGCGTCATTCTGAGCGCAACGAAGAAGAGTCTCTTTGACCACTTGGCAACTTGTTGCCTTAGTGGGCATGATCCCCGAATGGGGAGAAGGATCTATAATGAACTATATCGTTGAAGAAAAACATGCGGGTGAACGCATCGACAAGTTCCTTGTCGGTGTCATGGATAACGTGTCCCGCACGGATGTTCAGAAACTGATTGCCGCAGGAGAAGTCAAGGTGGGTGGTGTTGCTACCCCCAAGAATTTCCGTGTCGAAGCCGGCATGGTGGTGGTGGTGGACAAGGTTCCTGAAAAAGAAGCTAGCACGCTGGAACCTGAAAATATCCCGCTCGACATCGTTTACGAAGACGACGATATCGTGGTCTTGAACAAGCCGCGTAACCTGGTGGTGCACCCGGGTAACGGTGTGCAGAACGGTACTCTTGCTGCAGGCCTTCTGTATCACTTCAAGGAAAATTTGTCTGCAGTCAACGGTCCGTTACGCCCGGGCATTGTCCATCGACTGGACAAGGATACACCAGGGCTTATGGTGGTGGCGAAGAATGATGCTGCCCATAGGCATTTGGCCCATCAGCTGGAAACCCGCACGCTGCACCGTACCTATAATGCCCTGGTGTGGGGGCATCCCCGCGACTTGGAAGGAACTATCGATGCCCCCATCGGGCGTAACCCCAAGAATCGCCTGAAGATGGCTGTCGTCAAGGACGGCAAGCCCAGCCGCACCCACTTTGTAGCTAAAAAGTTTTTTGCTTTTGCAACGCTTTTGGAATTGCAGCTGGAATCGGGACGTACGCACCAGATTCGCGTCCACAGCCGCTACATGGGTCACCCGGTAGTGGGCGATCCGCTGTACGATGGCCGCGACGGATGCTTGAACCGCGTTTCCCCCTTGATGAAGGATATCGCTGCGAAGGTGTTGGAAATTGCACCGGCACAGCTTTTGCAGGCTGTAAAAATTGAATTGATTCATCCGACCACGGGCAAAAAGATGAAATTCAAGGTGCCTCTCGAAAAACCTTTCGAACAAGTTCTTAAGTTGCTAAAAAAGGAATGCCCGGCGGACGCTCCTGTATACGACGAGGAAGATGAAGGCTTCCGCGATTTCGATCCGGAAATGCGCTATTTCGAAGAAGAGGAAGAATTTGTCGACGAAGAACCGTTGGCTCTCTTCCCCGAAGAAGTAGCACCTTACAAGGAACGTAAAACACGTGCTCAGCGCTTTGCCGAACGTGCCGCCAATGCGGCTAATCGTAAGGCTAAGGCCGCAGAACGTAAGCGTATCAAGCAAGAAAAGGCTGCCCGCAAGCGTGGTATTGCTCCTGAAGACTTCGTTCAGCCCGGTTATGAACCTACAATCGATCCGGATCTGCTTTAAGTAAATTCGACTAAAGATTAAAAAAGGCTCCCATCGGGGAGCCTTTTTTAGTTTATATAGATTTTAACTATCGCAACGGGTATTCTTTGAATTCCCTGACGCCGAATTCCTGACGTAGGTAATCCCAGCGAACCAGACGGTTCTTCCAGTAATATTTGCGGTACAGGCGGCGTGCTACACGGCTTGTTAATTCGTACGGAATTGTATGGTGGTCGTCTGCTACACTTTCCATGGAAATGCGGAAGTCCAGTTCGCCATTCACGACATCGACTGTTTCGCCGACTTGCACGTCAGGAATGTGGCTTACGTCTACCATGGTGGCGTCCATACACACGCGGCCCAGAATCGGGCAGAGCTGTCCGCGAATGAATACGAAACCTTTGTTGTATTCTCCGCGCAGATAACCGTCGCCGTAACCGATGGCGATGGTGGCAATGCGGGTGGGCTGTTGTGCCATCCAGTAGCCGCCGTAGCTCACGGTTTCGCCGGGCTTTACATCGTGGATGTGGCGGATAGTGGACTTGATTCTCATGACGGGTTTGATCGGCCAGGGGGACGGAGTTGCACCCATGCAGTTGTAGCCGTAAAGGGCAAGGCCCGGGCGCACCATGTCAAAGTGGCTTTCGGGGTGGGTGAGTGTGCCTGCTGAGCTGGAACAGTGGCAGATTTCGGGACGGAGTCCTTCGGCTTCCAATACGTCGACCAGGCGTGTAAAACGTTGGATCTGAATTTCTGTTTTCGGGTTCCCCGGCATATCCGCAGTGGCCAGGTGTGTGAACATGCCTTCGAAGTGCAGGTTCTTGAGGCTGAGGGCTGCGCGGATGTTGTTAAAGTCTTCGGCGTCAAAACCGTAGCGGTTCATGCCGGTGTCGATGGCCAGGTGGGCCTTGCAGGTTGTTTCCGTGTCGCGCAGGAACTGGTCGAATGCCATGGCTGTGCGAATATCCGTAATGGCTGCCGTGAGCTGGAATTCCACGAAATAGGCGAAATCGGCCGGAGTGCAGGGGCCAAGCACCAGAATGGGCAGGTCCATGCCGTACTGGCGAAGCAGCATGCCTTCGCTAATGTGGGCAACGCCCAGGTAGTCGGCACCGCCGAACTTGGCGGCAAAGGAGCAGGCGAGGCTTCCGTGACCGTAAGAATCTGCCTTCACGGGCAAAAGAATCTTCGTGTTGGCCGGAATTTGGCTGCGGATAAATTGAATATTGTTGCAGAGTGCGTCTAAGTTGATTTCAATCCAGTTCGGGCGCGCAATTTTATTTAAATCGGGAGGAGTCGCTAAAAGTTTCATGATGCAGGAAATATAGGTAACTCTATTTGATTTGGTTACATGTTTGTAAGAAAATTGTCCTTTTTAGAGCCGTTCTTATTCCAAGGTGGAATAAATCAAATTGAAATGTTTTTTGTAAATCCGTTCGTTGTGTATGGAATCTGAAATTGCCTGCAATCCTAGTAACGACGTGGGGTTTATTATTTTGTATGAATTTACAATTGTGTCGATGAAAATTTGTTTACCGATTCCGGTGAAACCTTTTGTTTTTTTGTTTGTAGTTTTCTGATGTAGAAAGAAATTTCATGTTCTAAATCCGAGTAAAGGAACGGGTATAGAATGAATAACAAACAAATTAATTCCTTTGTTCTGTCGTTCTGATTCCTAGACATCTTTGATTCTGTGTAATGGGCTTGCTTTTAAAGTCCCGTTCCGGAGTCTACCCTAAGGCAAGTACAAGGCCCCCGTCAAAAGGGGAGTGTCCCTGCCTATACCCTAAAACAACATCCATCTAAACCCTGACAAAGGGAGGATAAAATCATGACAGCAGTAATCCAAACACCGGAATCGTTCATCGCTTCCTTGTTGCCGGATTCCGACAAAAAGATGGTGCGCATTGCAGGCGTATCGCTTTTGGTCGCGATTCTCTTGTGCTTCTGGGCGGCGGCGTACGAGGTGGTTATTAACGATTCCATTTTTGTGGATACGCCAACCACCGAAATAACAGCAACCATGAACATCATCGACAAAAAGGAGGAAAAAAAGCCCGACAAGAAACCAGAACATAAACCACAAGATATCCAACGCAAAAGGCCTGGCACTGGCGGGAAACCCGTAGGGCAAGGAAACCCTCGAGCCCCTCTCAACCGTGGCGTTATTCATGCGCTAGAAGCTCAAACTGCAAATGCTTCTGCCGCCGCTTACGACTTGATTAAGCAAAGCTTTGCCAAGGATATCGACAAGGTCCTCAAGAATACGAATGGCTTGCAGGTTACCGGTAAAACAAAAATTGGCGAAGTCCGTGGAAAAGTTTCAGACGGCTTTAACCAAGGCATGTTTGCTGGAGGCAGTGGCGGTATCGGCGACGATATCTCGAACCTGGTCAGTGGCTCTGCTGGGGCTATTTCGACTAGGGCGATGGGAAATATAAAGGCTCCCAAGGAAACCGATATCGAGTGGGGTTCCGGTCCCTCGTCCCGTTCTGCAACTGATATCATGAAGGTTGTCCGTCAGCGTACTCCGGGACTTCGGCATATCTACAATAAACACCTCAAAAAGAAGCCGGGGTTCCAAGGAAAAGTGACGCTCAAGTTTACGATTGCGCCGGGTGGCGAAATCATCAGCATTTCGTTGGTGTCGTCCACGACGGATTACAGCGAATTCGATAACGAAATCAAAAAATCAGTCGGTCGCTGGACATTCAGCAAGGTGAAATCGGGCAATACAACGGTGACAATCCCGTTTACCTTTACGGAATAACTGAATAGAGTGGTTTTAAACCAAATAGATTTTTAAATTTAAGCCGGTGGATTTATCTGCCGGCTTTCTACATCTATAAGGTACAGAAAATGACTGATCCTCGCATTACTAAATTGGCTGAAAACTTGATTAACAATGCCATTGCCCTTAAGGCAGGCGAAAACATTCTTATTGAAACGACTGACACTCCCGACGAAGTTTCTACTGAACTTGTGAAGGCTGTCGCCAAGGTGGGCGGAAACGCTTTCGTGCACAATTACCGCGGTCGCGTACGCCGCGAAATGATCAAGTCTGCTACTGTGGAACAGATGAAAATGCAGGCAGATCTGGCCATGGCTGAAATGCAGAAGATGCAGGCCTATATTGCCATTCGCGGTGCCGACAACGCTCTTGAAAACTGCGACATTGATGGTCGCCAGATGATGAACTATCGCAAAATCACGGAGCCTGTGCTGAATTACCGAGTCGATAAGACCCGCTGGTGCGTACTCCGCTGGCCGAACCCCTCCATGGCGCAGGGCGCCAAGATGAGCTCCGAGGCGTTCGAAGACTTCTACTTTGAAGCTTGCCTTGCTGATTATCCGAAAATGGCTAAGGCTGCCCAGAACCTCGTGGACCTCATGAACCGTACCGACAAGGTGCGCCTCGTGGCAAACGGTACCGATCTGACCTTCAGCATCAAGGACATTCCGGCCATTCCGTGCTGCGGCAATATGAATATCCCCGATGGCGAAGTTTATACCGCACCGGTGCGTAACAGCGTGAACGGCGTGATTCACTACAATACGCCGACCCTTTACGATGGCAAGTACTTCAGCAATATCCGCTTGGAATTCAAGGACGGCAAGATTGTGAACGCCACTTGCGAATCGGGCGATAACGTGGCTCTCAACGCCCTCTTCGATACTGACGAAGGTGGCCGCTATGTGGGCGAGTTTGCCATCGGCTTTAACCCGTTCGTGAATGCCCCCATGTGTGACATTCTGTTCGACGAAAAGATTGCCGGCTCTATCCACTTTACGCCGGGCCGCTGCTACGAAGAAGCCCCGAACGGCAACATCAGCGCTATCCACTGGGACCTGGTGCTCATCATGCGCCCGGAATACGGTGGCGGCGAAATCTGGTTCGACGACAAGCTTATCCGTAAGGATGGCATCTTCGTTGTCGATGAACTCAAGTGCCTGAACCCCGACCAGCTGGGAGAATGACTCTTTGTGTCATCCTGAGCGGAGCGCCGTAAGGCGCGAAGTCGAAGGATCAAAAAAAAACGTCCTTTATCGGGACGGCTTTTTTGATGTATGTAATAGCGGGGGAGCCCGCTATCACCAATCTTACATCTTGAGCAAGATTTGTACTCCTTCGGAGTACAATGCTCTGCGGCTCGGCAATGGGAATGCAAGCATTCCCGCTGCGCTCGCCTTAGGAGCATTTGGTCGCCTACGGCGCCCGATGCTTTCGGCTCGGTCATAGGCAAGCGAACTTGCCTGCGACACTCGCCTTAGGAGCATTTCACCGATCTTACATCTTCAAGAGAATCTCACCGATTTGCACGGCGTTGAGAGCGGCGCCCTTGCGGATCTGGTCACCGGTGAGCCACAGCGTGTTGCTGTTTTCATCGGCGAGGTCCTTACGGATACGACCCACGAAGATGTTGTCCTTGCCGGCGCTTTCCAGCGGCATCGGGTACACATAGTTCTGCGGATCGTCCTTGAGGGTCACGCCCGGAGCGTTCTTGAGGGCGTTGCGGATTTCTTCGACAGAAACCGGACGTTCGGTTTCGAACCACACGGATTCGGAGTGAGAACGGAGAGAGCTCACGCGCACGCAGGTGGCGCTCGTACGAACGTCAGAGTGCATGATCTTGCGCGTTTCGTTGAACATCTTCATTTCTTCCTTCGTGTAGTCGTTTTCCGTCATCTTGTCGATCTGCGGAATCACGTTGTAAGCGAGCTGGAAGGGGAACTTGTTGATGTGAGTGGTAGAACCGGTTTCAAGGATGTCCTTGTACTGCTGCTTGAGTTCTTCCATGGCCACGGCACCTGCACCGCTAGCGCTCTGGTAAGAAGAAATGTGGATCTTCTTGATGTGGGAAATCTTTTCGATCGGGTTGAGCACCACAACCATCATGATGGTCGTGCAGTTCGGGTTAGCGATAATGCCCTTGTGGAGCTTGATGTCTTCCGGGTTCACTTCAGGAACGACCAGCGGAACTTCGGGGTCCATACGGAAGAAGCTCGTGTTGTCGACAACCACGGCTCCGTTTTCGACGGCGATCGGGGCGAATTCCTTAGAAATGGCAGCACCAGCGGAGCTGAGCACCAGGTCAACGCCCTTGAAAGAATCCTTGTTCAGGACTTCGCACTTGAGAGTTTCGCCCTTGAACTTGAATTCCTTACCGGCACTGCGTTCAGAAGCGAGGAGCTTCAGGCTCTGCAGCGGGAAATTGCGCTCTTCGAGGATGGAGAGGATTTCTTGGCCTACGGCGCCAGTTGCGCCCATAATGGCTACGTTGCGAATCATAATTAACCTTTATTGTTCGGTTGGTTGTTGATTGTTTGATTGTAAAGCTTCGGTGGCATTCCAGAATCTTCTCAGGTAGATTTTCATCTGTCCGATTTGGTCTCTGGACTGCTTATACTGGATCAGCTGCTGTTCCGGATTTTCCTGGAGCGTGTAGCTGTAAAGCGCGTATGCGGCAAGACGCACGCATTCGCTGGCTTGAATGAGTTCCTTGTGCGCGTCGCTGGATTCGTGGGGGTGGAAAAGCCCGAGGACCTTCTTGTTCAGGGCAACCGCGTTGTTGTTGATGGCCAACGCCTGGTTGCTGCGGGTTTCGCGCTCGGATTCTGAAATGTTCGACGGCAATGTGCCAAATGCGTCAATCGCATTCGTGATGTCGTACATGCGCTTGATGACTGTTTCGGCGTCAATCAAGTAGCTGCCGAGTCGGCTCAGATCCTTGTCGTCATTGCTGGACTTGCTTGCCTGGCCGCCAACCTGCGCCTTGTGACGGACAATCTGGCTGGAGTTGGGCAAAATCTGTCCGCCTTCGCCGTTTTGGAACGAGGCGATGTAATCCTGGTACTTCGTGTTCATCGCCGCGATTTCTTCGGCGGTGTAGTCCGAAGTCGGAATGAACGTCGGTCGGTCCCAGTAAGCGATTCCCATGAAGGCCGATAGCATAAAGAAGGCGAAAAATACGTTCCCTGCCTTGGCTGCACGGTCATCGAAGCGGATGAAGCTGATGATGGCAAAGAAAAACAGGCTCGCGAAAGAAAGCAATAGTCCGCCGTCGCAGTTGTAGGCGATGAACGAGTTCTTCGCGAAGAAGAAAACGCAATCCATGGCTACAATCAGGAACGACAAAAATGCACCCATCATCTTCTGGGTGCGAGTGTCCGCAGAAGCGGACATGAGTATTGCCGTAAAGGTGATGCCCAGCGGGAGCACCATCATCAATGCGATATCTGCAATTTGCTGATTCATTTTTTAGAAAGGCAGGTCGTCGTCTCCGCCTTCCGGTGCCGGAGCATCGTATGCGGGAGCGCTTGCCTGGCTAAAGTTGTTGGACTGGCTGTAGGAGTTGCCTCCCTGGAAGTTGCCGCCGTTCTGGCCGCGGGGGGTCAAGAGCTGGAAGGTATCCAGGTTGACTTCGGTGCTGTAACGCTTCTGGCCGGTGGTCTGGTCGGTCCAGCTGCGGTTGGTGAGGGAGCCTTCCACATAGAGGGTCATGCCCTTGTGGACGCCGAGAGTTTCCATTGTGTCGGCGATTTTGCCCCAACCCACGATGTTGTGCCAGTCGGTCTGTTCCTTTTGTTCACCATTGTTATCACGATAGCGACGGCTAGTGGCCAAGGAGAACGATACGCGCTTGCGACCTGCTGCGCTAGCGCTAATGACGGGGTCCTTGCCGATATTGCCGATAAGCATCACTTTATTCAAATAAGCCATAATTAATCCTGTTTTATTGTTTCTAGGGTAAAAATAAAAAAATCCGTCTGTCACTTTGTGCCATTTTTAGAAAAAACTTCGATTTGAAAACAATCTTTGCCAATTTGGGGGCGAACTAATGCGTTAGGGAGTTTTTATTTATATATTGACTTCAGTTACTAATTCCTAACTCCTAACACCGAATTAAAAACATGGTTTCACTCGCTCTTTCACGTTTTGAAAAAGTTTTCCCTGCAAATCTTAAGGGCAAGCGCCTCGGCGCTGTTTTACACCCGGCATCGGTCCTCCCTGATTTGCATTATACCCTAGACCTTCTCAAAGAATACGACGGCAAACTCTTTAAACTTTCGGCTCTTTTTGGTCCGCAGCATGGTATCAAGGGTCATACCCAAGACAACATGATCGAATGGGAAGGTTATACCGACCCCGAACTGGGTATTCCTGTTTATAGCCTGTATGGCGAACATCGTGAACCCACTGCCGAAATGCTCAGCCATGTAGACGTTATGCTTGTGGATTTGCAAGATGTGGGCGCTCGTTATTATACCTTTATCTGGACGCTTTTCCTTTGTATGAAGGCCTGTGAGAAGGTCGGCATCCCGGTCGTTGTCGTGGATCGCCCGAACCCAATCAATTGCGTGGATGAAGAAGGCCCTGTTCTCGACTTGAACTACACGAGTTTCGTGGGACTCCATAGCATCCGTACTCGCCATGCAAAAACCATCGGCGAACTTGCCGTCCAGTTCAAGGAAGAACGCTTCCCCAAGTGTGAACTCTACGTACTCGAAATGGAAGGCTATGATAAAAAGATGTGGTATGACCAGACGGGCCTCCCTTGGATCCTGCCGAGTCCGAATATGCCGACTCTTGATACAGCCATCGTTTATCCGGGTATGTGCCTGTTCGAGGCGACCAACGTGAGCGAAGGTCGTGGCACCACGCGTCCGTTCGAAATTTTCGGGGCCCCGTTTATTGATGCCGTCAAGCTTTGCAAGTACATGAACGGCCTTAAGCTTCCGGGCGTGTATTTCCGTGAGAACTACTTCCAGCCCACATTCCACAAGGGAACTGGCCAGATTTGCGGGGGCGCGCAAATCCATGTGCTCGATCGCGACAAATTCCGCAGTTTCGACATGGCGGTAAAGCTTTTGCAGTATATTTTTAATGAATATCCGAAGGATTTCGCCTGGAAACAGCCGCCTTACGAATACGAATTCAAGAAATTGCCTATTGACATTCTGCTCGGCAACGGTACGTTCCGCAAGGAATTTATTGAAAGTAGCATTTAACCATCAAAGAAGAGGAAAGTATGATTCAACAATCTAACGGAAAATTTGAAATGCCCGCCCTCCCGTACGCCGCGGGTGACTTGGCTCCGGTTCTCAGCCAGGAAACCATCGAGTTTCACTATGGTAAGCATTTGCAGACATATCTCAACAACCTGAATGCAGCCCTTCCGGGTAGCGCATTCGAGGGCAAGTCCATTGCCGAAATTGTTACCAAGGCTGAAGGCGGCGTGTTCAATAATGCAGGCCAGTTCCTGAACCATTACATGTATTTCATGCAGTTCAAGGCTCCTTCTGCCGGCAATATCCCGACCGGCAAGATTGCAGACGCCATCGCTCGCGATTTCGGTTCCTTCGAAAAGTTCCAGGAAGAATTCCAGGCGAAGGGCGCAGGCCTCTTCGGTTCCGGCTGGGTGTGGCTCTCTGCCGATGCTTCGGGCAAGCTCGTTATCACGCAAGAAGGCAACGCCCAGAACCCGCTTACCAAGGGACTTAAGCCGCTCCTCACGTTCGATGTGTGGGAACACGCCTACTACATCGACTACCGCAACCGCCGTCCGGACTACCTCAAGGGTCTCTGGCAGATTGTGGACTGGAACGTCATTAATAACCGCCTAGGATAATTCTGTTATCGTCTTGACGAGAGAACTAAACGAAAAAGACGCTCGGTTTTGCCGGGCGTCTTAAATTTTTTAGTGGAAAGAATTACTGGTTGGCAGCGACAAAACCGTCGGTAACCAGCATTTCCATAGTGCTCTGACGAGCTGCAGTCACGCCGGGACCGTTACCCATGGGCATGGGGTTGTTCCAGCTGATAGAACCCTTCCATACGGGCTTTTTCTCTTCGATGGAGAACAGAACCAGTTCTTCTTCGAAGCTGGAAAGGGCAGCGTTGTAAATGTTCACCTTGGTGAAAGTCTGGACAAGAAGAAAGTCGGCATGCTGTTCCTTGGCGAAGTCAGCCACGGGGCTATCGCTCAAAGAAAGGGAACTCTTTTCCTGGACATAGGGCTTTGCCGTTACACCATGGGCGTTAAGATCGTCTGCCACGGAGGTCGTTACGGAATTGGCGAAATCGGTAACTTCCTTGTGCGATTCAGAAACCACGACGACAGTCTTGCCTTTTAACGGGTAAGCCTTGTCAAAATTGGACATCTTTTGAATTGCAGGTGCGCAAGAGCAGAGCAGGAGCGCTGCAAACAGAAGCGTGATTAACTTTTTCATTATTTCTCCTCTTTTAAGATTGAATTTTCATGGAAATCTTTGATGATTCCTTTGACGAGTTCGCTCTGGGCCCAAAGTTCCATACCGGTGGTTTTCAAAATCGTTTTCCAGACGACCTTTCCGTCGTTGCAGTCATACATGACAGAGGTGTATTCAACTTCGCTGGAACCGCCGACGACCATACCGGTGGCTGCATCGTACTGGGTGGTTTCGGATTTGCCGGAAACGGCCGTATGCATGAGGTAAGAACCGCGGCATTCTTCCATGAGTGCCTTGGGGCTTACGGGTTCCAGGGCCAGAGCATCGTTCTTGTGGTATTCAATTTCAAGTTTGTTCTTTTCGCCGTAGGTTTTCCAAAGAGAATCGAGCTTGTTGGTGTAACCGGTGTAGGCTTTTTGCTCTTCGACGAGAATCCACAGCTTCTTGCCGTTGATATCAAGGCCGGGAATGGAATTGCGTTCGATTTTGGTTCCTGCGCATCCGGCGAGAATCGCCGCAAAAGCAAAAGTCAAAAGGGTGGCTACAGTGAATAGCTTTTTCTTGTGTCTGTCGATAGACATTCTGTTCTCCTTATTTATGGCTCTAGACGAACCTGTATATACACTCGTCTATAATATATATTCTGAAATGAACGTTGTCTATCTTTTGTAGTAGAAAATTTGGATAAAATGTCAAACAGACGGGTTGCAATCTGCCTGTTTAGCGTCTCGCCAGCGGAATAAGTCCGCCGCCGATAGAGTTCCCGATGGTAATGACCACGAGGGATTTCAACATAAGGGGTGAAAAATCTCCGGCGAGCGAGAAATAGAACATGTCTGCGATACAGTGTTCGAATCCGCTCAAGATAAAGACCATGACCGGGAGAAAAACGACTACGACTTTTCCGGCCTGATTTTCGATGCTCTTGAAACCGTCGGCGGCAATGAACATGAGCATACCGCAGAAAATGCCCAGTATGAGGAGACTGACGATGCTGTCGCCGTCCTTGACGAGACAGAGGGCGTTAGCCTTGGCCTGCAGGGTGGCACCGTAACGCGTGAGCGCAATCATTCTTGCAAAAAGGAATGTCCCGATAAAGTTGCCGAGCCATACGATTCCGAGGAATCCCCAGTAGCTTGGCTTGTTGTTGACGAAATAGCCGACCTTGCCCGTAAAAAGGTTGAAGCCGAAATTCAAGATGGTAAACAGCCCGAGTCCGAAAAGGAATGATCCTAGAACCTTGTTGTCGCAAGAAAGGAAGGCGGTGCCGCCAAGGCCGATGCAGAGGCCGGAGTAAATAGACAGAATAAGATTTTTAATCACGGGCGGCAAATTTAGAAAAATCTTTACCCGAGTCTAACTTTCAAATGAAATAATTTTTTCTTTCTTTATTTTGGAATTTACGGAATTTGTCGATGCAACATTTTCCGTAAAAAATATTGAGATCTTTTAAATTAAATGGAGCAATTCTTGCTTATTTGGTTATATTAAAAGTGAAATGTTTATCCGTTTTGAGGTGTGGCTATGGACAACGAATTGACGCTTTTGATAGGGAAGGGTGAAAAGATCCTTTATGCCGGCAAGCCGGACAAAAGGTGCTTTATCTTTGAATGCATCTTCAATCCGCTGCTCCCGTTTGCGCTCGTCTGGGGACTCTTTGACATGTTCTTTATCGGGGCGGCTTTCTCTTCGGACAAGGCGGACGAGGCCGCCTTCTTTATCATCCCGTTCATGGCGCTGCACATGATGCCGGTTTGGCTTTACCTGGGCGGGGCGCTGCTATCGTTCAGGCGGTACCGCAACACGGCCTATATCGTCACGGACAAGGGTATTTACGCATCCGGCGGCATCTTCGCCAGAACATACAAGTCAAAGCCATTTGCGGAACTTTCCCATGTGGACTTGCACCGCGGCATATTTGACCAGTGGTTTGGCGTGGGCGATATCATTACGACCTCTGCGCAGGCGAATCCCGCTACAATGAACGGTCGCAGGACTTCTGCCAATGCGGGTATTTCCATTGACAGTATCGCCAATTATGCAGAAGTGTACATGCTCGTGAAACAGCTGCAAGAGGACATCTACACCGATGTAATGTACCCCAACGACTTGCGCCCCTCGGAAAATCACGGGTATAAGTCGAAGTATATGGGCTAGGGCTGTTTACGAAAAGAGTCCCAAGCCAAGCCCAATAAAGGCCCTGATGGCGATGACGTCGGCGGCATACATGTTTACGTCGAAGCCGAAGTGGATTGTCGCGAAAACAGCATCGTGCAGGAGCCCTTCTCTATAGTCCTCCTTGTCGGCGGGGGCGTTGACGGTGTATTCGTAACGAAATCCCAAGGAATAGAAAAACTGCTTGTGCGTATCGTCCTCTGCCGGGATCGATTCATCCCCGGAACTACCGCTGTAGTAGCATAGTTTGACCGTAGGGACAATCCTGCGGTCCGTATTGTCGAAAACTGGATAGCCGTAACTGAAGTACGGAGCTACACCGCCTGCGGTTTCCCCACCCTTGTGGTAGATGTCTTCGTAATGGATGTCGTCCCCTTCGTTTTTTCCGAAGCCGATGCTAAATCCTAAACCGAAGTCCCCTTTTGACGTTGTTGCCTTTGCGGAAATGTCCCCGCCGTAGAACCTGATTTTGTTGAAGGATTCATCAATGGTCGGCATCGCCATGAAGAAAGAAAGGTCCAATGCGAACATTCGACGAGAGGCAAAACGCCCTAACTGAGATCTCCCGTACATTCCCAGATGGTAATCCGTTGCAACGGAGTCGATTTGCCGGTCCATAAGTTGTACGAGTTCCCTACGTTCTTTTTTGGATAAAGAATCCCGCTGCATCCGGTATGTTAGTTGTGAGAGTGCGCTTTGTACCTTATGGCGGACATTCGGTTTTTGTTGTGCTACCGTTGAATCGATATGCTGCTTTTGCTCAAGGTATATCCAGTAATACGACGTATCTGGAAGGATTGAGGATAATTGGTCGATTCCTTCTTTGTCATTGTCTTCAAAAACTTGAAATTGCCCTCGTGAGATGAAAAATCCACTTCCTATGGGCTTTCGTGTATAACAACGTAGCAAGTACCGGCACGACCAATGAAGCAGAACATCTTGCCGTAGTGAGTCCAGCGGTTCTTCGGGGTGTTCTGCATAAAAAAGAATAAGACTGTCCCGGATGGGGTTGAAAACCTCTTTAAAAGAATAGGCGTCTGTCGCAGCGTATATTAGGGATGAATCGGGCAGAGAAAAGAGCTTTGTAACGGAATCCGCTATGATTGGCATCGAGTCAACGCTTGCTTCGTATGCCTCCGGATCATCACCGTCAAAATACATGTGTGGGGAGTCCGCAAGAACTTGCGCAACTAGAACCAATATGATAAAGAAGGTCGCTTTCATACAGTAAATATAGTATCCGCGGTGTAAATTTGTTTTCTAGAAATGTTGTACGTTAAACATTTTGTAATATACAAAATGTTAAATGGGTTATATAAAAAACGCCCAGGCTTTTAAACTTGAACGCTTTTGAAAAGGGTAGGGAATGTCTTGCCCGCGCTACAGCCACGGCAGTGTCACCCTGAGCGTAGTGCGTAGCACGAAGTCGAATGGGTCTAGCCGCTTAAGGCTTGATGGTTATTGGAGTGCCGTCCTTGACGGCGGCGTAGATTTCTTCGATTTCGTCATTCCTGACGGCGATGCAGCCGGCTGTCCAATCTTTCCATTTATGCCAGAATTTAAAGAGGAATGCAGGAAATCTGTTCGGATAGCCGTGAATCATGATGTCGCCGCCGGGCTCGTAGTTGCCTTTTTTCGCGGCCTTGATTTGCTCCTCGTTCGGGTACGAAATTCTCAGCGATAAATGAAACTTGCTTTTGGGGTTGTGAAGCACGATGGTGTATTCGCCTTCGGGCGTCTTGTTGTCACCGGACTTGACCTTCGCTCCCACGGGATTCTTGCCAAGCGAAATCCTGTAAGTCTTGACAACTGTCTCGCCGTTGCGCAGGTGCATTTGGCGTTTTGCCTTTTCTACGAGAATGTTGTCGATGGGTGAGGAGAGCATGGGTTAAATTGTTTTACGTTTAACATTTTGTAATATACAAAATGTTAAATGAGTTATAAAAAAACGTCCAGGCTTTGAACCTGGACAATTTGAAAAAGGGGAGGGGAAAGCCTTCGCCTAGGGGCGGTTGCCTTTAAAATCCCTTATTTAAGCCGGATAAACCCAAAAAGTGGATAAATCTTTCTCCTCGTCTTTGTAATAAGTTATATTTCAAAGCAAAATAGAGAGTTTCTCTTATTCTCGACATGAAATCTCGACAATTTCAAAACAGGAGAATAAGACGGACGCTCACGTCTGTCGGCATGCAAGTGCCGGCAACGGTTCGCTATGCAGGCCGCCCTTGCGCGGTCCGTTTGTGCGTATCGGCCTTTATGGGGCGTGGGTTGTTTGTCCTTACCTGTTTGGGCTGTCGAGAGCCTCATGTCGTAAGGACATTCAACCTCACGCCTTTTTTTTGTGCGGTAAAAATGCTAGGACAAGAGAAATTCCCATGAGTCGGCTCTTGTTCTTGGCATGGAATCTCGACAATTTCAAAACAGAAGAATAAGAGGGTACTCAGAAATCCGGACGCATGCGCGCCCCGTTTTGGCGTGGGCGTATTGTATGCCTAGGGCGTCGTGTATTCTCTTTTTGTGAAATCGCCGTAATCCAGTCCCCGAACGGGAG
>JAEEGK010013295.1_pt1 | contig 18565 bp, 13 predicted proteins | sample 8958771 | NCBI WGS metagenome assembly JAEEGK01 (sample SAMN16246547, study PRJNA631951) | gut metagenome | biome: gut microbiome; feature: rumen; material: SC-attached | host: Bos | place: Iran: Karaj | collected 2018-10
AGGAAACTTTCAAAGAAATATGAGGCACGTGGCATATACGTTTTGCCGCAGACGTTTTGATAAAACACTTTCCCTTGCCCTACTAATAGGACAACAATAATGAAACGACCCTTTTGGCTGTTCGGAAAGGAGATCGCATATGGCAAAAAAGTACAAAGAAGCGGATAAACAAAGAGTGATGACATACTCGGAATTCAGAAGCCTGTTCGGTCATGAAGAGGTCGACGAGTTCAGGAAAGCATTAGCAGAACTTACGCCGGATGAAGCACATGCAATGATAGATGAAGATGTTCAGCCTGCACACGTCAAAAAGTTTAATTATGACTAAAAAGCCCAATATTTTTCGCATAAATGTTTGATTTGACAAAGAAGAATGATTATAATAAATGAATAGTGACAAAAAGTCATTGGGAAAGCATTTTTGGGTGTTATTGGGAGAAGAAAAATGAAGTGATCGAAGGTACCGACAATAAAACGGCAATTATTTGGCTTGTTTTGCTGTCGGTATTTTTGTTTTTGAAACGGGAGGAGTCAGCATGGCACATAGTCCGCGTTGCATGTATGACAACAGCATAAAAGCGTTTCTCAACCAGAATAAGAATGAAGTATTGGGTGTATTGAACTCGAATTTCTTTGGAGTTGCTATGCCGGGAACAACAGAGGCATGGATAGGAGAGATCGAGATTCTGCAACATGCTTTGTTGCCCTTTGAAAACTCGGGAGCACATATTATTTTTGAGTATGACATTCCGAGACTGGGGAAAAGGGTTGATGTTGTCCTTTTGTTGAATGGAATCGTCTTTTGCCTTGAGTTTAAGGTGGGAGAGTCAAGCATTCTGGAAAACGACGTTGATCAGGTGCTTGATTATGCCCTGGACCTCAAGAATTTCCACAAGTTAAGCCGAGACAAGATCATTGTTCCGATCCTGATTGCGACAAAGTACTCAAAAACATCGTCGCTGGTTCAAAGATCGGTTTACGATGATGGCGTTGTCAATCCCCTTGTTACAGGTGCTGAAGGCATCACTGATGTGATTTCGGAAGTCCTTAGGAAGTATCCGAATGAAACTCCCGTTGACAGCAATTGGATCATTAGTCCTTATGCTCCCACGCCCACCATCATTGAAGCAGCCAGAACGCTTTATGAGAATCACTCGGTTGACAATATAACAAGGCACGAGGCAGATAAGGTTTCAACGGATGCTACAATAGAGTACATCCTTAACGTTATCACAAAGAGCAAAGCGAACAGTGAAAAAAGCATATGCTTTGTTACCGGAGTTCCGGGAGCAGGAAAAACCTTGGTCGGCCTTGAAGTGGCGGTAAAACAGGCCTATCCTGAAAGAGGCAAAGCGGACGAAGACGAAGAAGCGGTTTACCTTTCGGGCAATGGACCTCTTGTGGCGGTTTTGAACGAGGCACTTGCCAAGGACAACTATGCGAAGTGTAAGGAAAAAGGTGAAGATAAGAAACTGAGTGACTCCCGTCGTGAGGTGGGTAAATTCATCCAGATCATTCACCGTTACAGGGATAACATGCTGGCAAAGATCAAGAATCCTGTTGAGAATGGCATCCTTGAGATCGACCCTGAAAAGGCTGTAAAGCAAAAAGGCTCAGGATATGGTGAAGTGGAGCACGTAGCCATATTTGACGAGGCGCAGCGCTCATGGACACACAAAAGGCTTGCTGACTACCTTAAGAGAGGCGGAACATTTGGCAACAAGCTTAAAGTGCCTAATTTCCCGATGTCTGAGGCTTCGTTTTTGATATGGTCGCTGGATCAAAGAGAAGATTGGGCAACCATTATATGCCTGGTTGGCGGCGGACAGGAGATTAACACGGGTGAGGCCGGAATATCCGAATGGATCAAGGCCCTAAATGAAAAGTTTACCCATTGGAAAGTGTACATTTCCCCCAAGCTTGTTGAAGCGGAATACGCCGAGGGAAAAGTAAACGAGCTCTTGGAAGAGAATAAAAATGTGACTTATTCCGAGAAACTACATCTGGGAGTATCGCTACGATCATACAGAGCTGAAAAGCTGTCAGCGTTCATTCACGCTCTGCTGGAGCTTGAGGAGAGAACCGCAGCTTCGATCTATTCGGAAATCAAGGATAATTATCCCATTGTTTTGACAAGGGATATGGAAAAGGCGAAACGCTGGCTTCACAACAAGGTTAGAGGCTCGGAGAGAACGGGCGTTTTGATAACAAAAGAGTCTGCAAGATACAAGCCTCTTGGAATACATGTCTTACAATCGGATGACGAGAATGCAGTTCACTGGTTCCTTGAGGACAAGAAGGACACACGTTCTTCAAACTATCTTGAGGATGCTGCTACCGAAATCCAGGTCCAAGGACTGGAACTCGATTACACCTGCCTTCTTTGGGACGCGGACATGAGATACACGGACGGGGAATGGCGCTTCTACCGTTTCAACAGGCAGACGAAGTGGGACGAGATCAAGGCAGACACGGAAAGCAAGCAGGACAGAATAAAGTACATGCTGAATGCTTACAGAGTGCTTCTAACCCGCGCCAGAGCCGGCATGGTCATCTGTGTCCCCGAAGGCAACGGAAACCTGTCTTCGACCGGTTTCTGGGAAGACAGCACAAGACTCCCGGAATACTACGACGGAACGTATCAATATCTGAAGAGGATAGGGATAGAGGAGATATAGGGGGGAGCAGAATAAGGCAAGAACCAAGAGACGCATTTTGCTTAAGTTGGCATATTGGAGCAAAACACGGTTTGTTATGAATTGATTCAGTATTTGTGAATTTATAACAATGTTGGAGGACTATGAAATATTATGAAGGGAGATGTGGTCGGAGAGGCCGCAACTATAACTATGAGTGGAACTAGAGGATCAGAATGGCATAAGTGGGATTTTCACGTTCATACGCCATATTCAATACTAAATAATCAGTATGAGTTTAATCCCTTTGTTAATACTGAGCAACAGAGCACGTTTGATGACTATGTGCGTGAGTTGTTTACTAAAGCTGTAAATATGGACATCCATGCGATTGGGATAACTGACTATTTTATGATTGAGGGTTATAAACGTATCAAAGAAGAATATTTAGAGAATGAAACAAAGCTATCAGAACTATTTCCGGATGAATCTTTCAGGAATCAGGTTAAACACATATATGTGTTCCCTAATATTGAGTTACGAATTAACACTTTTGTTGGAGATAAAGCACATTCTGTTAATTATCATGTGTTATTCGATGGGAATCTGAGCACAACTGAAATCGAAGAGAATTTTTTGCATAAATTAGATTTTGACGAAACGCCTTCATCGCATAAGGCTTTAACGCTTTCTAATATTGAAAATTTTGGAAAACAAATGAGAGAAACTACCGAAGATACTGGTAGTGATCTTTGGATTGGATTAAAATGTGTTACAGTTAATAGCCAGAATGTATTAGATGTGCTTCGCAATAACAATGCGTTTCAGGGTAAGTATTTCATTGCAATCCCAACGGATGAAGATTTATCTAGGATTTCTTGGACGGGAAGGGACAGTGCAACAAGAAAACTCTTATATCAGCAAGCAACGTGCCTTTTTACTTCAAATGAGAAAACAATCTCATGGGCGTTGGCATGTGGCGAAGAAGAAAGTAGAATAAAAGAATTTGGATCAATTAAGCCGTGTATTTGGGGATCTGATGCTCACAGTTACAAAGATATGTTTGCTCCAGCAAACGATAAGTTTTGCTGGATTAAAGCTGAATTGTCACACAATGGATTTATGCAAGTAATATATGAGCCTGCAGAAAGAGTTCGTATACAAAAGGATTATCCTGATAGTAAGGATGCACATCAGATTATTTCATCAATTACTATTGATGATGAACGATTTCAAACTGAGCCGATCCTTTTTAATGAAGGCCTGAACTGTATAATTGGCGGTAAATCAACTGGTAAATCCGTTCTTTTGAGACAATTAGCCTTGGCAATTGATCCGGAATATGTTGAGAAACAAGAACGGGGAAATTGGAATCTAAATGCACGAAGTCGATTAAAGATTAATAAATCGAGTGTAGTTTGGAAAGATGGAACAGATATTGCGCGAGAAATATTGTACATTCCACAAACATACTTGAATAATACTATTGACTCACCGCAAGATAATAACACTGCGATCAACAAAATTATCAGAGATGTATTGCTTCAAGAACCAGAAATAGAAGAAGCTCACAAGGAACTGTTGGCAAATGTTGATCGAATTCGACACTTGGTTCGAAAAGATATAAATGAGTATTTTGTTCAAAAAAGGAATTATAAGAATTGTTGTGAAGAAATAAAACAGAAAGGCTGTTCTGAAACATTCAGAACGCTTATTCATTCGCTTGAAATTGAAAGAAGTGAATTGGCAAGTAAAGTCAATATTACTTCTGAAGAGATAGCCCTCTTCTCAGAACTTCAAAAGAAAAAACAATATTTATTAATTAAAAAGAGAGATTGTGCAGTTGAAAAAAACAATTATTCTTTTGGATATAAACCGTTGATTATAATTCCTGGATTGATTAATTATGATAATGGAGAGAGTGAAAACTTGATTAGCGATTTTTTTCCTGTGACAAGTAATGAACTGAAGAATAAGATACAGGAAGCCAATGAGAAAATCTCTGTTATTTGGGATGAAGCTTGTGAACTCGGTAGGAAGAAAGTGAGCGAGTTGATTGAAAATATTGATAATGAAATCCACCAAACTGAACAGCAAATTATTCCTTTGATGGATAAAGTCACGCGAAGTGAGCAACTGCAAAAAATCACTAGCCAGCTTGAATCTGAAATGAAGCATTTACAAGAAGCAGAGGAGAGAGAAACTGAACGCAAAAAAATAGAAAATAGCATTAAAGATATTAAGAAAAGAATACTTGATTCGCAGGACATGTATTCTAAGGCATATGACGAATATTGCGGGATAGTTAGGGGAACTGGAACTAAGAAAGGAACGCAATTGACTTTTGATGCCTTACGAGTGTGGAAATCGAAGGAATTTCAAATCTTGGTTATGAGCTTGTTTGACAACAGAAACTTTTCTTCATTTCGCTCAATGTATAATATTGATTTGACAGAGGAGATAGAAGATACTCCGGGTTCACAGTTGTTCGAAAATATTTGGACTGCGTTGGAAAAACCACAAGAGTTTGGAGGACTGACTCTAAAGACAGGAAATTCTCCAGAGAATGCTTTAGACAGAATATTTTTTGATTGGAACAACGTTCATTATGTTGTTAAAAGTGAAGAGGATACAGTTGAAGAAATGTCACCAGGTAAAAAAGCACTAGTTTTACTTGAATTATTGATTAATCTGAAAGAGAGTACTTGTCCTATATTAATAGATCAACCGGAAGATGATCTAGATAATAGATCTATCTTTAATGATTTGGTTCGGTACATACGAGATAAGAAGAAGGAAAGGCAATTCATTGTGGTAACGCATAATGCCAATATAGTTTTAGGGGCTGACGCGGAGGAAATAATCATTGCCAATCAGAGTGGAAGAGGTACTGAAAATGCTTCTCGAAGATTTGAATACAGAACAGGAGCAATTGAAGACGATTCTATTTTGAAAGATGAATCAGGAAATCCACTACAAGGAATTTTGTATCAAAAAGGAATTCAAACTCAAATTTGCGATATTTTGGAGGGTGGTAGAAGTGCTTTTGATAAACGCAAAAATAAGTATAGAAGTGTGGACTCTTTTTCATAAAAGATTCTAATGAGGAATGAGGAAAAGGAGCCCGCATTAACCCACAAAAATCCAGAAATCACGGAGGTGCTATATGCCCACCTATTATTACACAGTCGTTTCCATTGACGGCGATTACGCTCATTTACGCCGAACAGACATCGAATCCGATGATCTGAAACTGGTGGCGCGGGCGTTGCTTCCGGCAGAGATCCGTGAGGGAAGCAAGCTGAAATACGAAATGATGGAATATGAGATTTTTGAATGAGTTGCTTCATAGCCTCAAGCTATGATTAAAGGAGAGAAGATGGCAGCAGGAGCAAGTTTACGTGAAGGATATTTCAAAGAGGGAATACTGTCGGAAGATGAGATGTGGTCTGCGTTTGCCTATTTGTTTTCACCCAAAGCAAAGCATTCCGCAAGTTATAAGTTTGGCTTCCTGAAATCGATTCTTGATAATCTGTATAATACTGATGAAAACCTTGTTCTGACATTCGATCAGCTTTTTTCGAAATTTGCTGAGATCAATTGGAATCTCGTTCTTAAGTATCAAATTCGTCAAGCTCCGACAAGTACAAAGCTTGAGAAAGCATTGTGGAAAGCAAAAGGCCAGTGTCTTGTGGTTGAGGATATACCGTTTGAAAGCATTCCGGATGATATTAAGGATTCTGTATGCAAAGAAGTTAAGCGTGATTGCAAGGAAAATGTGGTTGGTGCTTTGTATGGAGATCTTCAAGGATTATTCTACTCTTTTTCCATTAAGGAAGGCTTTATCAAGCTAAATCCTGCAATGTACGAGTTTGTATGTAAACATAAGCTGTCCATCGAAAAACTCAACTACTATGAATGGGCAAAATATCTTGAAAAGATCAATTCGGATGATATGATGGATCATCTGCTTACCAAACTTGATGCAAGTTCGAAGCGGAATAGCCTTGAGGTATACAGAAGGATCCTGTTTGAAGAGTTTGAGAACAAGTGCTTTTACTGTGGAAAAACAATCACGCAGAAGACTGTTCATGTGGATCACTTTATACCATGGTCATTTATCAAAGATGATAATCTCTGGAATTTTGTGCTTTCCTGTGCAAGCTGCAATGAAAAGAAGAGCGATAAACTTGCGCCGAAAGCTCAGTTGGATCTGCTCGTTGCAAGGAATCGCCAGATAATACTTGCCGAATATAATAACAAACTTATGAAGAACTATACGGAACAGAGGCTGATAAAGATATACTCTTGGGCGAAAGAAAATGGATATAAAGATATATGGACACCTCCGCATGGAATAGCACAATAACTCTTTGGGACGATCGAAGTATGGCTAATAAGGAAAATGGTACGGAAAACAATATAAAGTATTACAACGAGCATGCTGCAGAGTTTCTTCAGAATACAGTAAATGCAGATATGTCAGAATGGCGGGAAAGATTTGCGAAATATCTCCCGACTAACGGAAGGATCTTGGATGCGGGCTGCGGCAGCGGGCGTGACAGCAAGGCATTTCTGGAGGAAGGTTTTGCTGTGACAGCTTTTGATGCCTCGGAGGAAATGTGCAAAGCAGCTGCGGCATATACAGGACTTGTAGTCAAACAGAAGATGTTTCAGGAACTGGATTACTGTGATGAATTCGATGGCATTTGGGCATGTGCTTCTCTTTTGCATGTACCTTACAATGAACTTCCTGATGTAATGCAACGACTGAAACGTGCATTAAAGAAAGATGGAGTTATTTATGTTTCATTTAAATATGGTACTGAAGAAACGACCAAAGGCGGACGCACGTTCAGTAATTTTACAGAGAAAACTGTTAAGACACTTATGGATAATGCAGGCTTCGCAATCAAAGAATGCGTTGTGTCTGAGGATGTAAGGCCGGACAGAGCAGGGGAAAAATGGGTGAATGTGATAGGAAAAGCATAGCATCTTTTTGCAGGAATAAAGGCAGACAACGGTACTATATTCTTCGGAAGCAGTGAGTGATAAAGGGGCGTAGCAAGTAGAAGGAGAAGTTAGCATTGGGGATCTTTCGTAAACTATTTCAGAAACTGGAAAATGATAAAGCCAAAAGTATAGCGGCCTGCGAGAAGGCTGATTCTTTTATTACCACAGTAAACGAAAGATTATCTGAAAAAAGTGAATTTCTTAAAGCAAATTTTATCCATGATGTCAGGAATACTTGTGCTCTATTGAAGAATGAGCTTGATAATCTTCCGATCAGTATGTTTTTGCCTAATACGAAGGTCAGAGACAGGAGGATGGAACTGGATTCTTTGGCAGATAACATTGCTCGAATGGTTGTTACGCATAATGATGAGGTTGCAGAGGCTCTTTCTGAGCGGGCCAGGAGGATTATTGGCAAGGTTGAAGGCAGACAGCTGGATGCACAGCAGATGAAATGCATCATCAAGCCTGCATCCAGTCATCTTGTTATAGCAGGAGCGGGAACCGGAAAGACTACTACTATAGTTGGGAAGGTTAAGTATCTACTGAATAGCGGAATGTGTGAGTGCAAAGACATATTAGTACTGTCATTCACAAATGCTTCTGCAACAGAGATGCGAGAAAGGATCAATAAAGAGACAGGAAAACAGGTTGAGGCTTCGACGTTTCACAAGCTTGGACTCAATATAATAAACTCTGTTAGAGGAATCACGCCAAAGATTACTAAGATCTCTTTACAAGCTTTTTCCAAGGAAAAGCTTGTGGAAAACATGAGAAGTCCGAAGTATTTGTATCTCCTGTGTAAGTATTTTCTTTTCAATTACAAATACGAGAAATCTGAGTTTGATTTTCAAAACAGTTCAGACTATGAAGAATACCTGCGTACAAATCCACCTGTAACTCTTAAAGGGGATAGTGTGAAGAGTTATGGGGAAATGGATATTGCGAACTTTCTGTATCAAAACGGAATCAATTACGAGTATGAGAAAGAATATCAATATGATACACGTACAGAAGAGCGATATCAGTACTATCCTGATTTTTATCTTCCTGATTCCGGAATCTACATTGAGTATTTTGGAATAAATGAAAAAGGTGAGGTTCCGAAGTACTTTTCGTCGCGTGATGGCAAATCTCCTTCAGAGGAATACCGCGAAGGAATGGAGTGGAAAAGAAACCTGCATAAATCCAATAATACTGTGCTGATAGAGTGTTATTCTTATGAACGTGCGAAGGGACAACTTCTTTCGGCATTGGAAGAAAAGCTGAAAAAAGCAGGAGTTAATTTCAAACCTATATCATCGGAAATGGTATGGGAAAAGGTCGCAGAAAACAATTCTAGGAATGTTCTTTCCGGCTTTTCTGAACTGATCGGGACAATCATTTCTTTGATGAAGAGTAATGAAATAAACATAGAGCAGTTAAGGGAAATCTGTAGGAAGTCGCCTAAAACCGGACGAAATACTTTACTTATTGAGCTTATTGAGCCCATTTACGATTCTTATTTGGATGCCCTAAAAAAGAATGATGAAATAGATTTCAACGATATGATCAACGATGCTGCTCGGATGATCAGGGAGGGGAAGTATAAAAATCCGTACAAGTATGTAATTGTTGACGAGTATCAGGATATATCAAGATCCAGGTATAATCTGCTAAAGGCACTTAGGGAATCTGCTTATTATCATCTTTTCTGTGTGGGGGATGATTGGCAGAGTATTTATCGATTCGCCGGAAGCGACATGGATTATATTCTGAATTTCTCGAAATACTGGGGCGAGACAGAGTACAGCAAGATTGAAACGACTTATCGTTTTACAGATAGCCTTATAGAAATAAGTGGTCATTTTGTTATGAAAAATCCCTCACAGATTAAAAAGTCAATCCGGGGAACACCCAGTAAAATTGGTTTTGCGATGGGGGAGATCAAAGGATATAACGAGGAACTGGCCATCAGATTTATGCTTAACAGATTACGAGAATTACCGAAGGACAGTTCAGTTTTCTTTATTGGCAGATACACGTTTGACAGCAGGTTGCTTAGCGAATGCAAGGATCTTGAATGCAAATATGATACGGTTACGCAGGAAGCTATCGTGGTTTTTCCTGAAAGAAGTGATCTTAAGATGCAATTTCTGACAGCACATAAATCAAAAGGACTGCAGGCTGATTATGTGTTTATCATAAATAATAAAGATCGGGGAATGGGATTTCCGAGTAAGATCCAGGATGATCCTTTAGTTGACTGTCTGCTGGAGGGAAAGGAAACTTTTCCTTTCGCGGAAGAGCGTCGGTTATTCTATGTGGCGCTAACACGGGCTAAAGTTAAGTCTTTCCTTGTAGTTGTAAATGGGAATGAGTCGGCCTTCGCTACTGAAATGGAGAAACAATATGCCAATGAGTTGAAGAAGGAAGCATTTTCATGTCCGTTGTGCGGTGGCTCTCTTGGAAAGAAGATTGGATCTTATGGGGAATTTTTCGTATGTTCAAATTACCAGCGGACAGGGTGCACATTCAAGCGAAAGATAAATAAGAAGCAATAGAGAACAAATACTTATGATAAATATTGTAAAAATGGGAGAAGAAGAATATGACTGGGAAAACACATTTACTTGGAGGTTTACTTTTTACAACAGGAGCATCATTGGTTATGGTGGCCATTACTAAAGGGAGTATTAATAGCTATTTAGCTATGATTCCTCTTGTGGCGGGTGGAGAGCTGGGAGCTTATCTACCGGATATAGATCATCCGAGTAGCCATATTTCAAGAAGGCTTCCGTTTATTGCATCTCTTTTTAGAGATGATCGTAGAAAAAAGTGGAAAGCAGCTCATGATGATAATTTGACTGAAGAAGAAAAGGCGGCAGCGGAGCTTGCCTACGAGGAGGCATCACATCGAGGCAGGACACATTATCTTCTTCCTTGGGCAGTTGTTCTTGCAATTGGGTTGGTTGCGTTTCTTGTTGGAAAGCTTATCAATAACGTTGCTGTCTTAGGCGTAGCCATTTTCCTTCTGGGGGTTTTTGCTGGAGCACTTTCGCATTTGCTCTTGGATATGATTTCAGGTCAAGTACCGATTCTGGCTCCCTTCATAAGAACTGAAGTGGGCGTAAGAATCTTCAAAACCGGCGGAAATCTGGAGAGAATCCTTTTTAGGCTGATTCTTTTGGCACTTAATCTTGTAATTTGGTATGAACTATTGATGATGTTTATTCATAGGTAAGAGGAGTAATAGCAAATGACGCAATATTTGATTGAAAAATATGAGGATGGGTTAAAGGAACAAAAAATATCAACGGGGGTAAGGTTATATGAAAAAAACACAAGGATTACTATGGGGATACTTATTGGGATTCTTGTCTTATCTTTAATAGTATTTGAAGTGATGCTTGCTATTGGGACCTCTGATGTGGATAACACTGTAGGAAATGTAAGCAAGAATATAGAAAATGCACAGTCTACTGAAGTTGAAAGCTTTATTGATGAAATTGATGTAGAGAAACAACAGGCGGAAATGGCAAATGAGTCCAATAAGAAAGACTGGCCATATATATCAATTGCAATAGTGGCTCTCGCGAGTGCAGGATTAACAATCATAGCGCTTTTTTCTGTTGATCATTTTGCAATGAAGAATGCTTCAAAGAGGATAGAGACAAACCTACGCCAACGTTTTAAAGTATTATCTGACGCAATATATACTATGTATTATAAAGAAGCGGATGAAAAGAATATAAATATGAGAGAAGAGAGAGGTGTTGATATTACCAAAACGAAAGAGCTGATTCAGATATATACAGATGAAGTTGCTAACATAAAAGAAGTAGAAAAGCATAGAAATGCAATGGTTATTGCTTTATTTTCAGGCGGATGGACCTTGATTAATACAGTCATATCAGAAATAAACAAAAATAGTGTAATTGAAATTGATTGGATAAAAACCATTGGAAGTTTTTTGGTTATTGCTTTCTTGGGGGTATTTCCTGTTTATTTCTACAATGAGATCAATCCTGTAAGGGAAAAGTATCAATCTATGCTGAATATTCTGAAACAGTATCTTGTCTATTCTATTGAAGATGATAAAAGTGCCCATGAAGAGAAATTGAGTAATTCGGAAAAAAAGCTCTTGGAATTGGATAAAAAAATGAATAGCAAGAATAACATGAATAAGAAAAGTAATATTGAATCATTAAGATCAAGCAAATAATCATAAATGTGTTATTAAGTAAGAGTTTTGAGAGGTGTATTTTGAAAGGAAGTAAGGAACGCATTGATTTTATTATTGAATATATTTCTGCATATGAGTCAAAAATAAAATTGGCGAACAAATCTAGTTTATATGATGAAGCACATTTATTTGAACTTTTTGCACAGGAAATCTGTGAGGTATGGTATGGGGTAAAATTCCAAAATCTCAATGGTGTAAAGAAAAACTATCCTTGCGTTGATTTGGTTTCTGAGGACGGAGCTATTTATGTTCAAGTAAGTACTCAAGAGGATATTATGGGAAAAATAAAAGCAACCCTGCAGGCATTGGATAAATCTAACAAGCAGGAACTAGCAAATATTTCATCACCTGTATTTTTTGTTTTGAGTCAGGCTTCGGAAGAAAATGTAAAAGATCTTGTTGGGAATAATCAGATAGGCAAGTATTCTTTTGAGAAGAGTAAAAATCTTATATCTACATCGAGAATAATTGAGAGAGCAAAAAATGATTTGGATTTTCAGAGAGCTTTGTATGAATTGTTACGAACTGAGGTAGAAGGTCTTAATAGTATTACAGATAGATTGCTAAGGCTTTTTGATGATAGCAAGACGGTTGGACTTTTTAATATCGACACAACTATTAACGGAGAGTATGAGATTGATCGTACGGAATTAGTAGAAAGAATAAAAAATGAAGGTAATCAGTTTAACATTGTTTGCGGCGAGGCTGGTAGTGGAAAATCGGTTATATGCAAAAAAGTTTTGCAAGATATGGAGAGAGTCATATTTGCAAGGGCTGATCAATTGATTGATTGTCATTCTATTGATGAAATCTGGGGATTCGATGTGTCTAAGGCACTTAGATTACTTCAAGGGAAAAAGGTTGCTATTTATATAGACGCATTAGAGTACATAGCAAGTGGGAGAGAATCAACGAAAGAAATACTTCAGTCATTACTAAATGAGATAAAAAAGTATTCTAATGTTTTCTTCTTTACATCGTGTAGAACTTGTGATGCAGGGGCGTTTGTAAAACTGTTTGGGCTTTATGAAATAAAAAGGTATGTGGTCGAAGCAATTTCTGATAAGGAATTGGAGAAATTATGCACGACCTATGCTGTAATAAAAGAGATGGCGGATTCCGGAAAATATGCGGAACTTATTAGGTCTCCGTTCTATATTAATGTTATTATTTCCAAAGGAATCAACCTGTTTGATGCATCTGATGTCAATGCTTTTAGGTTTTTCATTTGGAAAGAATGTATCTGCTTATCGAAGATTGCATCTGAAAAAAACATATCCAATAAAGATATTATTCAGACAATAAAACTTTTGGTTCTTGAACGATCTAAACGATTTGTAGTTGGAATTCCGGAGGAAGAGATTGATTCGAAAATTCTAGAGTTTCTTCGTTCAAACGCTGTTATTACAGATAAGGACAATCTTATTAGATTAAAATATGATATTTACGAAGATATTTGTTTTGAGCATTTTTTCGATATAGAGTTTGATGCTTGCAAAGGCGTATATCCGGCCTTTTTTGAAAATATCGAAGAAATGGGAGCAGGAGTATATAGAAGATACCAAATATGGATTGCCAATAAGCTTCTTGCAAGGGAAAACCGCGACAAATTTTTGCAGACATTAGTATTTGACAGCGAAGTGTCCGATGATTGGCATAGGAATACAGTAATAGGGTTAATAAGGTCGCCTTTTTGTAAAAACTTTTTTGCCGAACAAGAGGAAAATCTTATTAAAGGGGAACGACTTGATGAATTTGTTGAGATAGCAAATTGTTTTGGATTTGAAATGGGGGGAGTCAATTATAATAAACTGAAATCCGTTTGTTGGCTAGAATTAAAGGCTTCTGGATATGGTAGATTGGCATTGATTTCTCTCGTTCATAAAAATGAGCTTTATAAATACAGAATGTCGAATAAAAGTAAGTATATAAAGCTCTGCAATGATTATGCTATTCGGTCAGAACACACAGCAGATGTAGATAGATGCGTATGTGATATTTCAGCTTATTATGTTCAGGAATACATTGATAATGTCTTTCCAGAACGCTCTTTTGATGCCGTTGCATATCTCAAACCGATGTTGGAAGTTATATATTCACTACCGAGCGTATCAGGCTTATGGATTGATGGGTTTTGGAAAAAGCTTGAAGCTATGTACGTTGATGAGGACGACAAAAAATCAAGGCTTGGTGAAGAGATTCTTGATTGGACTTTAGAACATATTACATTGCCATTGGTTGATGAAAAAATTGAAGGGCTATTAGACATAGCTACTACCATTTGGACAGAGGAAAACGCTCGAGATAAGCGCAAGAATCTCTTGTATAGGTATGATGGAATAAATGATGATGTCAATTGGGGCATACATGGAGTGGGTGAAGACTATAACTATAATCATAGGTCGATTGAAAATGATCTTTTTTTGAGAGTTATTTTTAAAAGAAAAATAAAACCCGCTTTGGAATGGGCCATTTCGATTATCAACAAAATGGTTTCTGAGTATGCTAATCAGACAAAAGATGAAGTAGAAGATCTGTACCTGTATGATTGCAAAGGAAAAGCTAAGAAGAAATATATCTGCTCAGTCAGAATGTGGTTTGCAGGAAGAGAAGAAAGCATGATTCCTACATTGATTGGGGACATAGTGTATTGGGTAAGAGAGTCTGCAATTCAGATATTACATGCATGTGAGACAGATATAGAATTGTTCAACTTTTTGGCTGATTATATCAAAAAGCAGATATATGAAAAATCAAATAGCATTGTATTGTTTCCTGTTATAGAAGATATCGGCTTTGAGTTTTTCAAAGAATTGCCAGGATATGCAATAGATTTAGCTTCTAACATAGATATTATTTCTTTGGATATTCAGTGGCAAGTACATAATATCGATTCGCCTGCAAAATCTTTACTTATGGAGCAATTAAAACTGTCCATAGGGGTTCCTGATTTGGAAGGAAGATATCCAGTAAGGCACTTTGATTGTTCTGGACTTCAACAATACATTGCGTATTGCCAGCTTATTGGTAATGTCGAATTAAAGAAGCAATGTGAGAACTTGCTTGACTATTTGTATAATAATATAGACAAAAAAAATGCGCATACCTTATTACAAGTTCAAAAAATGGATATGCGAAATGCAAAATTGAAAAAGTTTGGAGATTCATTTTATTCTGTTGAGCCGTTGCTTTCGGAAGAACCACAACGAATAGTTAATGCACATGATGCAAAAAGCCAGTCAGAACTAGAAGTACTGACGAGGTTAAAAAACGTACTAGAAAATGGTGCTAAAGATAAAATAGACGTGATTTTACAATCCTTGAAAAGCATTAAGGGGCTCTTAAATGACCCTGTGGGTGCAATTAAAAATGAAAATTATTACATAATGCTTATGGCGATAGCACTGAGAAATGATGAACTCACTGAGAGTACACGATCGGAACTAGTATGTGACTGGGCTGATCGTATTAGCAATTTTTTTTCAAATGAGAATAGTCATGTGTCAGAGTTAAAGCTTTCGGTAGTATTATTCGAACAATACAAGAACAAGATAGATATAGTTGCAAAGAATAAGATGAAAAGACTAATCCTTTCTTGCTTAGTTGATTGTTCATCGGACGGACAAATATTTTTATTGCGAAGAATTATTACGGATACGTTGATGCATGACCCTGCCATCTCTATGGTGTTCTTTAATACAATATTAGTATTAGCACAAGATGAGTGGGAACATGATGCATATAATCGAAAAGTGTTAGATGAAAATAAAGATAGAGACTATTGTATTCGGGGCGGAAGAATTCCTCGACCCGATGATTTTGTTGCTGCGATGGGATTGGAGACATATAAGTCTAAACGAGATGATATCATAAATCGTTTCCTTTATGACGAGGAAAAGTTAGATATTAATACGATAAATATTGATGAATTGGATCCAGGGTATTTGTTTTTAACTATGGGAGTGGGGCTGACACTCGATAATGAAGAATTTTGTTCAGTTGCAGCGAAGATGATGCCTATCTTTATAAGGTCTATAGTCGAAGAGAAAAATGGCTCAATAATGGATACATATCATCAGCGCTTTTTTGTAAAACAACTTTTTGCAGAAGAACTGTCGAAAGAGAATGGAAATTACGAGAAAGTAATTAATTTGTTGTTCGATGGTGTTGAATTTGGTCGTTTTGACAGCGAAGCCATTAAAATGTATGTTTCCATTTTTGAAAAGATAGAAGCGATGTTCTTCGAGTCATACAATAATTCAGCACTTAGAAAACAATACCAAGCATGTTTAGAATATGCTGAAAAGAAAATTGAAGCAGTGGATATTCCGTATGTGAGAAAAGGGTTAGAAAGAATACTTATATTTGACATTGAGCGTGGGAGAAACGATTGGAACAAATTTGAAACGCGATATAGTTATTCCGAAAAACTATTATTATGCAGATTATGGGAAAAGTACTACAGTAATGATCATGAGAAAGAAGTTTTAAGAGCGATTTACTATATGAAGGTAAGCGAACTGCTTCCTGAAGTATTACCAGTTGTTTCTAAGGTTGTGATTTCATTAAATAATAAAAGAAGGCTGATTGACGAGGAATGTAGGACAATACTTGGAACGATGATTTTAAAATCATTGCTCGATTTTTCTAACAGAATTAAGGCGGATACTGAAATACACTTAGCTTTTGAAAACATATTAAACATTTTAATTGGTCTTGGGGATGAGAGCGCAGCTGTGATATTGGATGAGTATAGGTTGCATTAGAAGTGGAGACAATACGTTCTAATTGTTTTACCTGCGGTGGCTTTTGTAGATACATTTATGTTACCATACGCATAGAAAAGGAGACCTGCTATTTCCAGTAGTAATTCAAAGTACTCACAGATATTCAGAGAGTAGACGGCACAACACATTTTTAGAAACCGGAAATCTGTAACCAGTATGAAAAAAGAAGGGCTATAGATGTAAATACTACCTGCAGGTGAGAGATTATCGAAGAAAGCAGAATCTCTCTAAATATGCTGAAGAAAAAGAAATCCAGTATACAATATATGCTGATAGTCCATTTGAAAAGGTAATCGCATGGAGTAAAAGGAATTTCGGCGACCAAGATATAAAAATATAAATTACCTCAAGGAGCCTCCCCATGTCCCATTTTGCTGTTCTTGATACTGAAACGACCTGGTCGGATGAAGTCATGTCCCTGGGGGTTGTGATTGCTGATGAAGACGGATTTGAGGAAGTCTGCGGCGAATATTATATAGTCGATCCGGTTTATAAGCGCGGCGGGATGTATTCCTTTGAACTCATTCAGCCGGGGGTTAAGCCGGTGTATTGTTCACGGGAAGATGTGATCGAAGCCGTGAGGAAGACCTTTTGGGAAAAGCAGGTCGAGAAGGTCTTTGCGTAAAATGCTGCTTTTGACAAACGCCATCTTACGGAGCTGGGCGGATATGCCTGGTACGACATAATGAAGCTGGCGGCATACAGGCAGTACAATCCCAAGATCCCCGCGTCCATGGAATTCTGCCGCACGGGAAGGCTGAAGAGAGGCTTCCGGGTGGGAGATGTGACGAGATATCTGACAGGCGGGAAAGAGTACGAGGAAATGCACAATGCGCTGACGGATGCAAGGGACGAGCTGAGGATAATGAAGCTGCTGGAGCACCCGCTTCATGTGTATAAGCATGCGAGGATATAGCTGAAATACGAAATGATGGAAGACGAGAGCGAGGTGTGACACTATGGACTCAATTCTTATAAAAGATACAACAAGAGAAGAGCGGGAGCAGATCGTGGCGGAATCCATCGGGAGCATCGACGGCTCCTGTGACGGCTGCGCCGCCGGACTCGTTGAGATGTACCAAGATTACATCGATGGGAAGAAGGAGATCAGGGACATCAACATGGAATTTCACGCAAACTACCAATCCGGGATAGAGGCACCGGAGAGGGAAGAATGCGGGTGGAAGAGGTAGAAGGTAAAGCCTTTTTGCAGTATAAAGCTATGGGACTAAAAAGAAAGGTTGGTAGCTTTTATGTCGGTTATTAAAGTATCGAGTGCAATGCAGCATGAAACGGATTTTAACACTATCCGTAAGGTTAAACTTGCTGTGACTTTTTTTGACCCTGAGGACCGGTCTGAACAAGATACAAATGTGACTGAAATATCCGAAAAAGGCATTTTTACTTATCGGCATATGCCCCATTCCAGGAAACGAGAGGATGTTGTTTCTTATCAGGTGGAATTTGGAGAGATTATGGATTTCTTTTCGGACGTGTATCGCTTCCTAAGAAATGCAGAAGGATGTGACATGCTTGTAGATGACTGTTCTCATGATGTTAGTATTCTTTATGAAAATGGTCATACAGAAAAATGCGATGGCGGAACCTATTCAGAAGATGATAATCTTGAATCATTGATTTTGAGATTCGTCTGTGCACACAAAGATAAGATGATGGATTAATAGAGGCGGGATGTAGTGGTACAAGGTGAATGACGGACGGGACGAAAAAGTCAAAATAAAATCGACGAAAAATATAAAATAAAATAGACGAAAAAAGCAAAATGAAAGTTGCGAAATTATATAAACAGCGTTATACTTAATAGCAAACAGCCTTTATTAAGGGGGACTTCTATGGAATATATAAAAAGAGTAGTTGACTCGGAACTGGATAAGCGCGCAAAG
>JAEEGK010013296.1_pt1 | contig 18564 bp, 15 predicted proteins | sample 8958771 | NCBI WGS metagenome assembly JAEEGK01 (sample SAMN16246547, study PRJNA631951) | gut metagenome | biome: gut microbiome; feature: rumen; material: SC-attached | host: Bos | place: Iran: Karaj | collected 2018-10
CTTTGGGGACGGGGTTAGGGGTTCATTTTTCGGCGCAAAGCGCCAAAATGAACCCCTAACCCCGTCCCCAAAGGGTCAAAAAAGTGAACCCATAACCCCGTCCCCGGGTGTCATTTTTTGTCTTGTTTTTTTCTCATTTTCGGTATATTATACATTTGTCGTTATATTTAACAAAATCACGTATTTTTTCGATTTTCTTACATTTTTTTGTTAATTTTAACGCAAAAATACACCCCCAACAGAAAGGAGCTTTATATTATGAACGATTGGTTTGCTCTTGGATTGCTTGATTACATCAATCCCATTTGCTACACCATTTTTACGATCATCGGTTTCCGTTATTTTCGCAAGATCATGCGCCCTGTCTTCTTCTACATCTACTTTGTGGGTGCGATAATTTCTTTGATCGGCGGCTTCTTTATCCCCACCATCAAAACCCTTATCGGCCTCGGTGTGCTTGAATGGGGTCTTCCGGTAAGCAAGGTCATCATAGCCAATACCGGCTTTTTGATCAGCGGCCCCATCCTTTTTATCGGAACACTTAAGCCCCTTCGTCGAAAAGAGCCCCAAAACAATAATGTCACCCTGAACAGCTTCGGTCTGCTGGCTGTGGACCTGCCATTCCTGAACAAATTTATCGTAGGCTTCGGCGCTCTGGGAATGATCATGATATATGTAACCTGCGGTAAGCTGGCCATCGAAAGAAAGCGCTATTACGCACTTATCACTCTGATCATATCTCTTTGCGGCACTTTATTTGAATCTGTTTATTCCAACAACGGAACGGATCTGAATTCTCCGGCTGTACACCTGGTGATCGAAGTCGGAGCCGTTATCACCCACTTGATGCTTGTCCTCAGTGCCTATCTGCTCTTTATCTATAAAGACAAGAAACAGGCCAAGGAAAACTGAATATAAATATCAGGTGCGCTTCACGAGAAGCGCACTTTTTTTGACTCTCCTCCAAACGTGCCCCCCTTGACTCTTACCTTTTATAATGCTACTCTATATATAGTATTTTTGTGCTCAAAAAAATTATTTCCGCCACAAATAGATGTAAAAATATTTTTAAAAACGGTACAAAAGTGAGGGTACTTCTTTTATGGCACATCAAAAGGGAATCGGGAAACTTGTGGATCCATACTGGAAAGCAAGATTTAAATATCCAAAATATCCGGAAAAAGCTCCGCTTGATGAAAAAGCGGTGCTTTTTGAGTCTCTGCAGGGAAAAGAATTTAACGGAATGATCTTCTATATTCTTAAATATATGGCATATTCCGAGGAATATAAGGATTTTAAATTTTATCTTGCTGCTGCTTCTGAAAAGACTGAAGAATTTAAAGACAAGCTGAGAGAATACAAGATTAAAGGCATTACTATTGTGAACACCAAGGGAGAATCTTACTTTAAGGCCCTTGCCACCTGCAAATATCTTGTTAATGATGATGCATTTCCTACTTTCTTTATAAAAAGGGAGGGACAGGTTTATCTTAACACCCTGCACGGAACTCCGCTTAAAACCCATGGCTGCAAAGTAAAAGAAGACGGTTACAGGATAGGGAACGAGCAAAAGAACTTCGTCTGCGCAGACTACCTGCTTTTCCAAAATGATCACACAAAAAATATTATGTTCAGGGACTACTTTCTCGAAAACCTTGCAAGGGGCAAGGCTGTTGTTGCAGGGTGCCCAAGAAATGATGTTTTTTTTGATCCCAAAAGAGCCGAAGAAGTAAAAAAGAGACTTGCACCAAACGGCGAGAGAATATATGCATATATGCCGACTCATCGGGGAGGAACATCTTCCGGAAACGCTGCAAAAGCAACGGCTTTCTTTATCTACTACCTTTATGAGCTGGACGAAAAGCTTGAAGACGACGAGATCCTTTATACAAATATTCATCCTCTCGCACCAAAGGATATTTCATTTGAGAATTTTAAGCATATCAAGCCTTTTCCGAAAAGGCTTGAAACCTACGATGTTTTAAATGCCTGTGACCTTCTTGTCACGGATTATTCCGGTACTCTCTTTGATTTTATGTGCACAGGGAAAAAAATCATCCTCTACCTTTATGATAAAGAGGACTACCTTAGGGACAGAGGAACATATATGTCTGTTGACGAGCTTCCTTTTCCCCAGGTGCGCACAACAGACGAGCTTGTAAGAGAATTAAGGACCGGAAAAGAATATAATGATGATGCCTTAAGAGAGGAATTCTGTCATTTTGACGGTCCTGAGTCCTCAAAGAAGCTTATGGACATGGTAATCCTGCAAAAAGACACCGGCCTTAAAACCGAGGAGATCCCTGATAACGGTAAGGAAAATGTGTTCCTTTACGGCGGGAATCTTGCAGCAAACGGAATGACAGCTTCCTTAAGAACTCTGCTTAAAAATCTGGATACCCAAAAGCGGAATTATTATATCAGTTTTTGTACGGAAACCGCTGCGGTCAACAAAGGTATGCTTGCCACCTTTAAAGGACAGGCCGGGTACTTTGGCGTGGTTGGAGATATGACCCTTACCCGTTGGCAGAGCATTATAAGAAAGCTTTTTAAAGATGGGTACATTAAAGCCGGACTTTATATGTTTCTAATGAAAAAGGCTTTTCGAAACGACCTTCTAAGACAATTTGGCGGTGCAAGAATAGACAGACTTGTACAATTCACCGGCTATGAGGCGAAAACTATTCTTGAATATTCTATTTTTGAGGGAGATAAGTCCATATTTGTGCATAATGATATGCTGGGAGAGATCAAACTCAAGGGTAATCAGCGCAAGGATGTATTAAGTTACGCATACCGTCATTACGATAAAGTGGCTATTGTTACAGACGATATTTTGCCGTCCACAAGAAAACTTGCAGGCCGAAGAGCGAATATTATCAGAGTAAAAAATACCATAGCCTACGAAGACGTTTTAAGCAAAAAAGACCTTCCTGTTACGTTTGACTCCTTTACGGAGTCCACGGTAAGCGAAAAAAGATTTAATGAGCTTATTTCGGGAACGGGATTTAAGTTTATCAATGTGGGAAGGTTTTCTCCGGAAAAGGGCCAAATGAGACTTATCAAAGCCTTTCGCCGTTTTCTTGCAGACCATAATGACGCAAAACTTGTTATCGTGGGCGGTTATCAAAGAGAAAACGCATACACAGACCTCAGAAGATACATAGAAGACGAGAAACTTAAAGACAGTGTTATCCTTATCATGAAAATGCTTAATCCTTATCCGGTTATAAATGCCTGCGACGCATTTGTGTTAAGCTCCTTTTACGAGGGTTTTGGACTTGTAATCGCAGAGGCCGATATCTGTGGAAAACCTGTGGCAAGTACGGATATAGTAGGGCCGGCAAAATTTATGAAAGAACACGGCGGCTTTCTTGTAGAAAACAGCGATGAGGGGGTTTACCGGGCTCTTACAGCCCTTGCAGAGCACAAGGTTAAGCCTCTAAATATAGACTATGCCGCTTATAATAAAGAAGCTGTTTCAGAATGTGAGGATCTTTTTAAATGAGTAAGATTAAAAGACTGATCAAGACAGTCAATCCGGATTATATCAAGAGCAGAAGTTATTACAGGTATTTGACTAAAAAGATCGACACCATGTCAATTCTTATAGATGCACCTGTAGGAGCTGTTCCAACGGCCAATATGTGTTCCATGCTGATGGAATATGCCGAAAACGAAAAATATAAGGACTATACCCTTTATCTTTCGGTATGTAAAGACGATCATGCCGGAAGAAAGGCCTTTCTTTCGACTAATATTACATCCGAATATAAAGGCGCAAAAGTGGTCCTTGTCAAAAATACTTCTCTTAAGTATTTCAAGGCCCTCGCCACATGTAAGTACCTTGTATCCGAAATTTCTTTTTCGCCGCTTTTTATAAAAAGAAAAGAGCAGGTGTATTTAAACACCTGGCACGGGACTCCGCTTAAGTATCTGGGCAAAAAAACGGCTCACGAGTTCATGTCCCTCGGAAATATTCAAAAGAATCTTAAAGACGCGGATTATCTTCTTTGCCCAAACGAGCTTGTAAGAGAAGTTTTTGTAAAAGATTATATGCTTGAAAACTTTTCGTCCACAGTGCTCATGCACGGAGGCTATCCAAGAAACTCCACACTTTTTAACAGATCCGCTGCAGATGCTTTCAGAAAGAAGAATTTGTACGAGGACAAAAAAATCTATGTTTATATGCCCACCTGGAGAGAAATAGAGGATGAAAACGAACTCCCGGAGAGGCTTAAAAAGATAGATGCTTCTCTAAAAGACGACGAGATAATTCTTGCAAAACTCCACAATATGGCCAAGGGGACGCTTGATTACTCATTATTTAAGCATATCAAGCCTTTTCCGAATGATACGGATTCCTATACAGTACTTGCTGCCTGTGACCTTCTTATTACGGATTATTCCAGTGTTATGATAGACTTTTCGATAACAGGCAAGAAGGTGATCCTGTTCACCTACGATGAAGAGGTCTACACTGAAAACAGAGGCTTTTACAAAAAGCCCTCGGACCTTCCTTTTGTTAAGGTAAAGGACGAGGACGAACTTATTAAAGAAATTCACCTTCCCAAATCTTACGAAGATGCAGATCTCATTAAGGAATATTGTCCATATGACAGTGCGGATACCGTAAAAGCTGTTTGTGAAAGTTTTATTACCGGATCTCCCACAGGTGGGATAAAATTCGAACAAATGCCAAACAACGGCAAAAAGAATGTAATGATATATGCCGGAAATTTTGTTGATGAAGATGTTACTAGATCACTTTTCGATCTTCTTAATCATTTGGATACAAAAGAGAATAATTACGCAATTTGCTACAGAATAAGAGATGCTAAGGGTTTTGAGGACAGAGAAGAAAAAATCAAAAACCTGCCGGATAATATTTCCTATTTTTGTTATTACGATGCTCAATGCGGAAAACTTCCGGAGCTTATTGTCCTTGCTTTTTGGGCGCTGATCGGCTTTCCGTATTACAGGTCCGGTAAGGGAAGTCTTGCAAGAATATTTGCAAGGAATGCCCAAAGAATCTTTGGCAGCTTACGAATAGACAGGGTTATTCATTTTACCGGCTATACCAGAGAAATGACAGGCACTTTGGCAGAGCTCCCCTGCCCAAAAACAATTTTTGTACATTCAGATATGGCAAGTGAAATAAAGGTAAGAAAGAATGCCGACTCACGCTTTTTGTCTGAAGTATACGGGAAATACGATAATGTAGCCGTCGTATCAGAGGACCTTGCCGAAAAAACACGCGGGTTTAATCCCCATGCCAATATTGTTACCTGCCATGATCCTATGGACATTAAAACCATAATTGAAAAAGGTGTGTAAAAACGGTGCGCTTCGTAAGAAGCGCACCGTTTCCCTAACCTCGTCCCAAAATGAACCTTTGGGGACGGGGTTAGGGGTTCAAAAATGCCACTATCAACAGCCTATAAGATCACGTTGATTCTTTCTGTGCCTCACACAATTTCCCCACAGCTTAACCCCATAATAATCTATCAAAAATTCCGGAAATGCGCTCAACACAAAAACTCTTCCTCTTTGCGTCTCCTTTTCTTCCATTAAATAGATATCATAAGGTCCGGCTGTTTCCAAATACCTTTTGTATTCCAATGTATTCGTCAATCCCAAAAGACACGAAACCCTCATGGCAAATACATCTATGATATCTTTCCAGATCTCATAATCATATTCCTTGAAATGCGGATTTAAAGATCGTACCGAGGATGCATTCTTGTATTTCTTCATCTGTCCAATCTCCACGTAGCATGATTGCTTATCTCCACATAAACCCGTTTTATAATCCCTTAGCGCCTCCACCATGGGATAACTGATATACAGCTTTCCGTTCTCTGTCTCATTGTCAAAGCTTCTCAGCATCTGAACAACGGCCTCTGCATCTGTATTATCCTCTTTTCCGAGATTCGTCTGATGCACATCATAATCGAAGAACAGGTAAATCTCCGAAAAATCATCTCTAGAAAGTCCCGCCAACTGTTCCCTGATATCATCGTTACTTTCTCTCAGCACCTCGATGATATCTGTATCAAAATCATCAGCCTTCAGCTTTTTCCAAAGCATATAAATATTCTCTTCAGCCGGAAGCGTTATGATCTTGAAACTGTCGTGAGAAAAAAATACTTTCAAGATATTATCAATGATCTGTGGTTCCCTAACTTCTCCCTCGACTATAAACGCTTTATAGTCTCTATCAGCCATTGAACGCACCCGCCTTGTACATTTTCTGAAGATTATGAGCCTGCCTCAACTCCTTCTCCGTCAGTTCGGGAATTGGCTTGATGCTATTATCCTTTAGAATGAAGTAGCAGTCCGGTCTGAGAAGATCATTACTTATAAGATCTGTATTATGAGTCGTCGTAAAAATCTGAACTCCGGATATTTCGTTCAGTTTCTTCTGAACTGACTCTGATAATTCAAAATGATAAAAGGCATCAAACTCATCTATGAATACAAAAGAAGCCTTTCTCATACGGATATACCAGTAATAGAACAATGCCAGCGACTTTGTTCCCGTAGATGCGATCTTAAAGAAATCTGCATCCATATTATCAAAGTGACAGTAAATCGCCTTATGTCCGTCTACTTCACGTTCATACAGATCATACTCTATATCATTTTCCTTCAGAAACTTCCTGAAATCCTCCAGCTTGCCGGCATTAACGATTCCCTCAGCAATCCCCTCGCTCCCGCTCATAAAACCTTCATATCCCCTGTTGTCAAGGGAATAGAACAAAAGCATTCGATCCACAAAATCGATGAACTTTTTGAATGTCTGATTCTGTGCATTATCTGCCAGGATTGAATTGTTGCTCACATATTTTACTCGTGAGATTGGGCTATCACTCCTTATTGAGGTATTTAATGTGTCAGATCCCTCAAGCAATGTAAACCCATCCTTTGTCAGGAAATCATAATAAATAAGTTCCTTCCCGTCTATGGAAAGACTTTCTTCTTTAAGTACATTAACATCCGTCTTGGAATATCTGTATACCAACTCATGGCCATCAAACTCGAAGGTATACTCGAACTCGGCAAATGACTTCCTCCCACTCATATTGAGATAGAAATCATAGCTCTGAAGAAGTTTCTCTTTTTCTGTCAGATGCGTGATCACATCAAAAATCGCAAGTCCAAGATTTGACTTGCCGCATCCATTAATGCCAATTATGATTCCCTTTGTGATACAGCCGGCTTCTATGACCTCCGGATGGAATTCAAAGTTGCTTGGCGATCCAATATCTAAAGTGACCTTATCCTTAAACCCCTTAAAGTTTTCCACGCTGAACTTTTTTAACATGATAATCACTCCCTATGTCGTTTTTAAGTATATCTACTTCCGAAGAAAAATTCAAGCCCTTCCGTATTTTTTTTACGGCTATAATGCGTTTCATTATTCAGGATATGTAAGTGATGAATAATGATTTTTTTGTTCCAATCTGCATTTTTTCACGTTGCGTATCTCCTGCATATCAAAAATTCCCTAACCTCGTCCCAAAATGAACCATTGGGGACGGGGTTAGGGGTTCATTTTCAACCAAACTCGCCTAGTACGCGAGTTTGTTCTCTCTATATTACCCTTTCCTTCTTTTCCACTCACTGTCAGTAATCGCAAACCTTACGATATCGTCAAACTCACCGTTTTCATTAATGACTTCTTCTTTCAGTATAGCCTCCATGGTAAAGCCCGCACTTTTCAGCATTGTTGCCTCATTAATGTAATTATAGAAAGTATAGGAATACACTTTGTGAAGCTCCATCTCTTCAAATGCCTTCCCCAAAAGCAGCTTTATCGCAGCTGTCTGGCTTTCCGTATTCCACTCTTCATCGCCGGATATAAAAAAGCAAAGTTCGCATCTTCTGTTTGTCTTATCCACCTCTTTAAGATAAGCCGTTCCAAAAGGACGCGCAGACCCGGAGCCCTCATCAACACATTCCGCGATATATTGATGATATTTCCCCGTCTCCACATTCTCATGATAAAACGCCTCATTAACCTCAACTGTGATCAGCTTTTGATTCAGGCAATGGGATAAAACCGAAGGTGAATTTCTCCATTTAACGATCATCGGTCCATCTTCCAATGTCACCGGTCTTAATTGTATCCTCATACAGATTTATGGGTATCCGATGATCCGGATCTGCCCACTTCTCCTTTCTTCCCGTAAGCTATTCTTTTAGACCAGATCGATCCTTCGACCTTCTTCTGCAGAATAATATGCCGCGTAAGTGACTTTCATGACCTGTGCCGCCAGATCAAAGCATCCTTCCGGCTCACGGTCCTCAAGCACCGAACTCATAAAATCCACGATCTCATTACAATATCCTCGAAGCATCTCGTCAGCTACGAATGGCTTGTTCCATCCTGTTACGATGGGGAGCATCTCCGAAAGGTAGACCCCGTCCATGCCTTCATCGTCCACCATATATGTTTCCATAGCGTCATTCATGGTAAGACGGCAATTCATAACCGTGTCATTGGCATATATTTCAACGTAGTTTTTACTTCCGCCAAGCAGGTTGTCCGTCGCAATGATGGTTGCCTTGCTTCCGTCTGTAAATGTGATCACCGCCGTTCCCGCATCCTCAACATCATGAGGCCTTGCGGAAATGTGCCTGTGTTCATGTTCCGTCAGTCTTCTGGTAACATAGCCCATATCTCCGACTACGCTCTTGACCGTCACATTGCGTCCCTGAGAAATGGATTCCTGCTCCTTAAGATACAGGATCGCTCCAAGAGGATGGACTCCGTTACGCATGAAAATACCGCCACCGGTCCTGTTCCACTCTCCCGCAACCGCCGAACTGGATCCCTTAAGGCTTTCTTCACCCTTCATGTATAAGATCCTGCTCTTTCTGGCCCTGATGATCTCACCTGCCTTCAGCACCGCAGGGGAATAGACGAAGTTCTCCGCATACATGAACCTCTTTCCGGTCTCTTTCCTGACCTGCCTGAGTTCATCCAGATCCTTGAGCAAACATTCGTACATGTGCTTTTTAGGCACCTTATCTCCTATGGGCTCAGGATCGCCGGGCTGTCCAAAGTAACCAACCAGCGGCTTTTCGCATATAACATGCTTTCCCGCCCTCATTGCCTGTATGATCTCTTCTTTGTGCACATAAGGCGGAGTACAGATGTCGATAACATCGATTTCCGGATCGTTCAGCAGGTCTTCGTAGTTGGTGGTACCTTTCTCGAAGCCATATCTTTCCACGGCCGCTTTAATCTGTTCCGGCCTTCTGGCCATAACTGTTTTAAGCCGGCAAGGTATGTTAGATCTCTTATATCCAAAATCATGAAGCTCCAGTGCTCTTCCCGCACCTACAACTCCCACAGTAACCCTGTCTTTCATAGTTACATCCCTTCTTGATCATTCCCACATGTGGGCCAGATCCATTACCAGTTTTTCAGTCTTTTCCCATCCCAGACATGGATCTGTAATAGACTTTCCGTAAGTATGTTCATGAGGACTCTGATTTCCGTCTTCAATATAACTTTCGATCATCAGTCCTTTAACAAATTTCCTGATATCTTCGGATTGTTTTCTGCTGTTTAAAACATCCTTTGCTATGCGTATCTGATCCAGATACTGCTTATCGGAATTGGCATGATTGCAGTCAACTATACATGAAGGATTGGTCAATCCCTTTTGTTCGTAAAGGGAAAGTAAAAGCCTGATATCCTCGAAATGATAATTGGGTATGCAGCGGCCAAACTTGCTCTCATATCCTCTTAAGATCGCATGAGCATAGGGATTTCCGTTGGTCTGCACTTCCCAGTTTCTATAAATAAATTCCTGTTTTGCCTGAGCTGCTTCAATGGAATTCAGCATTACCGTAAAATTACCGCCGGTGGGATTCTTCATTCCCACAGGAACTCCAAGTCCGCTGGCTGTCATTCTGTGGTATTGATCTTCAACCGATCTTGCCCCAACGGCAACATAGGAAATAAGATCACTTATAAAACGATAGGTGTCGGGATAAAGCATCTCATCCGCACAGGTAAACTCTGTTTCTTCTATAACCCGAACATTCAAATGTCTGACTGTTATTATTCCCCGGAGAAGATCCGATTCTTTTTCCGGATCCGGCTGATGCAGTATTCCCTTGTATCCCTTTCCCACAGTTCTGGGCTTATTGGTGTAAAGTCTCGGAACTATGTAGATCACATCTTTTACCCTGTCCTGGAGTTCCCGCAACCTGTGCATATAATCCAGCACCGCATCTTCTCTGTCTGCAGAGCAGGGTCCAATGATCAAAAGCATCCTGCTATCTTCACCACCGATGATGTTCTTTATCTCCTGATCCCTTATCTGTTTTATCTTGGCTAATTCCTCGGAGAGCGGATATTGTTTTTTCAGATCAGCAGGTATAGGCAAACGCGTTTTAAAGATCATATCGGTATCCGTATTATCCATCTTGTCAATCTCCTACTTTTCGTTATTCCATTTCCACAACGATCAATTCCCGATAGCGGGCAGCCATCCTGTCTCTTGTCTCTCTGTCCGGATATTGCATGAACAAAAATCCCAGCATCTCTTTTTCGTAGGCTTCTATTTCCATCCCGGGGGTCCATTGCATGATCCTGTCAGCCACGTAAGGCTCTAACTCGTCACTTATCCTGACATTCTTGACTTTACCGTTTTTAGGTGCCTGAATATAAAAATGGGACATCTGTTTATCCCCGCAATAGCATCTGGGAATGTCGCTGCAATCAAATCCGCAATAGGACTTTGCGATCCACTCTTCCCATTCCAGGTCTGCTAGCATGGATGCTGTCTTTAAGGAATGATTTCCCAGGCAGCGACGCATGCACTCCATGATCAGAGGCTTTCCGTGATGCATCCTGTATTGTACGTGAAAGATACCGTCAACCAGATGAAGTAATGATGCCATCTTGTTTATCTGTTCAATAAGAGCCTCTCCTACCTCAGGCATACCATTTGCCGGCGATGTAGTGTATCCCACCAGAAAGGGATTATAAAAAGAATCCAGCTCATTAAATGTGATCCAGGTAACCACCTTTTCATTGATAAGGAAAGTGGTTATACTGCCCTGTTCTCCCTCAATAAAAGGCTCTATAACGATGTGCTTTCTTTTAGATTTGGAAAAAGCCAGTTTTATTGCTTTAACCGCATTATCGTAATCCTGTACCCGGGTAACACCTTTTCCACCACCCAGATCCGTAGGCTTAACGATCAGAGGATACTCAGCATCTTTTACGAACTCTACTGCTTTTTCCTCATCATCAAACCAGTGGGAAGGAATGACCTGAAGGTCATTTTCCAGAGCAAATTTCTTAAACAGATCTTTTTCCGCAATTATCCTGGCATTTTTGAATGTGTCATGTCCGGGGAGGCCAAGATTCTCAGCTATATATGCAGCTGTGGTTACACCAAAGTCATTGGAGCAGGCACTGATGTAATCGATATTCAGCTTCTTAGCCAGTTCAAGCATTCCCTCATGATCGGAATAATCATGAGGCACATACTCATCCGCATATCTGTGTCCTTCCAGCTCCGGAGCATTTCCCGATGTGATAACATAGAAGCCCATTTTCTTAAAGGCTTTTATCAGCCTGATGTCCGTGTAATTTCCGTTGGGAACAAGCACTCTTTTCATTGATAGTTCTCTCCTCTGCGGATCTCCATCACAAACTTGATAACAAGATCGGTAATATATTTTACATCTTCAAATGTAACGCCCATGTGCATAGGAAGAGAAATAATGTGGTCACTGGCAAATTCAGCTCTGGGGCATGTTCCCTTGCCATATTCATACATACGATACTCGGTGTTTGCCACATAGTGAACGCCCGGATATACCTCATTCTCATTCAGGAACATCATAAGACCGTCTCTGTCCTTAACAAATATCTGGAAAAGATGACGTGAAGGAACACAATCATCCGGTACTTTCACCAGACCGATCTGATCGGGATAAGCCTTAAATGCATCCGTGTACCATTCTGCCAATGTCCTTCTGTAAGCGTTGTCTCTGTCAAGATGAGGAAGCTGCGCAAGAGCGATACCTGCCATGATAGCATTACCATTGTACTTATCTCCTACGTACTCCACATCATATTTCCATTTATAGGTTCCCTCACTGTTAACGCTGCGGGAATAGGTGTCTTTATTAATGCCAAGCCATGCCTTCTTCCTGAAGATCTCATCAAGCTTGGCATCATCCGTACAGATGATACCACTGTCTCCTGTGGGAAGATTTTTAACTGCCTGGAAGGAATAGACCGTAATATCAGCTTCTCCGTTTGTTCCGGGAACACTGCCGTCTTTATAACGAGTGCCTGACATATGAGCTGCATCAAGGATCAGCTTCAGTTTATTCTCTTTGCAGATCTTAACTATTTCCTTAAACTTTCCGGAATTACCGCCAAAGCCCACAAAGACAACTGCACGAGTCTTGTCCGTGATCTTTTCCTTAACAGATTCGGGATCAAGACAAAGAGTATCATCCACGTCAGCAAACACTGCCTTTAGATTACCCTTTGCAATTGCATGATTCGTGGAAATAAAGGTAAGCGGAGTGGAGATCACTTCGTCTCCGTCATCCCATCCATATAAATCCTTCAGAGTATCAACAGCCATGTAAAGACCGGCTGTATTGGAATTTAAATAATAAGCATACTTGTGCCCGGTATATTTTTTCCATGCCTCTTCAAACTCAACAGTCTTAAATCCCATTCCGGTCCAGCCTTTTTCAAGACACTCCCTGACCTGAGCAAGACAAGCTTCTACATCAAAACTTGCTTTAAACAATTGGATACCCATTTTGTTCCTCCTAAAAACACATATATCTATTTTGTACGCCGGTCTTATTCCTCTATCCTGTCAGTAAATGAACTTTCCGTCGGCTACATTCTTTAAATGCTCTCCGTAAGGGCTCTTTCCATACTTTTGAGCTGATCTTAAAAGAGTTTCTTTATCTATCCATCCGTTTTTGTAAGCGATCTCTTCAGGAGCGGAAATCTTAACACCCTGTCTTTTCTCGATCATCTGAACAAACTCGGTGGCTTCCACAAGACTGTCCATAGTCCCCGTATCAAGCCAGGCAAATCCACGACCAAGGATAATGCCGTTAAGCTTATCTTCTTTAAGATACAGGTCATTTAATGATGTTATCTCCAGTTCTCCTCTTGCAGAAGGCTTTACCTGCCCGGCTTTTTTGCTTACTCCCTTTGGATAGAAGTAAAGCCCTGTAATACAGTAATTGGACTTGGGATTCTGAGGCTTCTCTTCTACTGAAATTATTTTTTCATTTTCGTCAACTTCCATGATACCGAATCTCTCCGGATCGTTTACATAATATCCGAATACAGTGGCTTGACCGTTTTCAGCATTTTTTACAGCTCTCATCAGCTTACTTCCAAGTCCTCCGCCATAGAAGATATTATCTCCAAGGATCATGGCACAGTCATCATCACCGATAAATTCTTCTCCCAACAAAAAGGCCTGCGCCAACCCATCAGGCGATGGCTGAACCTTGTAAGATAAGGAAATCCCGAATTCTTTACCATCCCCCAAAAGAGCTTCAAACCTTGGAAGATCCGTGGGTGTCGATATTATCATTATGTCCTTTATTTTTGCCAGCATGAGGGTGGACAAAGGATAGTAGATCATAGGTTTATCGTACACCGGAAGTAACTGCTTACTGGTTACCATTGTTAAAGGATAAAGACGTGTTCCGGCACCACCGGCTAAAATAATACCCTTCATTTAGAATTCCTCCTGCTATAGGCTTTGACCTCTACAAAATGTCTTTGGATCTTTTTTATAACCGCTGCTATACCCACCTTTTTTAAGAAAAAAACAAACAAATAGAGTTTATCAAAAGGCCGGGACAGATAATATATCATCTTATATTGTTCAAACGAACCGCACTTTTTATATTGCTTTTGCTCATCAATTATTTCCGGAATGTTCTCGATCATTCTGTCTATTATAGCTTTTTCAGAATGTTCATCCCTAAGATAAGAAACAGCATTTTCCAGACATTTTTTTCTGAGAAGGCTGTCATTGATGGCTTTACGTAAAATATCCAGCCATGATGCAGGATTATTTTCAGCCAAAAAACCATTTATCTCGTTTTTTACCACATAGGTATAGGGTTCAGTCTTTGAATAGACTCCCACGATCCCCTGAGTGGTATATTCTATAAACTTATTAAAATACTTGCATTTTGAAAACTCATCTTCGTTCAGGGGTGCAAGCCCAATGTCAAAATGCTGTTCCTTCATGAACTTTCTGTACTCCAATAATGCCATACCGGGATAGTAGGTGCATTTTCCTTCAGGAAATTCGGGGTGAACGGAAACAAACGAAAATGATACCCTGTTTTCAAACTCGGATAAAATGTCATTAACTATGGGCCCGATATACTTTTTAAAGAGTTCTGCATGATCGGGAGCTGCAGCGTAAACGACCTTTATTATATCATTTTTCATCGGAATCTCAATGTTTTTCAATTCTTCGGGTCTTACAACAGTGTCCCCCACAAAGGTTCTTTTCCCAAAAGTCAGGTTTTTATACTTATCTGTAACATACTTGCTTGAAGACCATATAACGTGAGCCTCTGAAAGAGCTCCCATCAATCCTTTTCTTCTCCAGGGAATAGTCGGAGAGGAAGCGGGCAGATTTAAAAGATCATCATCACAAAGCACCACCACTGTGTGTCCCACTTTTCTTGCTTCTCTTGCTACTCTTTTGGAATAGACGTCGTTCGGCCTTATAAACACTATAACATCATTATCATCTATATCTTTCCGTTTAACATCTGCCAGATATTTAAAACAGACTTTTATCTCGGGATAATCGTTTAAACGGGTATAAACTTCCCTTGTTATGCTCACTGTGGGCATATCCCTTTCAAAAATAAATAACAATTTACTCATTGGGCTTTCTCCGTTTTAATAATACCAGAAAATCATCCTTTTCGGGTATTTTTAATAAAAATACCATAGCAATATAAACAAGTACTCCGGTTGCTGCCTTTAAGAAAAGAGAGATCCAGTTGTTATCTGTTTTGATCAAACTCTGAATATAATAAACCACAGCGCCCATGACTGCCGAGCCCAAAAAGGACTTCCATACATCATGAATTACTTCATTAACTTTATAATCTATGAGTTTCCTTACATCCACGTAGGTAACAAACGACATAATGACTGCTATAACAGCTCCCACAAGGGCCAATTGCTCCATGGGGCAGTCAAGCATGAATCCAAACACCCAAAGACTTACCGCCAAAAGCACAAGTCGGATGATCTCACTTTTTATTCTTAATTTACTGTGCCCAAGCGCAAAAAACACCTGAACATTTATAAGCATAAAAGGTGTGGCCAGATAGTAGAGACATGCCCAACGCATAGTGGGAACAGAAAAGATCCATCTATCCGAAAACAGGATAACTATCAATTCTTTTGAAGTCAATGCCATTCCCACCATTAAGGGTGCTATCATGAAGCTTACCATTCCCATAACTTTTCTTACTATCAGCTTCACTCTCTCCCTGTCATCCTGACATGAAGATAATGTGGGTAATAACACGCTTGACATTGCCCCAAAAGTGTACAAGGAAAACTGCATTGGTAACTGATGTCCTTTATCATAGTACCCCAGATCCGAGACTGAGTACTTTTTCCCTATGGCAACATTATAAATATTTCCGCCACAAAAGCTTAAAAGAGATGAGCCCACCACTCCCAAACTAAAAGAAAGCATTTCTTTGATCCTTTGAAGATCCAATTTCCAGCTTATCTTCCATTTAACTTTTATGAATAACATGCCCGTTAAAATAGCCTGCTGTGACAGACGCTGTATCACAAGAGCCCACACACCAAGTCCCATATAGGCTGATGCAACGCCTAAAATACCGGAAATTACACTTGCGGTGAGATTACAAATAAAAAGCAGCCTGAACTGCATGTTGCGGTTTACGATCCCATTTCTAACAGACGTAAATGCCTGAATAAAAAAGGATAAACCTATAACACGCAAGACAGCTGTTAATTGTGGTTCCTTATAATAATCCGCAACAAAAGGGGCTGCAAAAAACAAAATTGCATATAACAGCACCGACATAGATGAGCTAATGGAAAAAACAGCGCTGTAATCATACTCATCTATCTTTTCTTTACGTATCAAAGCGGTACTGAATCCGCCGTCGATCAAAATATCCGATAAATTGGTAAAAACAGCGGTTAAGGCCAACACTCCATAATCGGAGGAAGATAGTTTTCGCGCCAATATAAATGAAACTATCATGGAAACACCCTTGGCAGAAAACTGCTCAAGTATCTTCCATGCCGAATTCAAAGCAAATTGTTTTTTTGTAACCGCCATAATATCTCCAAATCAATCTATCTCACATTAAAAAAATCTGATACTGTTCCACAACCTTATATAGTCTTCGGGGCTTCCTTTAACCTCAGCAAAATAAGCAAATGCCGCAAAGCAGAACATTACCCATTTTATGGGAATACGTAGTTTAGTCAAAATCGAGGTGTTCATCTTTTCAGGAAGTTTTATAAAATCTGAAAGTCCGATCTTCTCACTTCCCACATTTAATATCGTCCCGAATTGTATAAGCATAATGGGGTTATATACTCTTAAAAATGAAGCATTAATAAAACATATAGGAAGGAGGATCAAAGAAAGAATATTTATCCCGTTTATATACTCGTATTTACTATCCCCCGTTTCCTTAACCTGTAATCTGCAAGCTACATATGTAAAAACAAACAAAAATAAATGTTTACATGTTAAAAAGACAGCCAGTTTTAGAGGTGTTGTAATGTTAGCGATGCTTTCTGCTATCCTCAGCAAAAAGCTTGAAAGTGTCGGGATTATATCCGCAAAGTAACATAATGCATATGTCAGATACCTATTCGCCCCAAAAAACATAGCTACACCCGCCACTATACATAATAAAGAAAAGATTATTAATCCTCTCTGTTTTCCCTTTTTGGTAAATAATAAGATAAGAAACAGGTACGATGCTATATGCATCTGCCCGCATAAGATCACTAATAGTCCATATATGATCCTATCCCTTACTTTCCCAGAAAAAAGAAGGGGGATACAATTAAGGATCACAGCAAAAGCCATAGCACTGCGCATCTGGGTTATGAAACCTCCCAATGCCAAAAAAAAGGTCATTGCCACTACCTGTTCCGGTTTCTTACTATACCGTTTTATCCCAACAAACAATAATACAACTATAACAAAATGCCAGATTCCCCTAAAAAGATTAAATGAAAAACTCCTGTCATGAAAAAAGAATTGACTCATATCATACAAGACTTCTTTATCAAACGCTATTCTTTCTTCAAAAAACAATCTATAATTTGACAGATCATAGGAATCTTTTACAAAGATTCCATATAAAAAGAAAACAAGCATAATGATAATATACTTAAGATTAACCTTGTATTCTTTTTTATTAAAGGAAACAACTATAATTCCATTATTTCCAATCTCTATCATGGTCAAGAATGAAACCAATGTTATAAAACTAAGCGTAATTATGGCAGTTGTGTTTAGCATGTGATCTCCATATTGTATATTATTATACCCTAAGATGATTGTTCCACACCTGTTCATCAGGCTCTATGTACTCTGATTCAATAAATGACTTTAATGTGGAAAAATCATCCTCTCCCAAAATAAAAACATTGTTTGGGTTATATATATCAGATTCTTTTATCTTTATATTGTTTGTAATAAGCTTGCATTTTAAAAAAACAGATTCAAAATCTCTCTTTGTCAGCCCCATCTGTCCCGGCAGAGTGATGTTAATGATCGCCTTTGTTCTTCTGTCCATTTCAATTACTTCGGAATAAGGAATAGGCTTTGAATAGTATTTTTTTCTCTTTGACAACCGTCCGTCTTTTGTAATAATAAACTTCGTTCTTAAACCAAGATCATTCATTTTCTTTTCAAGTTCACAGAGATAATCTCCCCTGCCTTTATCAGCTCCGACATAGATAACATCGTATTCGATAGGCAGTTTTTCCTTAATAAATGATCTCGGAAATTCGTGCCCTGTCTTTAAGGTCATACCGTATTTTATACTGTCTCCCGGATCATAAGTGATGCGCAAAACATTTTTAGGCACTTGATCAGGATGTAAGTTTTTTGCTTTGCCTACCAGATTATTATAGCAATAACTGATAGTACTATTGTGCTGATTTTCAGAAAGCCACTTTAAAAAAGGAACCGTTATTAACGGATCATATACAATAATCTCATGAGGTAAAAATCTTAAAATCTTTTTATTGTACCAAAAATCATTGGGGAGTTTCAACCAAAACCATATTTCCCTTAAAACACGCTCTACAAGGTTCTTGTCTTTATATGGGAGCAAACAAACCGTGTCATCCTCATAATCGCCATCAAGTCCATATTTTAGCGATGCATCAATGATCATTTTTTTTATTTCTTTTTTTTCTCTCATTTCTTATATTTTTTTCATTTCTTTCTCTTTCAAACGTAAGTGATGCTTGATTATTTTATCCCTTTC
>JAEEGK010013298.1_pt1 | contig 18564 bp, 10 predicted proteins | sample 8958771 | NCBI WGS metagenome assembly JAEEGK01 (sample SAMN16246547, study PRJNA631951) | gut metagenome | biome: gut microbiome; feature: rumen; material: SC-attached | host: Bos | place: Iran: Karaj | collected 2018-10
GGTGAATTCGATCCCGATAACTTATTCATGGGCAATAATGGTTTCGCTAACACCATGCTCATCCAACAAGTCGTTAATAGAAGCGTGAGAACAAACACTATCACTCTCACCAACAAAGCTTCTGGCAAGGTCGTCTTAGAAGATCACATGTTTGATAATATTATGGGTTCTTCAACCGATCCAAAGACCGGTGAAAAAGTCTATCCATTATATAAATCTCACTTCGATACATCATTCTATGATGAAGGCTATTTCGCTCACCGTGCTTACACCATTATTCCTTTATACGACGCTTCTAGTGGTAAACAAGTTAATTACCCAGATGGTGAATATGAAATGAAATTTGAATATCAACTCTCCGCGGGCTCGACATTCGTCAAATCATATAAACTCACCATTGAAAGTAATGCTCCACAACTTGAAAGCGTTAATAAGGTTGAAGAAGGTGGTAAGACCTACTACCGCTTCACATATAGCGATGCAAACCTCTCTGTTGTTAACATCAACTCCAAAGCCTATCCAGTCACCGCTAAAGATGGTAAGGTTTACGCCGATGTTCCAGAAAGCGCATTTGCGAAATCTAAGGCCGCTTATGTTAATGCTGTCGATACCGCTTTTGGTCAAGAAACATTCTTAACTCACGTTGATGATGAAAACCAAATCATGGTTTATAACAAGCTCTTTGATAGTACATACGATTTCACTTGTGATATCCAAGGTGCTGGTACAAATAGTCAAACATTGACATTTGATATCACAAAGAATGGTAAAGCTGGCCAAACAAATGGTGACATTATCTATCGTATGGCCGTTCCTAAAGGCTTAGACGCTGCTACCTTAGTGGTTAACTCTGTTAACGGTAAAGGCCAAGAAAAAGCTGTGAAAGTCACTAAAGTTGGTGATTTAATTGAATTCTCCAATACTTTAAAAATCTTCCACTTAACAAGTGAACGCGCTGCTGGTTCCGCTATCTTAACAAGTATTAGCGTCAGTGGACCAACCAAGACTAAATATGAAGTCGGTGAAGTCTTCGATCCAGCTGGTTTAGTCGTCACTGCCCACTATGATGATGGTACAACCGCTATCATCGATGCTGGTCAATACACCTTAAGTGAAGTCGATATGTCCTCTAATGGTAAAAAGACCATTACCGTCACATATCAAGACAAGACTGCAACATTTACTATTACCGTTGATAAAGTTGGCTGTGGTGGCTCAATTGCCGCAGTAAGCGTCTTATCCTTCGCTTTAGCGGGTTTAGGACTTGCCTTTGTTTCTTTAAAAAGAAAGAAAGAGTTCTAATAGCTTAAATTAATTTAAAGGGGTTAGATAATTCTAATCCCTTTTTTATTGCCCTTTATTTTTCGATTTATATATAAAAAGAAGATGCCTTAATGCACCTTCTATCTCCTATATTTAGATTTATTTATTGTTCGATGTCCCCTCCACCATTTTGATAATAAAAATATAAGAAGAGCATCGATAGAGCGATAAAGATGACACCGATAATGACAAGATATAAGAATTCGACCTTTTTACGCTCTGCTTTCGCAATATGATAGTCGTAATAGGTTTTATATTTAACTTTGTTTGGATCCTTCTTAAAAAGGGAAATAAAGCGGGAAATGCCGTATACGATGAAGTCAAAAGCGCCACCATTACTAGCTAAGAGCAATAAACCCACGCCTGCGACTAAAATACCGATGACGAAAAAGGCATCGGTTAAATAATGGAAAACCTTATAAGTTTCTAGGCCTTCAGAAAAGATGCCTTTAAAAGTCACGATTAAAAAAACGAGTATCGCACATACTCCCGTGGCTATGGAATAACGTAATACTTGTTTTTTCATTGAATAAATTAATCCTTGTTAGATAAATCTAATTTTTTGATTTCTTCTTGGTATTTCACCAATTCTTCAGAGTTACAAAGAATGAAGTGACCAGGAAGGATTTCACGCATCACAGGACCTTCTTTAGTATAATCGTGAGCGCTTAATGGATTATAAGTAATTCTCTTTCTCTTCTTTTCATAATTTGGATCTGGAAGAGGAATCGCACTTAATAATGATTTAGTGTATGGGTGTAATGGGTGTTTGAATAATTCATCAGATGTCGCAAGTTCGACGATATGACCGAAGTACATAACGGCGATACGATCAGAGAAGTATTTAACGACTGACAAGTCGTGGGCAATAAAGAGAATTGTTAAACCCATTTGTTCTCTTAATTGGTTTAATAAGTTGATGACTTGCGCTTGAATAGAAACGTCAAGAGCGGAAATTGGTTCATCAGCAATGATTAATTCTGGTTTAAGAATAATGGAACGAGCAATACCAATTCTTTGTCTTTGACCACCGGAGAATTCGTGAGGATAACGGGTGGCGTGTTCTTGCACTAAGCCGACCATTTCGAGCACTTTATATACTTGTTCATCGATGTATTTCTTATCGCGAATACCACGAATAATTAAGCCTTCAGCGATAATATCACGAACAGTCATACGTGGATCCAAAGAAGCGATTGGGTCTTGGAAGATCATTTGAATCTTGTTCATGATACGATCTTTGCTCGCAATACGACGGGCATCTTTGTATTCTTTATTTAACGCGTCTAATTCACCTTGCTTAGCAAGAATGGCGGCTTCATCACCACTGCTTTTGGCGGCTTCGAGTTCCGCTTTTTTATTTTCTAATAAAGGAGCGTATTGATCTTCGACTTTTTGCACTTCGAATTTAGCGAATTCTTTGTTACAGTTACGATGGTCGTATTTAGCGTCTTTAATCTTTTTAAGATTTTCACTTCTTACCGCATTGAGTTCATCGTTGAGATCTTTTTTGCGTTGAGCGAATTCTTCTTGACGAGCGACTTTGTCTTCTGGAGAAAGGGCTTTCATCTCTTCATCGATGGCCTTCATCTCCATGTCGTACTTCATCTTTGCCATTTTAATGGCATTTTTATATTCTAAAGTACCAGCGACAATACGCTTATCATCGAAATAAACAGAACCACCAGTAGCGTCATAAAGGCGGATGATTGTTCTACCTGTTGTGGTTTTACCACAACCAGATTCACCAACGAGACCGAAAACTTCGCCTTTATAGATTTCGAAGTTCACATCATCGACTGCGCGTAAAACGGCTTTGCCAAGCTTGAAATGTTGCGAAAGGTGTTCCACTCTAAGCAGAACTTTTTTGTCTTGATTTTCCATTATAATTGCTCAGCCTCCTTCTTCATACGTGCAATACGTTCTTTAATGATCTTTGGTGGCTCGACTTTTGGTGCATTTGGATGGAGTAACCAAGTCGCAGCATAATGGGAATCACTCACTTTAAAGAGTGGAGGTTCCATTTCATAATCGATTTCAAGGGCGTATTTATTTCTTTCAGCGAAAGCATCACCAACAGGTGGATAAATCATGTTTGGTGGAGTGCCTGGAATCGCTTCGAGTTTTTCTTTTGTTTCTAAGTCTGGCATAGAAGATAATAAGGCCCATGTATATGGATGTCTTGGGTCATAGAAGATATCCTCACTTGTGCCATATTCGACGATTTTACCAGCGTACATAACGGCAATACGGTCCGCCATATTGGCGACGACGCCTAAGTCGTGGGTAATGAAGATAATGGAAAGATTTCTTTCTTTCTTAATCTTATTAATAAGTTCGAGGATTTGACTTTGAATGGTAACGTCTAACGCGGTTGTTGGTTCGTCACAGATTAAGATATCTGGGTTAGCGCTTAATGCGATAGCGATAACGATACGTTGTCTCATACCACCAGAGAATTCAAATGGATATTGTTTATATCTGATGGATGGTTCTGGAATACCAACTTCTTTTAATAATTCTAGAGAACGGGTTTTCGCAATACCAGTTGTAACACGGTAAACTAAACGAGAAGCTTGTTCCTTGAAGAATTCAATGAGTTCCACCATTTCTGCATGAGCATCGTATTCAGTGCTCGCCAAATCCTTATTATATCTTTCGACTAAGTCATTAATAATTTTGATGATATTGGATTTAGTGAGTTCTAAGTCAACGGTATATGGAGGAATGACTTTCCAGGTTGGAGTTTTGCCTTGCGCCACTAAAGCGTCGAACTTAGCTTTGCTCTTTTCGTATTTGCGAATATTAATAGGATTGCGTTTAACACCTTCAAAATAGCGGTTAATTTCGTGATCTAAAGAAATTTGGAATGAATATTCAACACTGTGCTTTTTGACTCTTAAATAGTCGATAGCGGCGTTAACGGCTTTATAAATCTTCTTAAGGAGGGCTTTTAATTGACGATGATCGGTTGTTTCAACATCGTTCACTAAAGTGATCAACCCTTCTAATTCAGGAAGAATTTCTTTCTTTCTCGCTAAAGAGACATTACGAGAATTTTGCATACCAGTTGTGCCAACGGCAATGAAATTGGTCATAAAGTCATCATCTAGATATCTTAAAGTCATTTCATCTAATTCTTTAATGGAGGCATAACTCTTTTCATCGAAGTCAGGGTTTTTGAATTTGTAATAACCCAATCTAAAGAAGTTAGGATGTTCTCTTTCTAAAGCGCTTGGAATGATTTCAAGAACTTTCTTTAAGCCTTCAATAAGAGAAGCATGTTCTAATTCATTGTTCGCTAATAAGCCTTCAATAATGGCAATATTATCGTGAGCTTCGATTTCGCTTAAAACATTAGCGTGTATCGATTTCGCTAATAAGTTTTTAAATAATTTAAGTTTGGCTTTAATCGCCACTTTTTGATTCTTTTCTAATAAGAAAATCGTTTCATCTAATTCAGTTTTTAAAGTCACTAAAGAAGAATGAGCGTCGTTATAATCTTTTTCTAAGTGCGTGGAAATAATGCAGAACTTATTAAATGTGGAACAGAGTTCTTTGTTTTGTTCTTTTTGTCCATTCACTTCATTGAGGTTTTCTTCTAATAAAGCGAGGTGAGTATTAAATTCCACACGAGAATTCTTTTGTCTAGCGCGACCATTTAAAATCATCGCTTCGTTGAGTTGTTTACCAACGCGCATAATGGGGTTTAAAGAAGAGAGAGGATCTTGGAAGATCATCGCGATTTTGTCGCCTCTAATCTTGTGGAAGTGCTCTTCATCAATCTTTAATAAGTCTTGACCATCGTAAAGAATTTCTCCACCTTCAACAATAGAGTTACCGGCTAAAATACCGATAATCGCTTTGGAGGTGACGGATTTACCAGAACCGGATTCACCGACGATCGCAAGAGTCTCACCAGTTTTTAAATCAAATGAGATATTACGCACCGCTTTTAAAATGCCAGCTTGGGTACGGAAGGAAATTTGTAAGTTTTTAACTTGTAACTTTGTTTGTGCCATAAATTAGTCCTCCGTTCCTCTAAGTGATGGGTTGAATGCATCTCTTAAGCCATTACCAAACAAGTTGAAGCAAAGCATTAATAAAGAGATGAAAATAGCAGGGAATAAAATCATGTGTGGATAGTTAACTAAGTATGGTTGACCACCCGCGAGTAATGTACCAACAGAAGTCATGTTACCACTGTTGAGGTTGATAATACCTAAGTAAGACAATGATGTTTCTGAGAAAATCATGCCCGGGATAACAAGAACAGAACTTGTCACGATTGTACCTAAAGCGTTAGGGAAGATGTGCTTAAACATAATACGTGGGTCTTTCGCGCCTAAAGTACGCGCTGCTAAAACATATTCCTGGTTCTTAAACCTATAGAACTGCATACGCACAAGTCCAGACATACCTATCCACCCTGTTAAGAAGAACGAAATGAATAAGATGATGGTATGAGAAGTGCCACCCATATGATATTTAAGTAAGGTAATAACAATCATAAATGGCACAGCGCTTAAGATTTCAACGATTCTTTCCATGATCATGTCAGCTTTGCCACCATAATAACCTTCGATAGCGCCATAAATAGCACCAACAATCATGTTGACGGAAGCTACAGCAATAGCGAACAAGAATGAGAATCTTGCACCACTTGCTAAACAAGTAAAGATATCTTGACCAGAGGAAGTTGTACCAAATAAGAAGTATGGTTTAGTAATACGATCATGCAAGATTTGTGAATGATAATATTTATAATATTCGTAATAATTGACACGGATTTCATATTGGCTACCACCATTTCTTTGAATAGCGTAGTCATAAATGTATTCACCTTCACCTTCAATTCTCATCTTAGAGAAGTAGTTGTCACCTTTAAATTCACCATCGATATAGAATGGCTTATAGCTGACCACTGTGGACTGACAGTGAAGAGCGTATGTATCAGTATCGTTAATGGAAGTCATTGGAGTAAATGAACCTTCTTTAACGACTTCAAGTGGATAGACGTTATTAACACCGATTTGGGCTTCATTAACAAGAACAATAGCTTTATTAACACCATCAATTGCGATGTAATAATTGCCATCTAAAGAAGCATCGGTGTGACCGCTGACATTGATGGATAATGTGCCGTTACTATTAAATGTCCACGCTAAAGCGCTGTCAGCGTTTGAGGTTTGAACGAATGTGGTTTCATTGCCGTTAGCAACAGCGTTGATATAAATTTTAGATGTCTTAGTGGCAACGACAAACTTATAACCTCCCGCAACAGTGACAAATTGCACTTTCGCGGAGTTGGTAAATGATGTTGCAACATTAAATTCAGAGTTCATCACACTACCGGCAAAGAAGTCAGTGACTTGTGAATCGTTACGAACAGCAGAGAAAAAGTATTCTTTGTTGAGGTCAATAGAGGTGACGATTTCATTGCCTTCATATAAGGAGAATGGGACGTTATCGGCGTTGCCTAATTTGCTTTCGCTTAATAAGTCAGCGCTGGAACCTTTGCTAGCTGGTAAACCGAAATAATAATAGCCATCTTCACTAGTGTTTTCATGGCCGCCGATATAAACCTTTAAGGTGTTATAAGTGGAATCAAAGACAAATTTAGAAGCTTCGTCAAAAGAGGCCACTAATTCAGTAGAATTAACTTCTCTTTCATATTTAGCGGATAAATAACCGAGGTCTTTATCTTCCTTAATGGTGGCGCCTTCAAAAATGCTACCTTTTTTAGCGATGTAATTTAAAACATAACCATCATCTTTGCTCAATAATTTGACAGTGACCGCTTTATTAACATCAGAAGCACTGTTCATAATTGGGACAGAGAATGATTTGTAAATATTAGTAAAGGAAATAGAACCATCAAAATTAATGGTATAGTTGATTGGTAAATCAGTACTAGTATCGATATTTTGAGTTTCATACCAGAAGTTAGCGTCGTTAACGTTCTTTTGTGATTTTGGACGCTTCTCTTCATCGGTAATTGGATAGATGATTTGAACACCTTTTTCATCTTGGTATTTTTGGATATCATAATAATCGCTTCTAGAAATGGATTTCATGAACACCATACCAACGGCTTGATATGTATCTAAACGATAGGTATACATATCCTTGTCAGCGTTATATTTGTATTCTTGTCTCTTAATGGCATTATGACCATTTTCCACCCCTTTAGCATAGTCAGCGATAAAGGTGGTTAAGTTAGTGGTAATCTTCTTACTACCATCGAGGAAGTCGATGTTTTCGTTATCAAAAAGTTTCGGTAGGATGTAAGAATAATTAGCATCGTTATAAGAAACACTATATGGTGAAAAGATTGGCGCGATAATGGAATAAAGCACTAAAATAGCAATGACAATCGCACCGACGATGGAACCTTTGTTTCTTGCGAAGCGATACATCGCGTCTTTAAAGAAACCGATTGGTTTTGTGACCAATTCTTTATCGTGAAGTTTCTTGTTTTCGTTAACGAGAACGAATTTCTCTTTTGGGAGATTATTGATATTATTATTTTCCATAATTATCTAGCCCCCATTCTGATACGTGGATCGATGACACCATAGCTTAAGTCGATAACGATAGAAGCTAATAAGCCAACTAAAATATAGAATCCGCTTAAGAACATAAATGAGTCATAGTCTTGCGCGGAGATTGATTGCAAGTATAAGCCACCAACGCCTGGAACGGCGAAGATTTTTTCAATGATTAAGGAACCGGATAAGACAGAGACGAATTCGCCAACAATACTTGGGAAGATTGGCACCATCGCGTTTCTTAAAGCGTGACGGACGGTCGCTTGTCCTTTGGTTAAACCTTTAGTTCTGGCTAATAACATATAGTCATTAGTTAAAACTTCAGTAAGCTCGGCTCTAGTGGTACGGCAATATCCGGCAATAGAACCGAAGGAGAGGGAAATAACGGCTGGAATCATGCTTCTAAACATATCCCAGTTAAAGTAGTTATAGCCCGCGTTCATCATGAGCGGGAATAATTTGAGTTTATAACAGAATAAATATTGTACTAAGAAAGCGTAAACAAATGATGGGACGGAGATGAATAACATGACGATTGTGGAAATCGCTTGGTCTTGCCATTTGTTTTTCTTTAAAGCGGCAAAGATGCCTAAGCCGATACCGATTGGAACGGCAAAGATTGTGGAATAAACGTTAATTAAAATGGTTGGAGGTAACTTTTTAGCGAAAACTTCGACGACGGAATAATTACGATATTCAGGTAAGTTGACACAAACACCGAAATCGCCTTTGGTGAAAATATTCTTTAAATAGAGGAAGAATTGAACAGGAATTGGCTTATAGTAACCACGGGCAATAATTGTGGCCTCGATTAAATCGTGATCCTTACCAATAGGAACAGAAATAACGATTGGGAGAGACTTTATTAGGACAAAGCAAATGATTTCGATGATGGCAAACGTCATCACCAAAAGTCCTAATCTTTTCAATATATATTTAAACATGTACATAAGCGATAATTCCTCTAAAAAATGATACCTAAAATGCTAGAGAACATCACGAGTTCACCAAAAATGATGTTCCCGTGATGTCTCTAATATTCTTAAAAAGTGATTAAGTTAACTAACAGTGCAATTACTTGGTGTAATCGAATGTGCCCTTAATTGCTTCCCAAGCTTCGTCATCGTAGTTATATGTCATATAACGGATGCCGCCGTAACCCATGAAGGTGTTGTATTGTCTGGAAGCATATTCAACCTTGTAGGAGAGTAAGGAAGCGCCGAAGCGGTATTGTAATGGGACAGTGTAATACACTGAGAGAATGGCTTTTTCAAGAGCGGCGATGATGCCTAATCTGAATTCATCAGCAACAGCACCAGCGGACCAGTCAGCGTATGCGCCTGATTTGCCGTTTAATGCATTGTACCAATCCATGAGGGACATGGTGAGGTTGTGTTCATCATTGTCATCACCCCATGGGTTGAATGTTAACATTTCAGCAGATGTATCCCAAGCCTTGGAGTACATATAGTCTGGGCTGAGGTAAGCTAATAAGAAGTAACCTGGATCCCAAGCAGCGCCAGTCCAACCACCGGTACAGATGTCATAAGCACCGTCACGGAAGTCATCGGCCCATTGATCACCGAAGGAAGAATCGAAGTCAAGTGTAAAGTGACCATCTAATTTTGTACCTTCAGCTAATTTTTCAAAGGCAGCCTTTAAGTAGTTGAATATTCTTCTTGTGGCTTCATTATCAACAGAAGCACCAACGGTTAAGACAACTGTGTCACCAGCTTTGATATCACCAGCAGCAAGAGCTTCGTCATAAGCCTTGTTGAGTAATTCTCTGGCTAAGTCGAGGTTGTAACCTGTAACAGCAGCATAAGCTTCATCTAAAGATGGATATTCATCAACGTTGACACCATAAACATCGCAAATAACTTGTTTTGCCACGTCTTCATTACGGTAGACACCACCATTGGCGACATCATAATAGTGCATACTATTGAATAAACCGAAACCAGCTAAAGAGGAGGTTGTGCACTTATTTGTGTAGTCAGCACGGTCGATAGCTAAGGATAAAGCCTTACGGAAGTCGACGTACTTTAACATTAATTTGTTGTGTGAGGAATCACTACGGGCAGCTAGAGCTGTCGCATCGGATTGTAATTGTAAGGAACCAACGAAATCATCTGGTGTGAAGACAGCTCTCTTGGAGTTCTTGTATTCATCAGCGACGGAAACGTCGATACCGATACCTTGAATGTCACCATTCTTGAATGCTAAGAAAGCGGTGTTCCATTCAGCAATTGTGTCACAAATGATCTTATCTGTTTGATATTGACCTTTGTAAGCATCCATACCATAACCATACCAGTTTGGATTTCTTTCAAGGATGAATTGTTTACCAGCTTGGAAGGATGTTAATTTGTATGGACCCCAGGAAGCGGATGTTTCAACTGAGGAGTTGTATTTGCTTGTCCATAAACCACCTTCGATTTGTGGAGCAACCTTGTTAGCTTCATATAAGGATTCCTTAACTAATGGTAAGGAGTTCATATTGTAAGCAGCGGTATAAGCTAATGTACCATCGTCTTTTAAGAGTTGTAAGGATTTGTCTAAAACGATGATTAATTCGTATTGGTTTTCACCAACGAAAATACCAACATTATCAAATGATAATTCTGGGTATGTGTAGTGATTGACGAAGAAGTCTAATTCTTCACCTGGTTCTGTTTGCCACCAACCAATGAGAGTGTCCCAAGAGGCTTTTAATGTGGCATCAGCTTTAATTTCAGCAAGTGATTTGCCTTCTAAAGCGTCAAATTCATCTTGAGTAATTGGGCTGCCCCAGCCAAGGGCATCGAGTAACCAAGCAAAACCATTTGCTTCAATATAAGCAATGTACTTATTTAAGTAGTTGACGATGTAGGATTTAGCACCACCGTAAGGATCATTTTCCTTTAATGGAGCGACGCAGTGGAAGATTAAACCAGCGTCTTGGCTTTCATCGTAAACACCACCAAAAACTTCTTTGGCTTGGAACCAACCACTTTGACCTTGCTTGACATATTGCATGGCATTGTGGATAACGGTTGCACCATTGTAGTAACTATCAGCACGATAGTTTTGGAATAATGGGTCTTCTTGTTGCTTCATTGTGTAGACGAAATCTTTGGCCGCGATAGGTGTGCCATCGTCCCACTTGAGGTCGTCACGTAATGTGATTTTGTAAGCAAAGCCTTTTGTGGCATCTGCAGGAACAGAATACTTTGGATCGCCAGCGTAGGCTTCAGTAACGTCTTCTAAGTCCTTGGCGCCATCATATTCAACTTCAAAAGCTCCGTCAACAATCTTGCCTTGGGCATCAAACTTATAGTTGAATGTGAAGAAACTACCACCGATAAAGGACATGATTTCTGTGTCATTATTGTCTTGGTAAGTTAATTCATTCCAGTTGGATGGGGAAACACTAACGAATTCACGGAAAGTGTAGGTTTTTGGTTTTTCTTTACCACCGCCACCACAAGCTGTTAAGACAAGTGCTGCAAAGAGAGAAATTGCACAATTGAATTTCTTATTCATATTTTCTCCTTTCTCGTGCTCACAAACGGATACACGTCATAATATGATGTTTCTAATATACTCTCATTTGAAAAGTATGTAAAACATTTTTTTGTTTAATCTGCTAAACTGTTAAACTTTTTTAATTTTATTTTTATATTAATATAAGGATATATTTTCAATAATAAAAAGACGGGCAAATTACATGGACCAGCACGAGGAATAAGGAGGCGAGGTCTTCGTTTTGACTCTTTAAATGCCTTCTATACGTCGATGGAAACGGTTATATAAATTCGCAGGTGTTCTAATAAAAACGATAGCGATTGGTAATAAGCCAATGACAAGGATAACGCCTAATAAACCAAGGAAAACATAGAGGAACTCTAAAATTGATGTCGAGATAGTAAATTCGATAATTGGAATGACATCAACGATAAATAAAACCGCATAAGTCGAGACTAAACCGAGCAACGTATAAATAAAGGTTGTGAGGAATAGTTCCACAAAATAGGCAAAGCCTAAATTGAGTCTAGAATAGCCTAAAGAACGATAAACTGCGATTTCACCGATTTGACTGAGCATTGAGAAATAAGTCGATAAGATAATGAATAATAACGCAATGACAGCAATCACTCCAGCGATGATACGAACGACAAAGAGGATGTTTTCAAATGTGCCAACAGCTTTGTTATATTGGTCTTGATAAGTATAGTTAACTCCCGCTTTAACTTTAATGCCTTGACTGTTAGCGTTTTTTATCACGTGTTCCACAATGCTCTTGAAGGCATTGATGCTTTCCGTTTTTCCGTCACAAGTAATAATCATTGGGGAACGGAAAGAGGCTAACATCTGTTGCACTAATGGATAATCATCTTTGTGAATGATGAGATCAAAAGGCATAGAAGAAGGTACATAACCTTTAACATTTAAAAGAGAAGAATCGATGTTATATGCATAGTCATATGAGACAAGACATTGCCCTTTTTCTAATGAAAAATCTTGATAAGATGGATCTTGACTAATCAAGTATTCTAAATCCACGACGCGGCAACGCGCATCATAAGACATACGAGCAAAGTTGGCAAAATAATCGCCAAAAACAGTCGGTGACTTAGTGCGGCAAACTCCAGAGATGATTAAAACGTGGTTATAAGCACTACTAATCAAGGTTTTACCCACAAAGTGACCATAGTCAGTAATGACTGTCTTAAGTAAAGACGTATCGATAAACTTTTCTAAGATATATTCGTCGATGACTATTTCGTTATGTTTTTCAGGCATGTGACCGACGACGAGATCTTTCTTATTTAAGAAGGAAATATGCTTATAGTCATGAGATGGTAATGGGTAACGTTTGCTTTGGACTTGGAAGAAACCATCATAGTTATAAACAAGGGTATCTTTTGCGTCAAAAGAGATATCACCTTTAAGAGGAGATTCTAAAACCTCTTTGGCAATGGAGCGGTACACTCCACCGATTTGGGCCAAGGAAACGTTTTCATAACCTGCACCAACCTGGACACGGAGGTTACCTTTAGAGGCGCTTAAATCGTTGCTTAGATCCACATTGGATAAAGCATTAGCCCCTTCTAAAAGACCCATCAAAACAACGCTTAAAGTGAAGCACATGACTTTTAATAAGCGCTTAATTGGACGTTTGGTTTTAAAGTTTTTATATCCGCGTTTAATGGTTTCTCCAAAACCTAGTCTATTGTTCGTGTAATTTAATGGTTCTAATTCATAGCTAGAATCATCGTTAACATAGTTTTCAATTTTATATGGGACATCATCGATGAGATGACTTTCACCTTTTTTATCTAAGACCACGATATCATCCGAGGCTTCAAGATAAATCTTGTTATCCTTAAAAGCGATTTTTACTTCGGTATTATTTGGGACATCTTGCCCATCGCTATACATATTAAAAGATATACTTTCTTTTTCAAATGACTCTTTATGGTCTAATTCTTTTAAATAGATGTTTTGGTCGACGGATAAAGATTTACCTTCTGGAATAGTTGGTTTGAATTCTTTAACGACGAGACCTTTTTCAATCTCGATGATGTAATCAGCGTAATATGAGATGATTTCTCTTTCGTGAGTGACGATAAAAACAGCGCATGTCTTAGAAATCTTTTTTAAGATATTCAAAACATTAAATGTTGTCTTTTCATCAAGAGAACCTGTAGGTTCATCAGCAAAGATGACGGATGGTGATTTCACTAAAGCACGAGCGATGGACACTCTTTGTTGTTCACCACCAGAAAGAGAAGAGACGCGTTTATTAGTGTATTTAGCGATGCCTAATTGATCTAAGACATAATGAACGCGCTTTTTCTTTTCACTTTCATTGATATCAAAAGCATCTAAAGATAATTTGACGTTTTCATAGACGGATTTATTTTCTAATAAGTAGTAATTTTGAAAGATAAAACCAAAGTTTTTCATCCTTAACTTATCAGCGATGTGATTATGGTAATGGCGCATCTTAACGTCTTCAAAAGCAATCTCACCACTTTTAAAGGAATCAAGACCGGAGATGGTATTGATTAAAGTTGTTTTACCAGCCCCTGATTGACCCACAACAGCGATAATACCGGTTTTAGGTATTTCTAAAGAAGTGTTATCAATGACGTGAAGAGGCTTACGACCAAAGTTATAGTAATACTTATTTAACTTAGTAACTTTTAACATAGTTAATTATTGCCTCCTCTCTTGCCTTTATTTTCTAAGGAGCGCACATATTTCCAATAGGTGGAGAAGTTAGCGATGACCACTAAAGCGATAACAATGAGGAAATGATAGAACCTCAAATAGAGATTAGCGGCATCCACAAATGGGATCTTGCATAAAGAAATAACGCCATATAAAGCAAAGCCAATAGCAATGCTTAAAACATTAATCGCGCTTATTTGAATGAGTGAGGATTTTCTTAAACTAGAAGAAGATGAACCGATTAAGTAAAGTGTATGATCCGCGGATAATCTGCTCTTTTCTAAAAGAGTGGAGAAAATGAAATAAATAGCGACCTCAATGACCACTAAAGACATGCTTGTAATAAGGGTGATAGCTCTTTGATTTTGCTTATCTTGGTCGTATTTTGTGGAAGCAGCGCGATATTCACTCAAACAGTCAAACGACTTGTTTGTAAGTTGATAAATAACATTATCAATGTAAGAGTAGTTATCAATGATGATACGAGAATAATAGCTGACATATGATTCGATGAAGAAATTGAAAATATCTTTGCCTACATAAACATGATATGGGGCTAATTCATGACATGGTTCATCAACGTTCATATCGACATCTAGGCGATTATTTCCAGTATTGGCAAAGAAAGCGTAAGAAGCAAGGATTTTTTCTTTTGAGCTAAATAGGCTTCTAAAGGCTTTAATCGATGTTTCAGAAAATCTGATTTCGTTATCAGCGAGACTAGGATTATAAATCGGGGCAAATGCGTTACTGCGATAGCCTTGTTTCTCTCCAACAGTATATGGATCGGTATAAAGATAATAAAAATTCAAAGTCATACCTAAAGAGGAACTATAGCTATAGTATTGAATGTAATCTATATTCTTCATGAAAAGCGGAGAAAAATAGACATCTTCAGTGGCTTTATTTAACTTGCCCACTACTTTGAAAGGTAGTTCGATATAAGCGGCCCCTTGTAAAATAGGATCGTGGAAATAGATGGTAATTTCTTCATCGATTTGATAGTCGCCATAAGCCACAATCTCATTAAAGGCGTTAGGTAAATGGCCACTTTCCAAATCGCTTTCGTTAATCATGCCTTGATAGCTTTTGATATACATATCTTCTCTTAATGTTTCAAAAACAATCTTGCTCTTTTCGACGAAAGTACCAGCGCCTGTTTGTTCTTTATAAACGATGACTGTATTGGTGTAATCAACATCTTCACGATAGTAATAATTCATTTCAGAGGCTAAGCCATATAACTGTACACCAACGACGTGGTCTAAGTCACGACACTCGGATAATTGCTCTTCGTTAATGATCGTTTTATCTTTATGCATGACGAGCATTTGTTCAGGGGCAACATTGTTAAAGACATCTCTAGTGACAATCTTAGTGAAGTTATCATCAACATTGGAATTAAAGAGGGCTAAAAGGAAGAGCAAAGAAGCGACAATAATCGAGTAAAATACTGTTTTTACCACATTTTGTGGTACTTGACTCTTAAAAGATTTTAAAGACAAATTAAAATAATCCGTTTTCTTTTTATTAGCAGTTTGAACAGGTTTATCGTCAATTTCTCTAATTTGCTTATAGGTTGTTAAGTTACCTTTATACAAACGCATGAAGTGCGTAGCGAATGGTTCAGCATCTTCATAGTTATGGGTGGAAACGATGACAAGATGGTCTTTAGAATACTCTTTTAATATTTCAAAAATAATCATGCCACTATCGCCATCTAAGTTAGCGGTTGGTTCGTCACATAAAACAATTTTAGGTTCCTTAATAATGGCTCTAGCGATAGCGAGTTTTTGCTTTTGTCCACTGGAAAGGCTTCTCGCTTTGAGGTTTCTTTGATCGAATAAGCCGAATTTCTTTAAACACTCTAAGCTCTTTTTCTTAGCTTCGTGAGGGTGGACACCGACGATTAAAAGAGCTTCGATTAAATTATCTAAAGCGGTATGATTTTCAATTAAGTGATAGTCTTGAAAGACAAAGCCAATATCGTTTTTGAGATAGTTTTCCATTTCATCAGGAGTTAATGTCATGAAATCGACACCATCGATGAAGAAATCGCCTTCTTCAAAAGAGATAAAGCCAGATAAGATATTTAATAAAGTGGTTTTGCCACTTCCTGATTCACCCGTAATCGCCACAAAACCTTTTTCTGGAAATTCCACAGAAATACCACGCAAGGCTAATGAACCTTCGTCTTCTGTATGATAGATTTTGGTAAGATTTACGAGCTTAATCATAATATATTTTAAAATTATACACGCTCAGGATATATTAGCAAAATAAAATGCTAGGCATTATACCAAACAAAGAAAGAAAAGAACCCAAAAAGAGTGCATCCAATATATGCGGCAAATATTAATAAAAAACCCCAAAGAATAAAACCGCCATCGACTTTAAAGCGATAAAAATACCACCGAATAGCCTCTTTATTAAGCTTTGGAAAATAATCATGAGTTTCTCTAATGCGATCAATCAATGATGTAAATACATCACCAATAAAACCAGTAAGAATACAAATAATACAAAAAAGAACACCAACCATGCCACCAAAAGCCATCGCTATTTTAATGTCAATATCTAAAGGGTAATCGAAATAATAGCCGGCACAGGCATAAAAGATAAAACCGACAACACCAGGAAAAAGAATAAGCCCCAGAAAGGCTATCCAAATTGCTTGATATACTTTTTTCTCTTTCCCATAGTATTCCATATTACACTACATTATACATGCAATATGCATAATTATGGAAGATGTTGATTGATTATAAAAACACCACGCGGGTGTCATGTTTTAGTTGGTGTGGCCAAGAGGACTTGAACCTCCATGAGTTTCCTCACTGGCTTCTGAGACCAGCGCGTCTACCAATTCCGCCATGACCACATGGGAATATTATCGACTATTCCTTTTTAATTAGGTAGTAATAATCGACATCGTGATATTGATCGTGATAGAAAATATCGTCTTTTCTTCTGCCTTCGTAGATTAAACCGCATTTTTCAATGACCCTCTTTGAGGCGAGGTTTTCTACGATATGAGAGGCCACCACTTTATGCACTCCAATGCCAAAGCAGAAATCAATCATCGCTTTGAAAGCTTCTGTGGTGTAGCCTTTGTTCCAATGCTTTTTACCAATAGCGTAGCCAATTTCAGAACTATGGTTTCTAGCGTCAGGTACGGAACATTGAAGAATCATCCCGATGACTTCATGCGTATCTTTTAATTCGATAGCGAATAGATATCTCCTATTTTCCAAACAGTAGTTAATTGTTTTATCTAAAGTCATCTCTGATTCATCTTCTCTATATTTATCAAGGAAGTAACGTAAAACATCTTTATCGTGGTTAATGTTCAAGAAAATATCATGAGTGTCACTAACTCGCATAAAGCGAAGAATTAATCTTTTTGTCTCTAATCTCACATTAGGATCAAATTCTTTCATGTTTTACTTCCTTTCATAAGCAAATGGTCGGAAAGATGGGATTCGAACCCACGACCTCTTGGTCCCGAACCAAGCGCACTACCAAGCTGTGCTACTTCCCGAATTAAAAATCAAACAGTGACAGTTGATCACTCTCACTTAAACTATCTAAAACACCCATGTCCGCTAAATCTTGGACATTTGTACTTGTTAATTTTGTTCTTCTTAATAAGTCTTCCTTAGAGAAGAATTCGCCTTCTTTTCTGGCTTCTACCACTGTTATGGCGTTATTTTCACCTAAACCATCAATGGTGATAAACGGAGGAATCAGTGATTTAGTGTCATAGTCCACGACGAAACGAGTCGCATCACTACGATATAAGTCGATGTTAGAGAACTTGTAACCTCTTTGCACCATTTCTAAAGCGTTAATCAATGTCTTTAATTGCTCTTGTTCTTTTGGTGAAAGTTTTTCATTGGATACTCTTTGACGAGTTCTAAGTTCTTCAATTTTACTGATGATAGCATCTTTGCCTCTAATCATCGTTTTGATGTCATATTGCTTACTACGCACAGTAAAGAATGTGGCGTAGAATTCGAGTGGATAATAGATTTTGAAATAACCCACACGGACCGCCATAGTGACGTAGGCAACAGCGTGACCTTTAGGGAACATGTATTTAATCTTTTGGCAAGAATTGATGTAGTAATCAGGAACCTTCTTAGCTTTCATGATTTCCAAATATTCATCTTTTAAGCCTCTACCTTTACGGACGTCTTCCATAATCATAAAGGCGATGTTGCTTGGGATTTCTTTGCTTCTTAAATAAGTCATAATATCATCACGACATCCGATGACTTCTCTTAAGGAAATGCCTTTATTGACCAATTCTTTAGCGTTGCCTTCCCAAACACCTGTACCATGGGTCAAACCAGAAATAATAACTAAGTCTGAGAATGTTTTTGGATTGGTTTCTTCTAAAACACCACGGACGAATTCGGTGTTAAATTCTGGGAGCGCTAATGCGCCAGTCTTCGCATTCATGTAGTCA
>JAEEGK010013299.1_pt1 | contig 18563 bp, 6 predicted proteins | sample 8958771 | NCBI WGS metagenome assembly JAEEGK01 (sample SAMN16246547, study PRJNA631951) | gut metagenome | biome: gut microbiome; feature: rumen; material: SC-attached | host: Bos | place: Iran: Karaj | collected 2018-10
ATATAAATAATAATGATAATATCATTAAGAAGAAAAATAAAAAAGATAATAATGATAATATCATTAAGAATGAAGACAATATAGATAATAATGATAATATCATTAAGAATGAAGACAATATAGATAATAATGATAATATCATTAAGAATGAAGATAAAAAAGATAATAATGATAATAAAGATAGTAATGATATCATTAAGATAAAAGATAATAATAACAATGATAATAATATAAATGAGAATAAAAGTAATAAAGATAATAATAAAATTGACCACATTATTCAAATTAATAATTATATCAACGACAAAGATAATAAAGATAACAAAGATAATAATAATATTCAAAATAATAATAATAATAATGATAATATTGTTAATAATACTAATGATAATAATATTAATGTGAATATAAATAAAGATAATAATGATAAAGATAATAATAATAACAAAATTTCAGAAATTTCAAACCCAAAAAAAAATATATCTCCAAAAAAAAATTTAGCAACATTAGATTATTCAGAAGAAAAAAATTTTCAAATAAAAGAACAAATAAACTACCACAGCAGAAATGATAAGAATCAAAAAATACCAACTGATAATCAAGCAATTCAATTAACTCCAAACACCTTAAGAAAAAAAAGAGTATCATTATTTAATAATAATATTAATAATGATTATTATATAGAGATGATGCATAAATTTAGTAAACAAATATCAGATTTAAGTTATCAAATTCAAAAAAATGAAAATCACTTATATGGTTTAGAAGCAGCAACTTCAAAAAAATTTGAAGAAGTTTTAGAACAAATAAGAAATTTACTTAATAATATTCAACCACATCATAAAAAAAAAACTATTATTAGTGAAGTTTTTTCTAATAATGATAATTTATCTCTTGGAAATCATAATAATTTCTTAATGACTACAATAAATTTCGCTAAAAAAAGTAATTTTAGTAATATGAATAAGCCTAAGAAAAAAATAAATATTAAAATTGATGCTGAACAATCTTTTAATGAAAAAAAGGCTAATTCATCTTATAAAGATTTTAGTAAAATAAATATAATAAGTGAAACAGATCCTCCTTATTTAAAGACTGAAAATTCTATTGAAACTTTAAATACAGTTGAACCTTTTTTAATTAAGAAATTTACACAAAAACAATGAAAATATTTATCATTTAATTTTATAAAATTTTATATATATAAAAATTAATTTTATTAAAATTTTAAATAATGATTTTATGGTATTTCCATGAAAAATTTAAATATTTCTTAATAAACAATTTATAATAAAAACAAAAAAATAATGCAAACAGAAAATCGGTAAAAATAAAATAATAATATTTAATAGAGAAGCTCTTCGAAATTTTTTAATGAGAAATTTAATTCATAAAAGAAATAAAGGAAGATTACCATCTCCTCAGAAATTGAAATTAATTCCTGAAAATGAAAAAAATACAAATTTAAATAAAATGATTCATTTAATCCCAGCAAAAAATCCAATTTCTTTAAATATTAAAAACATAATTCAATTAAATGAAGAAAATAAATCTCCAACAAGAAGAGTAAACTCATTTGATAATACTCATTCTAAAAATCAAAGTATGCTTTTAAGAACTTTTCATAATAAAAACTTAATTTTAAGAAATAATAATATGTTTAAAACAAATGATTCAAATTCTGATAATTCTTATTCAAGCACTTATAATTCAACAGCAAAAACAAAAAATTTTTCTGAACAAAATGTAAGGAAATATTTATTAAAAACTGAAGATAATATAAATATAAATTATAATACTAAATATGTTTCTAGAAATTATACAAAAAATAGTACTTTAGGTAATATTATTAATTCTTATACTTTTAATAATGAAAAAAAAGTCTTTCCAAAAATTAAAAGATTGACCACGAAACATAAAAATAATTTTTCTTTTTTTTCTAATTTAACTGAAAGAGATTCTTTTATTAATAATTCAAAAGTTGATACTTATCATTTATCAAGAAATAAAGATTCTTCTCCAGTAAAATTATTAAGTAATTCTTCTTTAATTAATAATTCAAATTCTCCAAAAATTTATTCATTTAAAGGCTATTTTTTAAATAAAAGGAAATTTAATTTAAATTATTCAAGACCAAAAACTCCAAAACAAAAAAATAATCCTTTAATAAAAAATATTGATATTATTCGAAAAGTTAAAAAAAAAAAATTAACTTCTAACTTAAATAATAATAAAATTCGAAATTATTTTAAAAAAAATGATTTTCTTTTTAAAAGTGAAAATAATGGAATTCAGAAAATCAAAAGTTTTAATGAAAAAAATAGAAAAAGATTTGATTCTAAAGAGAAAAAATATAATTTTTCAGATAATGAAATTATAATGAGAAAATTACCTAAAAGAAAACAAATCAAAAAGGAATCAACAAAAAGAAAAAGTGTTTCAACTTTAAGAGTAAGCAATAATTATCAATTACCAAAATTAAAAGAAATATTAAATTCAAAAGCAAATGATAATGAAGAAGCTTTAAAAACTAGTAAAAAAACATTAAAAATTAAAAAAGAAAAAAGTATAAAAAAAATAAATATATTTGATAATGACAATAAAACTTTTAATTTATTCTTTAACACTTATAATACTTGTACAGAAACAGACAGTGAGAATTCTTCAGAATCATCGATTGAATCTAAGAAAAACATTAGGAATTCTTCTCTTCTTGATGGTAATAATATTAATGATTATTTTAAGTCTCCAAAAAAAATAAAAGAAAGAATTGATTTAACAATAAAACATAATCATAAAAAGAAAAATAAATTTGAAAGAGATATTATTGATCAATTAGATAATATAGAAAAAAATTCTTTACAAAGTCATTTTAATATTATTCATCTTTTCCAAAATGATAAATTTCATCTTTTCTGTCAATATGAAAAAAATATTAAAATTTTAGAGGAAAATTATAATAAAAAAAATAAAACAAAAGTAAATATAATGAAAAGTTTTATTATTGATAGAAAGTTAAAATATAATACTTTAAGATATGAAAAAAGATATTTAAAAGGAATGTTAAAATTAAAAAATAAATATAAACCAATGAATAAATCTTTTTTAAATTCTTATTTATTAGATAGATATTTTATAGTTAAAATTTTTCAAGAAATATATTATAATAATTACTTAGAATTTCCTATTAGAAAAACAAATCGTCCCAATTTTATACATAATTTTACTAAAGGACATCCATTATTAAGAATTGCAAGTATTAATAAAAAAAAATCTTCTCTTTGTGATGTTAAATATACTTCATTTAATATATTTCCAAAAAAAGATTATATGTATATTTGCCAATTATATATATTAGATTATGAATATCATATAAAAGCAAAAATTAAACCAATTAAATTTGAATTTGAAAAATTAAGAGTACAAAAAAAATGGTATTATAATAATATATTAAATATGAATTTAGATAATAAAAGAAAAAAAACAAGATTTTATGAACATTCAACTTTTAAATCTTTAATTAAAAACCCAAATAAATTTAATTTAAATGAAAATAATAAAGAAGAAGAAAAAGATAAAGAAATAATAAAAGAAAAACATTATTTAAAAAATGCATTAGCCAAAATAAACTTTTATTATAAAAAAGGAAAAAAATCAAATAAAAAAAGAAAGAATTATGCAAAATCAATGTCGAAAACATTAAGAGAAAAGCAATTAGAAAAAAGAAAAAGTATAATTAATGAAGGAGGAGTTAATAATCTTCAAATGATATCAAGAGTTACAGATGTAAAGATTAAAATGTTAAAAAAATTAGCATTATCAGAAACAATATGTTTTCATATAAAAGATAGAAATTATCCTCAATTTAAACAATTATTTGAAAAATATAAATTAAATCCAGATATTGTTGATTCAGATGGAAATTCTTTATTAAGTTTAGCAGTTCAAAGTAATTCTTTTCAAATAGTAAATTATTTGTTAAATGTTGGAGCTACTGTAAATACAGAAAATAATAATAATAATACTCCTTTACATTTTGCATTAAGTTTCCATAATTATGAAATTGCTGATATGTTAATTCAAAGAGGAGCTAATGAAAAAGTTTTAAATAGATATGGATTGACTCCTTGGCAATGTTTAGATAATGGAACTTCTATATATTAGTTTATTTTTTTTCTGGTAAAATTATTTTTAAATTTTTTCTTCTTGGTATTTTTATATTTTTTCCAAAATATATTATTGGTTTATAATAATATTTGGAAAAAAAAGTTTAGCATTTTAAAACAATTTAAAAGATTAAATGTTAAATGTATGGTTATGGTTAAAATGTGAATTTATAGTAATATAGTTATTTACATTTTAAAATATATTATAAAATTATATAAATTAAATTTTAATTATTTTTATATTTGTTTAATGTAAAAAATATAAAATTCCTTAGATAATAAATTTATATGGAGGAAATTGACAAATTTCAGGAGGTAAAATATGATGATCCAGTAATAAGACAACAATTTTTCTAATAGAAATGAAAAATATAATAATAAATTATGATAAAACATGGATTTAGATTACCAATTTAAATATAAAATATTGTTCGTTGATAGAGCTTTCCACAATAAAAATTTACATTACAAAATCAACTTTGAAAAAAACAATTTAAATATAAATAATACTAGATGAAGATTATGAATTAATAATCATAAAATTCTTCATGGATTTAAGTTAGATAAAGGAAAAGACAAAAACAAAAGATAATGATAAAGTGAGTAGATAACTTCAAGGTTGGTTACAAAAAGAAATAAAAAAAGTTTCTTCTAAATTAAAATTAGATTATAATAATTAAAAAAAGATGGAGTAATAAATGGAAAAATGATTTTCAAATTATTAAAGACATCAATTTAAAAAATATAAAGTAGATGTTGAGGATTTTAAAGATTCAATCACCAACTGATTTTATTAACGATTCTTCTAAGTTGAAGAAATTTTTTGCCTTTTTATGAAAAACAAAAGGAAATTTTTTTTCATTGAATATAAAAAAAATTTTTCACAAAAATTTTAAGGAAAATTTCAACGAAATGTGTTTTTTCATGACTTTATAATATTGTAAAAAATCAAAAAACATTGTCAAAATATATATAAAAATGAAATGAAACTCTATTTTTTTTTTTGCTTATTTTTTATTTAAATTTATTTTAAATAATTTGATTTTTTAAATTTTCCAAATTTCATTTTTCTTTCATTTATTTTTTCATTTTTCAAATTCAATTTTTTCTAATTTTATATTGTTTAATGTAGAATCAATATCAGTTTTATTTTTTGTAATTAAAATCATTATCTTATATATGTACCTATAATTTATTATTAATTTTTTAAATATCTTTTTCTTGAATTGTGAATGAGTTCTATAAGAAGCCCTAAAGAATATTGAACTAATTACAAAGCAAATAATCAAATGAAAAACAAAATTATAAAATATAATAGCTATTAGACTAGGAATTAACCAATGATTTATAATATATCCTTCATATTCTTGATAAACTTCATCAACAAGTTGTTTCATTTCAATTTCAATGACAATAATTAAAGCAATTAAAACTAAATTTGAAATAATATTCCAGCAAATATATTCATTATTTAAATACTCATTTTCTTCTTCTAAAATTTCTGTAATTGAAAAAAGATTATCATTTTCTTCAATTTTAAGCTTACCTTCAATTTTATTGTTATGAATAGTCATATATCTTTTAAATATTTCACTATATTTATTATATTTATTTGAAATTTTTTTCTTTTTTCTTAAACTTACATTTGAAATAAAACTTGTTTGATTACTTTTATCGTCATCAAGAAAATGTTCTTTTCCACTATTTCCAGAATCAATTATTTCTCTTGTTGAATCTTTTTCTTTTTCTTGTTCATTTAAATATTTAGCCAATTTATCTTGTTTTCTTTGTAAATTTTTAATTATTTTTTCTCCCATTATCTTACTAAAAGCATAAATTCTTGTTCTTAATTTTATACCTTTTTCATCCATTAAACCATCAAGCCTTACTTTATTATAAATGAATTTTGATAATACAATCTTTATTGGTTTAAATTTTTTTTCATTCATTTGTCCGAAACCAATATAATTATAAAAAAAATCAAATAATAATGTAACAATAATGTAAAAAAGTAAGGATAAAAGACTGCATATGATTATTACTTTCCATTCTGTTTTATAATAATATCTTTTAATATCTTTATCCTCAAACTTTCTTTCTTCCGTGAAATCTTTTATTTGTTTGAAAGTTTTTTTATAAAAATTGAAATAAAGAGTGCATATAAGTGTAATTAAAATTTTAATCATTTCAATCATAAATCTAAAATGTCGAGATATTTTTTTATTATAAATATTAAATAGATGCAAAAACGGATTATAAAAGTAAAATAAATACCAAGAAAAGGTTAATCTATTTGCATTATGTAAATAACTGACTTTATTATAATAATAATCAACTTTTTGATATTTATTCATTTTACTTATTTTTTTAATTATTTTTTCTTCATTAATATCTAAACTTAATAATATAATAGAGAAAAAGACAATACTTCCAATGGAACTATAAATAAGAATATAACTAAATAAATTAACATTTTTAATATTTTGAAATTGAAGATTTTGAGAATAATTTGAATAATATTGTCCTCCAAAGGCTCCAATTAGAGTAAAATTATTACAGACACATCTTATATCAGCTGTTTTATCATATTTTCTACTATTAGGCAAAAAATAAGTATAACAAAAATTATTTGGATCAAATTTCCCTATTGAATCTAAAGGTGCACAAAATATATCTTTTTCTATTAAATTTTCGCCATATTTAATTTCAAAAGTCACTGAATAAACATAATTTTTTTTAGTTTTATACTGTGAAAAAGAATCATTTATAAATAAATTTACCTGGTAAATATTATCAGAAAATAAAATTAGTGCATCATTATTAATTAATTCCTTCACTTCATCACTTAAATAATTTAAATAAATTGATTTTTGAATATTATAAGAAATAAAGCTTAAACCAATGTTAGTCTTATTTTTTTTTTCAAATTGATAAATTTCATCGATAATATCATTAACTTGTTCTTTTTCAAGACAAAAAATAATATTAGTATCATTGTCATTTTTACAACTATCTACTTTGGTATAAGATTTTTGTTTATAAAAAGAAATAGTTCCTTCATTTTTTCCAAATCTGATAATTTTAAATATTGAAATATCTTTTTTTTTTCATTTTTGTAAATACTGAATCAGAAAAAAAATCATCAAATTGAAATATTTGTCCCATATATAATGACTTAGATATTATTCCAGATAATTTTTCAATGCTTGAAATAATTTGTTTAAATTTTTCAAAAGTATTTTTAGATTCATATAGATATAGATAAGTTCTATATATATAATAATAAATTATGTTAGTATAATCTAAATTATAATTGGATAAAATATCTAATAGTGAATTGCAAATTGATAATCCTTTATCATAATAATATAATTCTTTGAATTGTTTTAATTCTATATAATCTAATAATTGTTTTACTATTACTGGAATTGTATTTGCTTTTATTATCAAAAAAGTTGAATCATCTGTATAATAATCATCATTTTCATTTTCACTTTCATTTGTTTCTTTATTTAATAATGATGTAAATTCATTTGTTACAAATTCTTCAATCAATGTTATATCAGATAAATTTAAATCATTTTTGTCAAAATCTTCAAAAAATGATATTAATTTTCCAGCTATTTGAAAAGTATTATTAGAATTGAATATAATATCAGAAATATTAGTAATATTTTTTTCATCACAATATCTACCATCAGTGAAATCTTGCCAATTCTTTAATTCATAATTACCATTTGTGCTTATCATTTTTAAATTTACATAATTACCAATATAAGACCAATTCTTTGGTATATGATTTAAAAAAAATTTCTTAGAAAATTCAAAACATAAATCTTTACTTTCTTTCTCTTTTATATCCACAATATAGCAAAATTGAAAAGTATAATTTTCACTTGAATTCATATAAGATAAAGATAGTTCTGAGGTATAAATTTGTGATATAGGAGGACAATAACTCATGCTATTATCAATTTCAAATTTAATTTGTGAAAATTCAGTATGAAATGTATAAAAAACAATAGAATCTCTTAATATTTTTTCTTTTTCTAAAGTAACATTTAATGAAATTTCATAATTACATCGAAAATCAAAAAAATTTCTATTAATCATAAAAATTTCTTCTTTAACTCCATTCATCAATTTATCTTCTTTGGTTTTATTTTCTGTTCCTTCACAAGAAAAATGCCTAGCATTCCATTCGATAGAAACAATTTTTTCATTTCCAGTATAATTAAATGTAAATAAAATATCATTATCTTTTGAAAGGGGATATTTTGATAGAGAATAAATAGTTAAATTATTATTGTCATTTTTTGGATGATAAATATTACAAAAATCTCCAGTATAATCTCCATTACATTCACATTTATAGTTATGATCTGTTAAATTTAAACAGGCATTTCCTTTTCCAACATTACAATAACATGTTTTATGAATTTCAACACCTAAATTAGTATAATAAGCATATGTTTCATGACTTTTCTTATCTTCACATTTTCCATCATAATATATATCCTTACATTTTTCACATATTTGTGTTTGGTCTTTTATTACAGTAGTAGTACCTTCAATACATTCATCAACACATTTTTTTTCTTTTCCATCATCGTAAAAATATTGTTCATTACCTTTTTTTCCTTTAATGTCCTTGCAATTTATACATTTTTTTTCTTTTAAAAAAGTATATTCTGGACATTCGTCTTTGCATTCACCTCTGTATATTTTATCACAAGCTTTACATTCTTTTCTTCTTTCTTCATCAATCATTGCTTCATCATCACTACAATTTGCTTTACAAGGAGGAAATTCAGTTGTATTATAAAAAAAAGGAGTTTCTGGATATAATTCATGACATAACCAACATCTTTCTTCATATTCTAAAGTATAATTTACACAATTATCATAGCAATTTCCATCAAAATATTTTTTACCTAATTCTTCACAATTATTACATATATATCCTGAAATTTGAGAATTATTAGGACATATTTCAAGACACTCTGAACCTGAAAAAAACTTTGTAACATCATTATTTACACAATCTATACATATTCCATTTTTTTTTACTTTATAATCATCACAATATTCCACACAAGTTCCATTTGAATATACTTTACCTATTGATAAACAATTTATACATTCTTTTGATTCTATATCTATTTCACTTCCTATATTACAGAATATTTGATCATTGATATAATTAATACATTCTTTTTTCCCATTTGAGTAGTCTATACATTTTTGACATGTTTCATTTATTTTTATATAACCTTCAGGACATTCTTCCACACATTTATTAGTTTTTGAAGAATCATTTAAAAATAATTGTCCATTAGGACAAGAAATACATTTATTTTCTTCAACAATTAAATTTTTATTTGCACAATCATTTATACATTCTGTAATATTCTCATTTTCAAATAAATACAATCCTCTATCTTTACAATTATAACAAACATTATTATTATCATATATATTATATGGACATGCCTTTACACAAGTATTATTTTCTTCATTATAAAATTCATTTTTACTTTTACAAGAAATACATTTTCCTTCTTTTTCATCATAAATAGAACCAATTTTACATCTTAGTAAACATATATTATTTTCATTATATGGTTTATTAAAAGATTCAGTACAATTTTCAACACAAAAATGTAAATTGTGCCCTAAAAATATGTTATTTAATTCACAAGATACACAATATTTACTGATTTGAATTTCATTATCATCACATTCATAAACACATTCATTTGTATTTAAATTTAATTTATAATCACTGTAACATTTAAAATCACATATTTTATTTTCATTAATATCTGTTCCTAAAGGACATTTTTCTACACAATAATTTTTATAATGATAATCATTACAATCTTCTTTTTTCTTTTCTTCATTTCCTTCTTTTGATATTTTCATCCCATCTGAAAAAATACATTTTTTATTTTGATCTTCATAAAAAGGGCAAATTTTTTTTAAAAATCCTTCTTTTTCAAATAATAATGAATATTGTTGATCATTTTCATTATTTGTTAATTGGAAAACATTTTCAGAATTAACTTTATAGTTAAATAACAATATATTATTTTCTAAATCATATACACCTAAATAATTAGAAGTTCCTTTTTTAAGTAAATAATAAATAAAAGAGGTATTTTCAAAGAAATCAACTTTTATAAATTTACTTCCTAAAAATAACTTATGTGAACTTAAAATATCATCCATAATATAAATTGAAGAACTTATATTTACTTTATAAAACAAAAAAGATGATGTATTTTCTTTATATGTAAATATATAAAAACAATTATCTTTAAATGTTGCTTTTGTAATATTAAAAAAATAAAAATATTCAGGAAGACTTATATCATTATCTATAAAAGTAGTATGTTCATCTATTGACCAATTAATTATATAAGTTTTATATTTCCCTTTTGCTAAAACATAAAAACTTTCTTCAGCCTTTATCATAAATTGATAAGAAGAATAAATTAAATAATCTTTTCTTTTATAAATATTTTTATCTTCATCAATATTTAAAATAGTAATTCCATCTTTTCCAGGATTAAATACAATTAAATTATTTTGATATTCAAAACAATCATTTTCAATGTAATCTATATTTGATATTTGTTTACTATCAATTTTATTATTTTGAATGTAATAAATATACTTAGATTTACCACAAAAGAAAGTTGTTTCATTGATTTTAATAACCTTTTTTAAAGAAGTAAACTCCTTAAAGATATAAGTTTCATTTTTTTCAAAATCATGTATTTCATCCAAAAATGAAAGATAAGAAATATTATCATCATTAGTTATTAAACCTGATAAATTTTGATGTTTTTCTAATTTTTCTTTGTCTGTTTCATTACATTTCCATATTTCTTCTTCTATATCTGACTGACATGAAATTTTAGTAAATAAAAAATAATATAAAATCAACAATTGAAACCTCAAATTTAATACATTCATTGTGATTTAAATTTTTTATAATAAATTAAGAAATCATAAATAAAAAAATTAATTTATGAATATTAATATCATTAAATTTATAAATTATAATTTATTTTATTTCATTTTTTTTATAATTTTATTAATTTCTAAAAAAAGTATTATAAAAAGATAATTTTCCTTTATATATTATTACAAAAAGGTTTCCAGTTAGTTCTTAAAATATATTTTATAAATCATTTATAATCACTTTAATTAATTCTTTTTAATAAAAATATTAAGAATAATAAATATTTTATGTCCATACCTCCTTTATCAATTCATTCACTAACTCAAGTTTTAAACTTAACAAATCTAACTTCAAATGAACAAATAAAAGAAAATTCAAATATTATAAATCATTACAAGAAATTACCTAAATATAGTGAATATCTTCTTCATATTATTATGGATAAAACAAATCAAATTCAAGATGATATTAAATTAAATGCTTCAATCCAACTAAAAAATATAATAAGACAATATTGGAAGTTTAATGAAGGGAAAGATAATACTTCTTTAATTTTTAATGAAGAAAAACCTATAATAATTATAAGTAATGAAGATAAACATTTTATAAGATATAATATTTTTGATGCGATATTTCTTTCTATCAATATGGATAATATAAAAATTATGAAACAATTAAATCAATGTATTAAACATATATTAAATTTTGATTTTGAAACTATAATTAATTTTAAGGAAATATTATCAAAAAAAATTTCTGAATTTTTAAAATCTAATTACCCAAAAAATGTTTATTGTGGAATCATTATTTTATATCAATTGAGTAAAATATACGAATTTGAAAATAATGAAAGAAAAAAAATTTATATTGATTTTTTCCTTTCTAATTCAATTAATTCAAGTTTATTAAATATTTTTTCTCAATGTTCTGATATAAATAATGAAACACAAGCGATGTTTGCAAATAAGATAATTAAAATATATTTTAAAAATTTAACTCATGGTACTAATTTAAATTTGATTTATTTTGAAAATTCAATTCAAAATTTTGACAAATTTTTGTCTTTATGTATTTGTATTATTCAAACTTTAATAAACAATAATAATGTGATTGTTTGGAAATCAAAATATATATCATATAAATTAATTGAATCAATTTTAAAAAAATTTTTTAAAAACGTTCAAAATAAAAAAATAAATAATGAAATTGAAAATTATATATACAATGATTTAAGTGAAAAAATTTATAAAACACTAAAAACCATTTATATAAATGTAAAAGAAACTCCAAAATATGCAAGCACACAATGTAAATGTCTTTTATATAAAATTTTTACTTTTTTTATTTATAAAAGACATGAATTAATATGTCAAGATATCCTTTTATTATTTATAAATAATAATGAAATGCTAATGCAATGTGTTTATGACTCAATGATAACTGAAGAAAATATTAATTTATTTTTTTCTGACCCTAAAGCTTATATAAATAATTCAATAGAAATTGATAATAATTATGGAACAATAAGAAATTCTACTTATCATTTACTTTATGCTATAATGCAATATAAAGAAAATAATAATAAATGTTTATTTTTTAATCTTTATGAACTATTAATTGATATTCTAAGTAACAATGAAAAAGATGTTACTGTAGAAAATGAGAATTTATCTGATTTATTAAAACAAAATAAAAATTCACTTTCTAATATTTCTTTTATTAAACATTCATTAATTAAAGAAAGTATTTTATTTATCCTTCAAAATGTAAATTCCTTATTAATTAAATTTTCAAGCAAAACAAAAGTAACAATAGAGAATTTATTAGAAAAATATATTATTACCTCATTTCAAAGTAATTGTCCTTTTTTAATAGAAAGAGCATGTACTTTTATAGAATTATTAAGAGATTATTATATTCAAAATGAAAATTTAGTAATATCAATAACAAAAAATATATGTAATTTACTAGAAAAAAATGATTATCTTCCAATAAGAATAATGAGTGGATTAGCTGCTCCTACTTTATTAAGATATAATAAAGTTCAAGTGTTATTAAAAGGGAATGTAAAAATTTTATTATCTTTATATATTAAAATTATGAATGAAATTGAAACTGAAGAAATAATAGAATGCGTAGGAGAAATTGTAAAATATTTTAAAAAAGAAGTTAGAGAATATATTGTTCAATTAAGTGATTATTTGATAAATTATTTTATTAAAATTAATAAAGAAAGCCAAAATGATAATGATAATGATGAAGAAGATAAAGGATTTAATATAATAACAATATCAAATCAAATTATTCAAACAATGGGAGAAATAATAAGAATATTTATTAGTGATGAAGATATTTATTCTAAAATTATAAATCATATTAATATAATTTTATCTTATTGTATAAATTGTGATTATTATAGTATCGGAAGATTAGAAGATGGATTAGATTTATTAAATGATATTTTAGTTTCTTCTTCAAATTCACAAAAAAATATTTTTTTTATTCATAAAAGTTTATGGATGTTTTATATAAATATGTTAAATACAGTAATAGGAAGTCCACAAGAAAGAAAAGAATTTAAATCACAATTTTCCTTTGATAAAATTTATGAAGGTTATGGAGTTGATTATATTAATGATATTTGTAAAATTATGTCTTATTACATATATAAGGATGGTAATACTTTTTTAAATGGGAGAGATAATAATAATTTAAGTTATTATGAATATACTATTGAATTTATTTCAATTGTATTTGATTTATGTGAGAAAAAAAAATCTTTAGCTGATATTTATTCTATTGTTAAGTTTAGTAATTTAATATTTGAATTATTTCGAGGAAAAGTAGATTTATTATATAAAAGTTATATTGATAATTTCGATGGGAAATTCTCTTCAAATGAGAAAAATATTTTATTTGTAAATTCTAGATATAAAAATATTATTACAGAATGTATATCTTCATTAATTATATATAATCCAAATTATATATCATCTTTTAATAATATTATTATTTTTTGGTTAAATAATATTGAAAAATGCACAACAAAAAAACAATATAAAATTAATTTAATTTCTCTTTGTTCATTTTTATTAAATATTAATGAACAAAAAATAAATGATGAAATAATAAAACAAGTAATATTACTTATATATTCTCTATTATCTAAATTTAATGCTCCTTCAACAAGTAATACTTCAGAAACAAAAAAAAAGCAAATCATAAATACAAATAATAATTTAGATGATGAAAGAGAAGAGGATTTAAATGATAAAGTAGATGAATTAATTGATTTTTATAATGATATTCATAATAATAATGATAATGAACAATTAGAAGAAGATGATTATTTAGATGATGATGAAGAAAATATATCCAATGATTATGAAGAAGATAATGAATTTCCCACTGAAATTTCTAAACAAAATGAAATTAATTGTGCTAAGAAATCTTTTGAATTATTAAATAATCAAAGTGTTGAAAAAATCAAAATTATATGTGGTGAAGAACTATTACAAAAACTTAATAATATTATTGTAAATAGTTCTCAGAGTAATATATAAATTCATTTAAATCTAATATAATTATTTTTATTTAATTTTGATATTAACAAATTTAAATATAATAAATATTTCATATATATTCAAAAATAAAAAATTTAAAATAATAATACTTTTAATTATTATTCATACTGAAAAAAAACTAAAAAAAAAAATTAAACAAACTAAAAAAAACCCTTAAAAAAAATGTCCAACTCTCCAAATTTCGATTCATCATATAAATCAATTCCAAAAATTAGAGTAATAGTACGTAAAAGGCCTTTATCTCAAAAAGAGCAACAAAAAAATGATACAGATATAATAGAAATAAGAAATAAAAACAAAGTAATAGTAAAAGAACTAAAGCAAAAAGTAGACTTAACAAAATATATTGAAGAACATCCTTTTATTTTTGATAATGCCTTTGATCAAAATTCAACAAATGAAGAAATATATATTTCAACAATTAGACCAATGATAGAAGCAGCTTTTAATAAAACTAAAGTTACTTGTTTTGCTTATGGGCAAACTGGAAGTGGGAAAACTTTTACTATGATGGGATCAACTAATAAAATTCCAGGAATGTATTTATTAGCTTCTTATGATATTTTCTCTCTTTTACAAAATAATTTATATAACGGATTTACTATCTGGATTTCTTTCTATGAAATTTATTGTGGAAAATTATATGATTTATTAAATGAAAGAAATATTTTAACGGCAAGAGAAGATGGAAAACAAAATATTATTATTGTTGGATTAACTGAAAAACAAGTTTTAAATTTAAATAATTTAATGAGTTTAATTGAATATGGTTTAAAAGTAAGAACAGTTGGAGTTACTGGAGCTAATTCTGATTCTAGTAGATCTCATGGAATAATTCAAATAAATATTAAAGATAATAATAATAATATTCATGGTAAAATATCTTTTATTGATTTAGCAGGAAGTGAAAGAGCTGCAGATACTATTAATACTAATAAACAAACTAAATTTGATGGTGCTGAAATTAATAAAAGTTTATTAGCTTTAAAAGAATGTATTAGAGCTTTAGATCAAGAAAAAAAACATACTCCTTTTAGAGGAAGTAAATTAACTCTAGTTTTAAGAGATTCATTTATTGGAAATTGTAAAACTTTAATGATTGCTAATATTAGTCCTGCTTTAAGTTGTAGTGAACATACTTTAAATACTTTGAGATATGCTGATAGAGTTAAAGAACTTAGAGGAAAAAATGATATTAAAATTGGAGATGGTAATGTTAATTTAAATTATAATAATTGTAATAATGTTAATATTGGAAATTGTAATTATGATGATTTAGCTAATTTAATGTATATGCCCAGACAACATGGAAATAGTATTAAATATGATATTGATGGAAATTTAATTAAAATTTCAGCAAGAAAAACTTTTAGGAAAGGAAAGAAAGGTTTGGAAAAGAAAAGTATTCAGAAAAATAATGGAGGACATATTGGGGTTTTTGAAAATAATGCTTTTGGAAATTGTGGGAAAGGATTAAATTGTAATTTATTTAGTAATTTACCGGCAATTGGAGGGAATATTATTAGTAATAATAATTTAAATATGGGAAGTAATAGCATTTTTAGTAATTTGAATATGAATTTTGAAAATAATAATAATAATAATGTAAATCAGCAACAAAGCTTCAATTTTAATTTATTAGATAATAATAGTAATAATAATAATTTGAATAATTTAAATAATAATAATCAAATAAATAATAATTTGAACAATTTAAATAATAATAATCAAATAAATAATAATTCAAATAATAATAATAATAATGTATTAAATAATAATTTAAACAATAATAATATACAAAATAATAACTTTAATATTCAAAATAATCCAATAGAATTAGACAATTGTAATTTACAATTTGGGAATAATAGTTTATTAACTCATAATAACCCATTTACAAACCCATCAAATTTAAAAGTAGGTATTCCTAATGTAAATATGTTTCCTTCAAATAACTTCAATTTTCAATATCAAAATAATCAAAATCCAACAATAAATAACTCTAATAATAATTTAATAAATAACGAACAAATTCAATTAAATGATAAAATAAATATCCAAAGTAATTTATCATCTGAAATTTTATCACATCAAAGTACTCTTCAAGAAAACAAAGAAAATATTCAATCAAATAATAATAATAATATAATAATTCAAAAACAACAATCTAATATTTGTGAGTATCTTAAGAAAAATTTAACAACAGAAGATAATAGTATTAAATCTCTTTCGAATAAAAACCAAGGGATTGATTCTTTTGCTTTTTTAAATGATTATACAAGTTTTAATAATTATAAAAAGCAAAATTCAAATGAAAAAGAAATATCAGATTTAAGAGATAAATATGAAGCTTTAGTAAATTCAATATTAACAGAAGAAAAAAATTATATTGAAAGTCATAAATTACATATTGATGAAATGGTTCTTGATATGAAAAATGAAATGAATTTAATAAATTTAGTAGAAACTAAAAGTAATATTGATGAATATATTAATAATTTATTAAGTATTTTCAATTCTCAAGAAGAAAAAATTAAAAATATGAAAAATAGATTATTAGATTTTAAACAAATGTTAAATGAAGAAAGTGAGTTAGGAGCAAAAATTAATTTATTAAGTAAAGAAGATAATAATGTTTTTTCAGATGTTAATTCATTTAATAATAATATTAATAATAATAATAACAATTATAATGAAGAAAATTTAAATAAAGAAGATTCAGAATTAAATGCAGGAAATTAATTATTTATTGTAAATAAAATGCTTTTTGTTTTATTTAATATTATTTTTTTAACATTATAAAACAATTATTAAAAAATAAAAGGAATAATTGCTTTTTTATCTTTTAAATTAAACTTTTTAACATACATTTGTTTTTTCTCAATTGCCCATGCAGACATAACAAAAGCACCCATAAAAGTAAAAAACATTATACATTTTAACTTAGTAAAAAAACTTATACAAATCCAACTTCCAATTTCCCAAAAATAATTAGCACAACATACATATTTAAATAAGTTTCCTTCTGGAATTTTTATTTCTCCTGGATTACTTATTCTAATATTTCTTAAATATACATGACATATAAAATTATTTATTTCACAAAATAAAAATAAGATAAACCAACCTAAATGACTTTTATTATCCCATTCTTTAAACTCACTTGTAAAAAGATAATATTCACATAAAATTCCATAATAAATTATATAATAAATACATTCTACAAATAACATTCTTAATTCCATTGTTTTTGTGTGAATATGTATTTTAATACTTTCAAATACTCTTTTTAAATAATGAAAATTTGACATAAAGAAAGCAAAATATTTAACTCTTGAATAATTTTTAATTCCATATATTGCAGTATATATTAAGAAAGTTATTATTGGACCTAAGTATTCTATAATATTTGCTGTTATTATATCTATTTGTTTTCCAGTGTTAAATAAATATATTTTATCTACATCTTTTATTTTTGGATATTCAGTAAATATGCATAATGAATTATTATTTAAAGATATATTTTGTTTTATGTTCTTTTTTTTATCATAATAAAAATATAATCCTATTTCTGTTATTGGAATTGCTCCTTTTAGTTTTGAAAAAATTGCTTTTTTTAAATCAAATATTATATCACTTTCATTTATTTCTATATCAAATTTTTCATTTTCTTTTTCATAAATAATTTTAAATAATTTTGACATTATTATTCAATTTTTTAAATACTTTATTTTAAAAAAAATAATTTAAATTAAAAACCAAAATTTACTTTATTTGAAGAAATAATAAAAATATTGATATTTAATAATAAAATGTTTTGAATGGGGATTGGGGATTGGGGAT
>JAEEGK010013300.1_pt1 | contig 18562 bp, 14 predicted proteins | sample 8958771 | NCBI WGS metagenome assembly JAEEGK01 (sample SAMN16246547, study PRJNA631951) | gut metagenome | biome: gut microbiome; feature: rumen; material: SC-attached | host: Bos | place: Iran: Karaj | collected 2018-10
GGAATGTATTTTTTAAAAAAAAAATAAACTAAACTATATACGAATATTCTATTAATATATTATATATATAAATATAATAACATATTATATTGATGATATAAACTTACTTAACATTTTTTTCATTTAATAAATTTAAAGCATTTTCTCCATAGGCAATAATGTTTTCAGCTATAAATCCAGCATAAACTTGTATAGTTAAAAGAAGAACTACGAGGAAAGAAGATAAAGTGAATTTTTTCATTTCTATTTTAATTTTTCTTTTACTTTATAAAAATTTTTGGTGGGGCGTTATTTATATAAGTAACCTGTTACTTCTTAAATAAAACTCTATAAAAATTTTAATAATAATAATCTATTATTATTTTTTATTTATTATAAATAATTATTATATTATAATATAATAATTTATTTATTTATTTATTTTTTATTGTTATAAATATTGAATTTTTTTTCACAATAATTAATTAAATTGATAATGATTTTCTATATAATATTACATACAACATAACAAAACCTTTTTTTTATTATTTACATTATATATTGTTTTGAAATTATTTCCTATTTCGGAAGTAATATTTTTGTTAAATTCAATTTTTTTATTATTTTTTGTTGTTTTATGTAATTCTTTTTCATTTATGAAAGTATAAATTGGTAATTGTATTTTTTCTATTTTTAATTTTTGATATTTATTTTTATTTTGAGATTCAATATTTAATTGAATAGAATTTTGAATAAAATTATTATGATTTATTTTTTCAATTGGTGAATATTTTCGATTTAAATTAATTATATTTAAGTATGAATTAGGGTTAAATGAATAATATCCCTGTTTTTTTATTTTTTTTTTTACTTTTTCTAAATTATTTTTCTTTTCATCTTTATTAAATAATAATGATTTTCTTAATTTTATTAACTTTTTATTTGAATTTGTTTGTTTAATAATTTCTGAATTAAGTATTGGATGATTATGTATACTATTATCAGATTTATAAATATTTGAATTTACTCTTCCTTTAATTTTTTTAGATAATTCTGAATTAAAAACTTTATCAATTTTACCAACATAATTTGAAATATTACTTTTATCACTTTTAATATTTTCATTTTCATTCTTGGCGAATAGTTTTTTAAATAAAGATATATTATTTTTTTGCTTTTTATGTCTATTATTTCTTTTACTTGATGAATTTGATGAATTAAGATAATTCAAATTAACAAATTGAGATTTTTCAAATGTATTTTCAAATCTATATTCATCATAATTTTTATTTCCAAAAATTTTTTCTATTTTTTGAATTGAGTACATTATTAAAATAAATTAAGAAAAATTATTATATTTTTTATATTAATAACTAATATTAAAAATATTTCTTTTATAAATAAATATATATATATATAAAAAAGTAATAAAAAGTTACATTTAAAAAATACTACATTTACAATATTTAATTTCTTGAATCCCAGAAGAATAACGATTATCATCATTGTCATTCAAAGTTGGTTCATAATAAAACTCATTAAAATTATTTTTATTTCTTAAGAATTTTCTTTCAGTCTTTGAAAAACTATCTGAAGAATTATATAAATGTTTTTTAATAAATTGCCTATTTTTAGTTTTTGTATTTCTTAAAGAATTTGGAGCAGGTGAATAATTTAAGTAAATATTATTTATATTTTCATCTAAAGTTTTATTATCTATATAATCATCATCACTTAACCCTATAATTATATTATTATTTATATTATAATTATTTATATTATTTATATGATTATTATGTTTAGTATGATGATTTTTAGAATTATTTTTCTTATTTTTGTATTTTTTTTTATCTTTATCTTTATCTTTATCCTTATTTTCATTTTTATCATTTAATTTTTTAGGTTTAAACATAGAATTTTCAGGTTTTGTTTTAGTTCTGGAAATATTCATTTTATTTGAATGACAAGAATTATTTAATAAATTACCATTTAATAAAGAATTATTAATATCTGAAATTTGATTTTTAATATGATCAAATATATAACTATATTCATTAAATCTATTTTGAGAAGTTTTATCCATATTTACAATTTCTTTTACTTTTTGTTTTCTTGTTAAAGGAATATATGGCATTATTAATGATTGACTGTATCTTCTTCTATTTATTACTTTTTCTTTTATTGAATTATCCATTATATCATTTCCTTTATTATCCTTTCGATGATTGAAAAGAAAATTCATATTTTTCATTGCAACTGATGCTCTTCTTACTATATTCTTTTTGTCTATTGTAAAAAGATCATCATTTTCATTATCTTTTTCTTCTTTATTTGCCGACATTTCTAAAAATATTATTTTAAATATTTTGATATAAACTCATTATAAATCTTAAACAAAATTATTTTTTACAAAACAAATCATAATAAGAATTATAATATAAATCAATAAAAATAAAATAAAAAAAATTAAAATTAATAGAATAAAAAAAATCATATATAAAAAAAACATTAATATAAAACTCCTAAAAATAAAAAAAATCATTTAAATAAAAAATGTATCAAACTCTTCATTCAGATCACCTAATATTCAATAAAGAAAACTTTGTAGGAAAAAAAGATGGTCTCTTAACAGAATATTACGAAGAAATAAGAAAACTAGGAAAAGGTTCATATGGTAAAGTATATGAAGTAAAAAACAAGACAACAGGAGAAATAAGAGCATGTAAACAATTATCAAAATCCAATTTATCAAATTTAAAAAAATTTGAAAAAGAAATAGAACTTTTAATAAAAACAGATCATCCAAACATAATAAAATTATATGAAGTATTTGAAGATGATCGTTTCATATATTTAATAATGGAAAAATGTAATGGAGGAGAACTTTTTGATAGAATAATAAATCACATTCAATCAAATAAAATGTACACAGAAAAAGATGCAGCAATAATTTTTCAACAATTAATGTCAGCAATAGTATATTGTCATGATAATGGTATAGTTCACAGAGATTTAAAACCAGAAAATTTATTATATATAAATGAAGGAGAAGAAATAAATAATCCAATTAAAGTAATTGACTTTGGTTTAAGTAGAAATTTTGACAATCATTCTAAAATGAATACTAAAGTTGGAACTGCATATTATGTTGCTCCTGAAGTTTTAGATGGTAATTATACTGAAAAATGTGATGTTTGGTCTGCTGGTGTTATTTTATATATTTTATTAAGTGGTGAACCACCTTTTAATGGTGCTAATGATAGAGAAATTTATAAAGCTATTTCTAAAATGATTTATCAATTCCCTTTTAATAAATGGAAAAAAATTTCTAAAAATGCTGTTGATTTAATTGAAAAATGCTTAGTTCCTGAAAATAAGAGATTAACTGCAAAAGAAGTTTTAGAACATCCTTGGTTTAATAAAATTCAAAATGAAGAAAGTGTTGATTTACAAATGGATTTAAATTCATTTAAAGATTATGTTAATTCTTGTAAATTAAAAAAAATGACTTTAACTTATATTGCTTCTAGATTAAATGAAAATGAAGTTTCAAAATTAAGAGAAATTTTTACTAATTTTGATAAAAATAAAGATGGACATATTAGTTTAGAAGAATTAAAAAATGGTTTAGAAAAATTAAAATGTCAAGAAATTGATAATAAAGAAATTGAAAAAATATTTTTGAGTTTAGATACTGATAAAAATGGACAAATTGGTTATACAGAATTTTTAGCTTCTATTATTAGTGAAAGAACTTATTTAAATGAAGAAAGATTATATGAAGCTTTTATTAATTTAGATAAAGATCATTCTGGGAAAATTACTAAAGAAGAAATTAAAAAAGTTATTATAAAAAATAATGCTAATGATAATTGTCTTAATAAAGTTTTTGAAAAAGTTGATAAAAATGGAGATGGTGTTATTGATTATAATGAATTTCTTGATATGATGGGATATAATAGAATGAAAATGGATTAATTTTTTAGTTTATTATTTACTATTTATTAAAAAAATTTGTTTTTTATTTTATTGATTATTTATTTTATTGAGATTTGAATTTTTTTTATATCGTTTTTTATAATATTTTTAAAATTCTAAAGTTTTAAATATTATATTATATTTTTTTTATTTATTTATTTAACTTTTTAATAATGAATAATAAAAATAAATTAGGAGACATTAATGGATTGACTAAAGAATTATTAAATTTCTTTGATTTTAAAACTATTAATTTAAAAGATGGAGAGTGTTATTGTGAAATTAATATTAAAAATAGTAGTTTAGATAAAAATGGAAATTTTGATGAAGGATTATTAATTGCTTTAATTGATACTTTTTCATCTTATGCTGTTTTATTTTTAACAAAAGAAGATTATAAAAAATATTTAAGTGTTAATATAACAATGTTTTCTTTTGATGAAATTAAAAAAGAAAAAAATTCAAAATTAAAAATGGAAGTTTATTTAATTAAAAAAGAAGGTAGAAATATTTTATTAAAAATTCAAATTTTTAATGAAGAAAATAAAGAAATTAAAACAATATATCATCTTAAAAGAAGTATAAAACCAAAATATTAAAAGAAAAAAAAATGATATTTAAAATAAATTATATAATTAAAAGTATAATTAAAAATGGAAAAAATATTAAAAATTATTTAATAAAAATAAAATGGGAGGATGTTTTTGTACTGAACAAAAACTAATTATATCAAATTATGGTAAAAAAAATTCAATTATAGGAGAATTTCAAAATCAAACTGAAAAAGATGAATATAAAAATAAACAAACTATTCAAACAAATAAAACAATAGACAAAACAATTATGTCAAAAAAAAAAACTATTACAAGTTTTGATATTAAATTAAAAAAATCAATAAGTTTAAAAGGAACAAGTGATATTAATATAATATTAATTGGAGAAAAACAAACAGGAAAAAGTTGTTTTATTATAAAATTAGTTGAAAATAGATTTGAAAATTTATATATTCCAACAGTTTTTATTGAAAAATATTCAAAACAATTTATTTATAAAAATAAATTATTTACTTTACATTTTAATGTTACACCTGGAGTTGAAGAATATAAAAAAGATTATTCTATTTTATATTTAAATGCAAATTTTATTTTATTATTTTGTGATATTAGTAAAAATGATAGTTTAGAAAGAGCTAAAAATTATATTAAAAAAGAATTAAAAAATCAATTGTTGTTATATTCAAATAATAGTTCTAATATATTTTTTATTGCTAATAAAATTGATATTTATCCTGAACAAGATAATAAATTCATTCTTGATTATTGTAAAAAACATCTCATTAATTTTTTTGAAATATCTGTTAAAACCAATATAGGAATAAATCAAGTTATTCTGAAAATTCTTGAATTATTCTATCAAATTTCAACTTAAAATGGATTTTTTTTATTATTGTTGATTAAGGAAATAAAATGTATTTTGATATAATTTTTATTTCCAAGTTATAGAGTATAATAATTATATATAAAAAAGTTATTGTAAATCTAAATTAAAATATGTAAAAATAATAATATTGCAAGAAATTATTAAATATTAAATAAATATTCAATAATGAAGAATGAAATAAAAAAATATATATATAAATAATTTTAATTACCTAATTTACAAAATTATTATTAGATTATACTGCCATAATTTCTATAGAACCAAATGATATTCTTCTATTCTCTTTTTTAAAAGTTTTAAAACTTCTAGTAGGTTTTAAAATTGATTTAAAAATATTTAAACTTGTTGAAGAATTATATTCTTTATTAGTTGAAAACTTTAATATAGTATTACTTCCTAAAGTTTGACTTCTTAACCTTCTTCTAAATGGAGAATATATTTTTTTATTCTTAGAAAGAAATTTTTTACTAATATTTTCATAAACAAAATCATGTTCATTATATAATTTTAAAATATTAGGAATATCAATTATATTTTTATCATTTTCAATGGGATAATTATTATCTAAAATATGATATTCTGAATCAGTCATAAAATATCCTTTTAATTTTTTTTTACATAAATTATCTGATTTACAAATAAAAAATAAATTACATTTTACAATATTATTATATTCAAAAAATAAATTTTCTTCTAATCCATTTTCATATTGAACAATAAATATTAATACTTTACTTTCAATTGTTGAATATATTATATAATATTCTTCTAATCTATTTAGGAGTTTTTTTATTTTTTTTCTATATAAAAATAACTTAAAAGCATCTTTAATTTTATTACATGCAATTATTCTATTATTTAAAACAGATTGAACAAATCTATATGGTTTCATTATTTTTCTTGTCCTATGTCCTTGTAATAAATTTTTTATTTTTTTTGAAAATTGTTTTCTTTCTTTTAATATTTTTATAAGAATATATATTGATTTGAATATATTTTCTATTCGATAAATTGTTATTATCTTTGATATTTGAAATATAAATTCATTACTCAATTGAAAAGTCATTTTTTCAATCAATTTTACTGTAAAATATATAATAATATAATATATATAATATTATTTATAAATAATATTATAAATTTTAAATTAATAAATTTTATATAATTAAAAAAAATTAAATTACCAGATTTAAGTATATTCAATAATTAAATTGCTAATTAACAATTCAGAAATAATTTCTTTTAATTCAGAAATTTTATTATAATAATCAAATTTTTCTCCATATTTTTTTTTAAAAACAATACAATAAGTTTGATTTATCATTTCAAAAAATTTAATTTCAACAACACATAAATAATTTTCAAATTTTTCCTCATTTTCTTTTTCTTCTAAATCATTATTATTATTTTTTTCTTTATCAGTATAATAAATAAGGAATCTTAATAATTTTTTATTTGGTTCAATTTCATCAACTAAATTAATTTTTTTAATAATAGAAGTTGCTAAAGCATTAATAAAATCAACAGGTTTTACTTTAAGATTATCAATAAAAAAAAAATTAGAAAATCCATATTGAGTTTCTAAAAAAGGAATCTTAATTTTATCATTAAATAATCTATTAACAATTAATTTTTTTTTATGAGAAAATTTATCTTCATTTAATATAAAATACACATTATGTTTTAATATATAATTTTTTAAATATTCTTCAGATGATTCTTTTGAAATTTCTAAATGTTTTTTTACGGTACCTTCTCTTAATTTAAATTCATTAATTACTGTTTCTTTATCAATTAAATTATCATTTAACCAATTACATTTAATAATATCATTTAAATCAATTCTATCACGAGGATTAAATTGAATCATTTTAATAAATAAACGTTTGAAATCATCAGATAATTCTTTAAAATTAATTTCAGGATTATTTTGTTTTAATTGATTCCAATATTCAGCATATTGTTTTTTTAATATATATTTATATAATATATCTTTACCAAAAGGTATTTCAAAAGGTTTTATTCCAGTAACAATAATAAACAAAATTACTCCTAAAGAAAAAATATCAATTTTTCTTCCATCATAAGGTTTTTTTAATAAAATTTCAGGAGCTTGATAACTTCTTGTTCCAGTTATATTCTTTAATTTTTCATTATTTTTTAATATAACTCCAATTCCAAAATCAGCAATTTTTGGATTAAAATTACTATCTAATAAAATATTTTCTAATTTTAAATCTCTATGAATTATATTTTTATCATGACATGCCTTAATTCCATTTAATATTCCTTTAAATATTATTTTTCCAAAATCTTCATTAAATCCTTTTTTTGGAAAATAAATATAACTAAATAAATCTCCTTTTTCAGCATATTCTAATGTTATATATTGATATTTTTTATTTCCTGATTCTCCAATTTTTTTTTCAATAAAACCTTCACCATAATCTATCATATTTAATATATTTTCATTATGAACTGTTTTTAATATTTCTGTTTCTTTTTTAAATATTTTTATTTTATTTAATAATTTTTTATTTTCTTTTTCTTTTTCTTTTTCATTTATTGCTACTTCTTCATCATCTTCTTTTTTTAATATTTTTGTTGCATATATGTTATGATTTTTTATATCTTCTGTTAAATAAACTATTGATGTCCCACCTGAACCAATTTTTGAAATGATATAATATTTATTATCTAAAATAGGTTTCGTTTCTATCATATTTAAATAATTCTAAAATACTTATATTAAATTTTATTTTAAAAAACAAAAATAATAAACATATTTATAATTAATTAAAAGAATTTTTAAAAATATATATAAAAGTTTTTTTTAAAAATTATAATATTTATCAATTATGAATATATTATCATTTTTTTTATGACATAAAGAATAAGGATAATAATTTAAAAAAACATTATAATATTGAATTGGAATTTCAATTTCTGGATTTAAATCTAAAGAATCATTTTGTATATAAAAACATTTATGATTATCAATAGAATTAATATTAAATAAGTTAATTCCATTTTTTTTCTGTATATATTTAATTAATTCTTTTTTACCTTGAGTTTTTGAATAGACAAGTTGACATCTTTTTCCACTGTTAAAATTATTCCATTTTTTACCATTAAATTCAGAAAAAAAATATAAAATGTGAATTGAATTTGTAAAATTAATAAAACCAAATCCTAAATTTGAATTATTAATTAAATCAAGAGGAAGATATAATATATCAAATTTTTCAGCAAATTTAATATTTATTTCATTTAGTAATAATTCTAAATTATATCTATTAGGAATATTTCTTATCATTATAGTTGTTCTTTTATCTTTTAATTTTAATACATTATCTAAATGAATAATATTTTTTGGTGAATCTAAATAATAATTATTATTATGTTGTTCATTTGCATTATCAAAACTATTTCCTTTTGCAAAACAATTATAAAAATTTATATTTGAATAATAACCACCTGAAAAAGAATTATTTAAAATATTCATTCCATAATTTAATGATTTATTCAATAAATTATTTGAATTATAGTTAATACTATTATTTAAAAGATTATGATTAGTATGATAATTTGTAAAAGAACAGTTATTTCTTTCTTTTAAATTTGAATATGTATTTGTTTGATTTATAAAAGAATTATTTGAACTATCTGAATATGAGTTATTCATATCTTCAATTCCTGAAAAATTCAATGTATCTAACTTATTTTCATTATTATTATCTTCTTTCTTCATATCAATTAAAGCTTTTGAAATTTCTTTATTTATTTCCTCAAAATCATTATCAATGTTATCTAAATCTTTTTCATTATAAAATTGATTTCCAATGAGCATTTTATTCTTACAAATAAAATTATTTTTTATATTTAAAAATATTAAAATTTCTATTTGTAAAGTTTATTTAAAAATAAATATAAAAATCGAATAATAAGAATATAAAAAAATAAGAGTATTTGATTAATATTAAAATTTATAATTTATAATTAAATATATAATAATATAAAAATTAAATTATATTTAAATATGTAATGGAAAATGCAATATAATCAAAAAAAAAAAATGGAAAAAAAATAAAAATTAAAAAATTAAAGAATGGGATCATATGCATTTTTAATTTTGGAAATAGAAGATGGAATATCATCTTTATCAAAATATATTATTCTATTTTTAGAAAGATCGATATGAATATTCTTTTTAATCTTATTATTAATATTAACTTTTTTTGGAATAATTACTTTAATATTATTATTTAATAAATTAATATCAGAATCAGCTTCAGTCTCATCTTCACTTCTATTCCTCTTTTTATTTAATTTTATCTCTTTTGATTCTTCAATATTTTTTTTCCATTTATCTAAAAGATTTGAAATTAAATTTAAAATTGGATGTTCAATATTCCAATTTTTAATTAAAGATCTTATATTATTTAATTTATCAAACAATTTTAAATCTATAATATCCTTGGAATTAATAGGTAAAATTTGAAATATATTTAAAATATTATTTAATAAAGCTAAAACATTAAAAAGATGATTAAAATTAATACATGGATATTTTAAAATTTTTTTCTCCTTCCAAATCCAATTAAGTAATGATAAGTGACATTCTTCTTCATAAAATTCTTTTAAATCATCAAATTTTTCTTTATTTAATAAAATTGAATATGTAAATGTTATTTTTTGAAATATATTTAAAGCATCTTCTTTCTTTATAATTTGTATTATAAATGTTTCTAATTCATTCACAGAATTTGCTTTAAAAGGTAATTCAATTGGATTTTCAATTCCACAAAAATTTATATTTGATAATAAAAAGTCTTCTTTGTTTAATATAGGATATGTTGAATTTTCATTTAAAGGAATACATTTATCATCTTTTTTTTCTGTCTCCTTCAAGGTTTCTAATTTTGCATTTGAGGATTGCATTTTTTTATTTTAAATTTTTTTTTTTATGAACATTTATATATTTATATTTTATAATTATTTTTTAATATTGAGAAAAATAAAAATACAATAAACTTCATTAATTTATTTTTTTTATTTTTTGAAAATAATTATGCCTCAATACAAGATATTTATATTATAAAAATTTTAAAAAATATCTGCTTCACTTATTTTTCTATTTGTATCAACCTCAATTCTTTTATTAGTAAAAAATTTTAAATGAGGTAAATTATCATTTTTTCTTAAGAAATATTTTAAAGTATAAAGTTCTTTTAAATCAGTTAAATACTCAAACCACATAGGTAAAAAATTAAAATTTAAAAGAAATCCAATAATTAACAAACTATTTTCAATACATAAAAAAATAAGTATTTTATAATATAAATCATTTTTCAATCTAAAACTTTTAGAAAATAATACAATTCCAATATTAGTTAAATATCCAATAAAAAGTAAAATTTTCATTAAAAAATTATAAATACCAATTCCATTTTCTTTATCTAACCTTTCAAATCTTTCTAAATAAAACATTTTAAATAAATCAACAATTTTTTCAGTCCAAACTAAAACTAATATAATTAAAGGAGTTAAGGGAGCAGCAGAACTAAATAAACAAACAAAACCAAATAAAATAATAACTTCAGTATATTCATATATCATATCATCTGCATCTTCAACTAATAATTGATGAAGTGAACTTTGATATTTAATATCAGAATATTCATTTAATTTATCTTTAAATTCATTATCATTTAAATCAGGAAATTTTTCTTTTATCATATCACTAATTTTATTTCTATAATTATGACTTCTATATTTATAAAAAAAAAATGGAATTCCAATTTCAATAAAATTTAAAGCAAAAAACATTGCATAAGTAGTATATAATTGAATTTCTACTTCATGCATACAAGTTCCTGCACATTGTTTTCCTATATTTGGTTTAATAAATCCAATATAAAAACAAGCTGCATAATTATTAGTAAATTCAAATAAAACTAATTTAATTGTTAAATCCCTTATACTTTGATATTCTTTTTGATAATTTTCCCATTTATTTAATTTTTTAACAATATATGTATTAATAATTGTAAAGACTTTAATTTGAATTGCATTTATTGCTGCAAAAATAATTGAAATTAAAGTATCATGCCAAAAATTTTCTGGAGTTGTATCAATTTTTCCTGAATCATCATATTCATCATAATAATCAGTTAAATATACTTGTTTCCAATTTAATAAACCAAATGTAATAACACAAGTTAAAAACATCATAATAAATAAAACTAAATATGAAATTAATTGTTTTAATCTTCTTTTATATGGTTTAATAAATTTTAATTTTTCACCAAAAACAAATTCTTTTTGAAAATCTGGTTTAAAGTCTTCTCTATCAGGTTCAGATCTTTTATAATATTCAGTACCCCAAAAATAAGCATATAATTTCTCTTTTTGTTTCCAAGATTTAATAAAAATTCCAATCCAAATATTTACAACTACACAAAAAAATAATATTATTATATCAATATATGTTATTGGTGTTTTTCCTATTGGATTTGCCTCAATTGCATCTGGGAAAAATTTAATTAATATTTCTATTATTATTCCTAATATTGATAAAGGAATTAACCATTTTATATAATCGTTTAAATATAAGTAATAATATGATATATGTTCACCAAAAAAATTTCTTATTAAATTTATTAAGTATCTTTCTTTTTTTGTTGAAAAAATATTCCAACTATTATTAAATATGTTTTTCATTGTTATTTTATCTTCGTAATTTTTGTAGTTTCTTTGAAATAATTTCATTATTAAAACTTCTTGTTTTTTTAAGTAATTTAAACTTAATAATTTATCTATTGATGTTGTTATTAATCTTAATTTATCAATATTTCTAAATTTTGTACATTTTTTACAATTTTTTTCAATATTTAAAGGCACATCTTGACATTCATGATATAAATCATTTTTTTCATATCTTCTAAATTTTATTTCTTTTTCTTTATCATATTTTTTATATGGAGGAAAATTATATGATATTGAAAATTTTAAATCTTCAAATTGAATAGGACAATAAAAATCATCTTCACTTACATTTAAAATTTGAGATTCTGAATCATTATCATTCAAATTTTCTTGACCTTCATTAAATTCCTTTAATGTGTTTATATCTTTTAATTTATTTTCATATTCTTTTTGAAATAAAACATATTTATATGCATATGGTTTTAATTGTAATGAATAATTTAAAACATCTGCCAAATATTCATAAACTTCTTCTTTTCCATATATAATTACCATTAAATTTTTTTGTTTTTGTTCTCCTAATTCTAATTTAACATTTAATTTAGTAAAATATATTATTATTGAACAAAATAAATATATTATATCTTCATATTGTATTTCATAATAAATTTGTAAATTTGGGTCATTATATTTATAATTAAAATATAACAATCCTTTCTCATAATATTTTTTATTTTCTTCCATTATTTTTTTTGCTATTGATTCAGTATAAGCTTTTATTATTGAATCAATTAATTTGTCATAAATTAAATTTAATTTATAAAATAATTTCTGAATAAATTTAATATTATTTTCAGTATTTTCAGTATTCTTCATTATATCTTCAATTTTAATATCTTCTGTATTATTTTGATAATGGGTCATTTTTTTCATAATATTAATTAAACCTTCATCTTTTTCAACTTTAGTAGGTTCATTAACTCTATGTGCATTAGTTTTTTTTTTTTTAATTGTATTTTTACTTTCAGAAGATTTTTTTTTACTTAATTTTAAAGAATTTGAATTGTCTTCTTTATTAATTTCTTCTTCAAATTTATTATCTTCATTATCATCAAAAAATGAAGTTTTTTTTTTAAAAATTGGAATACTTTGAAATACTTGATTTGTTGAATCTGAATAAAATTTTTCATGAAAATCGTTTGGACAATTTAAAACTAACATATAATACACATCATCATCTGGTGGTTTTTCTTTTATAAATAAATCGTTTAAATTTGATATTTGTGATAAAATTTTATGTGATAATATATCTTGACTACATTTTTATATGATAATAATTATAAATTTACTCATATAAACGATGAAAAAAAGTATCTTTATTTGAAGATTGTCTTATTTCTGCTTCTTGAATTTCATTTGTTTCCATTTTTAAAAAAAATTTAAACAATAATATTTTTTGAAATTCATAATATTATTATTGAATATTATAAATTATTTTAAAAATAAACAAAAATGAAAAAAAAATTAAAAAAAAATATTTTAAATATTATAGTCCACAAGTATCTCATAATTTTAAAAATAATATTTTTTTAAATCTTATTTTATTTTACTTTTTTTTTTTATTCTTAGCATTCTCATTATTTACATTAACAAATTCATCTCTTTCCTTTTTTTGTTCATCTAAAAATCTTTTCAAAATATCTCTATCAGGATCAGCAATACTTTTTTTCTCATCTTCTTCTTCTTTTTTTTTATTTTCATCAACAATAGGTAAAACAAATTCAACTCTTGAAGCTCTAGAAATTCTAGATAAAGTTTGGAATAAACGACTAGTTTTTCTTTTAGTAACTCTCCTTACAACATTTCTTAAAGGTTTATATGATTTTTCAACTTCATTATCTTTTCCAATTTCTTGCATTAATTTCAAAAAGTCTTGTTTTGAATTCAATAAATATAATATATCAAATTTTTTTAATGATTGTCTTAAAAATGTTTTATATAATCTTATTGTTTCTTCTTCTTCTTCTGTTAATATTATTTCTTTTTTTGGTTTTTCTTCTTCTTTTTCTTCTTTATTTTCATCTTCTTCATGTTTTTCTTCTTTATTTTCATCTTCTTTATTTTGTTCTTCTTGTTTTTCTTCTTCTTTATTTTGATCTTCTTGTTTTTCTTCTTCATTATTTTGATCTTCTTGTTTTTCTTCTTCTTTATTTTCTTCTTCATGTTTTTCTTCTTTTACATCATCTTTTTTAGTATCAACATGTGTAGTTTCAATATTTTCTTCTTCATGAGTTTTTAATTTTGGTTCTTCTTTTAAATCAATATCTTCTTTTTCAACAAATTGATGTTCATATTCTTCTTCTTTTTTTTTTAATCTTGGATTTTGATCTTGATCATCAATTTCTTTTAATAATTTCATATTTTCAAGTACTTTATTATAAGCTAAATTACATCTATTATGTTTTTCTCCTAAATCATATAAAGTTTTAATTAAATTTTGTTCTTTTTCAATTAAATCTTTTTCATCATCTTCAATATGAGTAGTTGGTATTGTAGAAACTGATTTTGATTCATCTTGTTCTTCTTGAACTAAAACTTGATTTTTTAAATTAACATATTTATTATTTAAATCAATAATTTCTTCTTTTAAATCAAATCTTTTTTTTTCTTCTTCAGCAACTCTTTTAACACAATAATTATATCTTTTTCCTCTTAATAAAACAATTTCAACTAATAAATCTAAATTATCAGTTCCAGTAATATCTCTTATATTATCTAAAGTCTCTTCAACTTTTTCATTATTTTTTAATAATTCTGCCATTTTTTCTCTTAAATATTGATTATATAAAACTAATAAATGTAATTCATTTCTTTTTTCAACTTCTTGTTTATCTTGACTATCATTTTTTGCTTCTTGTTGAATTTTTTTTTGTTTTTCTTTTCTTTCATCTGCAGATTGAATAAACATATATTTTTGTTTAATAACAGTTTCATAATAACTAATTAAAAGTGCTTGTTCACTTTTATCATATTTATTTTTCATATTTTGATCAGTTACTTGAAAATTAACATCATTTCTTTTTTGTCTTATATTATTTTCTGATAATCTTGCTTTTTCTAATTTTTTATCAAGAATTTTACTTTTATTTTCAACTGCTAAAATTTCTTTTTGAATAAGTAAAATATCTTGATTTAATTTATCAACTTGTTTTTGTAATGTTTTCTTATTATAATTTTCTTCTGCTTTTCTGCCATTTTTTATCTTAATTACATCTTTCATTGTTTCAATTGTTTCTTTATTTTCTTTTGATTTTTTCTTTGTTTTACTATCCATTCCTTGTAAGGCTTTAATTTTCTTATCTAATAATTCACTTTGCTCAACTTTAATGTGAGATTGTCTTGTTAATTTATCTAATTCAGATTTTTGTTGAATTAATATGTCTGTTAATTGATCTATTTGACTTTGAATTAATAATCCTATGCTTTCTGTATTTGATGCAAGGAGATATTGTTTTTTCTTTTGTGTTAAGTAACGACTTTGTTGTTGTTCATCGTTATAATTGTAATTGTTTACACTTTCTTCTTCTATTTCAGTTTCCATTTTTTTTAATTATATTTTTTTTATTTGTTTTTTTTTTTTTGATATTATATTTAATTTTTTTATTTTTTTTTCACAAATTATATATTTATTATATTTTATTAAAATTATAAAAATTAATATTCTTAATTCAATATTTGTTATTCATTATTATAATTTTCTCTATATTTTAATTATGTTTATTTAATCAAAATATACTATAATTTCTTTTATTTTTTACATTATTTCTTATTTAAATTTTGCTTTAAAGAATTATTATTGTTACTTTCAGTATCAATTAAATTAGGAAAATCTTTAAATCTAATACATTGAATAAAATTAGTTTGATAAATTTTTAATCCACTTGAATTACTAGAATAACTTATTCTAGATTGTTCTTTTTCTTTTTCTTTTTCTTTATTAAGAGTAGTATTCTTAGAATTATTTTTATTTTCATATTCTTTTCTTTCTTCTTTTAATTTTCCTAAAGTTTCTTCTAGAGATTGATTTTGAAAAAATTTCATATATCTTGGTTGAATATTTCTGTATCTAGAAATACTTTTATTTTTTTTTAATGTGTGATTAATTTCATTATTATTTTCTTTAATAAATGATTTATTATTTGAATGATTTTTTTTTGTACTTTCTGTTTGACTAAATTCTTTTTTTGAATTATAAATTTTTCTCCCTTTATTATATAATTTATCAAATATTTCATTTACTTTTTTTACTGGAATTTTAACAGTCTTATTTTCAATTTCTTTTTCAATTTTTTTATTTTCTTCTATAATTTCTTTTTCTTTTTTTTCTTTTTCCATTATCATTTTTTTTTTATGATTAGTTTCATAATCAATAAATCTTTTTTTATAAATTTCTTTCCATTCATCAGAAGTATATTTTTTATTATTTCCTTTAGTTTTTATATCTTTTAACATTTGTTCTGCTCTTTCTTTTGCTTCAAATCTTCTATTTGCATCATCAATTAATCTATTAAATCCTTCAATTCTTTCTTGTTCAGTTTTCATTTCTCTGTTTTTTTCAAATAAAAAATTTTTTCTATTTTCAAATCCTTTTTTTTTTTCTAAAATTGCATAATTTCTCTTTATAAATTCATTAAAATTCCTTTTTCTTTCTTCTTTTTTTTTTCTTTTTTCTTCATTTTTTCTTAATATTTCTTCATCATCTTTTGAAATTTTAAAAGATGTTATTGATTCTAATTTATAAGGTTTTGGGATGATATTTTGATATGATTTTGATTTAATTAATAATTTTGGTTCTTCATCAAATTCTTTATTATTTATATTTCTCATAGAAAGAGGAATATTTAAAATTTTTTTTTCATTTATTTTCATTAATTTAAAAATTAAATTTAATATATTTATAGAGTTTTCTTATTTATATTCATATTTTAAATATTATTTTTCCTTTAATAACAAATATATTTTCAATAAATGAAACAATAACAATATATGATTAATATATCATTATGTTAGTAAAAATATATTTATAATAGTGATTAAATATTTTTATTATGAATTATAAATTCAATATATAACAAAATATATTAAAAATAATTGTTTATACATAAAGTTATATCATTATTCGTTTTTAATTTCTCTTTACAATAATCAATTGTAAGATTTTTAAAAGAAATTAAATCTTCAAATTGATTAAAGAAAGGGAATCTAATAAATAATTCGTCAACTAAATTTCTTAAAGTTTCTGGAACTTCATTTTCTTTTTGTTCAAAAATATTTTCATCATTATAATTAAAAAATCTTGATTTATTTTTATATTTAAATATTTTAATATTATTATTTTTTAATTCATTTTTTTTTCTATAATCACTATTAATTTTATTATAAATAGAATTATTTATAAATATATCACCAGAAATAAAATTATTTAATGATAAACAATTAGAAAAATTTTCATATCTTAAATAAATATTTTTAACATTAGGCAAAATAGTTTTAAAAGATAAATTTAAATTGAAAATAAAATTTCTATTTTCAATACTTCCATAATTAATAATTTTTTTTGCTAATTTAATATGTTCAGAATAACCAAATTTTGAATTAATACCAATCATATCATTTTCATCAGCAAGATAATGTAAAAACATACATTTATCTTTATTATAACATTCAACATTATTTAAAAAATGAACACAATATTTTGTAGTACCAAAGAATGCTCTTACTAAATTTCCATCAATAATTATTGAATCTATTGATAAAATTGCATATGCTGCTTCTTCATTATTTGAAAAAGTTATATATGCTGAATTAGACTTTTTATTTGAAATTTCATCTATTTTTGATACTATCATTATTTTTATAATAGTACCAAATTGACCGAAATATTCATTTGAATATAAGAGTTTTTGATCTAAAAGTGAATCTGGAAATCCTAAAAAGTGAACTAAGTTTTTTTGAATTATTCTTATTTTTGAATAATATTGAATTTCTTGAGGTGTGAAAATTTTTTGTTTTTCTTCTTCAATTTTATCCAAGTTTTGATTCATTAACATGATTTTTATATTTTAATTATTATTTCTTTTTATTTATTTATGCATAAATTTTTTCAAAAAATATTTTTCAATTATGAAAAAGAAATCAAATTTTATATTTTATATTGTTCGTTATTATGATAAATTAATTATCAATAATATATTAAAAGTATTAATTTTTATATTTATTTTTTTTTAACTAAATTAAATACTAAATAAAAATAAAAATAATCTATTTTGTTTTAAAGATTTTTTTTTTTATTTAAATTAGTAATAACTTTATAATTATAACAAAAAAAATTAATTTATAAAATATTAAATAATTAAATTGGGGATTGGGGATTGGGGATTGGGGATTGGGGATTGGG